>JGI10211J34971_10000045_pt1 | contig 83613 bp, 67 predicted proteins | sample Etolagsediment_FD_34971 | JGI IMG/M metagenome (IMG submission 34971) | reverse complement strand
CTGCTGGAAAAAGCCGCTTTCTTTTATGAAAAACGTCAAAGATTCTCTTTTAACACCCTGCTCTTCTGGGGAATGTTCAGGGTATGCGGCTACCGCTACAATGCCGAGAATTTCAACCGCCTGTTTCTGTCCTTCCCCTGGGAAAGATATCTTCGGGAGGATCTTGACGCTGAATGTATAGAAGCCGTCCTGTTCCATTTATCCGGGATACGGCCGAAAACAAGCGACACCTACAGCCGTGAGCTTCTGAAAATGGGCGCTTCCTGCACCGGAGACATAGAACTCCCGGATATCCGCTGGAGTTACTCCCGCAGCCGCCCGCCAAATTTTCCTGACCGCCGTATTGCCTGGCTCTCACTGTTCCTGAAAAACATGCTTGGGAAAGACATTCAGGCAGAGCTTTTTCACTGCATACAGATTGATCGGGACCCTCTGAAAGCGGCCAATTGCTTTTTCAGCAAGGAAAGCGAGCATCCGTACTGGCAGCAGCACTTTCGCCTCGGGGGAGCTGCAGGACGAAAAGCTCAGAAACTTAAGCCCGGCAGCACCCTGAGAAGAGAATACTTTCTCAACATAGTCCTTCCCCTTCTCAAGGCCGAACAGATGCTGCCGTCCGGGGATCCCCGCGCCGAAGAACAGCTGAGGAAAATTGAACAGGCTCTGCCGCATATTCAGATGGACGGACTGTACCTGAATACTGAACGCTTTCTCAGGCACCATGGACTCGAGAAAGCGCCCGGCAGCCGCTCCTGGCTGACAAGTCAGGGCATCCTCTACTGCCGGGAACATTACTGCGCACTGAGCATGAGCAGACTCTGTCCTCTCTGCAGAAACAGCTGAGCTACTTGAGCGTCGGCAGCTCCGCTGCACAAAAAGCTCTACCGATTTATTCCCGATATGTATAACTTCTGCCATGACAGGAAGGAGCTTTTCGGCTGGCTTAAGCTGAAATCTGAAAACTGAAGATTCCTTCGGCAGCAATCCGCTGAGCCTGAACACATTATTCACATCCTTCGGCTTAACATAATTTTTAACACAATTTGAGCAGTCCCAATAATATGAAACACACCATGCTTTACGTGCTCAGTTTCGCTGTGCTGAGCTCCCATCTGTCAGCTCTGGAACTATCCGACATCAAGGGCCTGACAGGGACAGAACTGCAGCAGGCCCTGCATACAATCATTTCGGATCACAGCCCTCAGACTTACAGCTCCCTGTGGACCCACTTTCAGACGACAGACAAAAAGCCCAATGGGAAGGTCTGGGATATGTACAGTGACCTGCCGGACGGAACAGCACCCTATGAATATGACTTCGGAACGGACCAGTGCGGTAACTACAGCGGAGAGAACGACTGTTACAACAGAGAACACAGTTTCCCTGCCAGCTGGTTCAACGACAGTGAACCGGCCTATACAGACCTGCATCACCTCTACCCTACAGACGGCTATGTGAACAACAGACGGGGAAATTATCCCTTTGGCGAGGTTGGAACTGCGACCTGGACCAGCCGCAACGGCAGTCGGGTCGGTGCATCGGTCAGTCCCGGCTACAGCGGGACTGTTTTTGAGCCCATTGATTCCTATAAGGGTGATTTCGCCCGCTCGATACTGTATATGGCTGTCAGATACTATGGAGAGGACAGCGCCTGGCCCGGCTCGGGCATGACTGACGGCAGTCAGCCTGAAAACTGGGCTGTGGAATTGCTGAGGTCCTGGGATAAACTGGATCCCGTCAGCAGCAAGGAGACGCTTCGAAATGACGCTGTCGAGAGTATACAGGGTAATCGCAATCCTTTCACCGACATCCCCTATCTCAGTGGTCTGATCTGGAGCGGACTGGCCTGGCCTCCGGAGTCTTTATCCATCGACAGCAGTTACTCCCCCCGGGTACTTCTGCGCTGGCAGGATATCAGCAGCAATGAAAGCGGCTTCCGAATCTTAGTGAACGGCAGCGAATACGCTGTTACCGGAGCCGATACAGACAGTCTGTTTCTGGAGGCCTTCACTCCTGGAGACAGTCTCACCGTCGTCGTTCAGGCTTTGACTGAAAACGGCGAGACCTCGTCAGAAGATCTCCGCTTTATGTACCCTATGTCTGCTCAATTACCGTACACATTTATGGCATATAACCTGGAAAACTACGGCGAGAGATTCCCTGGCGACCACAGCAGAAATGATGATCTCCGCCATATCCTGACTCAGGTACCGGCAGATGCCGTCATGCTCTGCGAGGTCTGGGCGGAGAACGGTGCCTTTGAAGTGCTGAGGGATTCGGTTTTTCAGCGTCTGGACTCCCGCTATTCCCTTGTCTGGCTCGACCAGGCCACGGTGTATCAGGACATCGGCTGTGCCTATCGCAGCGACCGCTTTGAAATGCTGTCCCTGAAAACGGTGAATATCTCCGAAAGCCCCTACCTCAGGGACGCATTTGAACTGCGGCTGAAAGATCTGAGCTATGGGAGGGAGTTTCTGCTGCTGGGTCTGCACCTGAAGGCTAACAGCTACTCGGACAACGACGGAAATCTTGCCACAAGGGCTGAGCAGACCGATGCCCTGAGAAATTATCTCAGTACTGTGCCGGATTCCATACCCCGTTTTGTCATGGGCGATCTGAATATGCTGAACGGATCGGAACTGGGATGGCAGAATCTGACGGGCAGCCGCAGCGATGACAGCGGCAGGCTTTTTGATCCTCCGCAGAGATCGGGAGAATGGAATAATAATCCCGCTTTTTCCGATGTTCACAGCTACAGCGCCGATGATCTGGATACCCGTTTCGACTTCATTCTTCACAGCAGGGAAGCGGAGGACGGACTGGGCGTCTCATATCTGGACGGATCCTATAGAGTTGTGGGCAATGATGGGGATCGCTACAGCGGATCTGTGGGGGACATGCCGAATGACGCGGCTGATGCGGCCCTCGCCGCGGCTCTGCTGAATACATCTGATCACCTGCCGGTGACGGCCTCCTACCGCTTCGGACCCTGGAGCGGGAGCAGCGGCGGCTCAGAAGACAGCAGCCATTATCTGATCAGCGAGAATTTCGAAAACGGCTGGGGAGATTGGACGGTCAACAGTGTCCGCTCTGATAAGAACTGGATTCTAAGCAGTGATGAAACTGGAGCCGAGGGCAGTCAGTACTCAGCCTATATCAACGGTTACGGTGCCGATGATGCCAGCGAGGACTGGCTCATCTCTCCTGAATTCAGCTTAGGGAACGCGGAAAGTGCCGAGCTGACCTATTATGTCAACGGCCGCTACAGCGGCAATGTCCTTCAGGTGCTGATCAGCGGAAATTACTCCTCTTCTGAAGCGTCGTGGCAGCTTCTTACAGTACACGGACCCTCCGGCAGCAGCAGCTGGACAGGATGGACAGCAGCGCGCCTGGACCTCGGCACATGGCTGGAGCAGGACGCATTGCACATCGCATTCAAATACAGCAGCAGCGGCACTGCGGCAGGCGAAGCTGCCGCCTATATGATTGACCTTGTAAGAATTCAGGCAGAGATCATCACAGGTACAGCTGTCGAAGACAACCCTCTCAGTCCTGAGCAATTTGTCATTGTCTCCGCTTTCCCGAATCCATTTAACAGCAGGCAGAATATCCACTTATTCCTTAATCAGCCCGGCGATCTTTCATTCAGCGTGTATGATATCAGAGGTAGACAGTTAGAGCAGAGCCTGATGAAGGTCAATCGCCGCGGACCGTTCACCCTGCACTGGGATGCTGGTCAGGCGTCCTCCGGTCTGTATCTCCTGAAAGTCGTTCACAACGATCAGTCTCAGGTCTTTCGCTCCGTTCTTATGAAATAGTATCCCCTTGTCATAATACAGGCAAGTCTGAATGAAAGCTGACAAATATTAACATTAAAAAGGGGAATGATATGATGAACTCTCCTATATCCGTCAGGCTGTTTAGATCACTTCGTATCAGAGTATGTCTGCATGCCAGCATACTGATACTGCTACAGAGCAGCCTGTCAGCGGCCGTCATCAGCGGGCAGATAAGGGATAAACGCACACAGCAGCCCCTGGCGGCAGTGAACATCATGGTTCCGGGAAGCGACACAGGCACAATGAGCGATACTGAGGGTTATTATCAGCTGAAAGGTCTGGAGAGCGGAGCCTATGTGCTTCGTTTTTCCATGATCGGCTACGAGGACCTGACCCGTGTGAATGTGGAACTGCGCTCCGATGCGGGAACCCGGCTGGATGTGGAACTTCAGGCGACGGTACTGGAGATGGGCGCCGTGACGGTGACAGCCCCTGCCTTTCAGAAGAACCGTTCCGCCGTGGTTTCCGAACGCAGTATAGATCTGGGAGAACTCAGGGCAGATCCGGGGGCCCAGTCTGACATTCAGCGGTCGGTTCAGGTTCTGCCGTCCGTCAGCAGCGGCAGCGATCAGATGAACGAGATCATCGTCCGAGGCGGTGCTCCCGGTGAAAATCTCTTTTTGATCGATGACATTGAAATTCCCAACCCCAATCATTTCGGGGTTCCCGGAACCGGCGGCGGACCTGTCAATCTCATCAATGCGGAATTCGTCGGGGAGATCGATTTCTATGCAGGGGCCTTTTCAGCCAAATACGGCGATAAAGCGAGTTCCGTCATGGATATTCGCTTCAGGGAAGGCAGCCGTGAGCAGATGAAAACATCTGCAGATCTGGGAATGAGCGGTATCGGGCTGAGTATGGAAGGACCGGTGGCCGGTGGCCGTGGAAGCTACCTCTTTACAGCCCATAAAAGCTACCTGGACCTGATTATCCGGAGTACCGGACTGAGCGCTGTCCCCCAGTACTGGAACAGCCAGGCCAAAATGGTATATCAACTCAGCGACAGACATAAACTGACATTGAATACAGTTTACGGTTCTGACGGTATTGAGATCGAAGCAGAGGAAAGCGACACCTGGAGCCGCGGTGCAGAATATGTGAAGACAGGAGGCTATCTCTACGCCCTGGGATCGACATTACAGACGCAGTTGAGTACGAAAAGCTACAGTCGCCTCACAGCCTATCGAAATGAGGTGAAGTATGCCTACAACGTTGACAGCTATATTGACAGTGTGACCCGTCGGGATTATGCAGACACGGAACTGATTCAGAATGAAACGGCACTGAAATATTTTTACAGTTTGGCGCTAAATCCACTCTCGGACCTGCAGTTCGGAACAGAGTTGAGACTGTCGGGAAACCAGGTGAACAGCGGCTTTTCAGGGGATACCATGTTTCAGTATATCCCCGGCACGGAAAACGTGATCGACACCCTGCAGATCTTTGACGCCAACCGGGTTCAGAATGACTCCCTTTTCTCACGGGTCAACGGATTTATCAGCTGGACATTCCACCCCATGCCCCGACTGCGCACTGTCGCGGGTCTGCGCCTGGATTATTACGAAGGCAGTCAGGAAGTCACTGTATCCCCCAGGCTGGGTCTTTCATGGTCGCTTCTGCCGAATTTGAGCCTGAATGCTGCCGCCGGCAGACATTATCAGAGCCCTGATTTTATCCACACTTTCAGTAATTTCATGGATGAAGCGCCCGTCGTTCGCAGTAAATACAGTGATCATCTGGTGATCGGAACAGAATACTATCCAAGTGAAAAGATCAAATTCACCGTAGAGGCCTACAGTAAGTATTACCATGATTATCCGCAGCCCGCATGGTGGGGCGGCTTCGACGAAGATACACTTCAGACACGGGAGGATCACTACCTGAATACCGGAAAAGGGCGGGCAAGGGGCCTGGAGCTCTTCCTGCAGAAGAAGATCTTCGATGACTGGTACGGCATTATCAGCTGGTCACTGAGTCGCAGCGAAGCCTGGGATGCCCGCTATGAAACCTGGTATCCCTGGGATTATGACTACAGACAGATCCTCAACCTCGTAGGCGGCTACCGCTTTCGCAATACAGGGCAGCACTCCCTGCCGATGAAGATCCTGAGTATGCAGTCTGACATATTTACACTGTCCTTCAGATACCGCTACATGGGAGGACGTCCCTACACCGAACCCCAGTACTTTCCTGATCTGCGGGCCTGGTACGTGAATGATCTGGAACGGAACAACAGCAGACACAGGGCCTATTCCCGCTTTGACCTGGCTTTTCAGTGGAAAAGCGCCGTAGGAAAGAATAAATCACGCTACTTTGTGAGTTACCTTAACATACAGAATATTCTGAATACAGCCAATGTCTGGGACAATGTCTACAATCCGGATGGAAGCGTCACAGAAGTGCTGCAGTACAGCACCTTTCCGGTCGGCGGATTCATCTTTGAGTTCTGACAGACGCTGACTGTCATTCGATTACCTGAACTGTGCAGGGCGGCGGGATGACTGAAACCGGCTTTCGATCGGTCCGCTGAATCGTCCTTGCAAAGACATCGGAAATTCCCTAAGCTGATTCTGTCTGATGGACATGGAGCAGATATTAAAGGAGCGATTCGGTCTCCCCGGATTCCGGCCGGGGCAAAAGGATATCATTGCCAGCATCTTATCGGGAAGGGATACCGTTGCTATTATGGCTACAGGCGGCGGGAAATCCCTCTGCTACCAGTTTCCCGGTGCTTTGATGCCCGGCATGACCGTTGTCGTTACACCCATCATTTCACTCATGGCGGATCAGGTCAGACGGCTGCATGAGCTGGGCCTGCCGGCAGGATATCTGAGTTCAGCGAAAAGCTCCCGGGAACAGGATGAGGACCTGAGGAAACTGGCCGCCGGAGATTATCAGTTCGTTCTGGTCTCTCCTGAACGCCTCAGCTCGAAAAAATTCAGAACGGCTTTGACAAAAGCTGGAACGGTGGGGCTGCTGGCAGTAGACGAAGCACACTGCGTCAGTCAGTGGGGCCACGATTTCCGCCCTGATTATCTTAAGATCGGGTCCTTTAGAAAATACCTTGGACAACCGCCCTGTATTGCATTGACCGGCACAGCAACGGACAGAGTGAAACACGAGATCATGCATTTTCTCAAGATGGAGGACGCCGCGGCCTTCACGTTCAGCTTCAACCGCCCGAATCTCAGATATCTCATTTACCGTGAAGAGAACAGCATGGGCAAGCTCGACCGCCTGCGCTATCTTCTATCCCGGGTTGACGGTAGCGGGATCATCTACTGCGGCACACGGAGAGAAGTAGAATTCATTTCACAGATCACAGAGGGCTGGGGCCTGTCCTGTCTTCCCTATCATGCAGGAATGCCGCCGGAATTGCGCAACCTGCATCAGGACCGCTGGATCAGCGGAGATGTGGCTCTGATCAGTGCTACCAATGCTTTCGGTATGGGCATCGACAAGGCGGATGTCCGTTTTGTCATCCATTTCAGTATGAGCGCCTCCATGGAAAACTACTATCAGGAGGCCGGACGGGCCGGTCGTGACGGCGGGACATCCTTGTGTATCGTTCTGCACTCTGATGATGATGAACGAAAGATCAAAAGAATAAATGCTTTAAACAATATAAATCCATTGATCACAGACGAACATCGGGCGCATATTCAATCCATGGCAGACAGTTGCAGCCTCTATGTCAGCGCCGCTTCCTGCCGTCGGCAGCTGATCATGCACTACTTTGCAGAGGATTACGAGAAAGCAAACTGTGCATCCTGTGACATCTGTCTTCAAGCGCTGCATCTTCATCCGGATGAACAGCTGCTGCTCCCCGGCCCGGGGCAGGACAGCAGCATTTTCGATGAACTGAGGTCCCTTATCGGCCTGAACAGGTCTGACTCTTTACAGCAGACTCCTGTGACGTCCGGGACAGACTCCAGCTCAGCAGAGAGAAAGAAGAGCGCAGATAAAAGGCTTCAGAAACTGCTGCGCCGCTTTCTGCAAAAGAACTCTTTTCTCCGGCGCAGAATATTCAGACAGGACAGGCTGACTGAGAAGGGACGTTTTCTGAAATCCGGGGAGCCTCTGCCTCTTTTACTCCCGGAACTGCAGCATCTGCCGCCCTTGTCTGAGAATAGGCTCCTGGTCCGTTTCGGCACTGAAGAACCGGGTCTGGACAGGCGGGACTTACTCAGAACACAGGGCATCCTGCTCCCGGCATCCCCCCGGAAAGGAGCCTTTGATCCGGAACAGTACACCCTGTCCGTCTTTTCGCAATACGCCGGCTCTCCCCGGCAGACAGCATCCTTTCTCAAAGTGCCGCAGAGGTGCATTCCGGTTTTTTCCCCGACGAATATCCCGGTTTCCACTTATTCTCTTTCTTCCGGCAGCTCTTCGGAATATATTTCAGCAGCCGCAACGGCAGTCGGCCGCTCGCATCAAAGTGACCCGCGCCTGTTAGCCCCGTCAGCGGCTGAAGAGCAGACATAAGGATACAAGAGCATGGCAGGCGGAGACAGACAGGGATCAAAGGACACAGCTCATGAGGGGCTCTACGACGGAGTCCGGAAATTTCAGCGCGATGATCTTCCTGAGCTTCAGGAGCATTTCAATGAACTGGGGGACGGACAGTCTCCGCACACATTGTTCATCGGCTGTTCTGACAGCCGCCTCGTGCCGAACCTGATCACCCGGACCCTGCCTGGAGAACTCTTTGTCATTCGCAATATCGCCAATATTGTCCCTCTGTACCGTAAAAGCGGAGAATATCTGGCAAGCACCTCGGCCATTGAATACGCCGTTAAGATTCTAAAAGTACAGAATATTGTCGTCTGCGGGCATTCCAACTGCGGCGGCTGCAGAGCCCTGTACTACAGCCCGGAACAGCTGAAGGACCTTCCTCACACTGAAAAATGGCTTGAACTGGCGGCTCCTGTCAAAGAAGAGGTTCTGAAGTACAGCACTGCCGATGAAAAAGAGCGGGCACTCCTGACGGAACAGGCAAATATCAGGCTGCAGCTGCAGCATCTGCTGTCCTTCCCCTATATTCGCAAAGATGTTGAAGACGGCCGCCTGCGGCTCCTGGGCTGGTATTTTGACATTGAGAGCGGTCAGGTCTATGATCTGGACACAGAAAGCCGGACATTCATCCCCATTGACTGACCCAGACCAAATACCATTTCATATTGCCTTGAATAAAAAATAAATTACAGACATGATTCAGGATCTTTGGAAACTTACCGTCCGCTATGCCCTTCTCTCGCTGATCATCATCTCCCTCGTTGGTTCAGCCGCGGGATATTATCTCTACCAGCTGGAAAAGGAGCTGCCGGGACTGGAAAAACTAGAGAAGTTTGAGCCTGACCTGATCAGCAGGGTATACAGCGCCGACGGAGTGCTGCTTAAGGAGTTCCATGCTTCCCAGAGACGTTTCTTTGTTCCCCTCGAACAGATTCCTCAATATGTTGTGGATGCCCTGATTGCCACAGAGGACAGACATTTTTATCAACACTGGGGAATGAATGTTCTGCGAACCATAAAGGCCGCGGCCATTGACATCATTACTCTCAGCAAGGCCCAGGGGGCATCGACCCTCAGTCAGCAGCTGGCCCGGAACCTGCATCTGACCCTCGAAAAAAGCTACATCAGGAAACTGAAGGAACTGCTGACCGCTTTGAAGATCGAGCAGACCTATACCAAGGACGAGATTCTGGAGATGTACCTGAACACGATCTATATGGGTCACGGCGTCTACGGAATACAGGCAGCCGCACAGCTCTATTTCGACAAGGATGTTCAGAACCTCAACCTTGACGAAGCCGCCATGCTCATCGGCATTCTGCCGGCACCGGCACCCTATTCTCCCATCAATCACCACGAGCGGGCCATCAGCAGAAGAAATATTGTCCTCAGAAACATGATCAATGACAGGAAACTCAGCTCCTTCGATTATGTTGCGGCCCTGACCCATGATACACAGGTGGCGCCGCAGGATGAAAGTATCGGCCTCGCACCCTATTTTACCGAATTTATACGCCAGGAAATCAGCCGGGAAACAGATGTGGACATCAACCGCGGCGGTCTTGAGATCTACACCACCCTGAACAGCACTCTGCAGAATTATGCCCACGAAAGTCTGCATAAGCAGCTCGAGGTTCTGCAGGAAAATCTCGACCGCAGACTGATGAAAGACCCGGAAGAAATGAAACTGCTGCTGCAGGACAGCGCAGATATGCAACTGCCTTCAGACAGTATGTATCTTAAAATTCCTGACGACAGCAAATACGTGCAGGGATCCTTCCTCGCCATCGACCCCCACAGCGGAGCGATTCTGGCAATGATAGGGGGACGGGATTTCAAGGAAAGTAAGTTCAACCGCAGTTATCAGGGCAACGGTCGTCAGCCCGGCTCCACATTCAAACCTATCGTCTACACTGCAGCGATCGACAACGGCTACACCACCACCACACAGCTTCTGAACCAGCCTGTTGTTATCCCCATGCCGGACGGCACTCGCTGGGCTCCGGACAACTATGATCACAGCAGCGGAGGCCTCACCACTCTCCGGGAAGCACTGCGCCGCAGTCTCAACCGTGTCGCTGTCCGTGTCGTGCAGGAACTGGTGAATCCCTCCATCGTACAGGATTATGCCCGGCGAATGGGTTTTACCACGAATATCCGGCCTGTGGACGCCATTGCACTCGGAACCTCGGAAGTCCTGCTCTACGACCTGGTGGCCGCCTACGGGATCTTTGCCAACGAGGGCATTTACAACCGGCCCTACGCCATCGAAAAAGTCCTCGACCGAAACGGCAATATCATATACCGCAGTCCCAGAGAGACAAGGGAGGTCCTCAGTAAGGAAACCGCCTATATCATGACCAACATGCTGCAGACCGTGATGGACGCAGGAACCGGAGGATCCGCCCGCTGGCGCTTTAATTTCAATGCCCCTGCCGGCGGCAAGACCGGCACCACCAATGCCTATACCGATGCCTGGTTCGTCGGATACACACCGGACCTGGTCAGCGGAACCTGGGTCGGTGTCGATAACCCCGCCGTCACCCTCGGCAACGGCTACAGCGGCTCCCGTGCCGCTCTTCCCATCTGGGCAACCTTCATGAAAAAAACTTATGATGAAGATGAGTGGATTCCCAGACAGTTCATCCGCCCGCCGGGCATCAAGGATATCAAGATCTGTTCCGAATCAAAAATGCTCCCCACCGAGTACTGTCCTGTGGAAATGGAGATCTTCAACGTGAAAAACACACCCCGCACGGTCTGTGATGTACACGGAAAATCCCGCAAGACCATTAAACCCAGCAGAATAGATTTTTAAATCCGCTTTTTCAGTATAAGGGGCTCTTCAGAGCTCTGCCGAAGGAGGGCTTCAGTTACCCTCGCAGAAGAGCCCGGTACACAGAATTCAGAACTCTACGTCGATCCCCACCGGACAGTGGTCACTGCCCATCACATCCATGAGAATAAAGGCATCTTTGACATTCTCCTTCAGTTCAGGACTGACAAAGAAATAGTCGATCCTCCAGCCGACATTCCTTTCCCGTGCACCGGCGCGGAAGGACCACCACGAATACATATCCGCCCTGTCCGGATGGAACATTCGGTAGGTGTCCAGATATCCGTGGGCCGCCAGTCTGTCCATCCACTCCCTTTCAATCGGCAGAAATCCGCTCACCTTCTCGTTTTCCTTAGGCCGGGCCAGGTCGATGGGATAATGCGCCGTATTGTAGTCCCCGCAGATGATCAGACGTTTTCCCTCTCCCCGCAGCCGCTCAAAATACTTCAGCGCATGTTCATAGAAATCCATTTTATACTGAAGCCGGACATCGTCTTTCTGCCCGTTGGGAAAATAAATGTTGAAGAGCATGAACTCCGGATACTCGGTCATCAGAACCCGCCCTTCATTGTCATTCCAACCGTCCGGAAAACCGGTTTCCACTTTAATCGGTTCAGGCCGGGTAAAGGTGGCCACAGAACTGTATCCCTTCCTCTCAGCGGAAAAAAAATAACTTTTATATCCGTTCAGACTGCGGATCTCGTCCGTCACCTGATCGGGCTGCATCTTTGTCTCCTGCACACAGAGGATATCAGCATCCATCTCTCTGCTGATTCCCTCAAAATCCTTTTTCATCACAGCCCGAAGACCGTTGACATTCCAGCTTATCAGTTTCATTTCATTATCTCCCTTATGCGTCTGATGTTCTGCACTGACGGTTCGCTCACGCCGTTCTCTATCTCGCGCACGAGCTCTGTGATCGCCGTATTCACAGGCACCGGAATGCCATAGTATCCGGCCTGCTCACAGATATAGCCGTTCAGCCAGGGTATTTCACTTTTCCGCCCCCTTTTTATGCTCTGCAGCGAGGAAGACCTCAGGCGACGGTACTTAAAGCCGATGATCCGGATGACTGCATGCTGCAGCAAAGGCTGATACCAGCGCCTTTCATCCAGAAATTTATAGTAGTCCAGTTTATTCGCATAGGCCTCCACACGGATGCCCATCGCCTCCGCCACAGCCATTGCCTCCCGCATGACTGCGATGAAGATACGGCGATACTGAATCTTCTTCAGCATCTCTCCAAGGCTTATTCCACTGATAAGACCCAGCGAAGAAATGGCGGAATTAATGATCAACTTTGAATATAGCGCCCCCCGGATATTCGCCGTGATATAGCAGGGTACGGCAGCTTCCAGCATTTCCTTTACTTTCGGCAGCACGGTCTCAACTTCCTCGTGAAAGGCCCCGATCACAAATTCACCGGAAGACGTCACCGTATATCGCCCCGGCCCGCGAAAAGAAGATCCCCATCCAGTCACACACCCAACGACTCTCTGCGCTCCGAAGTGACGGATAAACTCGTCTTCACAGATCCCGTTCTGCATCGAGATCACACGGGTCTTCGGACCGATGTATGCGGCCAGCTTCGGTAGCGAGTCTGCCAGGTCTGTTGCCTTTGTGCCATGAAACAGGTAATCCGGCACAAAATCAAGGGCTTCCAGACGACTATATACCGGAAGAGAAACCCGCAGATCTCCCCGCACCCCGTCCAGGATCAGTCCACCCTGACGCCGTATCGTCTCAGCGTCCTCGTCCGTTCGTACAAGAATGCTGACGTCATAACCCTTCAGCTTCATGAATGCGGCCGTCACCCCTCCGATAGCACCGGCTCCCAGAACCAGGATCCTGACATTTCTTTCAGCCATGATATCCTCCGTTATAATGCCTGTCCAGTGCCGCCAGATCATACACAGCCAGTACCGTGAAAAGCAGTGCCAGTGCGGGAAAACCGACGGCGAGATATGCCTCCCCGCCAGCCCGGACAGGGTCCAGAGGATGATTGACCACCGGCGCCGAGCGTATGAGAAACTGAGCAAAAAAACCAAGGGCCAGTGAACTGTAGCGGATCAGCCAGGAATAGTTGATCAGAAGATTCAGGCCCAGCCAGGGCAAAAGGATAAACAGAAGCTGTGTGCTCACCAGCATCCGGGGTTCCTGCCAGTCAATACCGCCCCAGCTGATCCGGGTGACATAGAGCATCAGAAGGTAGTTGAGGCTGTAGATCAGGGTCGTGTACACCATGCTCAGTTTAAGAAGAGACAGCAGTCTGGCCTTCATAAAAAACCAGCTGCACAGTGCTGTGAGGGAGAGAAGCGCCAGAAGAAACAGCGCGGTCTGTGTCAGAGCGGCATGTACTGCGATCCAGCGCAGTAGAGTCCCCATGCTTCGGTCTACCATCGGCCGCAGGATCCCTCCGACGATCACAGCGAAAATCCCGTGTATCAGGATCATCACAGGCAGTCTGTACAGTATTCGGGAGAGGCGGTCCACTATCATGGGCCAAATCTAATCAATCTGCCCTCAGATGCAAAGCGACATCGCCGCATAAGCTCCCTCTGTGCCTGCCTGTACTGCCGGATCCTGAAAAATCCCGTCGCAAATGCCCTGCTGTCATCCTAAATTCCCCTATGCTCCTCCTGAATCGAAAGAATCTGCAGCCGCTGATGGCGGAGACGGTCGTAAAACACTGGGCTCTGATTCCGGCGGAACCGCTGACGGAAGCCGCGGACTTTCTGGACCGATGGCTGCGCGAGAAACGTCATGGGTCTATGCAGTGGCTGGAGAACCACCGTGAACTGCGGCGCGATCCCCGGCAGCTGATGGAGGACGGCAGATCTATTCTCATGATTGCCCTGCCCTACAGCTCACGCATTCCTGAGGCCATCGGGGACAGATCGGGACATCCTGAACAGACCAGATACAGAATCAGCCGCCACGTCACAGAAACGGACTACCATCATCTGGTGAAGGAGCAGCTGTACGACATCCTCCGGCGTCTGCAGAATATGGATCGGGATATCAGAGGAAGAGTCTTCTGTGACAGCGCGCCGGTCCTGGAAAAAGAACTCGCACGCCGGGCAGGACTAGGCTGGATAGGAAAGCACAGCAATCTGATCCTTCCCCGCGCCGGATCCTGGTTTTTCCTGGGCGGTATGCTGCTCAACCGCGACACGGATGAGAGCCCTGAACAGATCCCTGACCACTGCGGTCAATGCAGAAAATGTCAGGATGCCTGCCCTACCGGGGCCCTGGACAGCGCCTACAGCCTGAACGCCGCCCGCTGCATTTCTTATCTGACCATTGAAAACCGGGACTCAGTCCTTCCTGAACATCTGCAGCTGCAGGATTGGATTTACGGCTGTGACATCTGTCAGGAAGTCTGTCCCTGGAATCTGAAATTTGCCGCGGATACTCATATTCAGGGAATGCAGCCCCTGATCTCCCTGCAGTTGAGGACGAAAGAGGAATGGGAACAAACAGGGGAGAAAACATATAAGAGAATAACCCGCAGGACAGCCATGTCCCGGCAGAGCTATGGCAATATCCTGCGCAATATCGCCCACAACCGGCATCAGGCAGAAACAGCGGAAGAAGCAGCCGCTGCGATGGACCGGCCGGAGAGAAAGAGAGGCTGAGTGGAAGAGAAAAAGCGCTGCACCTGGGTCGGAAACAGTGCGCTGATGATAGAATACCACGACCTGGAGTGGGGTGTGCCCCTGCGTGAGGACGGAAAGCTCTTTGAGTATCTGGTCCTCGATGCCTTTCAGGCAGGCCTGTCCTGGCAGACGATTATCAACAAACGGGAAAATTTCAGAAAGGCCTTCCATGATTTCGATCCGCAGAGAATCGCCCGTTGGACTGATGCGGAGATCGAGTCTCTTCTTCAGGATGCAGGAATTATCCGCAACCGGCTCAAGCTGGAGAAAACACGCACAAACGCAGTGGCCTTTCTTGCTGTGCAGAAGGAATTCGGATCATTTTCAGAGTATATCTGGAGCTTTACAGATGGTAAAACAATTGTAAACAGTTTGCGTACATTGAAAGATATGCAGGTCTCTTCACCAGAGTCGGATGCGATGAGCCGGGACCTGAAAAAAAGGGGCTTTTCCTTTGTCGGAACCACGATCTGCTACGCTTTTATGCAGGCGGCCGGCATGGTGAATGACCATCTGCAGGACTGTTTCAGATACCATGAGCTGCTGGATCTCTGATCTCAGTGAAACCCATTAAAGAAAGTGGTCAGGTATGGATATTAAAATGTTGAGAAAAACCACAGCGGCCGTTTCGGCTGCCCTCCTCCTGGCTCTGACCTTAGCACCGGCACTGCAGGCAGGACCCCGGTCTATGGCAGAGGTCAGCCGTTATCGTGGACTGGACATGCATGTAGCCGATATCGGAGGCAGTATGGGCGTTTTCTATCAGTGGAGTCGGCCGACCTATCAATGGGGCCTGACGGCCTCCTGGCTGACGATCACGGAACACACCTATTATGATTACTGGGGCTATCCTCACAAGATCAATGAGATCTCGCTGGATTTTGTAAAATTCGGGATACTGGCCAAATACCATATATTCAAGGGAAAGATCGACAATGCCTTTTCCCCTTTTCTCTCTGTGCAGGGAGGAGGAATGATCGGACTGGACACGCCCGAAGGCATGGACCTTTTTGACAAATTCGGACAGGCTGAGAGTATTCCAGGCTATTACGGCGGGCTGTACGCAGGTGTGGATCTTCCCATGGGAGGCCGCTCAGCCATCACGCTGGCCATGGGTGCGGAACAGCATGTTCTGAGCCGGGCTGCCGACGGAAAAAAAAGCTGGGGCGGAAAATCCCTGATCATTCAGCTGGGCAGTTTCATTTTCTGATCGACCCCGCCCTGAATATTTTATTATACACTGTGTTATAGGGTGTCAATAAATAGAGATTGGCAATGATCCGTCCGAAAAGGAAAGCCGCTGCAGCGGCATAGATTCCCGGCAGATCGAAGACCCGCACACCGATATAGAGACCCAGGATGATGCCCCCCACTTCAAGGGCTGTGGCCGCTGTAATGGGTGAAGTGTGTTTGAAGCGGATGAGGAAGGCTCTCTGAAAAGCAATCAGAACCGTAAGGGCCGGAAACGCCGCCATAATGATCAGTGGCTTCAACCCCAGTACCGCCAGGTCGTGACTGAGCCCGGAAACAGCCGTGTACCAGAGATAGCCCAGTGAGGTAAATGCAGTGACCGTGAGACCGGTCACGTTGAACAGCGCGATCGCCGCCGCGAAATTCCGGGTACGCCGGTACTTTTCCGGATCGGCATCAATCAGCGTGATCGCCGCCTCCTGAAAACTGAGTCCCACTCCCCGAAACAGGAAGATAAGGCTGTTCACCACCGGAAAAATTGCCAGAGATTCCAGAGCCATTCTGCTCTGTCCCATAAAAAAGGTCACCAGCGGATGAACACCCAGGGTCAGCATGCTCGTGAGGGCCAGGGGATAATAAAAAGCGGTGATACTTCTGAAATCCAGGACAGCCTCCGCATCCTCCTCTCCACCGCGGATCTGCCGGACTGTCGGCCGGCTCACCAGATAAATAAACAGTCCTTCGGCCACCACACCGCTGCTCAGAGCCGATGCACCCACCACATGCCCTGCGGCACCGGACAGAAAGAGCAGAAAAGCCGCCGTGGCCATGGCCGTCAGACGAAGCACTGTTCCCACCGCGATGTATCTTGTACTGTTGTTGCGGATCAGGATTCCCTGATAAAATCGCCGGTATCCGATGGCCGCCGGCCAGGGAAGCAGGATCAGCGTGGCAGTGTAAGTGTACTCAAATACCTTCTGCGGCAGTTCCATCAGATCCAGAGCAATGAAACGAAAGACCCCGGGCAGCAGAAAGAAAAGCATGATCAGCGTGATCCCGGCATTGAGAACGGTGGTGTAATTCCTGAGTTTCAGATAACTGCGGAAATCACTGACCAGGGCTGTCGACGCCGACAGCAGCATAATGATCGGAGCTTCAATGATCAGAGCGAAGGAAAAAGCGACACCGTAGGCCGCCAGATTGTATTTCGGTTCTGCCAGCCGGGCGATCAGAGCCGCCAGAAAAGGCCCTTCCACACTCATCAGCAGCCAGGTGGCCGCCAGCGGACTCCAGAAACGGAAGATGTTTCGGTAGCTGTATGAAAAGTCGGGTGATCTCACCCGGGAAGCTACATAATTTCAATGCTCAATACAATCTGCAATCACTCACAGGCGCCGGCCTGAAAGTGCCGCGCTCAGTTCTGCCGGCGCAGTTCCCAGAGCCTGCCGAACAGTGACTGCAGTGCCTCACCGAGTTTTTCATCCCGGGGGGTCGTGATGTCATCTCTGTTGTCCAGCACCACGTAGGGCACCTTGTGTCCCTTGACCTCGATATACTCCGGATCGTCACCGCGAAAGGCCTCCCAGTCGACCTCTCTGTACATACGGGTCAGCTTTTCATCGGGCAGGCCGTGTTCCAGTATGCTGTCAGGCTTGTCGGGGTTGAAACGCTTCCGGTTCTTCCTCAGGCTCTCCTCGAAAGGCACATCAATATAGAAGATCGCAGCCCGGGACAAAATCTCATCACTCAGATGAGGATAGGCCTCCCGGTAACCGCCGTGCTCGCTTCCGCGGCTGAATTCCACAAGCGTCGTATACTTGTCATGATAGTCCCCATGGTCCCGCAGACGCTTGCCGTACTCCAGAGAAATGCGCTCGATCAGCAGATGCCACTGGTACTCATGCAGAAAATATCCGTCCTTGTCGCTGTTGATCCGCGGCTTCTTCAGCACCTTTTCCAGTATGGCATCGTCCTCAAACCAGGTCCAGAGCATGGGAAAATCATCAATATCATCAAATTCCGCAATATGAAAACGTTCCGCCCGTTCTGCTGCCGGCGTCTTCTTGATATAGTCGATGACCTCGCTCTTGCCGCTGGCAGGCCGGCCGTTGAGAATGATGATGTCAAATGTGTTCTTGCTCATGCTGTTTCCTTTATTCTGTGGACTGGTCTGTTTTTTATTGGGATCCGCTGACCCGGTCTCAACTCCCTCGCAGGCTCTGTCGTCTGTCAATTCAGTCTGCTTTTACCGGACTTTTCTTCATCAGCGCAGGTGGAATCGTGAGGAAGAGAATGGCCCCGATCACGAAACCGGCGCCGATCAGCTGGCTTGTCACCGGCGGACGCTGATCAAAAATGATGTGCAGAAGGAAAGAGGCAATGACACCGGCCAGGACAGAGGAGGATCGGTTCACCGGAATACTGAAGGTATTCTCACTCTTATCCAGCAGAACCAGCGTCCCGAATATCCCTGTGCCCTGGGAAAAGACACCGATCAGGATCAGCATCCACAGATAACTCTGGTCCCAGTGCTGTGTGAAACCTATACGCACATCCTCACCTATATTACCGCCTGTCATGGAAAAAATGATCAGAATCAGAACAAAGACAGGCGTGGCCGTCATCTGTTCTTCCACAAAATAGCGTTTATTCACATCGGGATCCGGACTCTTGGCCAGCCGGCTCATGAACTGAAAACGGATAAAATAGGAGGCCAGATAGACGGCAATAACAATCCCCGCCATAAAGGGCACATTATAGCTGTCCGTATCCAGCAGACTGACCAGCAGGGCACCCAGGGCCAGAAGCATTCCGGCATAGGCGAACCATCGCACATGACGACCGGTGATTTTGTCCACGATGGGCCCGATGATCAGAACACCGCCGCGCATCAGCACCATCGCAAAAATGATACTCAGACCGTTGAAGGTGTAGGCCAGTGTCGTTGTGCCGATGATCAGCGCCGTGGCAATTCCGCTGAGAAAGGTCCACCTTGTAGGGTGGGGCAGATTCATTCCGAAGATCTCACTGCGGCTGGCATACTTCCACCACCCGATCGCCGTGATGAAGACCAGCATGGAGGCCAGAGTCGCCAGCGCGGTGACCGGCAGAATGGTGAAACCTGCCATGCCCTGCCCATTGAGGGAGGGCAGCAGACCCTTGCTCATGACCTTGGTCATCATGCTGTAGGGAACATAAGCGGCGAAATACCCGAAGGCAAAGCCCCATATACTGTATTCAGAAAGTTTTTCTCGAAATGTCATCATTCGCTTCAACCCCTTTCCTTATTAATTCTGAGGGGCAGAAGTTTATGAAAAAACTTCAAATAACACAAGCACCAACACCGTCTGCGAAAACAGCGTATCAAGGACGCTTGATAAGTTGCCCGAATTCATGTAGATTCCGGAAGTCTTCGGGGCGGGGAGAATGTCCCCACCGGCGGTAAAAGCCCGCGAGCCCGGTTCAAACCTGGCAGAGCCTGTGCAATTCAGGCGCCGACGGTATAGTCCGGATGGGAGAAGACAGCATGGCTTTGCGCCCCGGAGTCTTTCGGGGCTGTATTTTATGGATTCAGAAAATATGAAAATTGAGAAAAAGCTGATGCTGAGAGCTGTCTCCCTGGCCTGGCGGGGAGGAAACAGGGTCAGCCCCAATCCGAGGGTGGGAGCACTGGTCGTAAAGGACGGAAAGATCCTCGGCGAAGGCTGGCACCGCGCCCTGGGCGGTCCGCATGCGGAGGTTTTCGCCCTTGAGGCGGCGGGAGACCTTGCCCGCGGCGCTGATCTCTATGTCACACTGGAGCCTTGCAGTCATCAGGGCAGGACACCGGCCTGCGCTCCGCAGATTGTTGCAGCAGGTATCCGCCGGGTCTTTTTCGCAAATACGGATCCAAACCCCCTGGTCTCCGGTCAGGGACATCGCATGCTGGAAGCAGCCGGGATCCAGGTATACACCGGTCTCTGCCGCATGGAGGCAGGCGCCCTCAATCAGGGCTTTTTCAAGTGGATGCAGCATGGACTTCCGACCCTCACCCTGAAAAGTGCCCAGACCCTGGACGCTTTTGCTGCCCAGACAGACGGCAGCAGCCGCTGGATCAGCGGGGGATATTCCAGGAAAACCGTGCATCGCATCAGAAGCCGGGCCGACGGCATCATGGTCGGCATCGGAACAGTCCTGGCAGATGATCCACAGCTCAATGTCCGCGCTTATCGGGGCCAGGACCCGCATCGTATCATCTGGGACCCTTCCTTTTCTCTAAAACCCGGTCTGCGGCTGTTCCGGCAGAGACGCGCCGGACTGCGAATTCTTTCTATTCATCCCCCCGATCCGCCGAAGGCCTACATGGACCTGCTGCAGACGGAAAAGATCGAGTCCTTTACCCTTGCCGAAGACAGCAGACAGGGCTGGGATGCTCTTTTCCGCAGCATCGCCCGCAGCGGTATTCTCGACATCCTGGTTGAAGGCGGACCCAGGCTGCAGAGTCTCCTTCTGAATAACGGTTTTGCAGATCGCATGCTGCTGTTCATTGCTCCGAAAATGCTGGGCGAGGGACGGCCGGCACACCTGTTTCCCCGACGGGATCTTGACAGTGAGAACCTCTTCGTCAGACGGCGCTGGACCCCTTCCGGCGAAGATGTTCTGTTTGACGGTCTGCTGCATGACTACACACCGGACTGAGAGGATTATGTTTACAGGGATTATTGAGGATATCGGAACAATATCCGCACTGAAAAGAAAATATGGACAGCTGGACCTGACGGTCGAATCCGCATTGATCTGCAGTGACCTGAAGGTGGATGACTCGGTTGCTCTCAACGGCGTCTGCCTCACCGTAACTGACATAGAGGCACCCCGCTTCACCGTACAGGCCGGTTATGAAACTCTGCTGCGCAGCACACTTGAGCGCTGGACACAGGGGCGTTTGGTAAACCTGGAAAGAGCCGTCCGGGCCGACAGCCGGCTCGGTGGCCATATTGTACAGGGGCATGTGGATACCGTCAGCCGCGTTCTGCAGATCCGCGAACACGGCCAATTCAGGGAATTCAGCTTCTCTCTGCCCGGGAATATTTATTCTGAGGTAATTGAAAAGGGCAGTATTGCAGTGGATGGTGTCAGTCTTACCGTCTCCGGGAAATTACAGGACCGTTTCAGCGTCTCTCTCATACCGCATACTCTTAAAAATACTCTCTTCCGGCATTACCGGAGCGGGACAGAGGTCAACCTTGAAACCGATATTCTCGGGAAATATGTTCTGGAATCTCTGAAGAATGGCCCTTCCGGCCTGAACAGGGACCGCCTGAAAAGCTGGGGATATGAAGATCTGTGATGAAAGCAGCAGCATCGGCGATTTAATTATGCACTGATCCAATGAGGAAGGAAGGAAATATGGCCAAAAGCAGAGAAATCTTTGTTCCGAACACTGTTGAGGAGGCACTTGAAGCTCTTCGAAACGGGGAAATGATCATCGTCGTCGATGATCCTGACCGGGAAAATGAAGGGGATATCATCATGGCGGCGGAAAAAGTGAATGCAGCCGCTATGAATTTTATACTGAAGGAGGCTCGGGGTCTGGTCTGCGCCGCCGTGGATGAAGAGCGTGCACAGCGGCTGAATCTGCTGCCGATGGTGGACGGCAGTGTGAACACCTCCTCACATCACACCAATTTCACCGTCAGCGTGGACGCCCGTCACAATACCAGTACAGGCATCTCCGCCCAGGACCGGACAGAAACCTTTCGTGTGATCGCGGATCCCGCCTCGCAGGCTGAGGATCTTCTGCGGCCCGGACATATCTTCCCCATCCTGGCCAGAGAAGGCGGCGTGCTCCGGCGTACCGGACACACCGAAGCCTCCGTCGATCTCTGCCGTCTGGCAGGTCTGCAGCCGGCCGCTCTGCTCTGCGAGATTCTCAGCGAAGATGGACACATGGCAAGAATGCCCCAGCTGGAGGCTTTTGCCCGGAAACACAGCCTCAAACTCATAACCATCGCCGACCTCCTGGCTCACCGGCGCCACAGTGAAAAACTGACCCGCCTGATCAGCACCGTGAACTTTCCGAACGAATACGGCGATTTCCTGCTTCATCTCTTCGAAGATACCCTCACCGCAGAACATCATCTCGCCCTTACCATGGGAGATCTCAGCGGAGAGGATCCTGTCCTCGTCCGGGTGCATAGTGAATGCCTGACCGGCGATGTCTTCTCCTCCGCCCGCTGCGACTGCGGAGAACAGAAGGACTATGCCCTGAGGGAGATTGCCCGACGCGGCAGAGGCGTGCTCATCTATCTCAGGCAGGAGGGGCGGGGAATCGGACTGAAACACAAAATCCTGGCCTATGAGCTGCAGGAAAAAGGTCGGGACACTGTAGAAGCCAATGAGGAACTGGGTTTCAAGGCCGATCTCCGTGAGTACGGCATCGGGGCTCAGATGCTGAAAGCCCTCGGTGTCCGCAGAATGCAGCTTATGACCAACAATCCGAAAAAAATGGTGGGCCTGGCAGGCTATGATCTGGAGATCGTTGACCGCCTGCCCATCGAACTGCCTCCTAAAGAACATAATTACAACTACATGAAAACCAAGCGGGAGAAAATGGGTCATCTCCTGGAAATGAAAGGACTGAAACATGAAGATCTATGAAGGCAAGCTGCTCGCTGACGGCCTGAAAACCGCTGTTGTCATCAGCCGTTTCAACGACCTGATTACAAAGGAGCTGCTCAGCGGCGCCACAGACTGCTGGCTCCGCCATGACGGTAAAGAGGACATGCTCAGCATCGTCTGGGTTCCTGGAGCCTTTGAAATACCCCTTTTGGCACAGAAACTCGCCGCCTCCGGAAACTATGATGCTGTCGTCTGTCTCGGAGCTGTGATCCGCGGCAGTACACCGCATTTTGATTTTGTTGCCTCCGAGGTCAGCAAAGGCATTGCAAACGCCTCTATGAACAGCGGTATACCCATCATTTTCGGTGTCATTACCACGGACAGTATCGAACAGGCTCTGGAACGGGCCGGAACAAAGGCCGGAAATAAGGGCTGGAGCGCTATGCTGAATGCTATTGAGATGGCGAACCTAATGAAAAAATTGTAAATTCCCGGCCCATGAACGGCCTGAGACCACACCCGGAAGCGATACACGGAAAAACCCCTGCTGCTGATGCGCTCATCTTCGGAACGGCTGATGAAGTTTGATCTGCAGGCGGTCAGTGACCGTTATTCTGCCCGGGCCGGTACTGTCCACACAGACCACGGCGTCTTCGAAACACCTATTTTCATGCCCGTCGGCACCCACGGCACTGTGAAGGCCATGAATAATCTCGAACTTGAAGAGGTCGGCGCTCAGATCATTCTCGGCAACACCTATCATCTTTATCTCCGACCCGGGATGGAAGTGATCGAGAAGGCCGGTGGACTGCACCGCTTCATGAACTGGCAGCGGCCGATTCTCACAGACAGCGGCGGCTTTCAGGTCTTTTCCCTGTCCCACATGCGAAAGATCCGGGGGGACCTGACCGAATTCCGCAGCCATATCGACGGCAGCCTGCACAGCCTGAGCCCGGAGATCTCCATGGACATACAGCGCAGTCTCGGGTCCGATATCGTCATGGCCTTTGATGAATGTACGCCCTATCCCTGCAGCTATGAATATGCAAAAGAAAGTCTGAAGCTGACACACCGCTGGGAAAGCATGAGCCTGAAGGCACTGCGTGAGAAAAGTCCGCGCTGGGAACACGGACAGGCCCTCTTTGCCATCGTTCAGGGCTCTGTCTATGAGGACCTGCGAATGGAAAGCGCCGATTATTTAACCGGTCTGGATTTTGACGGCTATGCCATCGGAGGACTGGCGGTCGGAGAACCCAAGGAGATCATGTACGACCTGACAAGGAAAGTGTGCGAAAAACTGCCCCGTGAAAAACCCCGCTATCTGATGGGCGTCGGCAAACCTGAGGACATTGTCCATGCCATCGCAAGCGGTGTGGACATGATGGACTGTGTCCTGCCCACCCGCAACGCACGCAACGGCTCCGTCTACACATGGGACGGAAAGATCAATATCCGCAACGCAAAATATCGCAGTGATATGCAGCCTCTGGATCCGGACTGCAGCTGCTACGCCTGCCGAAACCACAGCCGTGCCTACCTGCACCACCTCTACAAAGGAAGGGAGATCCTGGGACTGCGCCTGAATACAGTGCATAATCTCCACTTCTTTCTGCAGCTCAGCAGAGTAGCCCGCAAAGCTCTCCTGCAAGGACACTTTCCCCAGTGGCATGACAGCTTTTTTAAACGCTATCCGGTGGAGGCCGATCACAGTCAGGCGAATATCCTTCACAGAGAACAGCGACGGATCCGACAGCTGGAAAAAGACAGACAGGGAAATGGAAAGTGATTTTTTTTACCCGCAGCTGAGTGGAAGCGGACCCCCTCAATGACAGGACACGGAACCCCGCCGTCCTCTTAACAGACAGATTCAACAATGACACAGAAACGGACAGGAATATGAAAACAATTGATGCCGGTTCGGTCTACCGGCTGCCGGTGGCTGAGATACGGGAATTCGGAGCACTGCTGGACACGGGGGACGGTAATATTCTGCTTCCCTCCAAGGAAGTGCCCGCCGGCCTGGAGGCCGGACAAGAGCTGGAAGTCTTCATTTACAGGGATTCCGAAGACCGACTGATCGCAACCCTGCGCCGTCCATTGGCCATGCCCGGAGAATTTGCCTGCCTCCAGGTCAAAGATGTGAACCAGGTCGGTGCCTTTCTCGACTGGGGACTGGAAAAAGACCTTTTTCTGCCCTTCAAAGCTCAGCTGAATCCCCTGCAGGCCGGGGAGTCCGTGGTCGTAAAGGTCCTTCTCGATGAGATCAGCGGCAGACTGATCGCCACCTCAAAACTGCGCAGCCATCTGGATCGGGATGTCCGCAGCCTGAATGCCGGCAGAAAAATGGAAGCCCTCCTCTATGAAAAAACAGAGCGGGGCTGGCGCTGTATCCTGGACAACCAATGGCAGGGAATGATCTTTCACGACGACTTTTTCACAGAAGCCCGCATCGGAGACAAAATGGAGGTTTTTATCAGGAAGACCCGCAGCGACGGACTCGTGGACTGCAGCCTGCGCAAGGCCGGCTTCGGGAACCTGAAGGAAAAAGCCCCTGATATTCTTCAGATGCTCAAAGATGCCGGCGGCCGTCTGCCCTACCACGATAAATCAGACCCCGATGAGATCGCCCGCACCTTCAAAATGAGTAAAAAAAGTTTTAAAAAACTCATCGGCACACTGAAAAAGAAAGGCAAACTTGAAATAGAAAAGGACGGTATCCGCCTTTTATGATGTCTCCCCTTCTGCTGGACAGGGCTGTGAAACTGCAGCTCCCTTTTGAATACACGATGCCTCACCGTCTTCAGGAGGCCGTATTCATCAGCCGTCCAAACCGTTTCCTCCTCCGATGCAGGCTTCTGCAGCAGCCCGGGGAGATCGAGGCACATCTTCCGGACCCGGGTCGCCTCAAAGAGCTCCTGATACCCGGAGCCCGTCTGCTGATCCGAAAAGCGGAATCAGCCAGCAGACGCACTCAGTGGTCTGTGGCTATGGTCTATCAGGGAGACACTCTCGTCTCTATCAATTCATCACTGCCGAATCAGTTTATGCGTGAGGCCTTCACACACGGTCAGGTGCCCGGCTTTGAAGGCTGTCGGCTGATCAAAGCCGAGTATACTCTGGGAAGACACCGCTACGACTTTCTTCTCGAAAAAGATGGAAAACCGCAGATCGTCGAGGTAAAAGGTGTCAGCCTGGTTGAAGAAGGTCATGCCCTGTTCCCGGATGCCGTCACCGAGCGCGGACGTTCCCATGTACAGCATCTCGGTGAGATGGATCCCGGAGAATACGACAGACACCTTGTTTTTATTGTTCAGCGCAGCGACGCCAGCCGCTTCTCTCCGCATGCCCGCCGTGACCCCGCCTTCGCCTCCGCCCTGCTACAGGCACTGCAAAGGGGACTGCAGATCCGTATATTCAGTCTTGACTTCCGGCTGCCTCAGATTAAATTTCATTCTCAACTCCCCTTTATCCCAGACAGGGACCTCTGAGAAAGGATACTGCCGGTGACTGGAGACCGAAACATGCATGAAGCTGCTGAACCTGGACTCTTCTCAGAGAGCCCGGTGGCAGATGCGCTAAGCCGAATCAGAAATTCAGCCCTTCTTATCAGTTCTCTGTTTTTTGTGTGCATTCTGTTTGCATCAGGATGTGCAGTGCAAAGGGCTCCCGGTGGAGGACCGGAGGACAAGACCTCCCCGGTGATGCAAGCTGTGAATGTCAGCGCCGGCAGCGTGAATGTGGACCGCAGACAGGTCTTTGAATTTAGCTTCAGCGAAGCTCTGGATGAGGTCTCTGTCAAGCGCGGAGTGAGGGTCTTCCCTCTGAACAGCGGTGATTATTCTGTCAAATATTCCCGCCGGACGATCACGGTCAGCCCCGTTCAGGGCTGGCGGGACAATCAGGCCTACATGATACTCATTGACAATGCTGTCACAGACCTGCGCCGCAATCCCCTGGACGGAAGCATCTCCTACAGTTTCAGCACCGGGCCGACCCTGCCGCAGGGCCGGGTGTCCGGTCAGGTCTACGGCCTTGGATCCAAAGAGGCCGGAACTCTGCTGATCGGTCCGCAGATACCTGTTGACTCCCTTTTTTCGAACTATTCCTATGTTCTGCAGACCGATGGAGAAGGCCGTTTTTCCATGTCATATCTGCCGGAAATCCCGGTTCGTATCATCGGCTTTGTTGACCTGGACAAGAGCAGAAGTTACGATCCGCACAGGGATCATCTCATCCTGCCCGATCCCCTCGATATCCGAATTGAATCCGATACGGCAGCAGCTGCACTGGACATGCAGGTTCTGCGGGGGAATTTTCTTACACCGCTCCTCCTCTCTGCAAAAAGTACTGAACCGGGTCTGATCGAACTGAAGTTTTCCAAGGCCCTGCACCCCAGTTCAGAGAAGGAAACGGTCCTGGTCAACGGCCTGCCTGCAAAGAGCACAGCCGTTGAGAATGAGTTCCTTTATCTCTATCACGAGCTTCCCTGCCCGGACAGCCTGAGCATAGATATTCCCTCCTTGTCAGATACGCTGGGGCTCATGAGTGCAGACAGCACGCTCCGCATTCGTACACCCGAATACCGGGACACTCTCTACAGCACAGTCTGGAAAGACGGATTGCTGAGTATTCACCCCGCACCTCCCCTGGACAGTCTCCCCGTCCTCTATCACGGAGAGAGGGACAGCTTGCTTCTCACACTGAACGCTCTGCGGCCCGGTCTGTTCGCCGTCAAACTTCCACCGCCCTATCGAGGGCAGCTGAAGGCTGTTCTTCCCCCGCCGCCCTGTGTCCCAGACTTCCCGGACAGCACGGAGATCAGCGTAAACATCCGTGCCACGGAAGCAGCCGGTACCGGCTCTCTCATCGTCCGCCTCTCTGATTCCGACAGCAGCCGCTGCCTCCTGATCAGCAGCCGGAACTACCGCCGCATTCTCCACTCCGACAACCCGGGACTCTTCCGTTCAGATTCCATTCCGGAGGGTAAACACTCTCTGTTCCACTTCCTCGACAGAAACGGTAACGGGCATCCTGACCCCGGAACCCTTGTCCCTTCATATCAGGCTCCGGAGATCATCCGACCCCTGCTTGAAAATTTCGAAATCAGGGCGAACTGGGAAACAGAACTGGACCTGCGAATTGAAAAAAACTAATTTTAAATATGCCCCAGAACACAGAAAAACCCTGCGGATCCCGATAAAGTGATCCGTTTTCAGAAAAGACAGGACCCATTATCATGAGAGAACATTATTACAGTGTCATTCTTGCCGGCGGTGTCGGTAAGCGTTTCTGGCCCCGAAGCCGGAAAAACAGCCCGAAGCAGCTTCTGGACATCGTCGGTGAGGAAACTATGATCAACAAGACCATAGACCGGCTCAAGGACGTCTCCCCCCTGGATCATATCCTTGTCATCACCAATTTCGAACAGATGGAAATGATTCTGAACGGNAACAGCGGACTGACACGCGACAACTTCATTGTGGAGCCCAGCGGAAAGAACACTGCACCTGCCATTGCCCTCGCCGCCGCCATTCTCGAGAAAAAAGACCCCAATGCCGTCATGGGGGTTTTTCCCTCTGACCACCTTATCGAAAACAAGGATTTATTCATCCAAACCCTGGAAAATGCCATCGGTTTTGCCTCCGCTGAATCCGCGCTGCTCACCTTCGGTATCAGCCCCACACGGCCCGCCACCGGTTACGGATATATACAGATCAGCAGGGATGAGGCCGACGAAGGGAACAATATCTTCAAAGTGAAAACCTTCGCTGAAAAGCCGAATCTGGAGACCGCCCGGCGCTTTCTGAAATCCGGAGAGTTTCTCTGGAACAGCGGAATGTTTGTCTGGAAAAGCAGCGTGGTCCTGAAATCTGTAAAGAAATATATGAGAGATCTGTATAATGCCGTCTCGCGCATCGGCGAGGTCTATGGTCAGCCCCATTTTCAAAAAGAACTTGAGTTCCACTGGCTGGGCCTGGAGGCTGAAAGTATTGATTACGGCATTCTTGAGCGCGCCCAGAATGTCCATGTGGCCCGGGCTGCCTTCGACTGGTCCGATGTCGGCAGCTGGGATGCTGTTTATGAGATCGAGAAAAAAGACCGCAACGGAAATGTGATGCGGGCGGATGGCGCCGTCCTGAAAAGTGCAGACAACTACTTCTACAGCCGGAACAGTCGAATATTCGCCCACTCCGTGAAGGATCTCATTATTATCGAAGACCGAGGTGATATCCTGATTGTTCCAAGGGGACAGAGCGAACTGGTGAAGGAGATCGTGGACTACCTTCCCACTCTCGGAAAGGATGAACTTCTTTGAAACACCCGGTGCGGCGAATCCGCGAGGAGCTCGAACGCTTCCTCAGAGACAGCCACGGCATCACGATCATTTACGACCGCGGCAGTTTTCACGGCGGTTATGCACGGATCTACGAGGATCGAAAACTCCTTATCAACCGCTTTCTTCCCGACGAAGAGAAGGCCTCCATTCTGGCACAGGCCGTCCTTGACGCTGAACTGCCTACCGAAGATCTGAAGAAAAGCGCATCTGATTTCATAGAAAAATTCAGGAAACACAGGAATACAGTCAATGAACAGCAGTGAAAACCTGAACATCCGCCGGGCTCAACGGCGGGATATTTCCAGCATTGTGGCCTTCAATGCGGCCATGGCCAGGGAAACAGAGGATCTGTCTCTGGATGAAAACATTCTCAGAAAAGGCGTTGAACAGGTCATGATCGACCCGGGAAAAGGTTTTTATCTCGTGGTCGAGGAAGATAAAAAGGTCATTGCCTCGCTCATGATCACCACCGAGTGGAGTGACTGGCGAAACAGCTGGTGGTGGTGGATTCAGAGCGTCTATGTGGAGCCCGCCCATCGCCGCCGCGGTATTTTTTTGAAAATGTATGATCATGTCCGTCGACTCGCTGAAAAGGAGGGTCACGCGGGACTCAGACTCTATGTCGAGAACAGCAACAGCCCCGCACGAAGGACCTACCTGCGCTGCGGTATGGAGGAAAGTCATTACCTGATGTATGAAGAAGCTTTTCCGCCCTCATCATAACCAATTTCTATCCATTTTTCACTGTTCTCAATGCTGAATCTTCGCAACATTCCAGTATGAATTCCGCAGCAGAAACAAATCCCGGTATCATTTACTGAAAGGACAATTATGAAACGCTGTCTCCGATCCCTGCTTCCCGTTTTCCTTATCCTCAGCCTCAGCACCTCCTGCGGGCAGCATAAAAACACGGCCCCGTCCTCTGCAGAAAAACAGAATCCCAAAAACATTATCCTCGTGATCGGTGACGGCATGGGATTGTCCCAGGTCTCTCTTACGTATTATTATCAGGACAGCTCCGCCTTTTCCGCCTTCCCTGTCATCGGCCTGATCAGCACCTCGTCTTCCCACCAGAAAATCACGGATTCCGCCGCCAGCGGCACGGCATTCGCAACCGGGTTCAAAACAAGAAACGGTATGCTGGGCATGGATCCTGATTCCAGCACACTTGAGAATATCGTGGAGATCCTCTCCGGTTTCGGCATGAAAACCGCTGTGGTCAGTACCGCTCCGATCACCCATGCCACCCCGGCTGCTTTTTATGCCCATATTGACAGCCGCGGAAAACAGGAGGAGATCGCCGAACAGCTCCTCACGTCGGATATTGATCTTTTTATCGGAGGAGGTCACAGGTTTTTCAGCGAACGGAAGGACGGGCGCAACCTCTTTGCTGAAGACCACGGAGTACAGCTCTACGAAAACACTCTCGACTCCATCAAACATCTTGATATCCAGAAACGCTACGGATTTGTTTTCGATTCCGAAGCACTCCCTCCTGCCCATAAGGGAAGAGGCCCCCTCCTGACAGAATTCACGGATCTGGCACTGCAGCATCTGCAGGCCTGCAGGAATGGTTTTTTTCTGATGCTGGAAGCTGCCCAGATCGACTGGGCCGGTCATGACATGGATGTGGAGGGAAGTATTGCGGAAATGAAAGATATGGATGACATGCTCAGGTCAGTGCTTGACTTTGCCCGGAAAGACGGAAACACACTTGTTATTGTGACTGGGGACCATGAAACCGGCGGCCTCCTGCTTCCTCCGGCGAAAAAGGAAGACGGCCGCTCAGATTATTCTGATATCGCTCCGCTTTTCGCCACGTCCTCCCATACAGCCGTCCTCCTGCCCCTCTTTGCCTGCGGCCCGGGAGCGGAACTGTTCAGCGGCGTCTATTCAAACAGCGACCTGTTTAATAAAATTCTTTCCTTAAAAAACTGACTGTCCATTTCGCCGATCTACGGCGCATTTTCAGAAGCAGCTGAGAATATGCAGCCTTTCAGTCTGTTTCAGCAGACTGAGTTGCCGTTGTCTCTTCACTTCCGCTGAAACGGACAGAGACAATTTTACTGACACCCTCTTCCTCCATTGTGACACCGTAAAGATAGTCTGCCGCCTCCATCGTCAGTTTATTGTGGGTGACGATAATGAACTGTGTGCGGTCGGTAAAATGCTTCAGAGCATTGGTGAAACGCCGGATATTCTGGTCGTCCAGGGGAGCATCCACCTCATCCAGTATGCAGTAGGGAGAGGGTTTCACCAGATAGATGGAAAACAGCAGACTGATCGCGGTCAGTGCTTTTTCCCCGCCGCTCAGAGCTTTCAGGGTTTTCAGATCCTTTGTTTTCGGCCGGGCATAGATCTCTATCGAGGCTTCAAGCGGATCAGGACTGCCCACGAGCCTAATATCCGCCTCTCCATTCGGAAAAAAGAGCGTAAATGTACGGTTGAAATTCTCCCGTACCCTGCTGAAAATATCGCTGAACTGTGTCCGGGCCTCATGATCCAGTTTTGTCACCGTGTCCATCACGCTCTTTTCAGCATCCAGAAGATCCTTCTGCTGCTCCTGCAGAAACCTGAGACGCTCGCTTTCCTCGTCGTACTCAAGCTTCACCGCCATGTTAATAGGCCCGATCAGTTCGATACGCCGGCGCAGCCGGTCTATCCCCTCGTCGATCTCATCCATCGTCATCTCACTGTGGACAAAATCCCTGACGGAGATGTCAAAATGATAACGCTCATAGATTCTCTCCCGGATCTGCTTCTGCTGCTGCCGGATATCACTGAGCTTGATCTCTATCTCTTTCAGGGTCTGAAACACGTTTTCCCGGGCTTTGTGCTGCTCCTGAATATGTTTTCCCGTGTCACCGATCTTCTGCCGTAGCGCCTGAAGTGTATCCTGCTGTCCCCGCCGCTCCTCCTGAAGAGCCTGCAGCCGGGCACCCTGCTCCGCAAGCGTCTTCTCCACTTCAGCGAACTGCTCCCGACTGTCTTTGACCACCACCTGCTGCCGTTCGAATTCAGCATTGATGTCGAGTATCCTCTGGGTCAGGTCCCGGATGGTGTCCACTGCATTGTTATATCTGAACTGTACCGTTTCCTTTTCGCGCTCCCGGGTAATCAGATCAATGCGGATACTCTGAACTTTCTCGGAAAGCGCATTCTTTTCGGACAGAAACTGTTCGTTTTCCGCCTGAAAGTCCCGAAAACGACCCTGACTCTTTTCAAAATCCTCCGCGGCGGACTTCAAGTCCCGTGTTAGTGCCTCCCTGGATTTTTCTGTGTCTGAAATACGCTGCTCATAGGAAGAGAGACTGCGGGCCGCCCCTTCCTTTTCCTCCTGACTCCTCTGCAGCCCGTAATCCAGATTGCTGAGCATCTTGTCTTTATCGTGGAACTGCTTCTCCAGCTGATCTCTGTTTGCACGGATCTCCCGAATGCCGTCCAGCTGCTCAGAATAGCTCATGCTGCTGCCCTGAATCTGCTGCTTCAGGATATTTTCCTCTTTTTCAAATGTGCGGATCAGAGCCTCCAGCTGCTGCACCTTTTCCCTGCGGCCCAGGATCTGCCGGCTGCCGTCCCTGTTCTTCCCCCCCCGGAGAAGGCCCTTCTGTTCATAATAGTCCCCGTCAGGGGTCACAAATCGAAAGGAACTCCTCTTCATCAGATGATCCGGCAGCTCCCTGAGACTCCGGACAATGACAAGGTCACTGAGAAAATAGTCGACCAGTATGGACGCCGACCCCTCCGCCTCGGCCACATCTGTCGCGTAGGCCAAAAAATTCGGGCTTTTTTCATAATCCAGATCCCGCCGGGTCCGCAGTTTCTCTGCCGCAATATCCAGCGGGACAATGGTCACACGCCCGCGCTGCTGCTGCTTCAGACTGTCGATCACATCCAGCGCACTGTCCCTGCTATCACTGACCAGGAAACGGGCGGCATTGCCCAGTCCGATCTCAATCGCCTGCCTGTAATCTTCATCCACCCGCATCAGATCGGAGACTGTGCCCAGAATTCCAGGATGTCTCAGGTCTTTCATCACAAACTTAACCCCGGGATTGAAGCCTTCCATGCTTTCCAGGATTCCGCGGTAAAAATTCAGCTCTTTCACATTCTGCTCATTCCGCGCTCTCAGCCGGCTCAGCGCATCCCGTCCCTCGCTGATGAGGGAGTTGAGCCTGTCTTTTTCCTGCTCTTTCTCCTGCAGGACCCGGTCCATACTGCGGATCTCCTTCTCGAGCTGCTGTATCAGATCCTTCTGCTCCAGAATCCGCTGCTCTGCCATCCGGTCTTTCGCTTCGGCCTCTTCCATCCGCAGAACAAGACCGTCCTTTAATTCCGTCAGCTGCCTCAGACTGTCGCTGTGGCGAAGGATCTTCTGCTCAATGTCCTGAAGCCTGCCGCGACGCCCAAGAAGGTCCTCCTCCAGCCTGCGTCCCTGCTCACTTATGTCCCGGTGCCTTGCGTCCGCCTGCTTCAGCTCCGCCTCCGCATCCTTCAGGCGCTGTGTCAGCCCTTCGATCTCAGGGTCGTTGCCGTCCAGACTCCCCGCAATCTCATCCCGGATACTTTCATTCGCCTTTTTCCGCTGCAGGACCTCTTCCTTCTCACGGCTCAAGCGTTCTGTGTTCTCCCCGGCATGGCGGATCTTCTCCTCCAGTACCATTCGCCGTGTGTTCGACTCCCCTATGCCTGTATTCAGGCTGTCGATCCGGGCTAACAGCTCCTGAAAATGCCGGTCCAGATCCTCTTCCTCCCGACGGTAGGTCTCCAGCATGCTCTCCTCGATGGACAGCTGCTGTGTGCTCTCGTCCTTCTGAACCTGCTTGCTGCTGAGTCTCTCCTCCAGCGGCACGATCTCATCACTGAGTGCCTGATAGTTCAGCTGCGCCTTCAGAATCTCCATGTCCCGCAGCTCGTCAATGTATTCCTGATATTTTTCGTAGCGCTTCAACTGCCTGTGCAGTGCGGAAACCTTCTTGTCGATCTCATAGATGATATCCTCCAGTCGCTTCAGATCATCCCGGGTCGCATCCAGCTTGCGCATGGCGCTTTTCCGCTGACTCCGGTATTTCCCGATACCCGCCGCCTCCTCAAACAGTCTCTTACGACTGTCCTTGTTCTCGTTGAGGATATCCTCCACCATCTTCAGTTCAATCACTGAGTAAACATCGCTGCTCATGCCTGTGTCCTGAAACAGATCCTGAATATCCTTGAGCCGCACCGGCGTGTTGTTCAGCAGGTATTCACTCGTATTGTCACGGAACAGGCGCCGCGCCAGCGTCACCTCCGTATACGCCAGCGGCAAAATGCCCCGGTCATTGTGTATCGTAAGACTGACCTCCGCATAGTTCAGAGGCTTCTTGTACTTGCTGCCGGCAAATATCACATCCGTCATCTTGTCGCCCCGCAGCAGAGAACTCTTCTGCTCACCCATCACCCAGCGTATCGCATCCACAACGTTCGTCTTACCGCAGCCGTTGGGACCGACCACACAGGTCACGCCTTTGGAAAATTTAAACTGTGATTTATGGGCAAATGACTTAAAGCCGAAAATATCAAGATCGGATATGAACACGTTCCGTCAGCTCTTTCTGATCTCTGCTAACCGGGAGGCCAGGCCAGTTTTCTGCCTGCAAGCAGATGCATGTGTATGTGGTCGATCTCCTGACCGCCTTCTGACCCATTGTTCACGACCAGCCGGTAGCCATTGGAAATACCCAGCTTCACCGCTACCTTCCGCGCTGTGAGCAGCAGTTCGCCCATTAGCGGCCCGTCTCCGCTCTCCAGCGTGTCCACATTGGCAATATGCTTTCGGGGTACTACCAGAATATGGTTCGGCGCCTGGGGGTTGATGTCCCGGAACGCCACTATATTCTCCGATTCATACACCGTGTCAGCCGGGATCTCCCCTTCAATGATCTTACAGAAAATACATTCCATTCTTAGTCTCCTTCAGGGAAGAGGACTCAGTGCCAAGGCTGCTGCGGCCGCGGTCTCTGTCCTCAACCTTCTTACACCTAACGTTGCTGAAAAGTAACCCTTTTTCAATGCAAAATCTACTTCTTGTTTTGAAAAGCCGCCTTCCGGTCCCACGGCCAGAATCAGACTCTCTCCCGTGATGGGTCTCAGGCTGCCGAAATGCGGCCAGTCCCCCTGATTGTCCAGTATGATTTTATGAGAGGCAGGGCTGTTCTCAATAAAGTCACTGAACTCCGTCGCCTCATGCAGCTGCGGCAGAAATCCCCGTCCGCTCTGCTTCGCCGCCGCCAGTATAATCTTGCGGGAGCGCTCCAGTCTCAACTTCTTCCGTATCACATGCTCAGTCAGCAGCGGAGTGATCTCCCTCGCACCGAGTTCCACCGCCTTTTCGATCATCCACTCCCAGTGGCTCTCACGAATAATACCGACCGCCAGATGCATCCTGAGTGCTTCCTCTCCCCAGTTCAAATGCTGTGACTCGATCCCGCAGACCATCCGCTCTCCATCCAGGCCCTCAATCCGGCAGCTGTACATTGTACCCTTTGTGTCACTGATGTACACCCGTTCACCAACCCTCAGGCGCATCACCCGGCTCAGATGATGTGTCTCTTCTGGGGAGAGCTGTATCCGTCCCCCGGCCTCATCGATATCCTCGCTGTAAAAGAAACGCTCGTGCGCCATTTGTTTGCTGTGTCTTACTTTAAAATGTTATTTATATCCGTCGACATGTATATTTCGGACTGCCCGTCCGCTGGGGTCCGGCTGATCCTGAAAACTGCTGTCCCAGGCCAGAGCCTCCGGGGTGCTGCAGGCAACGGAATCCCCTCCGGCCACAGTGCGCTGGGCACTCTCTCCCGGAAAGAACTCCTCAAATATTGAACGGAACCAGTAGGCTTCACGGCTTTTAGGTGTATTTATCGGAAAGCGGTATTTTGCCGAATTCATCTGCGACTCGCTGACCTGTGTCTCTGCATGGGCCTTCAGTGAATCGATCCAGTGATAACCAACCCCGTCGCTGAACTGCTCCTTCTGCCGCCAGAGGACGGATTCCGGCAGAAGATCACTGAATGCCTCTCTCAGTATCTGCTTTTCAATCCGGCCTTCACCCGTCATTTTATGCTCTGCATGTATCATCATTGCCGTTTCTAAAAACTCAAGATCCAGAAAGGGAACCCGGCATTCAACTCCCCAGGCGGCCATGCTCTTATTGGCGCGCAGGCAGTCGAACATGTGGAGCTTTTCCACTTTCCTCACCGTCTCTGCATGAAATTCCCGGGCGTTCGGAGCCTTGTGAAAGTACAGATAACCGCCGAAGACCTCATCCGCCCCCTCGCCGCTGAGCACCATTTTCACTCCCATGCTCTTGATCTTCCTCGCCAGAAGATACATCGGCGTACTGGCCCGTATCGTTGTGACATCGTATGTCTCAATATGGTAGATCACGTCGCGCACGGCATCGAGGCCCTCCTGCACTGTAAAATGCATCTCGTGGTGTACAGATCCGATCAGCGAGGCCACTTCCCTGGCCGCCTTAAGGTCCGGACTGCTCTCCAGTCCGATACTGAAACTGTGCAGCCGCGGCCACCAGGCATCCGCCCGGTCGTCTTCTTCAATCCTTTTTCTCGCGTATTTTGCCGCCACAGCCGAAATGATCGATGAATCCAGCCCCCCGCTGAGCAGAACCCCGTAGGGTACATCACTCATGAGCTGACGGTGAACCGCCTTTTCCAATGCTGTTCTCAGGGTTTTTCTGTCTGCATCCCCCTTGGTATTTTCAAAACTCTTCCAGGCCGGAGTGTAATACTGCACAAATCGTCCTTCGCTCCCAAGATAATAGTGTCCGGGGGGGAAATTCTCCACTGTCCTGCAGCGGTCAACCAGAGCTTTCATCTCCGAGGCCACGTACATCTGCCCAAATTCGTCATATCCGAAATAGAGAGGAATGATACCGATGGGATCCCGGGCGATCAGGAAATCATTTTTTACCCGGTCATACAGCAGAAAGGAGAAGATCCCGTTCAAATCGTTCAGAAAACCCGTTCCCTTCTCTGCATAAAGGGCGTTGATCACTTCACAGTCGGATTTAGTCAGAAATGTATAGGGCTGATTCAGCCTTTTCTGAAGTTCCTTGTGATTGTAGATCTCACCGTTCACAGCCAGCACCAGACCTCCGTCCTCACTGTACAATGGCTGGGCACCGCTGTCTACTCCCACGATACTCAGACGCTCGTGGACGAGAATGGCCCGGTCATCACTGTAAATACCGCTCCAGTCCGGTCCGCGGTGACGCATTTTTCCGCTCATGACCAGCGCCTCTTCCCTGAGCGTCTGCTCCTGACCCCTGATGTCGAAAATTCCAAGTATAGAACACATGTTACATTCCCCTTGTCTCTGTGCAGGCAGCTGACGCAGCCGTCTTTTGCTGCGAATTTACTTTCTTTCTTTATCAGCGGAAAGCCTTTTTAAAACTCCTGAGCTAATCCTGCCGCGCGGATTTTTCTCTCCCCCCTGTCGCTTCAGGCTGCATAAAAGGATTTCCGCTGTCCATGAATTGTCATAACTTCTCTGAATGAATTCAGAAAACAGCGGAGGATCAATGGATCAGCAGCAGTTCAAAGCCGGGCAGGGTGGGGGTTCGGATTGTCTCGTCACAGCAGAGGCCCGGATACAGGGAGGGCAGGAGCTTCACATTCGATCCAAAGTCGCCGCCCTCTATCAGCGGCAGATTGAAGCTCGCCTGAAGGATGTTCTCCGGCACTTCGATCTGCAGAATATTCAATTGGATCTGCAGGACGAAGGAGCTCTCGATTTCGTTCTGTCCGCCCGCATCGAAGCGGCTCTGACGGCAATGGATCCGTCCCTTGCTCAAAAGCCCTACAGCCTGTCTGCACACTTCCCCGCACCTTTCACTCCTTCTTCCAGGCTTCAGAGTCGCCGGTCAAGACTTTATCTGCCGGGCAATTCCCCGAAACTCATGCTCAATGCCGCAATTCATCAACCGGACGGTCTCATTCTGGATCTGGAGGATGCCGTTGCTCCCAGCCGTAAACACGAAGCCAGATATTTGGTCCGTCACGCGCTGATGAACCTCGACTTTATGGGTGCTGAAAAGATGGTTCGCATCAATCAGCTGCCCCTGGGTCTGGAGGACCTGCCCTTTGTCGTCCCTGCCGGAGCCCAGTTGATCCTGCTGCCTAAATGTGAATCCGCCGCGCAGGTAATAAGTCTGGATGCAGAGATCCGCCGTCTTCAGAAGCAGTTCGGTCTCGAAGGTCCTGTCTGGATCATGCCCATCATCGAAAGCGCACTGGGTGTGGTCAATGCCTACCCGATTGCCTCCGCCTCTCCTTCTGTCGCTGCACTTGCCATCGGACTGGAAGATTATACAGCAGACATCGGAGCCCTCCGCAGCACTGAGGCCTGGGAAAGTTTCTACGCCCGCGGGGCCCTGGTGAATGCAGCACGCGCCGCCGGTGTACAAGCCATAGATTCTGTGTTCAGTGACGTCTCCGATATGGATGCCCTTGCACGCAATGTTCAGATGTCCAAGTCCCTCGGCTTTGACGGCATGGGCTGCATACACCCGAGACAGATCCGGGTCATCCACGGCGCTTATGCGCCTGACAAAAAGGAGCTGGACAGGGCAAAAGCCGTGTGTCTCGCCTTTGATGAAGCCCAGGCAAAGGGGCTGGGCGTTGTCTCTCTGGGTTCAAAAATGATCGACGCTCCCGTGGTCCGCCGGGCACGGCATACCATCGAAACAGCACTGAAGCTCGGACTGCTTGAGACGAACTGGAAGGAAGTGGAAAAGAACCCGGCTTCAGACCGCAATCCCGGAGGAAAGACAGATGAGTAAAACAGCGGTTGAAAAAAAACAGACAGCTGCCCGCCNCAACGCGCTGGGACGTGAAATCCCTGAAACGATTAACGGAAAGAAGGTCATTCCCTACAAAGGTGTCGGCAAACACAGACCGGAAGGNCGCCGCTACGGCCCGCCCCTTGTCTCCTGTGCCGATTATCCCGCCGATGGGAATAAACAGGTGGAAAGCCTGAAAGCCGCTCTTATCAAAGCCGGTCTGAAAGACGGAATGACCCTCTCTACTCATCACCATTTCCGAAACGGGGACCTGCTGGCCAATCAGATCTTCGATATCGCCGCTGAACTGGGTATTCGGGATCTCGTCTGGTTTCCGTCGGCCTCCTTTCCCTGTCACGAACCCATCCTTCAGCATCTGGAGAACGGCGTCGTTCACCATATCGAGGGCAGCATGAACGGCCCCCTCGGAAAATTTGTCTCCGAGGGTAAAATGGCAGGTACCGCTGTGCTGAGAAGTCACGGCGGCAGATATCAGGCGGTACAGGACGGAGAAGTGGTCATCGATATCGCCGTCATTGCAGCTCCCACCGCGGATATGTTCGGCAATGCCAACGGCGTACGCGGAGATTCCGCCTGCGGCCTCCTGGGATTTGCCCTCGCCGATGCCCAGTACGCCCATCATGTCATCGTGGTCACCGACAATCCCGTCCCCTTCCCCTGCATCCCATGGCAGATACAGGGAAATTATGTGGATTCTGTCGTCGTTATGGACAGGATCGGCATCCCGGAAAAAATCGTCAGCGGCACAACACAGGTGACCAAAAGTCCGGATCGCCTCCATATCGCCGAAATGACAGCACGCTTCTGTGACAAAGCCGGTCTGATCAAAGACGGATGGTCCTTTCAGGCCGGTGCAGGGGGAACCGCCCTCTCTATTGGCAATTATTTCGGTGATATTATGCGCGAGCGGGGGATAAAAGCCGCCTTTGCCCGCGGAGGATCAAATAAATATCTGGTTGAAATGCTCAGGGAAGGACTCGTCGGGTATATCCTCGACGGACAGACCTTCGATCTGTATGGCGTCAGCTCCATGAGAGAGGACCCGCGGCATCAGGACACATCGCCCTTCACCTCTTATAATTACCACGGAAAAGGCAATTTTGCAAATCTTGTGGATGTCGTGATCCTCGGCGCAACTGAAGTCGATGTCGATTTTAACGCCAATGTCGTCACCCACAGCGACGGTTACCTGCTCCATGGAATCGGCGGCTGGCAGAACTGCCTGTTCTCCAAAACAGTCATTCTCCCCGTCCCTCTTTTCAGAAACCGCATCCCCGTCATCCGCGATACCGTGACCACCGTCTGCGGTCCGGGTGAACTGATTGATGTGATTGTCACCGAACGCGGTATCGCCATCAATCCCCTGCGCCGTGACCTCATCGAGGCAACAAAGGATTCCGGCCTGCCCATCAGAACGATCCATGAATTGAAAATGGAGGCCGAGGCCATCTGCGGTGTGCCGGATACACTGCGCACAGGAGAAAAGGTGATCGCCGCCATCAAATGGGTGGACGGCACGGTTATCGATGTCGTACGACAGGTTTGTGAAAAATAAATCCGAAGAGCAGAACAGCCGGTTTATACGCCTATCTCTGTCTCACTGCTCAGTGTCAAAATCAAGGTCTATCAGCAGCTGCGGATCCAGTTCCCGGGAATTTTCCTCCGCCTCTCCCCCGGTCTCTCCGGAACCCAAAACCCTTCCGCTGTCTGTGGCCGGCAGCTGTTCCACATCCCTGAGCTTCCGCTCGATCACATTGCTGCGAGTGCCCGCCAGTGTATCCAGATGTTTGTTCGCCTGATGTATATTGTTCCGTGCCTTGTCCAGAATGCCTCCGAATTTGGCGAATTCGGTCTTGACCTCTCCCAGTACCTTCCACACCTCTGAACTGTGTCTCTCAATTGCCAGCGATCGGAAACCCAGTTTAAAACTGTTCAGGATCGCACTCAGATAGGTGGGCCCTGAAACGATGATATTCAGTCTGTCCCTCAAGTCCTTATATGTTTCGGGATCCCGGAGAATTTCTGCAAAGAGTCCCTCGATCGGCACGAACATGATGGCAAAATCCGTCGTATGCGGCGGAACGATGTATTTTTCACTGATATCTTTAGCAAAGGTCCTCAGCGAACGCAGCATGCTTTTCCGGGCCGCATCCGCGGCCTCCTTGTCCGCAGCCTCAATGGCCAGCTGCAGATTCTGATAATCCGAAACAGGAAATTTCGAGTCTATGGGCACCCAGACAGTATCTCCCCGGCCAGGGAATTTTACAGCAAACTCCACCACATGATCCCTGCGCGGATCCACTTTAACATCCTTTTCATACTGCTCCGGACTCAACACCTGCTCCAGAATGTTCTCCAGCTGGTATTCTCCCAGATTCCCCAGCGTCTTTACATTGGTCAGCACCCGCTTCAGGTCCCCGACACCCGTTGCCAGGTTCTGCATCTCCCCCAGACCCTTCTGCACNAGCTCCAGTCGATCGCTTACCAGTTTAAAACTCTGTCCCAGCCGTTCCTCCAGCGTCTTATGCAGCTTTTCGTCCACGGTCTCCCGCATTTTATCCAGACTTTTCTGATTATCCTCCTGCAGGCTCTGAAGCCGCTTCTCCGTTGTCTCATTCAGTCTGTCACTTTTCTCCTCAAAGCTCTTCGCCATTTTGTCGAGACTTTCCGTGAGCAGGCTATTCTGTCGTTCGGCCCTTTCCTCAAAACTCTTGACAAGCTTCTCAAGGTTCTTCTCAACCGTCTGCCGAAGTTTATCCAGTTCACTGCTGAAATTCTCCAGCTGCTCCCGCTGAATCCGGGAAGACTCCTGCAGCCGCTCTCCTGTCTGCTGACGAAAATCATTAAATGAACGACCTATTTCATCTCGCCCATCCCGGGAACTTTTTGCGTACTCTTCCCGGTTNCGTCCAAATTCGTTTCTGAGGCTTTCCTCGCTGGCGCCCATGCGCCTGTCCAGCATGTCTGACATTGTCCTGTCCAGGCCCTTCANTCTTGCTGAGAGCATCAGCCAGAAGATAAGGATCACCAGTCCCGCCGGCAGCAGCATGCCCAAAAGATCAGTTGCGATCTGAGTCATTCTTTCCCTTTCCCTGTGTTTTTGCGGTTTTCAGCCGTCCTCTGCGGAGCACCATTCAAGCCTTCCTGTTCCCGGCCATGTCCGCAGCGCCGCGAAGCGCAGAGATCGAAAATCCGCCGGGGGACTATTTATCCATCTCCCTGAACCGGACCCCGTGCCTCTTCTCCAGCCGGGCAATCACAGAGGGGTCACAGCTGAACTCATACAGGGTCCCATCATCCCGTTCCTCCATGCCCAGAATCTCCGTGTTTCCATGGATCAGCGAGCGCAGCAGCCCTTCGTCATGACCCAGCAGTATGCGGTGCCGCTGACTGCTTTCGTCCATTTTCTCTTTGATCGTCTCCAGGAGCCTGTTTACACCGATGGACCGCGTTGCGCTGATATAATGGGCCTCCGGAAATTCCTTTTTGATCAGCGAGATATTCTCTTCCTCTGAAAAAGCATCCAGCTTGTTGAAAATGGTCACAGATCGTTTCTCCGGAACCTGAAACTCCTCTAGAACCTCATCGATCGTGGACAGATGCTTCCTGAAATCCTCATCGCTGATGTCAATGATCTTCAGCAGAAGATCCGCACTTTCCGCCTCCCTCAGAGTACTGCGGAAGGACGCTACCAACTGATGGGGCAGCTTCTGTATAAAACCCACTGTATCACTGAGATAAAAACTGTGACTCTTGTCCAGGGTCACCGTCCGGACCGTGGTGTCCAGTGTGGCGAAGAGTTTATTCTCAACCTCCACCCCGGCTTCCGTCAGGAGGTTCATCAGGGTGCTTTTACCCGCGTTGGTGTATCCTACAAGAGCGACATTGAACTGATTCGATCTGAATTTCCGGTTCGTTTCTCGCTGCTGTGCTATCTTTTCCAGTTCCTCCTTCAGTCGGCTGATCCTGGATCGGATCATTCGCCGGTCCAGTTCGATCTGTGTTTCCCCGACTCCCCGACGGGCTCCACCCACTCCGCCCATCTGTCTTTCAAGATGCGTCCACTGCCGCGCCAGACGGGGGAGCATATACTCCAGTGTCGCCAGCTCTACCTGCGTCTTGGCCTCCCGGGTTCTGGCATGACGCTGGAATATGTCCAGGATCAGAGCACTTCTGTCCATGATCCGCATGTCCTTCACCACCTTCTGTATGTTTTTCTCCTGTGAGGGGCTCAGTTCATCATCAAATATGATCATGTCTGCTTTCTGTTCGTCACAAATTGCTTTTAACTCAGTCACCTTTCCCTGCCCGATATAATACTTAGCATCCATCTGCGGACGAATCTGCAGCAGACTGTCCACACAGACGGCACCAGCTGTCAGCGCCAGCTGTTCCAATTCCTTCAGCGAACGTTCACCCTCGGTCCGCCGCGAAGCGGAGCTCACGCCGACAAGCACAACACGCTCCGGTCTGCCTGCCGTTTCAATCGATTCTTTATTCACACGGATCCTTTCCTGTGTATACTTAACAAAAGCATTTCAGCTGCAAAGAACAGCAGGGCTGCCAGAAGAAAAAAATCCGCAGCAGAGCGTCCTCGGCGCAGCCGGTGTATCATGTCAATACCTGCCTGCTCCGCCACCGTCCCGGCAGAGACAGCGTCCGGATAAACTGCTTCAGTTATCCGGCTTTCTTCTTCTCTGATATTCACTGCATAGCGTTTCATTCCCCTGTTCCCGATCACTGTATAGATTCCTGGCTCTTCTGTTTCTGTGAACACGCCCTCTCCTTTCCACTCCCTGCCGTCAGGCAGCAGGACCCGGATTTTCTCCTGTCCCCCCGGTCCCAGGGCTTCCCCTGCGGAGATCTCGGTTGAGCCTTCTTCCAGCATCCCCCGGAACAGTGATCTCAGCAGTGTCAGAAACCAGGGATCCAGCCCCATCCTGTTCATTGTGAAGTCAAAGGGAGAAAGAAGTGTATGCACACCGCTGTCTGAATTCTTTATACAGATCGGATCTCCATTCTCCAGAACCCAGATGTCCTCACTATTCAGCGCCATCTCGCCTGTACCGATCTTCCAGTAGGATCTCAGACCGAAGCGTCCTGATTTAAAACCGGCAAAGGTATAATCTCGGTGAATGTGCTGCAGTCGCAGAAAGGCCTCCGCGCCGGGTGCACCCCTTCGTTCCGCTCCTATGCGCGCGTCAAGCAGCGGCGGACGCTCATGTCCTGCCGGGACAGACAGAAGCGGAACAGTTTTCGCCGCGTCAAGAATACGGGACCTTTGTTCACGAAGCACAGCATCCTGTCCTTCAAGGATGATCAGATCGTAGCTGTAAAGGTCCTCTCCGCTTAACTCCACACCGTATATGCTCCTGACCGTGAATCCGCTCATCGAGCGCAGGGCCGCCGGGAGATAAGATCCGCCGCCGAAAGCCTGAATGTGAAGAATGTCTTTACTGCTCTGCATGGGAAGCAGAAGATATCGCATATTATCCCCGAGGCGGCTGTCCGCAGGGATTGACAGGGTCACCGCTGCAGCGTCCCTTTTCTCTGTTGTGCTGAAACTGTATTCCGCCTGTCCGTCAGGACTCACGGTGAACTGCGCAGTTTCTATGCCCTCTCCCTGAAGGCTTACTGTGCTGAAGAGGCGGCTGTCTCCACTGAGCTGCGCCCTGATACGGTACAGCGCCCGGCCTTCCGGCAGGTAACTCTTCTCTGTCTGATGGGAGCTGAGCGAAACATTTCCAGCTGCAGTCTCAGGGCTCAGGACAAAAATCTCCCCCAGCTCTGCCCTGCCCCTTAAAAAATCCCGGATACTTTCATTCTCCTCGTTGTCCTGAAGGTCGGAGTAGAGCAGTAGGTCCGGTCTGATGGCTGACGTCTCCCGGAGAATACGGCGAAGAGCTGAAACTGCCGAATCCGCAGACTGATGACCGGGACCGTAGCTGATATATGTCCAGTCCGGAAAGGCCTGCCGGATCATGGCAATGTCCGCCTCCGGCTCTGCTCTCAGGACCATGCTCTCTGTCCTGTCCAGGAGCACTATTCCCGGATCGGCCTCGGTTCCCAGAAACACCGATGCCTTGAAAAACGGGCTGGCCAGGGCTGCGATCAGGCACAGCATCCATAATACCCTTGCGGCAAGGATAAGCCACTGCCGAATCTGAATACTCTGCAGACTGCGGCTGCGGATCTCCTCCAGAAGGCGCAGGTCCGGATATATCTGCTCCCGGTATCTGCGTTCTCCGAAGAGATGAATCAGCACCGGAATGCCCGCAAGGACACCCAGTACCAGTAAAAACGGTTGTAGAAAAATCATCTTGGCTCTGTCCTGTGCCCTCTGAACATATCTGTCATGAACAGCGAATATACCAAAGTTTCAGGACATTATAAAGGGAATCAACAGGCCCTCTTATTCCGGATCCGGCGAGGGAAAAGGTCTAAGCGATCCAGATTGTTTTGATGTTCACAAATTCCCGTATCCCGTGATGGCTCAGCTCACGGCCGTAACCGCTGCGCTTGACTCCGCCGAAGGGCAGCCGGGGATCACTTTTGGTCATCCCGTTAATGAAGACCCCTCCGCTTTCGATCTGTCGCGCCAGTCTCTCAGCTTTTTCCATGTCCCGGGTCCATAGGGAGGCGCCGAGACCGTAGTCCGTATCATTTGCCACGCGTATCGCCTCTTCTTCATCCTTCACTGAAATGATTGTGGACACAGGCCCGAAGGTTTCCTCCGAATAAAGAGACATTCCCTTCACCACAGCGCTGACAACCGTCGGAGCATAGAAAGCTCCCGGGCCGGGGAGGATCTTGCCACCGGTCAGCAGCCGTGCACCCATCGCCAGAGAGCGCTGTACCTGCTCGTGGAGAGCGTCCCGGAGATCCACCCGGGCCATGGGCCCCACTTCGGTCCGCGGATCCCGCGGATCTCCGACTCTCATGGATCCCATGATCTTTGACTGCATCTCTTCAAATTCCTGTACCCGGCTTTCCACCACAATAAAACGTTTAGCCGCAATACAGCTCTGTCCTGCGTTCAGCATTCTGCTGTCGACAGAGCTTTTCACACAGCCGGGAATATCCGCATCCTCCAGGACAATAAAGGGATCGCTGCCCCCCAGCTCCAGCACTGTTTTCTTCAGCGCCCCGCCGGCCTGTGATGCCACCGCGATGCCGGCCCGTTCGCTTCCGGTCAGTGTGACAGCCTTGATCCTCGGATCCCGGATGATTCCCTCCACGGGAGGAATATCAATGATCAGCGAGGTGAACACACCCTCCGGAAAACCGGCATTCCGGAAGACTTCCTCGATTGCCAGAGCAGAACCCGGTACATTGTTGGCATGTTTCAGGACACCGGCATTACCCGCCATCAATGCCGGCGCAGCAAAGCGGAACACCTGCCAGAAAGGAAAATTCCAGGGCATGATGGCCAGAACAAGACCCAGAGGCTCATGACTCACAAAGGAGCGGGAAGCATCAGACGGGATCACTTCATCTGCGAGAAATGTTTCCGCATTCTCTGCGTAGAAGTCACAGACCCAGGCACTCTTTTCCACTTCAGCCAGCGCTTCCTTCATGACTTTCCCCATTTCCTCGCTGATCAGCTCCGCATAACGCCCGCTGTCTTTGCGCAAAACCTCCGCCGCCGATCTCATCAGCCTGCTTCGTTCGGAAAATCCTGTCTGCCTCCAGCTCTCCCAGGCTCGCTGGGCCGTGGACAGTTTCTGCTCAACGGCAAGGGCACTGTGCTCGGGATAGTCCTTGATCACTTTACCCGTTGCAGGATTGATCGCCTTCATAACGTCTCCTTTTATCCATCATTCGTTTGTTTTGCCTTGTTAGAACTCTTTTCAGTCAATCGGGAATTCAAATCGTTCACAGATATTTCTGTTCAGTTTCTCCGACAGCTCCATATTCACTCCCGGATCGATCTTGACTTCTATGATGCAGAGTTCCTGTGTTTCAATGGCCTGCTGAAGCACCTCCCTCAGCTCCTTCACAGTCCTCGGAGAATAACCGCGAATTCCGAAGCTCTCGGCAAACTGTATGAAGTCAGGATTGCTGATGCTTGTCCCGTAAGCTTTACCTTTGCTGTTGGTCTGTTTCCAGCGGATCAGGCCGTAATCATTGTCATTGAAAACAATGATGGGAAAACCGGTTCCGAGCCTCCGGGCGGTTTCTATCTCCTGGGCGTTCATAAGGAATCCTCCGTCTCCCATCGCCGTCACTACCCGCCGTCCAGCCGCGGCAAGCTTTGCGCTCACTCCCCCCGGCAGAGCGATTCCCATGGAGGCGAGGCCATTGCTTATGAACACAGAGTTGGGCTCATATACCGGATAGTTCCTGCCGATCCACATCTTGTGACTGCCAACATCACTGATCAGAATATCACCGGCACGCATAAACTCCCGTACAGCCAGCAGAACCCCGGGTACGGTAAACTCCTCATTCTCTTTCAGGACATAGGAACTGAAATCCTCCAGGATCGCCTCTCTCAATCCGCTGAACCAGCTGGAATGAAAACGCAGAGGCTCCTTTTCCAGCATCTCATTCAAAGCCCAAAGCGAATGGCTGATGTCTGCACTGATCTCCACCGACGGCTGATAGTATTCATAGACCTCCGCTTCAGTAAAATCAATGTGGATGATCCTCTTATCACCTTCCGGATTGAAATTCTTCGGATCATATTCTGTGACATCATANCCGATACTGATGATCAGGTCGGCCCTCTCAAGGGCGCACATGGGATAATCCTTACCTCCGACTCCGATGCTGAAAAGGCTGTGNCTGTCNCTGTCGTCCAGAGCTCCCTTGCCCATGAAGGTGTGGACCACCGGTATGTCTGTCATCTCNACAAGACGCCTCAGCTGCCGGGACGCCAGCTTGCGTATGGCTCCGTTCCCCGCCAGAATGACCGGCACCCTCGCCTCCTTCAGCAGCTCAAAGGCTCTGTCCAGGGCCTTGTGATCCGGCGCCGGACGCCTCACCGGCCGCGGCTCCAGCTCTTCCATGCTGCATTCCATCGCAGCCACGTCCTCCGGCAGCTCAATATGGGTCGGACCCGGTTTTTCATGCTCCGCTATCTTAAATGCCTTTCGCAGGATCTCCGCTGCGATCCGGGGATTGCTTACGGTCGCGTTCCATTTGGTGATCGGTCTGAACATGTTCACAATATCCAGAACCTGATGGCTTTCCTTATGCACCCTTTCTGTACTGGCCTGAGCTGTGATCGCGACTAAAGGCGCCTTGTCAAGATATGCATCCGCCACGCCCGTCACCAGATTCGTCGCTCCCGGCCCCAGGGTCGCAAGACACACTCCCGCTTTTCCCGTAATACGTCCGTACAGGTTTGCCATAAAAGCAGCTCCCTGCTCATGACGGGTCGGCACAAACTGGATGCCGCTGCCCTCAAGTGCAAAAAGCAGATCCTCTGTCTCCTCCCCGGGAACACCGAATATGTATTTTACACCTTCCCGTTCCAAACTCTTTATAAATAATTCCGCAACGTTCATATATCCCTCTGTCTTTCTTTTCCCTCAGCCATTTATTATGGTTGAGATGCTACTACGTCGAAGCAATTGTGTTTGTTCCCGGCTTCCCGCCGATTCCACCGGTCTTCCACGCCGATTCTTTCACGGTCCTTCTGACATTCACTCTCAGGCTCGCAGAGGCCTGAGCCCGACACTCACGCTACAGCAATATAAGCGGTCTGAAGACACGATTCAACGGCTCTTCCTTCATGAAAAAAAGAACCTGCAGAAAAAAAGAAAGCCGGATCTTTCCGGCCTTCCTTTTAAACTGCAGAGATTTGATCACCAGGATCGGTCCGACGGCTTCAGTTCTCCTTTGTGTAACTTACGTCCGCTTTTTTCACCAGTTGATCCAGGTCAATTTTCTCCCGATAGAATTCCATCAATGTTTTTTTGGGAACCTGCACTGTGAGGATACCGTCATCCAGCCCGTAACGGCTGTCGCTCATTTCAAAAATGATGATCAGGCTCTCCTTGTCCGGCAGAGCCTTCAGGGAACGGGCATAGATTCCCGCTGTTTCCAGGAGAGAGCGCAGCATCCCCTCCCGTTTTTCCTCTTCTTCTTTGCGGAGGGCATTGAGGTCCGCCTTTGTCTCTTCATTGTCCTCGCCCATCCACAGTCCCTTGGCCATGACCTTATAACTTTTCAGGGCCTTGCCGACCATATAGGTTGAGAAGGTGTAGACATAGCCGCTGCCAGGCAGGTAAAAGCTGCCTCGCTCGCGCATGAACATCCAGTTAGGATCTTCCACCGCCCATTCCCAGAGAATGGATGAAAATCCGTTGAGGTCCTGCAGCAGTTCCGGGCTCAGATCACTGCGGTAGCTGTGCACTTTTTCAAGAAATGTCTCCTCACTGAGTTTTTCGCGCCTGAAATCCCTCAGCTCTGCGGCACTGCATCCGTATGCAAGCATGTTGCTTTTATTGTTCTCCTCAGGATACTGCACATAGACAAGGACCTTGTCCCTGCTTTCCAGGTTTCTCAGACCGCTTAAGTAATTGACATAAAACCTGTTGAGAAGAGCCTCAAGGGCCAGCTTCCGCTCCGGACTGAAACTGTCGCTGTAGCTGCTGTGTACAATGATCTCCCTGTCTTTGTTCTTCGCGTCAGAGGATGTTCCGTACTGCACCTGATACTGAAAGGATTTTTCTGCCTTCTCCTTTTCCCGGCTGCGGCGGCTGAGTTCCTCACGACTCTTTTCAAGGTCTTTCTTCGAGCGTTCAAGCTCAACGCGCACCCGCGTCAGTTCACCCTTCAGGCTGTCCATCCGCGCTGCGGACAGACTGTCATTCTCCTCCCCGTCCACATAGATCCTGACATGTCCGTCATCATTCTGAAAAATGAATGTCTCAGGAAGTTTCGGCAGTTCAGGAATTCGCGGAATCTCTATATCCAGCTTGTTGAGAATGTCATTTCCGTTGATGCTCAGAAAGCCGCCTTTCGGTGCAAGGGTGAAGATCACGCCCATGTCCCCGTAGTACAGTGTCTGGACACTGAAAAACGAAAAATCATTCTCTTTCAGTTCACGGAGCAGTACAGACTCCATTATGTCCAGGTCTCTGCTCAGACGTTCTGCTCTGTCCGTATCACTCACTCCGATCACCTGCGCCGCCGGCAACACGGCCGGGCTGATGAACAGGAACAGGGAAATACTTATTATGATCGCTTTTTTCATTGTCCTTCTCCTTTTGTAATGGGCTGTCTGTGTGCTGTCAGTCGCTGTCCGTTTCTGTCTGCTGCTGTTGGTCTCTCCGGGCCCATACATCTGTCTTCTCATTCGTCACTTCCCCGCTGAATCTCAACTCCCGTATATTTTAACAGGTCGAGGAAATTCTGGTTTGTCCGGTATATCTTTTCGTTATTTGACTGCTGATAACGGCTGAAAGAGGTCAAAATGACTTCCAGGTCTTCTCTCCGCTGTGTCTCCAGACCCTCTACCAGTTCATTGATCATTGTGTAGTTGTCTGTACTTTGTTCCCTGTACTTTTCATCTATCATTGAGCTTGTATAGAGAATTTGTTCTCGTTGAGACTGCTGCAGTTCCTCCTTGGTCACAAACTGTGAATTGTCTGTTTGAGCCGGTGAACTGAACCAGCCCATGCTGAACTGAACATTTCCGTTACTACTGCTGTAGCGTATGCTTACCAGGCTGAGCATCACCAGCAGAACTGCCGCCGCCGATGCCGTCCATCGAAGGCCCTGCTGCCATAGAGGTCTCGGCGCATGCACTGTTTTTGTCTGACGCTCGGCAAAGACAAGGGTCACTTTCGCCTCACTGTCCGGCCACTGCTTTAGGGTGTCTCGGGTTCCCTGCAGCTCCTCCAGGTCCTGCCGGCAGCTGCTGCATTCACTGAGATGTTCTTTCAGTTCCCGTTCCTCCCGGTCTCCGATCTCGTTGTATATCAGGTCCATCATCAGAATCTGAGCATTTTCACATTTCATGGATCATATCCTCCTTTCGGATACCTCGATGTTCAAGTCTGCGACGCACATTCTTCAGTCCGCTGTACAATCTGGCTTTCAGGGTGTTCTCGTTTTCCTGCAGTATATGTGCGATCTCATTGAAGCGCAGACCGTGATACTCTTTCAGCACAATGACCAGCCGCTGATCCTCCGGAAGTGTCTGAAGCACACTGTTCAATATGCGCCGCCAGTCCTCACCGCTGTCCGCCCGGTCCGGACTGTAGGCTCCCCCCAGGGCAGCTCTCGTCTCCACCGGCTCTTCACTGTCTGCCAGTGGAAAGTGTTCCCGCGCCCGACTGACACTTCGAATGTGGTCCCGACACTGATTCACTGCAATCTGAAATATCCAGCTGCTGAATCTATCCCGGTCTTTCAGCACTCCCAGATTCTGCCAGACTCTCAGAAAAACATTCTGGCTGATATCCCCGACGTCGCTGTCACTGCCCATGAACCGGCAGATAAAATTGTGAACGGACGGCTGCCAGCGGTGAACCAGGGTGTTAAAAGCCCGGTTGTCGCCGTCCAGATAGTCTGTGATCAATTGTGCATCGGTCATTGCCGCTCCTGTCCGCTTTGATTCCTAAGACGATACAATTTAGAAATAGTTGAACCCGAAAGACATTTTTCTTCCTCAACTCCCTCTTTTTATTGCTGTTCCGACCTAAAAAGAATCTCCCACCTTTATTCATGGCTCTCTTATCACTAAATTCAGCTAAAATCAGCGAGGTAACACGTGTCTGACCCAGGCTATCGAAAATCTGTCCGTACTTTGTTCACCGGATATCATGCGAAAGCGACTTTTCGTATTATCACTCTCTTCTTTCTTTCTGCAGCCCTCCTGCCGGGACAGGAAAAGCAGCAGATCACCGTCATCGGTGACTTGAAGCTTGAAAACGGGAAGATCATCGAAGATTGTTTTGTGGGCTGGCGGAGTTTCGGCCGCCTGAACGAAGACAGCAGCAATGTCGTTCTCTTCCCAACATGGTTCGGCGGTGTCAGCGCGCACCTGAAGAATCTCTGTGGTCCGGGTCAGCTCATAGACAGCACACGCTACTATATTCTCGCCCTGGATGCCCTCGGCAACGGGATCTCCTCATCTCCGTCCAACTCACAGACACAGAAAGGCCCTGATTTTCCTCTCTTCACCATGCGGGATATGGTTCGCAGTCAGTATCTCCTGCTGACGGAACAGCTTGGCTTCAGAAAAGTCTTTGCCGTCATCGGCGGCAGTATGGGCGGCATGCAGACCTTCAACTGGATCATGGAGTATCCTGACTATATGGAAAAAGCCGTCCCCTATGTGGGCTCGCCCCGGGCCAGTGCCTCAGACTGGCTCTCCTGGACGATTCAGGCCAGAATGATCGACGAGGGACGCAAGGTCGGTCAAGCAGATTCCGTCATCGTTAAGAATATCAACCTGCTCCAGCAAATGATTGTCTATACACCCGAATACCGCACCCGAAAAACTCCCCATGAGGAGATTTCCAGCTACATCGGCGGGATCAGCAACCGTCTTTTTTCCAGCTATACTCTGGAAAATTTCCGCTGGCAGCTGCAGGCCATGATGACAAATAATATTGCGAAAGACCATGGGAACAGCCTGGAAAACGCAGCAAAAGAGATCTCTGCCGAAGTTCTGATCATTGTGAACATGCAGGACCATATTGTTTCTCCCCTGCCTGCCCTTGAACTGGCCCGGGCGATGAAAATGCACGGAAAAGAGATTAAGACACTGGCTCTGGATAATTATTACGGGCATCTCGGCATCACACCCGAAATGAAAAAGGTCAGCAGAACTATCCACCGCTTTCTGCGGCAGTGAGACCTATCAGAGCGCGCTCTATCGAAAGTCCTTATCCGGCATCCGATTCAGCTATCTGCCATCAATCAACGCGTCCACATTTCCCTGCAGCAGACAGGGTTATCGTTTGAAAGCTGTACTATCTCTTTTGCCTCCAGCGTTTTCATCGCCGCTGCTTAGAAAAAGGGGCGTTGCTATCGTGATGCAGAATACCTTCTGCCATCCGACCCTCTTCAGTTCCTCGGCAGCAGAGGCGCATGTGGAGCCCGTCGTATAGATATCGTCAATAAGCAGAATGGGCTGTTCCGCCATGGTTTCAGGTTTTCGGTATGAAGCCTTGCCAGGCGGCATCCTGTCTTTTCCTCTCCACCCCGCCGGTCGTTCCGGTCCCGCCGTCCCCGGTCCTGCGGCACTGAACACTCCTGCCATGTTTTTCTGCCTCTCTTCCCGGTTCATTGCCGTCTGTGTTACAGTATAGCGGCTGCGCTTAAGAAGTTCCGGCTTCAATGGCCATCCTGTAATATGCTGTATTCCCTCTGCCAGCAGGCCGGCCTGATTATAGCCTCTCTCTCTCTGCTTCACCCGGTGCAGCGGAATGGGCACCAGAAGTCCACCGCCAATGGCCCTGCCAAGGAAAAGACCTGTCAGTTCCCCAAGAAAATGTCCCACCCAGGGCATGTTTCCATATTTCAGGGCATGGACAAGCGCCTTTAAGGCCCGGTTGAAATAGAGCAGTGACCAGGCATCGTCCAATGCCGGCGGCGGATGCAGCCTGTAATTATGAGGGCGGTCCAGAAAGTACTGAAAACTGTAGAAGCAGTCCCTGCAGAGAAATGAACGGAAGCTCGAAAAGCCTCCGCAGACAAGGCATCTCGGAGGATAGAGCCAGTCCCGAAAAGCCCGGAGCACCTGGCGGCTGTTTTCTCTCTCTTCTGTGCAGATTCTTTGTTTCAGATCACAAGGTCTGTATCCGCCAATGCCGCCGCGCCGATCATCGTTGCCTTTTCTCCCAGTTCAGACTTTCTGATCTGCACTCGGCTCCTGGCCGGTTCAAACAGCAGCCCACGAACCTGCCTGTCCAGGCTCTCATGAAAAAAATCCCAATTGGCTGCAATGCTGCCTCCCACTACAAGCATATCCGGATCCAGTGCTGTAAAATAGGGAATCAGCGTGTTTCCAAGGTGTTCACCCCAGACAGAAAAGCTTTCCCGCGCCAGGCCATCTCCTTCAAAAGCCCTTTTTGATATCTCCGGTCCTTCCAGCAACTCTCCGTGCAGTTCATGATGGACCATCGCCAGACCCCTGCCGCTGATATAATCTTCATATCCCTTCCCCCGATAAGGTGTCAATGCGATCTCCGTTGCCAGACCGTTGGCACCGTGCAGCACCTGCCCGTTAAGAATAATAGAAAATCCGTAACCTGTGCCCAATGTCACCGCAATAACATGCTTCAGGCCCCTGGCAACACCGCCTTTCTGCTCGCCAAGTCCAAAACAGTTCGCATCATTATCCACAAACACCGGCAGTGACAGTGCCGCTTCCATTTCCTTTTTCAGTTCAAAATTCTGAAATACCTTAAGATTCAGTGTTTCCAGGATCCGACCCTTAAAGGGATCCAGCGGACCCGGTGAACCCACGCCGACAGCCCTCACCGCCATCATGTCAAGACCATTTATCTCAACTGTTTTCCGGACAGCATCCGTCATTCTTTTAAGCAGCTCCCCTGCATCTTTTGCGTCATGCGTCGGACCCCGGAAGGTCTCGCCGTATATCCTGTAGGCGCTGTCAACAAGCGCCACATGAAATTTTGTGCCTCCGAGATCAATGCCAATTGTGTATTTACTGTCCATGCTTCTCCCGCTCTGTGTGATTTTATGATTTCAAAATAACGGCTTCCCGAGATTTATTCAAGAGGATTCTTTGACAATGTGTTTGCGAAAATTTATGTGAAATCACTGGTATCCCCGCCGGTTTTTGCTTTATTTATGCACTGTTTCCAAGCGGAAACAACAGGAAAGGATTTCATGAAACTTCAGACAGGAATGATTATGTTAATGTCAATGACCCTTCTCTTTGCCGAAATTGCCAGCGCAAAAAGTCCCGAACGTAAAGAGATCGCAACGGATATGACCTGGGATCTGAGCGATCTGTATGCTGATGACGCAGCCTGGGAGCAGGCAAAGGATCGGCTGAGTGAAAATATTTCAACCCTCCAGGGTCTCCGGGGCACTCTCGGCCGCAGCGGCCGTGATCTTCTGAATGCGCTTGAACTCAGCAGCACTTTGAGCAGGGAATATGTCCGGCTTTCCTCCTATGCGTCGATGAAAAACGATCAGGATACCCGAATCGCTTTCTACAGCGGAATGGAAAAGGAAATACAACAGGTCGGGACAGAGTTCTCAACCCTCGCATCCTTCATTGAACCTGAAATTCTGGCCATTCATCCCGAGACACTGCAGGGCTTCATCGCCGCCGAGAAAGGTCTGCAGGCTTATGATATGTATTTGTATGATCTTCGCCGNCGCGCTGAGCACACACTCAGCGAAAAGGAAGAGGCTGTGATCGCCAAGGCCGGCCTCATGAGCAGCGCACCCAGCTCTATTTTCGGAACCTTTGCCAATGCAGAATTTCCCTACCCCTCCATCCGTCTGAAAAACGGAGAAGAGGTGACCCTCGATCAAAGCGGCTACTCCCTTTACCGGGCTCTCCCCGACCGTGAAGACAGAAAGGCCGTATTTGATGCGTTCTGGACAAGCATGGCCTCCTTTAAAATGACCTTCGGCGAGCAGCTCTACGCCGGGCTGAAGCGAGACATGTTTTACTCTCAGGTCCGCGGCTACGACAACAGCCTTCAGGCAGCTCTCGACCGTCACAATATTCCCCGGGATGTCTATATCGGCCTGATCGAAAATGTCAATGAACATTTGCCCACCTTCCATCGATATCTGGATCTTAAGCGCCGCCTTCTCGGTCTGGACAGCCTTTTTTACTATGATATTTATGCACCCTCCGTCAAGAATGTGGACCCGGATTACAGTCTCAATGAGGCAAAGGCACTGATTCTAAAAAGTCTTGAACCCATGGGAAAAGAGTACAGGGAAACGGTGAACAGGGCCTTTGACAATCGCTGGATCGATTTTCTGCCGAATCAGGGCAAGCGCAGCGGTGCATACTCAAACGGCTCCGCCTACGATGTGCATCCCTATATCCTGATGAATTATAACGGAAAATACAGCGATGTCAGCACTCTCACACATGAACTAGGCCATACAATGCACAGCTATTTCAGCAACAGGATGCAGCCTTTCCCGAAAGCAGACTACAGTATTTTTGTGGCTGAAGTGGCCTCAACCCTGAATGAGGCGCTGCTGATGAATACAATGCTGGAAAACGAAAAAGACGATGAACTGCGCCTGGCCCTGCTGATGAACTACCTTGACGGAATGCGGGGAACCCTCTGGCGACAGACGCAGTTTGCTGAATTCGAGCTCAAAACACACATGATGGCGGAGCAGGGAGAGGCCCTTACCGGTGAAAATTTCACCGCGGTCTATGGCGAAATTCTGCGCAAGTACTACGGACATGACTCCGGTGTCTGCAGCATACCCCCGTCATGCAATTATGAGTGGACCTTCATTCCCCATTTCTATTACAACTTTTATGTCTATCAGTACGCAACGTCCTTTACAGCCTCAACCGCACTGTCAGAGCGGATCATCTCAAAAGAAGCAGGAGCTGTGCAAGATGTAATGCAGTTTCTTTCCGCCGGTGGCAGTAAATACCCGGTGGATATTCTGATGGATGCCGGTGTCGACATGACCGGAGCGGAACCCTTTAAAAAAACCATGGCTGCAATGAACCGGGCGATGGACGAGATCGAAAAGATCCTGGCAAAGCGGAAAAGCTGAGCAGCGCCATGAAAAACCTTTCTCTGCTGTTCATCCTCAGCCTTGCCCTCCTTTCTTCATGCAGCTCTCCTGTCCTGCTTCAGGAAGCCCTCACCGACCGACCGGAACACAGCCGCAGGGCTGTTATCCAGGATATTGAGGCCCTGTTCTCTGAGCCCTACTTTGCTCATGCACACTGGGGTGCCATCGTGAAAAGCCTTGAAACCGGAAAGGTTTGGTACGAACACAATGCAGACAAAATGTTCATCCCTGCGAGTAATACAAAAATCCCCACCTCTGCCGCCACTCTTCTGTCCCTCGGTCCTGACTACCGTTTTAAAACTCTTCTGCTCAGCAGCGGAGAGCACCGCGACTCCACGCTATACGGGGATCTCATTCTCTGGGGACACGGCGATCCTTCCTTCTATACCCACTTCTTCTCCGATCCGCGGGAGGCATTTTTTCAATGGGCGGATTCTCTGAAAAAAAAGGGGATCAGAAGAATTCAGGGCCGGATCATCGGTGACGACAGCGCCTTTGATGATGAGATCTACGGTTATGGCTGGTCCTGGGATAATTTTGATTACTATTACAGTGCAGAGATCGGTCCTCTGCAGCTGAATGAAAACTATGTTGATTTTCAAATCATTGCCCCGGGATCTTTCGGATCAGCTGCCGACAGTATTCAGATCCTTCCAAGCACGCCGTCCGGATATTTCAGCATCGACAATCGTTTGCAGCTCTCAGACACGGCTCAAACCCGCATACACATTGAGCGCAACAGGCTCTCAAACACGTTCACTTTTTCCGGTCTGCTGCAGCGTAACAGCGATACGCTTGAACTTTCACCCACAATAGGCAACCCGACCCTCTTCTTTGCGTCTGTTTTCAGGGAATGCCTGCTGCTGCAGGGAATACAGGTCAGCGGTCCCGCCGTAGATGGAGACGAGCTCCCCGACTATCTCCCTTTTCATTCGAACTCAAGCTCCGCNACAGAAGATTCGTCAGATTCTTTATCCGCCGCCCCTTTATCTGAACCGCCCTCGAAAGACTCCGCCCTGTCTGCACTCCCTGCATTTCCNGNCAGAGATACTCTTCTTATCCATTTCAGCCCTCCCCTCGACAGCCTTCTGGCCAAACTGATGAAGCGCAGCCAGAACCTTTACGCTGAAACAATGGTGAAAAACCTCGGTTATGAATTTAGCGGTTTCGGAAGCTTTGACAGCGGAGCTGCCGTTGTCAGCAGAAGCTTGTCAGACATGGGCATTGAAAAGGGAAGCTACCGTTACCGGGACGGAAGTGGCTTAAGCCGCTACAACTACTTCAGCCCAAGGCAGTTTATAAGCATGCTTGAATTCATGGCTGACAGCGACTATTGGCCGCAGTGGTACAATATACAGTCTGTTGCCGGCCTCGACGGTACGCTTCGCAGGAGAATGCAGGGAAGTGCAGCCATGGGGAATGTGCATGGAAAAACCGGGACTCTGTCAAATGTACGCGCTCTTTCCGGCTATGTGACGACAAGGGACGGGGAACTGCTGGTCTTTTCTTTTCTGATCAATGGTCACCTTCGCAGCGCTTCAGATGTCAACTGGGTCACAGACCGCATTCTTCTAAAACTGGCAAATCTCGATCGCCCCTTCAGATAATACCCCGTTTTTCCTGAATCTTATACATCATCAAGGCCGCACTGACCGATGCGTTCAGAGACTCCGTTCCGTTCCGCATAGGTATTTTAAGCAGCACATCACAGTGCTTGCGTACTAAGGGTCCCAGGCCCTTTCCTTCATTGCCGACGACGAGCACGGTCTTTTCCGGAAATGTCTGGCTGTTCCAGTCCTCACTGTCCTCTTCGCCTGCAAGTCCATAGATCCAGAATCCCGCCTCTTTTAAGGCAGACAATGCCTGACTCAGGTTCACTGTTTTAGCGACGGAAATTCTTTCAATGGCACCGGCGGAGGCCCGTGACACGGTCTGGGTCAGCTGCACATTCCGGTGCTTGGGCATAATAACAGCATCCGCCCCTGCCGCGACCGCTGAACGGATGATCGCGCCGGCATTATGGGGATCTTCTATTCCGTCCATGGCGATCAGCAGTGAACCTGTACCCCTGCCTGCAAATGTCGTGAGCAGGGTTTCAAATTCAAGGTAGGCGTAAGGCGGAATATCCGCCACAACACCCTGATGATCCTCGTCTCCCGTCAGTTCATCCAGAACCCGGCGGGCAACAAACTGATATTTTACTTTCATTCGGGCGGCAAGGTCCAGGATCGTCTGAAGACGACTGTCCCGGCGAAGCGTATCTGACAGCCAGATCTGATTGATGCTTCCTCCTGATTCCATCCTGGAGATCACCGCATTCTTCCCGCTCAGCAGATCTCTGCCTCCCGCGGCCGACCCCCCTCCATCAGGGGCTGCTGCAGAACTCTGCCGCCGCAGATCCCGACCGGAGCCCTGAGTCTCCGCCCGTCCCCCGGAGAACTTGTCCCGGACGGAAGCGCCCCGATTGCCTCTTTCCTTCGGAGACCGTTTATCCTCAGATCGTCCGCTACGACGACCGTATCCTGCTCCGCTCGACCTTTCTTTGACTGCTTTTGGCTTCTTCTGCGGCATTCATCCCTCCTGCTATAAAAAAAGCCCTTCCGCAGAAGGGCTTTTCAGACCGTTTGTCTATATGTTCTAGAATCCGAGTTTGGCCATGTCTTCTACAAGGCCCTTCACCGCATTCACGCTGTTGTCAAAGAGTGCCTGCTCTTCTTCATTGAGACTTACTTCGATAACCCGTTCCGCTCCCTTTTCACCGAGAACAGCCGGAACACCGATATAATAGCCGGAAACACTGTACTCGCCCTTCAGAAAGGCGCTGCAGGAAAGAAGACGCTTCTCATCCAGAAGATAACTCTGGGCCATCGCCACAGCGGCAGACGCCGGGGAGTAGAAAGCAGAACCTGTCTTCAGCAGTTTGACAACCTCCCCACCAGCCATCTTTGTTCTCTGAACCATGGCATCCATAACCTCTTTCGCCTTCGCGGCATCACCGTATTTTCTCTCCAGCATTTCCATCACCGGTACGCCGTTCACATTTGCATAACGGACCAGCGGCACCATCGTGTCTCCATGACCGCCAAGAACCATAGCATTCACATCTTTAACACTGACACCCAGTTCCCATGCAATAAAACTTGAAAAGCGACTGCCGTCCAGAACGCCGGCCTGTCCAACGACCATGTGTTCCGGGAAACCGCTGATCTTCTGAAAAAGGGTGACCATCGCATCAAGTGGATTGGAGATCACGATGACGAAAGCGTCGGGGGCATTTGCCTTGACACCTTCGGCAACGGCCTTCATAATGTTTGCATTGGTTGTCAGCAGATCATCCCGGCTCATTCCGGGTTTTCTGGGCAGTCCGGCCGTTACAATTACCACATCACTGCCTGCAATGTCTGCATAGGTATTCGTCCCCCGAAGGCAGACATCAAATCCGTCCACGCGGCTGGCTTCGGCAATGTCAAGGGTCTTTCCCTGAGGCATATCCTCCACAATGTCGAATAATACTACATCCCCCAGCTGCTTCTGTGCAATAAGCTGGGCCAGAACTCCGCCGATCTGACCGCCGCCGATCAGCGCAATTTTCTTTCGAGCCATGTTTCCTCCTAACTGATTATTTTAAACCTGATTGGACCGCTGTTTAAATACTCTGTGTCACAATAATAATATAGGATAAAAAAAATACACTATCAAACGCTGATAGTGTATTATGAAAGATATGTGGACGGTCTGTCAGGCAGGCGTGATATTCACGAGTTTCCGACCTTTGGAAACTGTGAAGGATACTGTACCGTCAACTTTTGCAAAAAGGGTGTCATCTCCGCCGATGCCGACGTTCATTCCGGGATAATACTTGGTTCCCCGCTGCCGGACCAGAATACTGCCGCCGGTCACGGTCTCGCCGCCGAATCGCTTTACACCCAGCCGCTTACTGTGACTGTCGCGGCCATTCTTAATACTTCCCTGTCCTTTTTTATGTGCCATTAGAAAACTCCGTTATTCTGTAATGATATCGTTGATCTCGAGCACCGTGAAATACTGCCGGTGACCAATGGTCTTCTTGTAGCCTTTGCGGCGCTTCTTCTTGAAGACCAGAATCTTGCGCTCACGTCCATGTTCCTTCACCGTTGCAGCAACTTTGGCTTTCTCCACAAAAGGAGTTCCGACCACGACATTGTTCTCGTCGTTGAGCAGGAGAACATCCTGAATCTCGAGATTACTTCCCTCTGCCGCTTCGCGGGCATAGGGCACCTTTATCAGATCGCCTTTGGCGACTTTGAACTGTTTTTTTCCGATTTCCACTAGAGCATACATTGAGCTTTTCCTCCGCTTCCCGTTTTTACAGCTGGCAAAGTTATTTAAAATACCAATTTATGTCAAGAACTTATTCGCAAATACTTCACTGTGTGAGGCGAGCCGTCACATGAAGCCCCCTGAAATAGAAATGCGCCCCGGCAACCGCTCCGTCCACGCTCCGGTATACAACATATTTTACCGCCTCCGGATCCACGATTTTCCAGGAAAAGATATCCGTGATCTCCAGCCAGGCGGAGCCGTCCTGTTTTTCCATTTTCAACTGCCATCCCTCTTCGCCTGTATTCAGTGTCGGCTCTTCGGACGGCAGCAGTGAGGCTGTATAGCGATACCCTTCAATAAACACATCCACATCCGCGCCGGTCTGCGGACGGTATCCGTTCATTATGAACACCAGCGGGTGGCTCATGGCCGATGGCGCCGCATAGGAAAACCCCCGGTCACAGAGAATGCTCCCGCTGCTGTAGGTCTCTGTATATCGCTGTTCCATGTTGAACTGCTCTATTTCTTTTTCGTACTTCAATATTCCGCCGTCTTCGGCTCTCACAAGGAAGCGGTAGACATTTTTTATCGGATACAGGCGGCCCACCACTCCAGCGGTCTGCACAGAATATATCAGCTGCAGCCGTCCTTCCGGCATTAGGGTCTTTTCCACCAGCAGCGAAGCCACGGGAATATTCCAGGCATACACTTTATATCTAAGCGTTTCCGCTCCTTTCAGGGTCCCCGTCACGATCAGCATGAACGCCGTCGCCAATATGTGAAAACGTAAAAAACTCGCTGTCATCGCCGCGACTTCGGCCTGAAGAACCGGATCGGGATGACGACACTTCCCAAAAACATGATCAGCGAAATCGGAGGATTTATAAAAAACCAGCTCCAGAAATCATTGAGCAGCGGCTGCTGTGAATAAATCCGCGCACCGCGGCTGATAATGAGTCCTTCTCCGATAAATTTCATGAACAGAACAATGAGCATCGGAAGCAGGTCCGCCAGACCCCGAAGGTAAAGGAGGAACAGGAGCAGGGGAAGAATGTTCACAGCATGATTAAGAAAATACCAGGAGATATTGACGGCACTGCGCTCCACCATCGGATTGCTCCAGAAGTTCTCACTCAGCTTGTCCGCCAGCAGCGCCCGGAATCCGTTTCGTTCGTAGCGGAGCACCGTGGTGGGCAATTGGTCACCAACGGTTCTGCGCTTGAGTTTCGGGAGCTCCTGCTCACCGAAAAAGGCTTGTCTGCGAATCACAATATTGTCAAACCGTGCATAAATACTCAGCCCTTTGGGCCCCAGGCTTCGAAGCAGTGTCGTCTTGAAGAGCCGGTCCAGTGCCTGAAAATAACGCGGCCGCTCTTCATCCAACTCTGACAGTGTTTTCGCAGCCAGCAGTTCCAGATCCTCGTCCATTTCGGAGAGCAGCCCGTCCAGCCAGCCGTCCTGAACCCGGCTTCTGGAATCCACAAACACAAAGATCTCCCCGGTGGACTTGTGTTCAAGTATCTCCCTTATCACCCGGATATTCATCTGGGGGGTGCTGAACTGCATTTTCCTTACATTCGGGTAATCATAGCTGAGCTCCTTGATCAGGTCTGAGGAAACTCCGCGGTCAATGAAGATCAGCTCCGGACCCCTGCCGCTGATGTCTGAACACTGTTCAAGAACGCTGCGCAGGGCCTCTTCGCGATAATTCTCCAGACCGTCAATAAGCAGCACCACTGACACACCGGCTCTGTCTGCAGNNCCCCCNGNATCCTTTCGGGACGATGCCGCTTTACGGAAACTCAAAAAAAAGGCTGCCAAAAGCAGAAGAAAATATATTCCCGCCAGGGCATAAACAGCAGANAGCAGATAGGAAATCAATATCACCTCAGGTATTGTGCCAACTGTGTGGCAATGCTCAGATAAATGAANATGCCGGCAATGTCAATGATTGTTGTGACGATGGGTCCGGTGGAGATCGCCGGGTCAATGTTCATTTTGGTCAGCAGGATCGGACCTGCTGTCCCGACAAAGGTCGCAATCACCATGGCAATCATGATCGCGGTGGTAACCGAAAGGGCCACCATCACATTTGCACCGTAGAGGAAATAGGAAACAATCCCCAGAAAAACACCGTAGACCAGGCCCAGCATAAAGCCGATCCGAACCTCTTTAAAGACGACTGGAAGGATGTGTTCATGGTTCACGCGACCTGTCGCCAAGCCCCGGGTAATGATCGTCGAACTCTGTGTCCCGATATTTCCTCCCATGCCTGCAATCACCGGAATAAATGCGGCCAGCAGAACATACTGACTCACAATCTCCGAAAATAGCCCGATGACGACAGCAGCGACAAGCCCCCCCAGCCAGGTGGTAAAAAGCCAGGGAAAACGGATCCTGCTCGCCTCCAGGGAACTTTTCAGAATAATCTCCCGGTCCTTCCCGACTCCGGCCATCTGCAGCAGGTCCTCCGTAGCCTCTTCTCGAATCACGTCGATAATGTCGTCCACGGTCACGATACCCAGCAGTTTGTTTTCATCATCCACCACCGGCAGTGCCAGAAAATTGTAGCGGGCCACATAACGCCCGACCTCTTCCTGATCTGTTTCCGGCGTCACACTTACCACCTTTTCTGTCATAATATGTTTGAGCTTGGTCTTCGGTGCGACCATGATCAGCTGACGCAGGCTGATCACCCCCACAAGGTGATTGCGTTCGTCCACAACATAGAGGTAGAAAACCATTTCTGTCTGAATATTCTCCCGTATCAGATTGATCGCTTCTTCTGCTGTATATTCCTCATTCAGGGCAAAGACTTCCGGTGTCATAAGGGCTCCGGCGCTGTTCCTGGGGTATTCCATCAGCGCTTCAAGCTCCCGGCTTTCCTCTTCCTTCATCAGCTCCAGAAGTCTTGTCTGCATCTCCTGCGGCAGCTCACGAAGCAGATTCTGTTCATCATCATAGTCCATCTCAAGGAGGATCTTTACGATTTCCTTGTCGTCAAGGCTTTCAAATATCTCTATAATGATCGGATCATCCAGTTCGGAGATCAGTTCGGCGCGCGCATCTGTTTCGGGAATGTACTGAAAAATCTGATTGCGCTCAGCCCGGGACAGGGATCGGAAGATCAGTGCAAGATCTGCCGGATGCGTTTTCTGCAGGATCTTGATGATATTTATCCTGGCCCCGCGACGTATCAGTTTACGCAGTGTGTCCACCATCAGAATCACTTCATTGTTTCGCATGATTACCTCCTGTTCTCTTCTTCTTCATTGCTCCCGCTTTTCAGGGGCGAAAGGTCCAGATACTGGCCAAGGCCGAGAAGAAGCGGGTAGAGCAGGAGTCCTGCCCCCACGATGACCGGTATCCTCACCAGCCCCTCCGCTTCATAGAATACAAGACGGGATGCCTCCGTATTGTGGATCAGCAGCTGCAGAAAATTATATGTGCCGTGGAGCAGGATGGCCGGAATAACAGATCCTGCGGCAATGCTGAGTACAGCCATCAGCACGGCAAACAGCAGAACCTGCATAAATACCCACGGCAGGACGTGGATCAGGGAAAACAGAAGCGCCGTGAAAAAGACCGGCCGCCAGACACCGCCCTGCTCCCGCCGCATGCTTCCCAGCAGAAACCCGCGAAAAAGACTCTCTTCCACAATCGGCCCCGCAACAGCCATTCCCAGCACAATAAAGATAAAACTCGCCGTATCCTTCCAGCGGTACATATCCAGCATCTCCCAGTACTCCGGCGGAATGTCATGCATCAAAAAAATGATTCTGTCCAGCGCATCAAAGAGGACGGTCAGAGGCAATGCCGAGAACAGGATTAGCAGAAGAAGCCTTCCGCTCACCGGCTGAAGACCGAACATTTCACGCACAGACAGACCTCTTCCAATCACCGCAATCAATGCCGGCAGGGCAAATAACAGCTCAATAATGATAAAACCGGAATAAAAAAGAGTGCCGGGTTCCTCAGAACCGGAAAAGACATAGACAGCGCTCAGAGAACTCAGCAGCCAGCCGGCAGCCATGAACAGCAGCGCCTTTCGAAAAGGCAGAGTATGTGCGCTTTTTACTTCCAGGGTCATCGTCCATTGCTGTGCTTAGCTGTTTTTCCATGCGGACCGCTCAGGCCTTCGATAATATGCCGTCTATGATCTGATGTGTCACACCCTCAAAACCCATGGCTTCGAAATAGGGATTATACACTCTGATATTTGGATCGCTTTCTGCAAAAAGAACTGTTCCTGAATGCTCGTCGCGGCTCCAGTCTGCTGGCCCGTTCTCCATTGCTTTGCTGCTGTCTGTCAGCAGGATGAAGTCGATCTTACGCTCCCGTGCAATTCTCAGGATGGAGTGGGTCCCGATCTTGTTGACAAAACCATCCTTCCAGTACCAGTCCGTGCCCACCATCACGGCATCACTGCCCTCCAGCGCACGCTCCATAGCGGCATCCGCATAGAGGTTGATCCTAACTCCGGCTCGTGACAACACCTTCGCCAAGGCAACGCCCTCCCGCACCGGCCGGCTCTCTGTAATGTTCACCGTCAACTCACTGCGCTGCTTTTTCAGCTCCAGCAATGCCTGTCTGACGATGCTGCTGTGACTGAAAGTAAATATCCGGTCCCTGTCTGCAAACTCCTTCGCAAAGGTTTGGATAGTCGCCTGAATGTTCGTGTTCAGCGCATTCCTGAAATCTGTCAGACTGTTCAACAGACTCTTACAGTCCCGGTCCCGACGCTTCTCATCCAGAAACTGATGAAGGTTGGGAAAGATGGCCATCAGCGGATGAGCCTCCGCCACCCGCGAATAGAGCCGGTTGAATATGTCAAAACTCGTTTCCTTATCCTGCCCCGCCTCCGCTTCCCAGAGTTCGGTCAGAATCCCTATAAATCGATACAGCAGGGAAGAGGCCCCTGACTCCTGCTCGTGCAGAAGGGCTTCAAATGCCGGTGTCTCATAATTCTTCAAGTTTCACCCCTGGCAGTGCGACGCAGGCCGTGTTTTTATCCGCGACTAATTTACTTTGAAATTCATATAAATGCTTTAAGGTTTTTTCTTTTCTGTCCAGGTTGAACAGGCGCTGTTCCGCCTTCTGAAATTCTCCCATGCGCCGGTGCAGATCGCCGATAAGATAGTGCAGCACCCCGCTCTGTTTAGTCTCAACAGCCTTCTCTTCAAGGGTCCGCTGAAAATGTTCTATCGCCTTTCTCCTGTGAAGATCGCAGTTTTCCTCATCCCCTTCATCCTCATAGAGCCAGGCCAGACGCAGATGACAGTCCCCAAGGCTGTAGGCATCCCGGCCCTGCAGCGTCAGCAGCACCAGATGAACACTGAAGAGCTCAAGTGTGGTCGGGTTATTGTCCGGAAACAACCGGACATAATCCTCCGAATAGATATAATTTCTGATCTCGTTCTCCCGCAGCGGCGTCAGTGAAAAGTCGTGGGACACATAATAGCAGCTGGGACACATGATCAGCCAGTCATCCAGTATGTCATCCTCCAGGGTCCTGACCCGGAAATCACTGTCGATATTCAGGACATCGAACAGCGAATCGGACGGATTGTTGTTTACCCGGGTCCCGCAGACGGGACAGAGAACAGCGCTGTCTCCGGACTCCAGATCCTCCGGCAGGTAATTATCATCAAATGTGTTCAATCTCTATCTCCAGCCATTTTAAATGTTCCGACTCCGGAACTGTCATTCTCCAGATTCTTTCCAGGCTCTCTTCATGATTCTTCCAGGCGACCCTCTCCTGTGCAGAGCGAAGATCCAGCCAGGCCCATTCATTATGTTCCCGGCTGAGACGGGGCGCTTGTCCGGCCTCAACTTCCACCGCAAAGACCGGCACGAGGTTCATTGTGTCCGTCGCCGCCTCATAAAACTGACTGATGCCGTCTGCAACCCACATCCTCCGGGGCCTGAAACCGGTTTCTTCCCACAGCTCCCGGAGCGCCGCCTCCCAGGCTTTTTCCCCGCTTCGTATTTTGCCGTGAACACCATGCCATATCCCGTCGTACAGGCGACCCGTACTACGCCGCATAATAAGGAATTCGATGTCTTTTTCGATGCGCCGGAAGACCCAGCAGTCAATGACCCGGACGGAAAGCTCTGTCATGGGACTCAACTCCTAGAAAGGCAGCTCGTCGCCTTCCGCGCCGGTCGCGGTCTGATTATAATGATTTTCTTCCTGCGCCGGCGGCCTCGTTCCGCCGGAGTCCCCGCTGTTCTGCTGGCTCCGGCTCTGATCATACTGTATGTCGCCGTAGGAATCATTGCTGTCCCGCCGGTCCAGCAGCATGGCCGTGTCAACATGTATCTCGGTGCTGTAGTGTGTGACATTGTTGTTGTCTGTCCACTTCCGTGTACGCAGCCGTCCGTCCACATAGACCAGTCGGCCCTTGGTCACATAGCTGTTGATAAACTCCGCCGTTTTTCCGAAGGCGACACAGCGGTGCCATTCCGTCAGCTCCGTTGTCTGACCGCTCTGATCCCGGATGCTCTCATTGGTGGCCAGAGAGAAATTGCTCACGGCCGTTCCGGTCTGCGTTGCTCGCTTTTCCGGGTCCTGCCCGACACGTCCGACAATTATTGCTTTATTCATTGAGTTACGATGCATTATCTTTCTCCTCATTTATCATTTGGATTGTTCTGCGAACCCATTCCGCATTTTCCGGGATCATACCCAGGGGGCGAATACCCTGATGTCCGGCGAGGATGNTCTGCCAGACCAGCAGGTCCGCCCGCAGTCCGAATTCAGAACTGCCTGCGTAGATCACGGCGCTTTCTTTATTGTCCATGCCCGGGAGCCGGCACTCCGCATCAGACGCATAGGCGCGGCTCATATCAGGAAAGCGGGGACCCAGTTCATCCGGGTTCGGCCCCCTGAGGGGATTGAAACCGGAAAGATTTACATGATCCGAAACATGGACCGGTCGCCTTTTTTCTGAAGCCCTGCCGATATTTTCCGCCGTCTGGCTGAATACAATCTGCCCACAGTCTGCAGCCAGCTGCGACAGCCGTTTTCCGCTAATGATCTCCGGACTGAGAATCATGTCACAGACCGGGCCCCGGGCCATGCTTTCGCCGGCGGCGGCAGGATCCAGGTGAAGCCAGAAGATTTTTTTGCTCATGTCCGCTCCCCGAAGATTCCGCTTCCGATTCTCAGCATTGTGGCCCCCTCTTCCAATGCGATCCGATAATCCCCGCTCATGCCCATCGACAATTCTTCAAAATGAATGTTTTCAGTTTCCATGCCTTTCAGCTGCCGACCCAGTTCAGCCAGCGTCCTGAAGGATGCTCGTATGGGACCTTCATCCTCTGTAAAAGGTGCCATTGTCATCAAACCTCGGATCTGTATTTTTTTCAAGTCCCTAAGCGCGAGCACAAAATCTCTGACTTCCCCCGGCGGCACACCGTGCCGGTCCGGGTCGCCTGTCGTGTTCACCTCGATCAGACACTTCAGGCCCGTCTCTGCTCTGTCCACCGCGTCTGCAATCTTCAGAGACTCCAGGCCGTGGAACCAGTGGAAATACTGCAGGAGCCTGCTGAGTTTATTGCTCTGTATCGGGGCAATAAAATGCCGCTCTATTCCCGGAAAAGATTCCGCGCTGAATTTCTGCTCAGCTTCCTGTATCCGGTTTTCACCCAGATCCCGAATTCCGGCAGCCACCGCTCGGCGCATCTCCTCGAGAGATTTCTTCTTTGAGACGGCAATAATCCTGATCCGGCGTCCCTCTCTCTGCAGGGGCTGCAGCTCTTCAAAAAGCCTTCGGATCTTTCTCTCTGTCTCATTCTGCATTCTCTGCTCCGGCTACGGTCCACGTTCATCTTTTCAGGAGTCAGACGGCTCTTCGGCCCCTGTCTCCTCATCTCCGACATCCAGATCCTCCAGGTCCTCGACGGCGCTGTCCTCGGTTGCCGCCAGTCTCACGATGGAGCTGATGCTGTCTCCGTCCCTTAAATTGATCAGTCTCACGCCCTGAGTATTTCTTGAAATTGCCCGGAAATCCGCGACCCTCAGGCGAATAAGTGTGCCGGCGCTGGTAATGATCATGATGTCGTCACTGTCGACAACCTCTTTCAGCGCCACCATTCGTCCTGTTTTCTCTGTGGTTTTCAGGGTAATAACGCCCTTTGCTCCTCGGGCGGTAATGCGGTAATCCTCTATCAGGCTGCGCTTGCCCAGGCCCTTTTCGCTGACAGCGAGAAGATTTGTCTCCTCTCGGTTGATCACCACCATGTCCACAACCCGATCATCCTCTCCGGCCAGAGTGACGCCTCGAACACCCGTCGCCGTCCGGCCCATGGGGCGGATCTGTCTCTCATTGAAACGGATGGCCTTGCCTTCATAGGTACCCAGGACGATCTCGTTGCTGCCGTCGGTGAGGGCCACGCCGATGATATCGTCATCATCCCTGATATTCAGGGCAATAATACCGTTCACCCGCGGCCGGCCGAAGGCGGACAGCGGTGTTTTCTTCACTGTGCCCTTTCGGGTGGCCATCACAACATAGCGGTCTTCCGGAAAATCCCGGACATTGAGAAAGGCGCGGACCTTTTCGTCCGGCTGACAGCTAAGCAGGTTCACGATCGCTCGGCCCCGGCTTGTCCGCCCGCCTTCCGGAAGAGCATGTACCTTCAGCCAATACAGACGTCCGAAAGAAGTAAAGAACAGCATGTAATCGTGGGTGCTGGCCACAAAGAGGTTCTCAATAAAATCTTCATCTTTGGCCACCGCTCCCCGGCTGCCGGTGCCGCCCCGGCCCTGACTGTGGTAATCGCTCAGAGGTGTCCTCTTAATGTAGCCGCTGTGGCTGACGGTGATGACCATATCCTCTTCCGCAATGAGATCCTCTATATCCAGATCACTGCTGTCGGCCAGAACCTCGGTCCTCCGCTCATCCCCGAATTTCTCGCGCACAGCCATGAACTCATCCTTCATGATCTTCATCCGCTCATCGCGCTCAGACAGAATGTGTTTCAACTCCCCTATCAGACGAAGCTTCTCTTCATATTCTGAAACAACCTTGTCTCTTTCCAGTCCCGTGAGCTTCTGCAGCCGCATTTCGAGTATGGCCTTTGCCTGCACTTCAGACAGCTCAAAGCGCGACATAAGCTGTTCCCGCGCATCATTGACGTCTGCTGCGCCGCGTATAGTGGAGATCACTTCATCCAGATTGTCCAGCGCGATCTTCAGGCCTTCCAGAATATGGGCCTGTTCCTCTGTCTTGCGCAATTCATATTCTGTTCTGCGCACGATCACTTCGTGCCGGTAATCAACAAAATGCTGCAGCATTTCACGAAGGTTCAGGACCCGAGGAATCCCGTTGACCAGTGCCAGCATAATGATCCCGAAGGTATTCTGCAGCTGTGTATGCTTGAACAGACCGTTCATCAGGACCTGGGGAATCACATCTTTTCTAAGCTCAACAACAATTCGGATTCCGTCCTTGTCGCTCTCGTCCCGCAGGTCGGTGATGCCGTCGAGCACCTTGGCCCGCACCAGAGCTGCAATCTTTTCAATGACGTTTGCTTTGTTCACCTGATAAGGTATCTCAGTGATCACGATCTGTTCTTTGCCGTTCTTCAGCTCCTCTACTTCCCATTTGGCGCGGATAATGACTTTGCCGCGACCGCTGCGATAGGCTTCGCGGAAACCGCTGATCCCGTAGATCTGACCGCCGGTGGGAAAATCGGGTCCCTTCACGATCTCTAAAAGGTCCTCTGCGTCCGTCGCCGGTTCATCGATCACCGCGATCAGTGCATCAATGATCTCCCGCAGATTGTGGGGCGGTATATTTGTCGCCATGCCCACTGCAATCCCGTTGGTACCGTTCACAAGCAGATTCGGGATCCGGGAGGGAAGTACCGTCGGCTCCTGAAGACTGTCGTCGAAATTCGGCCTGAAATCCACAGTATCCTTGTCAATATCCTCCAGCATGTACTGTGTAATCTGTTTCATCTTCGCTTCAGTATAACGCATCGCGGCCGCACCGTCCCCGTCTATGGACCCGAAGTTGCCCTGTCCGTCCACCAGGGGATAGCGAAGTGAGAATTCCTGAGCCATGCGGACCATGGAATCATAGACCGCCGAGTCTCCGTGGGGATGATACTTACCAAGCACATCTCCGACAATACGTGCACTTTTCCTGTAGGGCCGGTTATAGGCGAGGCCCAGCTCCTGCATTCCATAGAGAATACGTCGATGAACCGGCTTCAGGCCGTCCCGCACATCCGGCAGAGCTCGGGACACGATCACCGACATGGAATAGTCGAGATAGCTGTCCCGCATTTCGTCTTCAATATTGATCTGAATTATTTTTTCTTGAGCCAAGGTGATATCCTGTTCTTATTTAATACGGAATCTTTATCAAATATCAAGGTTCTTTACATACATGGCGTTTTCCTGTATAAACTCCCGGCGGGGCTCCACATTTTCTCCCATGAGAATGGAAAAGATGTGGTCTGCTTCGGCAGCATCGTCCAGGCTCACCTGCTTCAGTGTCCTGAACTCCGGGTTCATGGTCGTATCCCAGAGCTGTTCCGGGTTCATTTCTCCGAGACCCTTGTAGCGCGAGATGTCCGCCTTTTTGCCGTCCTGTTCATACTGTCTGACAATCAGAGTTCTTTCTTTTTCATCATAGGCATACTGCTCCTGCTTTCCGCTCTTAATCTTGTAGAGCGGGGGCTGGGCGACGTATACATAACCCTTTTCCAGCAGGACATTCATCTGCCGGAAAAAGAAGGTCAGAAGGAGGGTCCGGATATGGCTTCCATCCACGTCAGCATCGGTCATGATGATGATCTTGTGGTAACGCAGTCTGTCTAGATCAAAATCCTCCTCTCCGAGGCCGGCTCCGATGGCGGTAATCAGGGTGCGGATCTCCTGATTGGCCAGCATTTTGTCCAAACGGGCCTTTTCTACGTTGAGAATTTTTCCCCGCAGCGGCAGGATCGCCTGAAAGCGCCTGTCCCGACCCTGTTTGGCGCTGCCTCCGGCAGAATCACCCTCGACAATATACAGTTCACAGAGAGCCGGATCCTTGATCGAACAGTCTGCCAGTTTTCCGGGCAGACTCCCGACTTCCAGGGCACTTTTCCTGCGGGTCAGATCCCGGGCGGCCCTTGCCGCTTCACGGGCCTTGGCGGCCATCATCGACTTTTCGATGATATTCTTCGCAACCGANGGATTCAGTTCAAGGTATTCTGACAGTCCTTCGCTGACAATGGAGTCTACGATGCCCTTTACGTCGCCGTTCCCCAGTTTTGTTTTNGTCTGGCCTTCAAACTGCGGATCGGCCACCCTTACAGAGATGATCGCGGTGAGTCCCTCCCGGGTATCCTCGCCACTGAGGCTGAAAGTGTTCTTCTTCAGCGCCTTGAACAGATTGTTGCGAATTGCATAATTGTTCAGGCTCCGGGTAATGGCTGTTCGGGCACCGGTAAGATGGGTGCCGCCTTCTATCGTGTGGATACAGTTTACATAACTGTAAAAGCTTTCCGTATAACTGTCGTTGTACTGAAATGAGAATTCCACTTCAACCGCGTCCTTTTCGCCGCTGAGAAAAACCGGTTCTCCGTGCAGCGGGGTCTTGGCCACATTCAGGTATTTGACAAATTCGTTGATCCCGCCGCTATAGGAAAAGGTTTCCTTTTTGCCGCTGCGCTCATCTTCCAGAAGGATGGTCACGCCGGCATTGAGAAATGCCAGTTCGCGCAGGCGCTTCTGAAGCACTTCATAGTGGTATTCATTCTCTGCAAAGATCTCAGCATCAGGCAGGAAGGTGACCACCGTCCCCGTGCGTTCCGAGCTTCCGATCTCCTCCAGCTTGCTGACTGGAATTCCCCGCTCATACTTCTGCCGGTATTTTTTTCCGTTTCGGCTGATGAAAACCGCACAGCGGCTGCTGAGTGCATTCACAACAGACACACCAACGCCATGCAGTCCACCGGAGACCTTGTAACTTCCTTTGTCGAATTTTCCTCCGGCATGCAGTATGGTCATGATGACCTCCACACCCGGAATACCTTCCACGGGATGTATATCCACCGGCATGCCCCGGCCGTTGTCTTCCACAGAAACAGAATTGTCCGCATGCACGGTGACTGTTACGGTGTCGCAGTAACCGGCGAGCGCTTCGTCAATGCTGTTGTCCACAACTTCATAGACTAGGTGATGAAGACCCCGGGGGCCCACATCTCCGATATACATGGCCGGTCTTTTTCGAACAGCCTCCAGTCCCTTCAGGACGGTAATTTTATCTGACTGATAATCACTGGCGGCACTGTACATTGGGAGGATTCTCCTTTTCTCTATCTGAATGTAAGATCTTTGACGACATCTGCCCCGAAACGGGCTCGGTATTTTTCCAGGAACTCCGGCTTAAGCAGACTCAGCTCCTGTCTCCAGACCGGGTTCCTGACCCGGATGTAGAGAACCCCGGAAATAATGGTCTCCGCCTCAGCCACCCGGGCGATCCGCTCTCCGGCAATCTCCGGCCAGAGACGATAGGCCTCATACTCACTGAAGGCCTCCGGCCCCGTCAGTTTTTCTGTGATCCGGCGTATTGGGCGACTGATCCTGTCCATCTCGGTAATTTACTAAATTTTCAGCGAAATTTATAACCTTAACTGCTCTATGGTCAAGGTCCAGGCCATGGCGCCGGATATCTGAAAGATCTGTCGCGCTGATAAAGACCTGAGGGTAGTCCTTGACCTTCTCTATAACGGCCTGTGTCTTCTCCACATCCAGCTCACTGAAGATATCATCAAACAGAAAAAGCACATCACTTCCGTATACATTGGAGAGCTGTTCCCCCTCTGTCAGCTTCATCAGGATCATCCACAGCTTGTGTTCTCCCTGGCTGCTGCTGTGTTCCATGCTGCGGCCCTCCCGCAGAAAATGGATCTTGTCGTAATTTGCCCCGATAAGGGTTCTGCTCAGCAGAATCTCCGATTCGCTGCGAGCCCTGCTTTTCTCCATATATCTGCTGTGAAATTCCTCTGCATCTCCGCCTTCCACCGACGGCAGATAGCGCATTTCCGGAATCTGAACAGAGCTTTTTCCGTAAAATGTGTCATAGTATCTCTGAAACACAGTCTGAAATGCTGCGATTTCCTCCCTGCGAACCCTGTAAATCTCATAGTACAGTGCCTGAAGCTGCTCGTCATACGTTTCCAGCTGGAGATCGTACTCTATGCGCTTCCTGCTTTTAAGTGTCTTCAGCCAGGCGTTTCTCTGCTTCAGAACCCGGTTGTAATCCAGAATGCGATCCAGAAACTCCGGGTGCAGCTGAGAAAGAAGACGATTGAAGTAGAGCCGTTTTTCCTTGGATCCCCCCAGCGTAATCCGGATATCCTCCGGACTCTGAAGTACAATGGCCTGAGTACTGACAATGTCACTGAGTCGCTGAACAGGGGAACCATTGAGCAGAAAACGCTTTCCTCTGCCCTTTTCCACATTGCCCTGCAGTTCCTGCTTCCGATCACCGTGGAGAAACAGCGCCTTCGTCTGGAAATAATCCTTCCCTTTTTTCAAAAGGTCTAGATCACTGTTGCTTCTGAAACTTTTACTGAAACACAGAAAGTACAATGCCTCCAGAACACTGGTTTTACCGCTGCCGTTCGGTCCGATCAGCAGGTTCAGACCGGGAGACGCTTCAATAAAAAGCTCCCCGAAATTCCGAAAATTCACCAATTTCAGTGAGAGAAGAGACATGAAAAGCCTGTAGATAATCTGTCAGTTGCTGACGCGGATCGGCATGAGCAGCATGAGAAGGTCTTCACCTGTCTGCTGTTCTTCAGGAAAAAAGAGTGTGGCGCTCAAATGAGAATTCATGTGCACCTGTATGCTGTCTCCATCCACATGTCGCAGAACGTCTTTAAGATATTCTCCATTGAGACTGATGCTGAAGGCCTCCCCTTCATAACTCACCGCGACATCCTCATGGGCGTTGCTGTTGGTTTCAAGATCCTCTGTACTTAGACTGAGGGAGGCTTCAGAAAGTTTCAGCACGATCTGATGTGTATTTTTACTTGAGAAGATAGAGATTCTCTTAACCGCTGCCAGAAAGTCATCGATTTCTGCTTTCAGTATATGGCGGTTATTTCTGGGAATGACACTCTCATAATCTGGAAAACGCTCCTGAATGATTCGGGAATAAACAGCCATATCACTGAAACTTGCCAGAACATGGTTTTTTCCTATTCTGAGCGTCATTTCTGTATCCGTTTTCAAATTCGAATTAAGAAGATTGAGGAATTTAGTGGGAATGATCACATCGTTGAGGTAATCCTCATTCTCAAAATCATGTTTGATATAGCGGACCAGGCGATGTCCATCTGTACTGACCGCACGGAACTCATTTTCCTTGAACTGGAATAAAACACCCGTCAGAGACAGTTTCATCTCATCCCGACTGACAGCAAATACCGTCTTGTCAATAATTCTCAGCATATCCTGCGAAGCGATATTGAATGTTGCGTTGTCATCCACCTGCGGAGAGGATGGAAATTCATTGGCCGGTCGTCCGGTGATGGTATATTCCCCTCCTGCAGAGGTACTGATGCGAACGGTATCCTTTTCCAGATCCACCTGAAAACGCAGATCTGTATTCGGCAGCTCTGAAGTGACATCCAGGAGCATCCTCCCCGGAATGGCGATACTGCCGTCTTCTTCACCGTTTATCCTGCAGCGGGTGATGACAGAGATTTCCAGGTCGGTACTGCGAAGCTCAAGCTCGTCTCCCCGGACAGTGAAAAGAACACATGAAAGAATCGGAAGTGTAGAGCGTACTGGTGTGACTTTGATAACGCGCTGCAGAGAACTGTAAAGTTCAGGTTTGGATACAGAAAATTTCATAGATGACCTCGAAACGTTTTATTGATTTAATTTAATCATATATAAGTTTAAAATATAATCATAATATTAATCATGTGGATTTGTTGAAAACAGACATAATAAACTGATAAAAAAGGTTTTACTGCTAAAGTGAGATTGTGGATAACTTCCTTCGGCAAAGCGTTTTTGCACAGTGCTGCCATTGAAGGAAAGGTCTTTGATTATTTCTGCTTTCTTATTCACAGGCTGTCCACAGTCCATTCACAGTCATAATTTCTTTTCAACATAATAATCGTCTCTGAGACCCATCAGCCAGCGATCCCAGAATTCCTGCTGTTTCCTATTCAATAGCATTGATTCCACAATATTATAATGTTTATATAAGTCTATGTTTTCACTGACTTTTCTATTAATTAACTTCACAATATGTACACCGTATTCACTTTGAAAAGGAGTGGAAATCTCGCCGGGACTCATATTTTTAATTGCTTCTGCAAAGGCCTGTATCTGCATGGTGTTAAGGCTGAATTCCCCAAGATATCCACTATTTTCCTGTACGTTTGGATCTTCGCTTTCTGTACGGGCCGTTTCTTCGAAATCAGCGCCGTTCAGTATTTTTTCACGCACTGTGGATAAACTGTTGACAACTGCGGCGAGGTCCGATTCATCACTTTCCAGACTCAGCAGAATATGACGAGTGTGTATCTGCTCCCCGCGTTTTTCCAGCAGTTGTATTATGTGGTAACCGAATTGGGATTTGACGGGCTCTGATATCTCTCCGTCAGATAATCCATAGGCGGCTTTTTCAAACTCTGGAACAAAGGTACCCCTGCTGACAAAGCCGAGATCACCACCGCGATCGGAGGAACCTGGATCCTGACTGTATTTCAGAGCGGCATCTTCGAAAAGGAGAGTGCCCTCAAGGATGCTGTCGCGGATAGCAGTAAGCTGTTCACGGACGCCGCCGCCCCTTTCATCCGACACTTTAATGCTTTTCAGGATATGGGCCAGCTCCACCCGTTCCGGAAGCGGAGGAAGGCTGTCCCTGTATTCATCGTAGAACTGCTTCAACTCCGGTCTTGTCACAGAGATATTGGCAAATTTCTCCTGCTGCATCTGCTGAACAAGCATATTGCTTTTGATTCTAGGATATAGTTTTTCACGTAACGTTCGAAGGTCCAGTCCCATATACTGTTCCAGAACCGTTTCATCTCCGCCGAACATTGCGAGATACTGGTCAAGCTGACCCTGAACGCTGTTTTCTACATCCCGGTCCTTCACAAAGACAGAATCAGTTTCCGCCTGCAGAAGGATGATCTCTACGTTGATAAGTTCTTCCAGTGCCTCACCCTGCAGCTGTGCGAGAACCTGTGGCTGTGTACGAATATCAATACCGTTCTGCCGGGCGATTTCCATGGCCATCTGATTGATGTCAGAGACAAGGATGATCTTTTCTCCCACCAGCGCGGCAATACCGTCCACGAGCTGCTGAGACCTCAGGGGCGCTGCAGCAAGCAGCAGAGTCAGTACAAACAGAGCGAGAGAAGTCTTATTTAGTTTCATGTTTTTCCTTTAGTTCATCGATAAGCTGCTGATAATTCTGTTCTTTTTTTCTGCTGCTGAGACGTTCGCGAATCAGCTGCCGGACTTCCGCTACAGGCAGATAACTGCCGCTTTTCAGATATTCCCTGACATCGACTAGATGATAACCGTATTCCGAATGTACGGGGCCGATGATCTGTGCCTGTCCATCGTCTCTGAAAACAGCGGCATCCAGTTCCGCGATCAGCATTCCCCTGTTGACGGTGCGCTCTTCAGGCAGGAAACGTTCAGTCAGTCCGTTTTTCTGTGCGGGATCACCATAGAGAAGAATGCGTTTACTGCTGTTGGCGTCATCGCTGCTGCTGAACAGGTAGTGTATGATACGGGCGCGGTCCTGACGAAGGCGGAAGGATTCTCGGTTCTCCCGGTAGTATTCCAGAATCTCTTCTTCGCTGATCTGCACTTTGTCGCTGAGATAGAAATCAAGATAGGACTGAGCCAGCAGATCTTTTCTGTACTCTTCCACCTGCCGGCGAATGCTGGGATCTTTATCCAGATGCTTTTTCAGCGCTTCAGCATAAAGCAGTTCGCGGGCTGCCGATCTTTCCCAGGATGCGCTCCCGCTGTCAGCTGAATTCAATGACAAGGATTCTCCCGAGGCCTCGTCACGCAAACTGCTGTCGCCGTAGGACCCGCCGGTCTCTGTCCGGGCATCGCCTCCGGGAGAGCAGGAGAGCAGCAGGATCGGCAGAAGAAGTATTCTGAAAAGGTCAGAGGGCTTCGGGATAGGTCCGGACATTGTATTTCCGTTTGAGTTTGTTCAATGTTTTCCTGACTTCTTCTGTCTGTTTTTCTCTGAGGGCTGCCTCCTTGACCTTACTTTCCACGCTTTCGTAGGGCTTATAGGATTCGTCCTTCTTTTCAAGAATGCGGATAACGGAGAAACCGTCACTGATATTGAAAGGCCCGTAGAGTTCACCGACATTTCCTGAAAAGGCCGCTTCACCCATTTCCCCGTAGCGCCCGGATTTAAAATAGGGCAATATGCCGTTTCTGTCTCTGCCGTACTTTCTTTCAGTGAAGGCCGTCGCAAGGCTGTCCATGTCTGCGCCGGAATGCAGCTTGTCAAGAAGGTCTGCTGCCAGAAGGGAGTCTTTGACAAAGATTTCCTGAACCTTTACCTGTGCGTCATTTTTATATCGCTCATCGCGATGCAGCTCGTAGTATTTCAGAGCCTCACGCTCCCGGATCTCCACGCGGTTTTCAAGTATTTCGCGAAAACTTGTCCAGGCGATATCATACTTCATCATGGCCCTCTCCCCGAGAAAAGCCTCCTCTTCGTCCAGACCTCTTACAAGCGCTTCCCGGTACAAAAGAAAATTACGGAAATGGTTTTGGATGAAACGCTCGATCTGAACCGGTGTTTTGAATTCAATATTGGTGTTCGGATAATAGCCGAGGTAAAAAATCAGCCAGTCTTTGTAGAGTGTTTTTGTATTGTCATACACGGCCACGGGCAGTTTTTCCGGTATTTTCTCAAGCAGGGCGATGACATTTGATCCTGTCAGCTGCAGCTCCAGGTTTTTCTGTCTCTCTGCGTGTATGCTGTCAGAGATGAGCTCACAGTTTTTAGTATAGATATTGAGTGGATTTGCGGACTGCAGGGAATCCAGAAAACGGGTACTGTACCGGCCGATCCGTGTTTGATGATAGGCCCGGGCAATTCCCAGCATCTGATCACGGCTTTCTTCAAAGCTCAGTGTATCCACCGCTCTCTCTTCNGGGACGGTAAGATAGTGGATACCGTATTCAGTCGAGAATGGACCGGANATCTGATTCAGAGGTGTGGCGTACATTGCCGAATCAAAGCTGGCGACCATCATCCCCGTTCGCACAAAACCCAGATCCCCGCCTTTGTCCGCACTTTGCCGGTCATCGGAATGAAGGGCAGCCAGTCGGTCAAAGCTGTCCAGGCTCAACTCCCTGTCGAGGCGGCCCAGGATCAGTTCTTTTTCGGGATTGCGGTGAGAAATCAGNATATGTTTTACCCTTTTTTCAATGGCTGAGCGGCGGTGGAATTCGCGCAGTCCCTCTTCTCCNCCGACCATGCGCATGATCACAATGTCCCGGAAGAGGTTTTCAAGAAGTTTCCGCTCATCCCAGCGCTGCAGCTCATCATCATAGATTCTGCGTTCAGATTCGTCCAGCGTTTCAATGATCTTCATTGCCAGAATTCTGTCTGTGAAGTCATCAAGCTTTGCCTCTTTCTCCTCGGAACCAAGGGCGTTGAAATAGTCGGAGTTGTAAACACGGTATAGGTCCTGTATTCCGTACCATTCTCCGTCCACGCGGGCGACGGCGCCTTCCCTGCGGGTGCAGGAGAAGTTCAGAAGAATGAGGAGCAGAAAAAAGGGCAGGAGGAAAGGTGTTCTTTTAAACATGGTGTTCCTTTGACGTTTATCTGAATATCATAGTTTTGAAGATACGTTTTGTTTCAGTTTTTTTCAATTAAAAGCTCGGGCTCTTCTTCTTTGTCGGGCTCATCGATGAAGAGGGTCGCGAGGATCTGTTCTGCGCTTTTTCCGCGAAGGCTGATCCTTGCACTGAGACCTTTGCGGGTGCTGAAATAAATCTCCTGATTCCTGTCCCGGCAGTGGTCGGAAAAGCGGCCTGCGATCTTTTGAAGGAAAAGATTGTCTTCAGTTCCCACAAACTGAAAAATCATCTCAGAGGAGGTGACCGTCAGTTTTTCTATGTAGAAGGGCTGCAGCCTCAGGGAAATGCGCTTTTCTTCGATAAGATGTTCGACCTGCGGAGGCAGGCTGCCGTAGCGGTCCTGTATATTCCGGCGGAAGCGCTGCAGATCATCCCGGTTGCGGCATCGCCCCAATAGCCGGTACTGGTCCAGTTTCTGATTGCTGTTTGAAATGTAATCCTCAGGGATATATGCATCAATATTCAGATTCACATCTGCAGGTATTTCCGGCAGGTCGGCACTGGGGTCCGCGCCTTTTTTGAGCCGTTCGATCTCTTCATTGAGAAGACTGAGATAATAGTCATAGCCCACGTTGTTTATAAAGCCGCTCTGGCTGGTACCGAACAGATTTCCCCCGCCCCTGATTTCCAGATCCCGCATGGCTATGTGATAGCCGCTGCCCAGGTCTGTATAGTATTCCAGAGTACGCAGTCTCTTTTCTGCGTCAGGTGAAATCAGCCGGTTGGACGGTATGATCAGGTAGGCATAGGCTCGCCGGTGGCTCCTGCCGACGCGCCCGCGGATCTGATACAGCTGTGAGAGGCCGAAGTTCTGAGCATCGAACACAACCAGCGTGTTGGCGTTTGGAATATCTATGCCGCTTTCAATAATGGTTGTGCTTATTAGAATATCATACTCGTGATGATAGAAGTCAATCAGGCGTTTTTCCAGTTCCGGTCCTGGCATCTGACCGTGGGCATAGCGGATCCTTGTGCCCGGCACAAGTTTTTCAAATCGTTTTACATAGGCTTCTAGGTTGCGAACATTGTTCACAAGGATGATAATCTGACCATTGCGTTTCAATTCCCGCTGAAGCGCTTCGCGTATAGCATCGGGGTCCCAGTTCATGATCCGGGTCAGAATCGGCATACGTTCTTTCGGTGCGGTTTCAATCCGGCTGATGTCGCGCAGTCCCATGAGAGAAAACTCTAATGTTCGCGGAATCGGTGTCGCCGTCATCGTGATGACATCAATATTCTTTTTCAGCTGTTTAATTCTTTCTTTGTCTCTTACGCCGAAACGATGCTCCTCGTCCACGATCAGCAAGCCAAGGTCTTTGAATTGTACTTTCTCTGACAGCATTTTATGTGTTCCGATCAGCACGTCGCATCGGCCGTCAGCCAGCTTAGTATACAGCTTGTTTAAATCCTTTCCTGTACGAAATCTGTTCAATATATCAATGTTTATTCCAAAGGCTTTAAGCCGGTTGGAAAAAGTTTCATAATGCTGAATACTCAGGATGGTGGTCGGCACTAGGACGGCGACCTGTTTTGAGCTGAGAACCGCTTTGAATGCGGCTCGAACGGCCACTTCTGTTTTTCCGAAACCCACATCACCGCAGACGAGGCGGTCCATTACAGCAGAAGATTCCATGTCGGCATAGATCTCGTCTATCACAGACTTCTGGTCCGGTGTTTCCGTGTGCGGGAAACTCTCTTCAATGTCTCTGATAGAGTCATCATTGCTTAAAAAGGCGTAGCCCAGGGCCTTATGTCTTTCACCGTAAAGAGAGAGAAGATCCTCTGCAATGGCTTTAACAGAGTTCCTCACCGAGCGCCGAGTACCTTCCCAGCTGTTTTTTCTTAGGGAGGCTAATCGGGGGTTGTGTTCATCAACACCGCTGTATTTAAAGATTTTGTTAATATACTTCAGTGCGACATAGACCTTGTCCGCATTCTGGAATTCAAGGACAAGAGCGTCCTGTTTTACCGGGCCACTGTGCAGGGTCTCTATGCCCATGAAGCGGCCTACGCCGTATTCGCTGTGAAGAACGAAGTCCCCGTATTTCAGTGCGCTGGGGGCGTCAACCGATTCGGCATATTCCGGAATGAACTGTTTGTCGGGGTTGACGATGTGTTCCACGTGGAACAGTTGATCAGCATTCAGAAACAGGGAATGAAGGTCCGGGCTGTAAAAACTGTCGTGAATAATATGGGGAATAAAATGAAGGCGATCCTCATCGCTGAAATGCTTCTTTAGGTTTTTTACCAGCAGTTCATGGTCATAGAACAGATAGACGCTCCAGTTCGGGAGGATCTCCTGAAGATAGTCCAGTGCACGGTCTCCCACATCTTCTGACCAGGGCGGGAGGCCGTGGTCTTCGCTGAGACCTGAGAGGCGGATCACGGGAAACGCGGAGGGTTTTTTTATAGAAGACGATGCGGATGCAATGATTACAGTGTTCTGGGGCAGCAGCTGCATTAATCCGTCAGGATCCGAGGGATCCAGCCGCGGCAGCAGATCAAAAGATTCGATTTCATGGGTGCTGAGCTGACTGTTGGGGTTGAATTCGCGGATGCTTTCCAGGGTGTTGCCAAACAGTTCCAGGCGAAGAGGGTAGGTTCTGCCAAAGGGGTAGACGTCTATAATGCCGCCGCGAACAGAGAATTCACCATTATGTTCAACCTGTGGGACCCGCTGATATCCTCCATCTTCAAGGATAGCGAGGATCCAGTCATATTCATATTCTCCCCCGCGGTGAAAGTGAAATTTTCTCTTTTGAAGCTGTATGCGATCCGGGAGCGGGAGATCGAGAACGGCCGCAGAACTGCAGAGGGCCCGGGTTTCGTTCTGAAGCAACCGGGCAAGAAAGTGATGAAGCTGGTTTTGAAAACGCGTTGATTCGGGACCCTTCTCTCCAAGGGCAAGATCCGGTGCCGTCATGTAGGAAATGCTTTTATCGTCAAAAAAGGAGACCAGACTGTCATGTACATTTTCACGAAGAACTTCGGAGTCCACAAGAAAAACGGGATAATAGTTCTTTTTCACAAGTTGAAACATCAGAAGGGCACAGAGGGCTGCGTTTTCGGGAAAGGCCGTGGAGTGCGCTTGAGATGACAGGCCCGAGAGAACCTGTTTAATAAGGCCGGGAACGGGAATTTGATCAGGATAAACTGGGGTCATGTTTCACGTGGAACCTGTTTAAGGTAGATCAGCAGAATCTGCAGATCGGCCGGTGACACCCCTCGAATGCGGCTGGCGGCACCCAGAGTCGGGGGTTTAAGTTTAGAGAGCTTCTCTCGACCTTCACTGCTAAGACTTGGAATCCCTTCATAGTTCATACTGTCGGGGATGCGCCGGTGTTCAAGAGAGGCTGTTTTTTCAATGAGGTCCTGTTGCCGACGGATATATCCGTCATACTGGCTCAGAATATAGGCCTGCAGCAGATCTTCTTTGGGTTGCTCCGGAAAGCGGGAATAGAGGCTTTCCTCCAGGTTTGCGTCATGAATCAGTTTCTGCTTGATGGCCTGGTCGATGCTGATGGATTTTCCCTCTGGCGAGAAAGGTTTGTCAGAAGCGCTGGTTTTAAAGTGCCGGTGCAGGGAGGCGCTGTTCTCTTCGCTCTCGGCAAAGGCGTCGAGCTGGGATTCGCTCAGGATTCCGATCTGGCGGGCATGTCTGTGCAGGCGGTGGTGTGCGTTGTCATAGCGCAGGAGAAGACGGTGTTCGGCGAGGCTTGTGAACATTCTGTAAGGTTCACTGCTTTCTTTTCCAATGAGGTCATCAATGAGCACGCCGGAATACGCCTCCCGGCGGGATAAGAGCAGCGGAGCCTGTCCAAGAAGGCTCTTGACGGCATTGACTCCGGCGATAAAACCTTGTACCGCAGCTTCTTCA
>JGI10211J34971_10000041_pt1 | contig 86271 bp, 74 predicted proteins | sample Etolagsediment_FD_34971 | JGI IMG/M metagenome (IMG submission 34971) | reverse complement strand
CAAAGCAATGCCCTGTGCGCTGAGGTTCACCGCCACAGGGGATGGATCAACAACATCATCCGTACGAGCACAACCGAGTTCGACAAGCTGGTCCAATTGCCGCTGCATTGATTCAAGATAACGACCAATCTCGGGATGTTGTTGACTTATTCGTTCCAGGTCTTTTTCCGCCTGCTGTCTGCGTCGCATGTCAATTTCATGCAACCCAAGCCTTGCAGGCGGCTGATTATGGAATTGTTGTATCCGGGTCTCAAGGCTCGCTTCATCGACAGGCAAAAGCTTCAGCTGCACACTGTCTTCAATACGAAAATAACGTCTACGCTCGTGATTCATTGGCCTTCAAACTCTCAATTCAATTCCATGTTGCACCTTGCCGCCTAACCTCAGCCCCGGTTCGTATCTGTTGAATTCACAGCTCGCCACCGTCGAAACCCGGCCGCATTCACAGCATCCAGTCCGGCTTGTGGCTTGCCTTCATTGATTGATCTACTCAGTGCATGAAAGCAATGGCCGCGCCATAAGAAAAAGACCATACAAAATCAATTGTTTATGTGTTGGAGGATCCGAAATTCGCGGCCCACAGCCTGTTTCTCGCGGTATGCGTCGCATAATGCGTCGGCCAGAAACTCCGGGGGAGAATGGCCGAATGACCGACACAGTCACAATGCGCACGCAAACGATGGCCCTGGTGTTGCGCTTTCTGATTCGCACAGACGACAGGCTAATCAACCGGGTTGCCGCGTTGGTGTGGACTGGAAAACAAAAAAAAACCGCCTTTCCAAAGTCCGGCGGGTCAACACTAAGTGATCACGGAGGAGAAGATTGACTTCAGGGTTGATCAGGCCCTGAAGTCAAGGTGTATCAGTAGCGGTTTAGTCTTCGATGCTAACGGCAACCGGCGTGGCGCCGCTGCGATCGATGATGACTTCATAGATGCCACCGTCATTGAGCAGATTGGGCAGCGTTTCATTGGCCTGCAAGGTGCCCAGCGCCAAATCACCACTGTTCAATTCAACCTGGCGAAAGTCTTCGACAATGGAGTCGTCGATCAGAGTGCTCGCGTTTACGCTAATGGTTTCACCGGCGATCACGAAGCTGGTGGTGGTAATATCGCTGACCGCTGCGACAATCTGGTTGCCGAAACCGCTGGCACTGACGTTCGAAGAGCTGCTGGAGCTGGAGCTGCTGCTGTCGTCAGAGAACAGTACGCCATTTTCCGGCTCGAATTCGACCTCGCGAGCCGTCAGTTGGCCCGTCACACAGCCGCTGGCGCCGTTGCTGGTAGCCTGCACGATTGCGCCAACCGACAACTGGTTGAAGAAGGCCTGACGCCCGATAGGCAGGTCATTGGCATCTTCGAAGCTGCTTTCCGATACCGAGTCGACATTAATCGTGACATCGATATTGCCGGCATCGATTGTGAAGTCGTTGTTGCCGATACTGGCAACCGGTCCACGCAGGCGACAATCGGTGTCGTTGTCATCTTCCATCTCGACGCGGGTCCAGGCGATGGCGCCATTCAGAGGAAAACCTCGGGCCTCCACGCGTTCACCGCTAACGGCGCCGAGGAACGCACTAACCGACGGGTTGTCACCCAGGGTGTCGGTATCATCTTCCAGACGGCTGCGGCTTGTTGGGGCGATATCCAGACCAAGTCGAGTGATAAAGCTGTCGCCGTCAGCACTGACTACGGTGTCGATGGTGCGCACGGTGTCTTCTTCCTCGTCTTTCAGGCGGGTCAGCGAGATGCTGCCATCGGACAGCACGGAGCCCTTGATTTCAACCCGCAACCCGGCCTGGAACTGGCTGATGTCACTGACGCTGATGGTGATGCCGTTGATGGTGACCGTGCCGCCGCCAGAACCATCGGGGGTGACGCTTGATATGACGCCTTCGATCTCAAATTCTCCACTGCTGGAGCTGCTGGAGCTGCCGGAAGCGCTACCGGGGATACGGTCTTCAAGTTCAATGCGAGTTGCATCGAGCGTGCTGCCGGACACGCTACCGTGAACCTCGACAAAGTCACCGTTAGCCAGTGATCTTGATGCAAAATCCTCGCTGTCGAGGTCGGACGCATCAAAATTGACCGTCAGGCCATTGATTTGAAAGCTGGACGCGCCCAGACCCGAAACAAAACCCTTGATTTCGGCTTCGCCGGTGAAGATGCTGCCGTTCACGTTGTTACCGCCACCGATGGTACCGCCTGAGGCGATGACATCTTCGATGCGGGTTGCTTCAAGGCCGTTGGCGGTCGGAAAACCACTAATCTCGACCAGCAGGCCAATGCTCAGTAACGCACTCAGGGTTTCGCCCGGATTCAGGTCGGCGAAACGCAGATCAGCGGGAATCTCTAACTGACGCAGGGTTTCGATGATGGAATCGTCGATGATGGTGTCGGGGGTGACGGAAATGGTTTGTCCGAGTACGACGAATGACGCATCCGCATCGGATACCGAGGTGACCTCGCCGACCAGCTCGTTGTCGACAAAAATGGTGGTGGCCGTGCCGTTGCTGTCATCGCTGCGGGTGCCGATAACCGTGATGACGTTACCGAGGCCAACAAGATTTTTTAATTGGTCATCGCTGGGATTCTCGAGCAATGTAGTTCCATCATCTTCTGACACGATGCGCGCCGCGGTGGTCGCGTAACGCACGCCATTGACATAAACCGAGCCAAATTGGGTGATCGCGCCGGATGATGTGACCGGTACCGATGTCGCGGTCGTGCCGGGCGCAGCGCCACCGCCGCCGCCACCACAGGCGCTCAGCGCCGCGGCGATACACAGGGTAAGAAAGGATGATTTCAGTTTGGTATTCATGGTTTCAACTCCAGTTAATGTCTGTCTCTTTTTCCAGGCGGCGAGTTGGCCTGCAATTCATGTTTGGGAATTTTATCCCAATAAATCCCGATGTCAACACCCTTATCGCCGCGCGAGCAAGATAGTGAACTTTTTCTCGACGGATGGTGGCCAGTTGGCGCGGGCGCTCATCAGCATAAGCCCTCATGATCAAAGGGCTTTGCACGATATGGGTATGCCCTGCGAGCCGTCACCTAGGGGAATATTGGACTCAGCAGCAAGGTGGGCGGCATAGTTTAAGACGGGTCACGCCATGGGTCATTCCGCAAACCGTTTTGAGACCCGGCTCTCAGGCGAGAACAAGAATTTCGAGGGAACAAGCCGATTGCTTGCATACAGGCATCAGCTGGAGGCCTGGTGCCAATGGTCATCACCCGCATCGCCTTTTTTAACGGTTTCCAGCCCAGGGGGCCTGGAGCGCGTTAACGCATGGACATTAGCCGTCCAGACAATGGTATGCGCGCAAAAACCCGTCGAGGGATAACGAAGCCTAATGCTGGGCGCTCACTCAGGCGTCGATCGGTTCGAAGTTCCCGATCGTCGCGGCCTCCTTGAAGCCAAGGCGCAACATGTTTTTGTAGGAATGTTGGGTATCACCCGGCACCTCTTCCCCGGTGCTGGTCATGATCTCGCGACAACCGGCATCGATTGCGCATTGCACCCGCTTCGCCAGCACCACCGCCTGACTGCCACGATGGCGAAATTCCGGTGCTGTGGCGCCGAATTCAGCCCAGGCATACTGCCCTTGAATATAAATGGCGCCAGTACCAATCGGTGTATCACCATCAAAGCTCATGAAGATATGCCAGTTGTCACGCCCCGGTAAGCGGGCCAGCCAGGGAATCGCGTCGTCACCCAGATCGAAGGCCTCGCACACGATAATGGCGAAATCGTCGGCATGTTCCTGGCCGACCTCACGCACCTTGAGATCCGTCACCAGGGTCGGTAAAGCCTCGCGCCCCCGGCTGAACTGTTGCCATGCCCGGGCCCGCTTGAAACCCAGATTGGCCAGCGCATCGGGTAAAGAATCGGGGTCGGCCTGTGGATGGCAGTGAATGAAGTAACTCGACACACCTGCTTCGCGGTAGCTGTCAACAATGGCTTTCAGGCCCGCCTCGCTTGCCGCCTGTTCAAGCCCCAGACCAACCGTTCGATTGATGGTGATCGCACTCGCCGGCAATTCACTGGCGATGGATACCAACGCGGAGTCGATCATCATGACTTGCAGGCCCAGGGCCTCGCTCAGTTCGGCATCGGCCGCGGCATGCAGGTCGGCTAACGCCGCGCGTTCAATCAATTCGGCAACAGGTCTCATGGCATTCCCGGATAACAACAGATAACGCGGTATTAGAACATTTCAACTGCTTTTTCTCACGCGGAATAAGACCCCTCAAGCCCGGTTCAGGCATTCAGCGAGTTGCACGGCATGTGAAGCGCCAAATCGCCGGTATGGCCAGCTCGCCTGAAGGCGTCCGTTTTGCCCCCCAAGTCACAGCTAAAGAAAGCCGCGACTCTTGTCGCGGCTTCCCCATGAGGCGCCGGGGACGAGCCGCATCAGGAACCCGGCTCGGACGCGGGCGATGCAGTGTTACGACTCAGCTCCGAATCGTCCTGTGCCGGGTCGGCTGCAGCCAGGCTTTGCAACGACAACCCTGAGAGTTTGTCGAAATCAGCCTGCGCGATACGAAAGTATAGATCGCGGTCGTCGCGCTTCAGGTAAGGACTCCCGTCATGCTCGTACAACCGGTAGCGATACTGCGCGTCACCGCTCTGGACCGTTAAATCAGCCACGCTGTCGGCATCGATCGAGCCCGTGACGGCGGTGACCGACAAATCCTTCAGCGTTGTCGACAGTGCATCGGCCACCCTGGCATCGACTACCTCGGCGCGGCCATCGAACACCCAGCTGCCATCACTGCGCGACATTGCGATATCGCCAGTGTCGATCCGATCGAGCGGCTGCGACAGTTTCAACACACTGCGATCAAACCAGTCATTGGCCGTGGCGGCGAAATCAACGCTATCAAGCCTGACTACATACACCTCGTCTTCGCCATCACGGCGTACATGCAACTGGCGAAACCCTGGCGAACTGCCCAGATAAAGCCTGAGCGTATCGCCATTATCGAGGGTCAAAGATACGCGCCGGGCATAGTTTTCTTCAGCGACCTTGAAACGTTCATGGCTGGCGCTCGTCGTGGTCACCGGCCAGCCGCTGCGGGTGTCGTTGAGAGACTGCAGCATTGCATTGACTCTGGCGTCCTGCGCCGCCAGGTCATTCAGGTCCGGCAGTTGCCATTGGTCATCCTGTTTGACCAGCTGGAGCGGTTCCTGACCCGCCTCGACTATTTCGATGTGACTGATACTCGCACTCTGCACGGCAAGCAAGGGGGCATCCTTCAACTCATCGGCGGCCGAACCATCATCGATGAACAACAGCACCGCCAGCCCAAGCTGCGCTAGCAGCGCCACAGACAACATGGAATTGAATCGATTCATTGAATGACCTCCTTACGCCGTGAACTGTTCAACATAACGCCGGTTTCGACGTTGCAGTCGCTGCCGCTGCCACAGCGCCAGCGCGGCCAGCAACAGCACCGCCGACAGGTAGTTGGCGGCTTCCCATAACATCTGCTCATCCTCCGCCATGGGTGGCAAACTGCGATTGAAATGGCCGCGCGAGCGAATGCTCAGCAAACCCTGCTCCTCGACCGCCCAGTCGATTGTATTGCTCATCAGTTGCAGGCCACCCAGCGATTCACTGCCGCTGGCGCTTGCCGCCAGTTGCAAGATCTGGTCACTCACAAAGTCATTGGAGGCGAATACGATCAATCGCGCCGCGTCGGAGGATTTCTCGATGACCGGGCTGACGATGCTGGGCTGTTGCGGCTGTTCATCGCCTGCTGCGGATGGGTTATCGGGCTGACCGGTTGACTCGTCATCCTTTTCAATCAGTGGTGACTCCCTGCCCGCAAAGTAGGATACGAACTCGCCCTGCGCCAAGGTCGCCAGCAGCTGGCGACCCCGCTCGCCTGTGGGTTGATAACTGCTGCGGCCTTCACCATCGACCTGCGGCATGACGTTGGTTGACTCCGACAACCAGGCCTCGTCAGAGCTATGCAGCAGGCCTGTCAATTGCAGACCAGCCGTCTTGTTCTCGTCGATGCTGATCGGTGAGGCCCAGGCCATGCTGAGCTGATTCAGNTCNCGCGTAATCGGGCTGTCCTGATTCAGNCCTTCGCCGCGCAGGTCGGCAAAATAGGGGTAGTCGAGCATCATCAGTTCCTGGAAGCTGAAAGCCCCGATGCGGCGCGTGACCGGTACAGGGAACGCGCTGTTTTGCGGGTCCATGACCAGCTTTTCCTCGATGCTCAGGCCATGGTGGGCCAGCCAGTCCTCAAGCCCGCTTTGATGGCGTTGCATGTTCAGGCTCTTGTTGGCAAGACTCACGCTAAACGGCGAGGTTGCGGCAATCACGCTGCCGCCACGCATCAGGAACTGATCGACTGCGAACAATTGCTTGTCATCCAGCTCATGCGGGGCAGCAAGAAACAGCACATCGGCCTCACTGCCAACCGAACCGTCACTCAGGTCTTCATTGCTGATATTGAAATCTTCACCCAGCACCTGCTGCAACTGATTAAACGCCGGCCCGCTCATGCCAAACTGCATCATGTGCGGGCTGGCCGCCGGTCTGACCAACGCCACGGTCTTGGTAAAACCACTGGCGAAACGTTTGATGCCGGCATCGAAGGCCGTCTCGAAGCCGGATTCAGTAAAATCCCCCAGCGGCAACTGCACCACCTGGTCATCGCGTGTCAGCGTCAGGTAAAACCAGAATTCGCGGGTATCGAACAGGCTCGCCAGCATCGGTTTGAAGCCGAATTCCTCACCAAGCTGTTTCGCCACGGCCCCGCCATTGGCATCCGGATCGATGAATTCAATCGCCAGACGCTCACCGGCCTGTATCTGTTTGTGGCCCACAATCTTTTCAATCGATGCCTTGAACTCGACCAGTTCCGCTGGCAACCGCTCATCGGGCGACAGGTAGGCGGTAAATTTCACCTTGCCCTTGACGGTATCGAACAGGTTGCCGCCCGACTGGTAGGCCAGCAACACCTTCTTGATGGCGCGGCTGATGTCATACTCGGGGTTACGCAGCAACACCTTGAGGTCGCCCTCGCCCTGCGACTTGATCTCGATGAGATCGCGGAAACCCAGCGCCTGGTATTCGTCGCCATATTCGATCAACACGTTGAAATAGGAATTGACCACCGCGGCCGAGTAGCGGTCGGCGACCTTGAACGGCACCGGCTGAATGCCGTATTTCTGGTTGGCCTGCTGCTCCTGCTCGGGATCGCGCATCGGGTCGATGAATTCAACCCGCACGCGCCCATCACCGCGCACGGCGTACTCGTTGAGCAGGTCACGTATCTGCGGCACCAACGGCGCCAGCAACGGATGCGTTTTCTGGCTGAAATAGCCACGAATGGTCAAAGGTTCCTGCAACTGCCGGAGATACCCCTCGGTCGCGTTCGAGATCGAATACAGCCGCCCCTCGGTGGTGTCGAGTCGAATGCCTCCGACCTGACCCAGCCACAGGTTGATGGCTACCGCGTTGGCAATCAGCAGCGTGGTGGCAAAACGCCAGCTGGCGTGGTGGCGGCGGTCACCCGTCCGCGCCCAGCGCTCGCTTTCCAGGCTGTAGGCATTGAGCACGAGGAATATCACGACCAGGCTCAGGTAATACACCAGATCGGCAATATCGATTACGCCGCGCGTGATGTCATCGAAACGTGAACCGCTGCCGATACTGCGCAACCACTCACCGACCTGGTTGCCGAAAAAATCGGTTATCGCGGGCGCCCCGATCAGATACAGTGCGCCGCTCAGGGCCGTGGCGCTGATCAGGCTGACAACCTGGTTATCGCTGCGCGCCGAGACGAACAGGCCGATTGACAGGTAGGCCGCACCCAGCAGCAGGGTCGCCAGGTAACCGCTCCACACCGGCCCCCAGTCGAGATCGCCAATGAGCGCAACCGTGATGGGTAGCGGCAGGGTCACCAGCAGCGCCAGCGTCAACAAGGTGAAACAGGCCAAAAACTTGGCCATGACAAAATGCCAGATAGCGACCGGTTGCGTCAATATATGTTCCAGAGTGCCACTGCGTCGCTCCTCACTCCACAAACGCATGGTCAGCGCGCTGGCGAGAAAGATCAGCAACACTGGCATCCACTCAAACAGCGGACGCACATCCGCGATGTTGCGAGCAAAGAATGTCTCGCCCCAGAAGAACACGAACAGGGTGATCGCGACAAAACTGGCGATGAAAAGATAGGCCACCGGCGAGGTGAAAAATAATGTCAGTTCCTTGGCCCAGATTCGTCGAAGAGGATGGTCACGCAGCATGTCGCACCTCCGTCGCCACCGATTCGTTGATTTCACGGAATACGCTTTCGAGGTCGCGCTGTTCGGGCCTGAGTTCGAACAGGCGATGATTACGCCCGATGAGGCTGGCTGCCACCTCGTGGGTCACCGCCATGCGCTCACAATCCGGCTCAAGCGTCAGGCGCAAGCGGTCGTTGAACAGTTCGAGCGCCTCGACGCCAGCGATGGACAGCAATAACTCATTGGCCTGTTCAGCCGGTATATCGCTGTGCAAGATGAGACGATTGCTGTGGCGTAATTCAGCGAGGCTGGCATCGAGCGCCAGCTCACCCGCGCGCATGATCAACACGCGGTCGCACAGGGCATCGACCTCCTGCATGATATGGGTCGAGATGATGATGGTGGCCGTTTGCGACAGGTTGCGAATCAGCTCGCGCATGTGGCGCGTTTGCGTGGGGTCGAGTCCATTAGTGGGCTCGTCAAGAATCAGCAGACGCGGGTTACCGAGTATCGCCTGGGCCACACCGAGGCGCTGTTTGAATCCCCGCGACAGGGTTGAAATCGGCGCGATCAGCTTGGCGACCAGGTCGGTTGCCTTGACCACGCGGCGCACCTCACTGACCGTTTCACTATCCGACAGCCCCTTGAGTCGCGCCGCGTAATCCAGATAATCGGCAACGTTCATCTCCGGGTATACCGGCAACACCTCGGGCAGGTAACCGATACGCCGCTGTATCTCGCTGCGTTGGCTGGCCATGTCGAGGCCATCGATTTCAATTCGCCCCTGGTTGGGCTCGAGGTAACCGGCAATCATCTTCATGATGGTGGTTTTGCCGGCGCCGTTATGGCCTAGCAGGCCGACGATTTCGCCCTGTTGAATGTCAAAACTGACCTTATCAACCGCCACGAAATCATCATATAGACGCTGAAGATTGTCTATTCTGATCATGAGTTCTCCGTGTTTGGTTTGTGCTGTTGTTAGCGGTCCTCCGCGCCGGCTTTGGCGCATCGGTTTTCACAGGCTGTGACGCTGGTAAAAGACCGAGGTAAATTGCGCAAGTTCGCAAAAAATCATCGATCATGGCTTGCCGTTGAACGGCTAAAATGAAAGTACTGCTGGAATCGAATGATATGTTGTCAAAACGATGCATACGGCACCCCTTCGGTACATAAAAAACGACTGGCGAACCCCTGTTTTATTCAGCGCTTCGCAGGAATACAGAAAGGGGCCGCGGTGAATGCCGCGACCCCTGAGTGTTGGCGGCGATCAGGCCGCTTTGCTTGCCTTGTCTTCTGTCTTCTTGTGTTCGATGGCCTGGGTGCCCTGCTGGATCGCGATCTTCTTCGGCTTCATCGCCTCCGGGATCTCCTTGACCAGCTCGATGGTGAGCAGGCCATGATTCAGACGGGCGCCAGTGACCTCGACATGATCAGCAAGATTGAACTTGCGCTCGAACGCACGGTTGGCGATACCCTGGTACAGGTAATTGCGTTCCTTGTCTTCGCCCTTGCGGCCACGCACGGTGAGCACGCCTTTTTCAACATCGATATCGACGTCATCTTTTTCGAATCCGGCCACCGCCAGGGTAATGCTGTAGTGATCGTCTTCGAGAACCTCGATGTTGTACGGGGGGTAACCGCCCGGTGAAACCTCGCTACGCATGGCGTTGTCGAGCATGCTGGCAAGACGATCAAAGCCGATGGTGCTGCGGTAAAGTGGTGTAAAGTCGATGTTGTTCATGACATATTCTCCATAGAAGCAATATACAATTTAAACGATTGAACAGTCGGGGCACTGTCGTCGACCCTGCGTTCATAGGGGTAAATAAATTCGTCTGGAAAAATTTCAAGGAAAGAAAAGGAAATTTTTTTGCCCGCATATCTCGCCGCTTCGAGTGCAAAAAAAACCCTGTCCCGCCCGCAGCCACGGCACCCCGAACTGGGGTAATCCTGATACCGCGTTGCACACACCTGGCCATTATTTTTCTCCCTGGTATCCCCAGATATATGGGCCATGAATAACCAACATGCGCTACAGCATAAGCTCCGTAACCGGTGGCACACACAGCACTGATGATCGAAGGTTCGCGGTCACGCGATGATGTGCGATGCAGGTTAGTTCGACGGTTTTTCGGAGCGTGAAGAATTAGCCGAATTCATCCATTTCGCCATGATGGTAAACATGGTATCCGGATCGACCGGCTTGGCGATATGATCGTTCATACCTGCACGCAGGGCTTTCTCCCGGTCGCCTTTCATGGCATTCGCCGTCAGCGCCAGAACCGGCAGATCGCGCAGTTGCGCCTGCTCTCGAATCCTGCGTGTCGCCTCATATCCATCCATGACCGGCATCTGGCAATCCATAAGCACGCCATCGACCCGGTGCTGTTGCAGCACATCCAGCGCCTGCTGCCCATCGTTGGCCGTGATGATCTCGATACCTATGGAGGCGAGCAATTCAGAAACCAGCTCACGATTTATTTCATTGTCTTCAACCAGCAGCACTTGACTACCTTTCAAGCTGGCAATGGCTGTATCGACATCACCTCCATTTAGCACCGCGGCCTCGGCCGCAGTGCCGATTCCTGCGCCTGCTGCGACTTCAATGCTGAACCTAAAGGTGCTACCGACGCCTGGCTCGCTGTCCACGCTGATATCACCATGCATCAGCCCAACGATTTTACTCGAGATAATCAGGCCCAGTCCGGTGCCACCGTAAATGCGCGTTGTCGAGCTGTCGGCCTGCGAGAAGGGTTGAAACAGCTTCTGTATCTGTTCGGCGGTCATGCCAATGCCGGTATCCGCAACGCTGAACTGCAAAACAAGCCGCTCATCGCGTTGATCAAGCAAGCGGACTTTCAAGGTGATTCGCCCGCCCGGCTCGCTGAACTTGACGGCGTTATTGCCGAGATTGATCAACACCTGGCCCAGCCGAAGTGGATCACCACGCAACAGGGCAGGAATCGCAGGATCAACGTCGATGGCAACGAGAATATCTTTTTCTTCCGCCTTGAGGCCGACCAGATTGGTGAAATTACCAATCACCTCCTGCAGATGAAAGTCCACTTCTTCCAGGTCCAGTTTGCCTGCCTCGATCTTCGAAAAGTCGAGTATGTCATTGAGTATGCCAAGCAGGTTTTGAGCGGCCGCATGCGCCTTTTCGATATGGTTGCGTTGACGTGAATCGAGTTCACTCTGCAGGGCCAGATGCGTCATGCCAATAATCGCATTCATCGGGGTACGAATCTCATGGCTCATATTGGCCAGAAACATGCTCTTGGCGCGGTTGGCTTGTTCGGCCACTTCTTTTGCATCGAGCAATAATCGGTTGGTGTCGATCAGTTCCGCCGTTCGTCTGGCCACTTCAGTTTCAAGATTTTGTTTGGCCTCGGTCAACACACGCTGTGCACGTTCACGCTCGGTGACATCGCGCGAAATGCCGAACAACACATCCTGATGATTCCAGCGACCCCGGGTAATGCGGGTCTCGACCGGTATCAATTCGCCGCTTTTAGCCATAAGCGGAAGCGGGTTTGTGGAACGGCTCCCGGCGAGTATGTCGCTGACAATCTGCAACACCTCGGCGTGCCGGTCCGGCGGATGCACAATCAATACCGGCTGTCCCTTCAACTCCTTTTTGCTGTAACCCAGGCGTTGGATGACCACCGGGTTGACATGAATAATCTTGCCATCCGCACCGACAATGAACAGAAAATCATCGAGCCGATCGAACAGCGTCTGCAGATTGTCCTGATTATCTTTGAGTTCCTGTTCGGCCTTCATGCGCAAGATTGCACTGCCGATCTGCGAGCCGATCAGGGCCAGCGACTCACGCACCGGCCGGGGAATCTCGTGGCCATCATGCGACGCCAGGTTCAATGCCCCAACCAGTTGTTCCTGATGCCTTACCGGCACTATGGCCACAGCCTGCAGCCCCTCTTGCTGCTGTTCGACGCTCATGTTGCCGGCAATGTCTTCATAGCGCGCATGTATCATGGCGCCTGCCGACAACATTTCATGCTGCCGCGAACCGGCTTCGAAATGCGCTACCGATCGGACGAACGCATCAGACAGCCCGCTATGGGCAACCAAATCGAGACAGCCGCTATCCTCATTGACCAGGTAGATTCCGCCACTGTCCACGCCATCCAGACGCAGAATAAGGTCCAGCACCCGTTCATACAGGCCCAATGATTGCACGGTCGCGGTAAAGATCAGGCCGATATCTCGCTGTATGTGCAAGGCCTCATCGGCCAGTTTTCGGTCGGTGATGTCTTCTGAAATACCCAGCAGGTATACGGGTTCACCGGTAGAATCGAGAATCGGAATTTTTCGCGTGTGCAGGATGCGCCTGACGTTGTCCCGCGTTTGAATCGACTCCACTTGAATGTCCTGCATTGTCCCGCTGGCGAGTACTTCGCGATCGCTGGCGATGAAATGCTCTGCCTCCTCGCGCGAGTAAAAATCAAAGGCATTGCGCCCGATCATTTCATCTCGCGAGCGGCCGAGCAAACGTTCGCCGGCGCGGTTGAAACGCACGAAACGCAGCTCCCGGGCATCCTTGACGAAAATCATGTTGGGAATGTTTTCGATAATGTTGTCGAGAAAGCGCTCCTTGTCGATCAACTCCAGTCGCGCTGATTCACGCGCGGCTTCCTGTTCCGCCAGCGAGTGCTTCATACGATCGATAGACAACGCCAGGCTGTGGATCTCGGATGGCGCGGATGCCAGTGTAGGCGCCAGCTCGCCATCATGCAGACCCATGCCTATGCGTTCGGCGAGGCTTGCGATCTTGACGATCGGCCCGCTGATGACCCGCGCCACACCTGCGGATGTCACAACGATGGCAGCGCCCAATACCAGCAGCCCCAACACCGTCATGTTGAACAGGTTGTCCAGCGGATGCAGGGCCTCGGCGCGATCGATCTTGACGATGAGCGCCCAATCCGGACCGGCCAGATGTTTGGCCACCGCGATCACGGTTTGCCCCCGATAATCGATAACCTCACCCGCAGTAAGTTCAAACCGATTCAGAATCCGCCCCAGCGGCAAGTGGTCCGCATCGATGCGCGGTTTGCGCTTGAGTGCCGCCTGCGCATCGTAGCGTAAGGGGTTGATATACAGGATTTCGTCGTTACCAAACTTGCCAACCAGCAGGGTTTCGCCCGTGTCGCCCAATCCCGAGTAGTCGCTGAGCATGCGCGTCAGCGCCACGGCCGAGGCCTCGATCACCACCACACCAATGCTGCGTTCGTTCAAAACCAGCGGCCCCGATAAAACGAATATCAATTCGCCCTCGGCATCGAGTGCAACCAAATCGCTATGCGCCTGTTGCAGACCGCTGATGAAATGCGCCGACTTTCCTTCATCGAGACCGATGCGCGAGGGCTGTGTCGATGCCACGACCCGGCCTGCGGGCGACAGCACAGTAATACTGTGTATATCGCTGATCGACTGCCGCGCATCGTGCAGGATTTTTATGATTCGGTCCTGCTGACCGCTGGCGCCGGACTGCAAAAATGCATCCAGGCTCAAGCGCAGCTGGGTGCGGCTGGCGATCAGCGACAGGCGCTCCAGATTTTGTTGCAGCAGGCTCTCAAGCCGGTTCTTTTGAATGCTGGCGACCGATTCGAGCTGGTTCAGAATTTGTTCTGTTTGCGCGTTTTTGGTGTACAGATAGATACCGGCACTGCCTAATACCAGTGGAATTAACGCCACCACCAGGAAGGTGCTCGCCAGTTTAAAACTAATCTTCATGTGATCCGGGCTTGCTGGCCTCTCGGCCAAGGCAGAATAAGTGCTGAATTGAGCATAGCAGAGCGCATTAAAAGCGCTTTTTGGGTCACTCGATTAACCCTGCTGGCATGACATCGATCAAACCAGGCACAGAGTCAGGTCGATATCGAGCGATGAAGCCGCTTAAACCGGGCCGCCGCGGTTCAGGTAGCGTGTTTCCAGCGAGGAATCGCGGTTTACAGCCACGTCGTCGATGAGGCTGCGTTTGACGATACTCATGGCCAACGCCGTCTGGTGCGCCGAATTCAGGTGGGTTGCAAGATAAGGGTCGCTGATGGCCGCGTCGTCGGCAGCGGCTTTCAGACTTGATATCGGCAGCCGCGCATTGATACCGGCATCGATCAGAATATTTTCGCTGTCAAAGCGCTCGATCAGGCGTGCCGAATCGAGAAACGGCGCATTGAACTGTTTCTTCGGCGTGGCCGCGAAATCGGAAGATAACCTGGCCGCATACGCTCGCCGCAGCAACACCTTGTCACGCAGGCCGCTGACCATCAATCGATCGGGCAGGTCCGCCACCAAGCGACGCAGGCGGTTGGACAGAAACGGCGTTCTGCCCTCCAGCGTGTTGGCCATTTCCATGCGGTCGCCGACCCAGTTGAGTATCAAGGTCGGCAGGTGGGCGCGCGCGAAATAGTTTTGCCATAACAACAGCGAATGCGCCGGGTTCTCGGGCTGTGCACTAATCGATTCCAGCCCGGCATAGGCCCAGCTCTTGATCGACGCGGCCTGACCAGCCAGCCATTCGTCGCCCTGTTCAGGCCCCAGAATCGCCCGCGTGATGGCGTGTATCTGACCAAACAGCGGATGCGGTACGCCAAACACGCGCAGGCTGTCGATAAAGTCCTGCCCGCTGCCAGCAGCGCTGGACCCGGATAGCCAGGGATTCTTGGCATGCGCTGAAAAGCGCGACAGGTAGAGATGATCTCGCCCCAGCGTACCCAGCGGCTGACGCTCCAGCAGGCGCATCAAGTCCTTGATAGTGGTCGCCTCACCGCGCGCCCGGGTAACGAATTTCCACCAGTTGGCGTAACGATAGCTGGGGTAACCGCATAACAATTCGTCGGCGCCGTCACCGGTCAGCACACCGTTGACATACTGCCGGGTGAACAGGCTCAGCCACCATTTGGCCGCACCGTTGGTGAAGGGCTGAACAAGCTCACTATTCTGCACCGCCAGCGGGTAGGAATAATTCAGCGCGTCATCATCGATATTGATCAGGTGCGGCGTAAAACCGAAATGCCGGGCGAAGCGCAACGCCTCCTGAGACTCATCGTAACCGCGCTGGGCAAAACCGACGGTGAAGGATTTCATCGGCCGCTGCGTACCCATCAGACGACTCAATTCATAGGCCACCACCTTCGAGTCAACGCCGCCACTGAGATACACCCCGAGTTCTACATCACTGAGCAAACGGTCCTGTACCGAGGCGCTGAAATGGGCGCGAAATTCGGCCTCGGCATCACCGCCATACGACGAAACCCCACGCCTGACCGGCTCGGCAAAGGTCGTCAGGCTGCAGTCGAAACCAGCCTCGCGTCGGGTCGCGCGTAGAATGCCGCCAGGTGGGATCTGGATAACGCCATTGAACGGCGTGCGAATCGGTTCGTACAGCCCCACGAACTGGCGCAGCAGGCCTTCGCGATTCCACGACCTGTGCGACGCCAGCCCCTTGATCTCGCTGGAGAATTCCAGGCGCTGGGCACGCAAACGGTAGCACTCTCGGTACAGCGCGAATTCGGCGCTATCCAGTGCATCGGCCCCCAGGAACAGGGGTTTGACCCCGAAGCGATCGCGGTGGGCGATGATTTCACTGCCATCGAAGGCCTGGATGACAAAGGCGTATTCGCCCTCAAGGCGTTCGAAGAAGACCTCGCCAAAGGCCTTCCAGCCCTCGATCAGGGTCTCGGTATCACTGTGGGTTTTAAAGCTGACACCGGTTTTCGCCTGTATCGCCGGGCGCAGGTCGAGATGATTGTAGACCTCGCCATTGAACAGGATCACGTGCCTTGCATCAGCGCTGGGCATGGGCTGGCGACCCGAGGCCACATCCTGAAAGGCCAGCCGAAAATGGCTCAACCAGGCCATGTCGAGCAGCAACTCGCGCTGCTCGGTATCACCGCGGTGGGCAACCCGTTGGGCGCAACGGCGAAAACCGTCCAGCCCGGCGCTAAAACCGTCTCGCGCCTGCACATTGGCAAAAACTATACTGGAGAAACCACACATACTATTGATCTGGCAGGCAGCAATTCATGATACAAGCACTCGCCTCCCTTTAATCGGGCTGTGTGAACTCGCTGGCATCACTGCGCAAGCGGCGATCGATCAGAATACGGAAAAACAACGGCACGAAAAACACCGCCAGAAAGGTCGCTGCCAGCATGCCCCCCATGACCCCGGTACCCACCGACTGACGCGCACCCGCGCCCGCGCCCACCGACAGGGCCAGCGGGGTTACGCCAAGAATGAAGGCCAGCGAGGTCATGATGATCGGGCGAAACCTGAGACGCGCGGCTTCCATCGCCGCCGCCGGTGTCGGCCAGCCAGCCTGCACCTTGAGCAGCGCGAACTCGACGATCAGTATGGCATTCTTGGCCGCCAGGCCAAGCAGCGTAACGAGGCCGATCTGAAAATACACATCGTTGCTGAATTCGCGCAGCGTGACCGCCGCCAGCGCGCCAAAGGTGCCGAACGGCAATGCCATCAACACCGACAGGGGCAGCGACCAGCGCTCATACAACGCGGCCAGAATCAGGAACACCATGACCACCGCCAGACCGAGGGCAATGATTGAATTATCCTCTGAATTCATTTCCTGAAAGCTGGCGCCGCTCCAGTCGTAGGTGAAATTCTCGGGCAGGCTGTTCTGGGCAATCTCCTCGACCGCCGCCAGCGCCTGACCGGAACTGATGCCCGGCGCGCCGGCGCCAAACACCTTGACCGCCGGTAGATTATTGAATCGATCCAACGTATCGGGGCCAGAGCTGTACCTGACCTCGGCGAATGCCGAAACCGGCACCATGTCGCCATTACTGCTGCGCACGTACATGGCACCTATGTCGCTGGGCGACTTGCGGTAGGGCGCATCGGCCGATACCAGCACCTGCCAGGCGCGACCAAAACGATTGAAGTCGTTGACGTAGAAGGAACCGAGCGATGCCGCCAGGGTGTTGAAGGCGCCATCGATCGAGATGCCCAGCGACTTGGCGCGCTCACGATCAACCACGACCTCGAGCTGCGGCGTGGCTGGACGCCACAGCGTATTGATCATGCCCAGCCTTGGGTCGGCATGCGCTGCCCCCTGGAACTTGCGCATGGCCTCGGCCAGTTTGGCCGGATCGTTTTCGCCCTTGTTCTGGATATAGAATTCAAAGCCGCCGGTCGAGCCGAGACCGAAGATGGCCGGCGGCGGAAAGGCCAGCACCAGCGCTTCCTTGATCCCGGCGGTCTTGGCAAATAATTCGCCAACCAGCGCGGATACCGGCGTATCGCGCTCATCCCAGTGGGTTTGCGCCACGAACAGGGTCGCCGCATTGTTCTTGTAGCCGCCGCCGAGAAAATCGAGACCGGCAAACGACACCACGTTCTCGTTATACGGATTCGAGCGAATCGCGGCTATGACCTCCTTGAGCACCGCATCGGTGCGTTCCAGCGAGGCGCCATCCGGCAGGTATACCGCCGTGATGTAGTATCCCTGATCCTCATCCGGCACCAGCGACCCTGGCACCGTTTCCCACAGGTCGAGCGTGATGTAGACCATACCGCCAAACAGCAACAGGGCGAATACCGCGCGGCGAATCATAAACCCAACCCCGTACACGTAGGCGCGGGTGAAGGCGGCAAAGAAACGGTTGAACAGGCGAAAGGCAAAGTTTTCAGCCTTATGTTCGTTGCGCAGAATCAGCACACACAGCGACGGCGTCATGGTCAGTGCCACGACACCCGACAGACTGACCGAAATCGAAATGGTGATGGCGAACTGCCGATATAACTCGCCGGTCAGACCGCCGAGAAAGGCGATAGGCACGAACACCGACACCAGCACCAGCACGATGGCGATGATCGGACTCGACACCTCCTGCATCGCCTTGATGGCGGCTTCCCGTGCTGGCAGCTTTTCCTCGTGCATGATGCGTTCGACGTTTTCCAGCACCACGATGGCATCGTCGACCACGATGCCGATCGACAACACCATGCCAAAAAGGGTCAAAGTATTGATCGAATATCCCAGCATCTGCAGGCCGGCAAAAGTACCCAGCAGTGACACCGGTACTGCCAGCGTGGGAATCAGGGTCGCGCGCCAGTTCTGCAGAAACACGTACACCACGAGGAATACCAGCAGCATGGCCTCGCCCAGGGTTTTCAGCACCTCGCGTATCGACACCTCGACAAACCGGGTGGTATCAAAGGGCACTACATACTCGAAACCGTCGGGAAAGTCCCTCGCCAGCTCGGCCAGCGCCTGTTTGACCTCGTCGCCGACGCTCAAGGCATTCGCGCCCGGTTGCAGGAAGATACCAATCAATGCCGAGGAGTGACCGTTGTACTGGCCATTGAAATTGTAATCCTTGGAGCCCAGTTCGACCCGCGCGACATCCTTCAGGCGCAGACTGCTGCCATCCTCGTGGGTGCGCAGAATGATGTCGCCAAATTCATCGACCGAGGCCAGACGCCCCTGGGTGGTGATGCTGTAAACCATCTCCTGACCACCACCATTGGGGCTTTCACCGATCTTGCCGGCGGCGAACTGGGCATTCTGCTCGTTGATGGCCGCGGCAATATCACTCACCGTCACCCCCAACTGGGTCATGCGGTCAGGCTGAATCCACACCCGCATGGCATAGTCCTTGGCGCCGAATATCTGCACATTGGTCGTGCCGGGAATGCGTTTCAGGTTATCCAGAATATTGAGCTTGACGTAGTTGGATATGAACAGGTCGTCGTAGCGCCCGTCGGGCGAATAAAAGGCCAGTACCTGCAGGAATGACGAGCTGCCTTTCTGTACCGTGATGCCCTGTCGTTTCACCGGCTCGGGCAGGCGCGCCTCAACCTGCTTGATACGGTTATTGACGTTCAGGGCGGCCTGATCGACATCGGTACCGATATCAAAGGTAACGTTGATGGTCAGGGTGCCGCTGGAGGCCGAGGTCGATGCGATATACAACAGGCCTTCGACACCGTTGATCGCATTCTCAATGGGTGCAGCCACCGTCTGTTCAAGCACGGCCGCCGATGCCCCGGGGTAAATCGCATCGATGCGCACCACCGGCGGTGCGATCTCCGGGTACTGCGACACCGGCAGCACGCGCATGGCCGCGAGCCCCGCGATCATGATGAAGATCGAAATAACGAAGGCAAAATTGGGGCGGTCGATGAAATAACGCGCGATCATGCTGACAGTCCGCCTATTGCGCGCTGCTGGCGGGCGGCGTGTTGTCCACCTTTACTGGCATACCGGGGAAGAAGATACGCGCCACGCCATCGACGATGACCTCGTCGCCGGGCGCAAGACCCTCACGAATCAACCAGTAATTGCCACGGCCGTTGCCGAGGCTGACCCACTCACCGGGTTTGACCGGCTTCTGTGCCGCGCTCTGCATGCCGCCCTCGCCAGTCGCCACGACATACACGTACTTGCCGCCCGGACCATCGAGCACCGCGCGCTGCGGCACGGCAATGGCCCCGGTTCTGAGCGCACCCTTGAGCACCACGCGCACGAACTGGCCAGGCGACAGGGTATCGTCATCGTTGGCCAGCGAGGCGCGCATAGCAAAGGTGCCAGTGCGGTTATCGACCTTGTAATCCTCGAAATCGAGCGTGCCGTTGTAGCCCGACTCATGCCCTTGCTCATCCAGCAGATCAACCTGGAAGCCGGTCGGCGGCAACCTCAGGCGACCCTGGTTGATCTCACGGCGCATGCGCAAACGCTCATTTTGCGGGATGCCGAAATCGACAAACACTGGATGTGTCTGCACGATGGTGGTCATGGGCTCGCCGGAACCCGCCGGCACCAGCGCCCCGCGATTGACCAGCGCGCGGCCGATGATACCGTTCACGGGCGAGCGAATGCGGGTGTAATCGAGATTGATCTGGGCGGTCAGGCGATTGGCCTCGGCCTGTTGAATGGCGGCCTCGGCAACAGCCAGTTCGGCCTCGGCGATATCCACCGCCGACGCCGCATCATCCTGCTGGTTCTGGCCCAGCAGTTTCTGGCTGGCCAGTGGCGTGACCCGCTTGAGTTCGCGCCGCGCCTTGTTGAGCTGCGCCTCGGCACTGATTTTCTGCGCTCTCGCGATCTCGATCGCGGCCAACGCCTGCTTGTACACCGCCTCGAACGGCCTGGCGTCAAGCGAGAACAACAACTGGTCGGCTGTGACCTGCCCACCCTCACGGAAATGACGCCGCTCGACGATGCCGGTAATACGGCTGCGAATATCCACCTCCAGCGAGGCGTCGACCTGACCGACATACTCGAAACGGACCGGGATATCCTCCTCGCGAGCGCTCACCGTGGTCACCATCACCGGGGCGGGTGCGGCAGCCGCGGCCGGTTCTTCGGATATGGCCGGTCCGCAGCCGGACAGGGACAAAACAATAAAGCTGAAGGCGGCAGGCAGCGTGATTCTGGACATGGGGATTCGCGGGTTGGTGGCGTGATAGAAACAGTAACGGCCCGTGCAGTCTAACGCGATTCACGGGGCTTCGCCACGCCTCGCGGGGGGGGCGCTTGACCTTGAATACCCTTTAGCGACATTCGCGGGTAGAATGCTGCGCTCAGGGGGCATTCCTTTAACCTGCCATACAAAAATCGGGCTTAAAATCGTGGTAATGCAGCTAAAACTTCACGATCTCGCGCAAATCGAGGTCTTTCGCAATATCGATCTGGCTCCGCTTGAGGCGGATCTGGGCGACGTATTGAAACTGAGCCTGCCTTCCGGCCATTTGCTACTCAGCCCCAACGAGAGAAACGAGAACATCTATGCCCTTTTAGAGGGCGGCCTAAGCGTCACGCTGGAGCCCAACGGGCAGGTCATCAATCGCATCAATCCCGGCGCCTGTGTCGGCGAGATTTCCATCATCGATGACAAACCACCCTCGGCCTGGGTGCACACGGCAACGCATTGCACCCTGCTGGCCATTCACCGCAAGGTGTTGACCTCGATGTTCGAAAAACAACCCAAACTCGCGGTCAACCTGCTCAAACTGCTGGGTGAGCGTTTTCGCCACAGCAATCAGGCCCTGACCGAGAGCCTGCAACTGCAGCAGGAGTACCGGCGCAAGGCCGAGCGCGATGCGCTGACCGGATTGCACAACCGGGTCTGGATGGACGAGGTATTCCCGCGTCAGCTCGAACTGAGCGAACGCGTCGGTCAGCATATCTGCATGATGATGATCGACGCCGATCATTTCAAACAGATCAACGACATCTATGGGCATGGCGCCGGCGACCAGGCCTTGCGCCACCTGGCCATGCTGATCGACAACAACCTGCGCGACACCGACCTGGTCGTGCGTTATGGCGGCGAAGAATTCATCGCCCTGTTACCCGGCACCGACGCCAGTCATGCCTTGCAGCTGGCTGAAAACATCCGCCACAAGGTGGCAGACAACCCGCTGCGATTGAGCGGCGACACCGAACTGAAACTCAGTGTTTCTATTGGAATCTCGCCGTGGCGCACGGGCGAACACCTGCACAAGCTGATCGACCGCAGCGACAAGGCGCTGTATCAATCCAAGGGCAACGGCCGCAACCGGGTCAGCCTCATACAGTGAACCCGGTTGACGGCCCAGTTAAATGCTACGCTCAATTACCAGTTGAGCACGACAAAACGGGTCGCATTGCCCTTGCCGATTAACAACAGCGCTCGCTTGCCCTCGCTATTCGAGATCAATTGCTCGAACTGCCCGGCACTGGTCACGCGCGTACGGTTTACCTCGTGAATGACGGTGCCCACATCGATGCCCGCCATTTGCGCCAGCGAACCGGGCTGAACCTCGGTCACCACCACACCCTCGCTGGCCGAGGTGTTGAATTGACGCGCCAGCGCCGGCGTCAGTGTCTGCACGGTCACACCAAGCTGATCGGCCGACCCGGTGGCAGCGCTGGCCACCTGCTGTGCATCGTCGAGCTGGCCAATCGTAACCTTCAGCGTGAGTTCGCGCCCCTGGCGAACGACCTTGAGATCAGCCGCGGTGCCCGGCGCGGTCATCGACACGCTGTTGCGAAAACTGCCTGAATCACGCACCTGTCCCCCCTGAAAACCGACGATCAGGTCACCCTGCTGAATGCCGGCACGGGCAGCCGGTGAATCGGGCGCGACCTGCGCTACCAGAATGCCATCCAGCGATTTGACGCCGAAGGATTCCGCCAGATCCGGCGTCAGGTTCTGAATCGTGATGCCAAGAAAACCGCGCGTGACCTCGCCGCCATCGATGAGCTGTTCGGCAATGCCGCGCGCCATATTGATGGGTATGGCAAAGCCAACCCCCATGTATCCGCCGCTGCGGCTGAAGATCGCCGTATTGATACCGATGACCTCGCCATCCAGATTGACCAGCGGACCGCCGGAATTGCCTGGATTGATCGCCGCATCGGTCTGGATGAAATCCTCGTAGTCACTGATACCGAGGCTGGTGCGTCCCTTGGCGCTGACGATACCGGCCGTCATGGTATGGCTAAGCCCGAACGGATTGCCGATTGCAACCACCCACTCACCGACCTCGAGCGCCGCCGAATCGCCCAGACTCAGTGCCGGCACATCGGCATCCTTGATTTCAAGCACGGCAATGTCCGACTTCGGATCGGCGCCCTTGATCGTTGCATCGAATTCGCGACCATCCTTGAAGGTCACGCGAATGCGCTCGCCGTCTTCCACCACGTGATTATTGGTCAGGATATAGGCCTTGTCCGAGAACAGGCCCTTGTCGAGCGAAAACACGAATCCCGATCCCTGGCCCTGGGTGCGCTGTTCACGCGGTGGCTGCTGACCGCGAAAGTTGAAACCCTCGCCGAAGAAACGGCGGAACAACTCATCGTTGAAGGGCGACGCACCGCCCAAGGGCGACTCGACCTTACGCACTGACTCAACCTGGATGAACACCACCGACGGCGAAACCTGTTTGGCCACCGCAGAAAAGGCCTTGCCGGTCTCGCGCAAGCTGTCGATGCCGCCGGAACCGGCATTGGCCGGATGAATGATAAAAAGACATAAAAGCACAAAAGCAGATAGTGCAGACCTCATCTTGACCTCCTGAAACAAAAGCTGTTTTGTACATCGATATCGTATCGATCAGGTAGGGTTAAGCGCGTTCATTTCAAGACTAGCTTGAGGCATCATTTCGTTCCCCTTGCACCACGGCCATTTAGCGCAGGCCTCGATACCGCTGCGGGTCACCATCTAGATTATTTGGCGGACAGCTCTTCGAGCGCTGAGCATTCGCCAATCTTGGCTATACTCTTCATCACCGTCGAATCGAAAACATCACAGTTATCCATGCAGCTACCCGGTTACAGCAACCTGACCCGGCTTTCCAGAGGCGGCATGTCGACGGTATATACCGCAACGCAGGACTCGCTGGACAGAAAGGTCGCCATCAAGCTGCTGGCTGCGGAGTTTCATAACGACGATGCGGCACGTCAGTTTTTCGATCAGGAATCGCTGGTCATCGCGCGCCTCAACCATCCCAACATCATCGCGATCATCGATCGCGGCTTTAATGACAGGGGGCGACCGTACTTCGTCATGGAATATGTCGAGGGCGAGGACCTCGCGCAGGTTCAGAACTCGCGCAAACTGAGCCTGAACTCAAAGATTCAATTGATGATGCAGATCTGTCGCGGGGTGGCGTTTGCCCATAAGAACGATATCGTGCATCGCGACATCAAACCCGCCAACATCCTGGTGGACCGCCAGGGCCATGTGCGAATCCTCGATTTCGGTATCGCCTGGCTGCAAACCAGTGACCGCCCAACCGCTGACGAGATCGTCGGCACGCCGGATTACATGTCGCCCGAACAGTTCAGCGACCCCGGCGCGATCAGTCCGCTCAGCGACATCTATTCGATCGGCGCCGTGATGTATGAACTGTTCAGCGGTACGCTTCCCGCGCAGCATTTCAACGATCTGGCCATGCCCCTATCCGGCCTGCCTGCGGAGCTGTCACAACTGATCCTGCAATGCCTGCAAACCGGGCCGCAAAATCGCCCGCTAACGGCCGACGAGTTATCGTTCCGCCTGATTCGAACATTGCATGGCGCGCATATCACCATTGACGACAAAAAAGACGCCCATGCCGCACTGGGTTCGGCTGCGCAGAAATTTCACCTGCTGGATGTCCTCAGTCGCACGCGCTACAGCAGCGTATATCTGTTCGAGGACCGACAGCGCAATCGAAGCTTTATCGTAAAAAAACGCCGTGATTCGCAGACGGGCTACGAGCAAGCCACACGCCTCAAATCGATCAGCCACGATAATATCGTGCCCATACTCGGTACGTCCCGCAACGCCAGATCGTTTATCGTCGTCATGGCCCACCTGCCCGGCGGCAGCCTGCAGGATCGCCTGTCGCGAAAATTCAATCTGCCCCGTTTTATCGACAATGCGCTGAAAATTTGCGCCGCCATGATCACCGCGCATGCAAACGAGGTGTTTCATGGCGATCTGCGCCCCAGCAACATCCTGTACGATGACAAGGGCATGCTCAGGCTCAGCGATTTCGGCTTTGAACACCACTACCTGGAAAGCCGCGAGCACGACTGGTACCAACCCGAATCACGCCCGGGCCTGAGTGCGTCGCGCGACATTTATTCTGCCGGCATCATTTTTCACCAGATGCTGACCGGCAACCTGCCCACGGTTCGTTATGCCGAATTCAAACCCGACAGGGAGTTTCAAAATCTCGCCCCTGACCTGCAGGAAATGATCAGCGCCATGATCAATCAGCAGTCGGTCAATCGAATTCAGGATTTCAGCGAAGTACAGAAACGCCTGCAGCGAATGCAGGCTGCGCTGCCGACAAGACCCGCGCGCAACCTACCCGAAGAACGAAAGTGGAACCGGGGCTGGATCGCGTTACTGATCGTGATAATCAATCTGCTACTGGCGGCTTACCTGTTCCTGTTCTGAGCCAGGCGAAGTGCTCGTTCTGCCTGGTGACGACCCATGCGTGCCGGACAACAACGAGGTTATGATCGCGACAGCCTGGTCGACACCGGTCATTGCTGTGGCTGGTTTTGTTCCCAGCGCAAGCAACTCGTCGCAAGCCGCGCGGGCGGATTCGACGTTGAATTTTTCAGCATCGAAACTGCGCTGATGCACCTTGTCATTCAACCAGCTTTCCAGGTACGGGGTTTCGGCCCAGTCCGGCCTGCGCAGATGCAATACAGGCACACCGGCTGCGGCGGCCTCAACAATGGTGCCATAGCCAGACTTGGTTATCACCAGGTCACTGGAGGCGAGAAGATCCTGAAAACTCAACCCCAAATCGCTGTAGTGATGGACTCGCGGCTGATGCACTGGCCAATCCGGCGGTATCAGCAGGCGCACCCCCGGCGGTGGTTGCCAGGTTTTAATATCAAGCTGCATCGACATACCGCCCATGGCGACCAGCATCACCTTTTCTTCGCGGCCGATGTGAGCGACCTGCTGTATTACTTCACGCTGCGCGCGGCCCGGCGCCCCCAGCGGGCCGATGGATCGACGGTTATTCAGCCAGCCCATCGTCATGCATGGCTCAGGCTGCAGAAAGACCTGAGCCGACTGATAGGCATCCGCCATGGTGTCCAGAATCTGCCGCGTTCGCGCAGTATCCGGCAGGTATTCGCGCGCGATATCGAACCAGTTCAGCGAACACAACGCCACGGCGGGTATGCCGACCTGCCGCGCTGCGGCCAGCGTCAGATAGGGTACGTCGGCCAACACCAGATCGGCGGCGGTCGATTCAAGCTGAAGCGCGCAGGCATCGACGCGCTGCTGCCAGTGGCCGTGCATATCCAGATACGCGGCAAGGCTGGCCTCGCGGTCGACACGCGCGGCATCGAGCATCACCATGCCGAAATCATCGGCCACCGTCTGATGTGCGAACTCGCCGCGAATGCGTCGGCGCAAAACCTCGACCGGCAAATCACTGCGCAGGGTTAAACGCAATTGCGCGGGTTGTTCGCGCAAATGATTGATGATGGGCGCCACCTGTGACAAATGGCCGTAGCCATGTGCCGAGATAGCGACCACAAGATGGGGCACTGACATTGCTGATCCGCGTTACCGGCAAATCGCCATTGTAGCCGAGTACGCCGGGCGAATGAAAAGATCGGTGTACCCTCGTCTTGCAGTGCAGCCGTCAATTCACCAGCTGTTCACGATTCCAGCACCATTACGAAACCGGACGTCATTAAACCCGATATCGCGGTCAATGCCCACTTCAGGCGAATAAGCGCGTTGTATTTGATTCGTTTCAGTCGATTCGATTTCATTGGTATTCACCTCATGCATACTCGAGGACCATCGTCCTTCCGCTCGCCTCAGCCGCTAGGCCGCATGCCGCGACCCGCATCGAATATTCGCCGGTACCGCGATATCCATCTTGCGCGGCCGGTCGAGTTGCAGCGCATTCATTTGTTCGATGTAGTGTTCACGCGAGTCGACCTGCAAACGCGGATTGAAGCGTTTCTCTTCATAGATGCTACTGCAGGTTCGACCCTCGTAATCATGCGCCGGATAGACCAGCATATCCTCTGGCAGGGTCAACAGGCGCTTGAAGATACTGTCGAACTGGGCGCCCGCATCGCCATTCTGAAAGTCGGTGCGTCCGGTGCCTCGAATGAGCAGGGTGTCACCGGTAAAGACGCGGTCATTCATGACGAAACTGTAGGAATCGTCGGTATGACCCGGCGTGTACAGGGCGCGTAATTCCATCGATCCAATGAGCAGAGAATCATCATCCTTGAAGCGATGGGTCAGGCATTCGGCACGGGTTTCCTGGCCCATGGCATACATGCACTGACTGCTGTCGCGCAGGTTCGGCGCGCCCGATATGTGATCAGCATGCAAATGGGTATCGATCGCCATAACAAGCTGCAGATCGAGTTCCTGCACCAGCGACAGGTACTGCGGTACGTTTTCCAAAACCGGATCGATGATCAGCGCTTCTCCGCCACGCTGAGCCGCCATGAGGTAAGTGTAGGTGCTGGATTCACTGTCGTAGAGTTGTCTAAAGATCATTGCTGTCTCCTGTTACGTATAAAAGATTGGTTGGGGCCTGCTCAGGCCGGGTTGTGGTCTTGCGACCGGTTCCAGGGCATACGCGCCAACAAGGCGGTGAGTGAACATCGGGCGCTGACACCGGCCACGATCAGGCCGATGGCGACCATGGCGATGAGCAGATAAAACAGCGGGTGCAACACCGCAGCCTTGAAAACAATCAGCAATAACATGACGCCAAGCGCGATCTGGGTCTGGCGCTCCAGCGACGGCAGACGCGATGTACGCAGCGTCGGTAGATTCCGTTCGCGCCAGGCCTGGGTACCGCCTTCGACGACCACGAGGTTGCGCACGCCTTCTTGATGGAGCTTGTAGGCCGCCTGCCGGGCACGCACGCCGGAGGCACATAACAGGTAAACGACCGACTCATCGATTTCAGCCCGACCGGCCATGCTGTTCAGGCGGTCGCGGCTGATCTCGTCCAACGGAATCGATTCAGCGCCTCGTGCATGGCCATCGTTAAACTCGGCCCGCGTGCGGACATCGACCAATATCGCCGGAGCGCCGGATTCAAGTGTATTCCAGACCGACTGCGGATCCAGTAAAGCGTATGCCTGTGTCATAACGTCCTCTCAACAAGATGTGACGGTCATTATCTGGGCATCGCAGGCAGCATTTAAACGCCGGAATATTCGAATTAAAATTAACTTTACATCGATTTAATCGAAGTATAACCTGACCTGCGCGGTGGATCAGCCGATGACCGCCAGACCAAACCGGAATGATTTCACCCGCGTTTTTTGCTGGAACTTTTGTGACTTCGAGAAATCCGAAAAAAAAGTTACTAAATTCGAATTTTATTGCAGCAAGACAGCCCCATTTAGGGCGAGCAGTATGTACCCCGTTTGAAGGAGATAGAGATTCATGAACCTGAACAACCTGTTAAACCAGTTCCTGGGTGCCGGTGGCAACCCGCAGCAGGCGGCCAATTCGAGTTCCGGCGGCATTGGCGATGCCCTGGGTAAACTGGGTAGCCAGATTCCCGGCGGACTGGCAGGCGGCGCTGCGGCCGGTGGCATCGTCGCTCTGCTGATGGGCAACAAGTCGGCGCGCAAGTTTGCTGGCAAGGCGGCCCAGTATGGCGGTGCGGCATTGCTCGGCGGACTGGCCTTCAAGGCCTACCAGAACTGGAAGTCCAACGGCAGCGATACGGCACAGCCCGGCGCCGCCACCACCTCAACCGCCCGCGACGACCAAAGCTTCCATCAACAGGCCCTGGCCAATTCCGCTGCACAGCAGGCCCCATTCGAAATGACACTCATCAAGGCCATGATCGCCGCCGCCAAATCGGATGGCCATATCGACTCGCAGGAACAGGGCAGAATATTCGATGCCGTCGAACGCATGAACCTGTCATTCGAGGACAAGGGGCTCATCTTCGATTATCTGCGCCAGGATATTCCGGTGCAGGAACTCGCGGCCAATGCCCACAGTATCGAAACCAAATCGGAAATTTACCTCGCCTCCTGCCTGGTGATGCAACTCGATCACCCCGGTGAACGCGCCTTCCTCGATCAACTCGCCGCCGCGCTGCAACTGCCGAGCGACCTGGCCGGTCACCTGGAGACCGAAGCACAGCAGGCACAAGCTTGAGCTCACATGAAAATTATCCTGTCAACCGGATAAGAGCTAGCCGGTTGAAAACGTCATGAATTCGAGAAAACCGAATATAAAACCCTGTTATTTCGATTTTAACATATCCGGCATGCGCCTCATGATGCGCCAGCATTATCTTTTAAGATCCGACTACGGAGCACAAACAAAATGTCACTGAAAAACCTGTTTAAGCAACTGGCTCAGTTTAGCGGTCAACTACAGGCCTTGTTGGCCACGCGCGAACTCAAACCGGCCTATATCCCTGTCCGAAATCGTGACCGCGTGTACCGACGCCGTTACCGATAACAGCCTGATTGGCAGGGATGCCTGACCGGCACCAGACCACGGTGCAATTTTGCGCGAGGATAATCGCTGCCAGTGGCCCGTGGCAGTGGGTTGGGTCGCCGCTTCACGCGGCGCGTACATGTTCCCGGCACACACGCTGAACATCACGCCCGCTCAAGGGCGTTTTAATCAGGTTACAGAAAAAACCACCCTGTTCATCAACACCGTTATAGCGGCAGGAACGGCACACCCCGAAGCTGCGTGAGCCATTGGCCTGCTGCAGGCGCTCAAGCAGCAGGCCCAGACTGTCACCCATCTGGCGGCGCGATTTTCGCTCCACCGTCTCCAGCCCCTTGACGAAATTGGGCGCCGGCACAATGCCGGTCAGCAGATTTTCCCCGGCCCCTGTTACCTTGAGGTGGATCACCCGCTTGTCAGCCTCGTCCACTTGCCGCTCGATCAACCCCTTGCGTTCGAGCACCTTCAGAGTCTGCGACACCGTGCCCTTGGTTTGCCCCAGGTACTCGGCCACGCCCGTCGAGGTATCCGAAAAGCGGTTACAGATCGACAGGTAATGCAAGGCCTCGAGCTGTACCGGCAACAGGCCGAATGAGCTACCCAACTGGCGAATTTCGTTTCGCAGCAGGTTCCCCAGTCGTTCGATGTAGTTATGAATCTCTTGCGCGTCCATGCAGAAATAGTATCGACTAAAAACCATATTGACAAGCGATCGAGCCAGCGCTATCCTGATTATAGTTTCGAGTCGAAACTTAATGCCCGAACACTTGAACGAGGTCTACGATGCAACTGGAGGTCTACAACACTTATGCCACACACGGTGATAACGAAACGATGCATTTCGACGTACTGATGCCGCAAGGCTCATCAGCGCACCAGGCCCGGCTGAACGCGGCCGACTGGCTACGACGAATTGGCGTGCTCGACCACCAGTTCAGGCTCGACAGCTGCCAGCTATGCCACGTCGAGGAAGCAACCCCCGAATATGCCCGGGATATCAAACAGCAGGGCTACGCCATCCTGCAGATGGAAGGCTGCCCTGCGCCAATCTTTTAGAGGTTACGATATGAAATTCATGAAGCTCATGCTGGCTGGGGCCATGGCCAGCACATTCACACTCGATTCAATCGCAGCGGACCCGGTTCCCTACCCCGCCGGATACCGCGACTGGACCCATGCCAAGAGCATGGTGATCCAGCCCGGACACCCACTGGAGAACCCGTTTCAGGGAATACACCATGTCTATGTCAACGATGCGGCCAAACGAGGATTGCAGTCAGGCCGCTACGCAGACGGCGCTGTTTTCGTATTCGACCTGCTGGACTACGTCGAAGGCGGGAAAGCCCTGCAGGAGGGCAAGCGCAAGTTGATCGGTGTCATGCAACGCGATAGCGAGCGCTACGCGGCAACCGGTGGCTGGGGGTTCGAGGCCTTTCTGGGCGACAGTAACCGCAAACGCATCGTCGAGGATGGCGGCGCCGGCTGTTTCAATTGCCACGAGCAGAAAAAAGACGCCGATTACGTGTTTACCCAGTACAGGAAATAAGCTCGATCTGTTTCGGCGCTCGGATGAAGAGCGCCGCGGGTGGATGTCGCACACAACGAACTTGAGCCCCCCGGCTTCAAGCCGGTAACCTCAAGCAGGGCCGTTGCGGCGAAGTGGCGTCCATTACCCGGCATCGAGACCCAGGTCCTCCCTGACCTGTAATGGAAGCGACACTGCCACCTTTAATCCTCCGAGCATGGCATGGCCAAACTCCAGCGAGCCGTTAAAGCTGTCCACGATATCGGCGCACAACCCCAGCCCGAGGCCATGGCCCTTGATACTCTCATCAACTCTAAAACCAGGCCGGGCCAGGTCCTTGATCTGTGATTCATCGACACCGGGGCCATCGTCTTCAAACACCAGGCTTACCTCGTGCAGGTTCTCGGCAAATTGGACGCGCACCTGGTGGTTGGCGAATTTGCAGGCATTGTCGAGCAGGTTGCCAAGCAGTTCCAGCACATCGCCGCGGTCATAGGGCAGAGGTTTCAGGTCCTGCAGGCCGTTGGTTTCGACACTGATGTGCGGATAGATTCGTGCTGTCATGTCGATCAGGTGCGGCCACTCCTCGCGCACGTCACAGGCGCCGCCGAGCCGGTCAGAGCCGGACAGGCGCGCGCGTCGCAACTCGCGTTCGATCACGCCATGGATATCCTCGATGGCGCGCACGCTGTCCTGCCCCGCATTGTCACCGGTACATTTCAGCGACAGGATCTGTAACGGTCGCTTCAGCTCGTGGGCTAGGTTGGCAATGGCATTACGCGTGCGCTGGGTGCGCTGCTGGAGAAACCTCAGCAACTGGTTGATCTCTTCCACCAGTGGCGCGACCTCGCGTGGAATGGAGTCGCGCCGCTGCAGGCTGGCGTTGTAGTCGTGGGCATTGAGCTCGCGGCGCAGCTGTTCAAACACGTTTAGCGATGCACCCACGATACGTTGCTGACGGTACAGCGCCAGCAGGGTCGATGCCAGCACAACCACAAGGCCGAGCACGAAAAAATGGCGCATGTCGCGATAGATCGGCGACAGGTCTTCCGCCACCCAGATCGTGAAGTCGGCACCGCCCTTGTTGATCTGCTGCTGCCATACCAGCCATTCCTCGTCGCCGGCGCCATCCATGCGGTAGCTACTGCCAGGGCCTTCATCGATCGCCCTCGGTTCGAACTCGAAATCGAACAAGGAGCGCGAGCGCAGGCTGAAATCCCGGGTCTGTACCAGGTAGTAGTGACCCGAACGCACCCGGTTGTAGATGGTCGACAGATGCGCCACGTTGACCGTCCACTGCCCGTTGGCATCGCGCGCCAGTTCGCTGATCAGGCTCTCCGCATCATGCTGCAGGCGCGTCGAGGCATGATCGGTGATCAGCTTCAGTATCATGAAATTGAGCCCGATCATGAGCAGGAACATGACCAGCAGCATGTTGACGAGCAGGCCCTTGAGCAGTTGGTGCTTGATTGAATACATACGAATCAGCGCGGCAACTGGTAGCCTTGTCCGCGATGGGTCTTGATGAAGGACTTGCCGAAATATAGCCGCAGGCGATTGATATAGACCTCGATGACATTGCTGTCGCGGATGTCGTCTTCCTCGTAGACGTGTTCACTGAGCACGGTCTTGGACAGGATCTTGCCCGGATGCAGCATGAGATAGTGCAGCAGGCGAAATTCAATCGCCGTCAGCTTGTGTACCTGGCCGTCGCTATCGCTTGCCGTCTGGGAATCGGCATCCAGCACCACGCCATTGTGGGACAGCTGGTTGGCGCTGCGGCCGAAACGTCGGCGCAGAATGGCCTGTATGCGCGCCAGTAGCTCCGGCACATGGAACGGCTTGCCCAGGTAGTCATCGGCGCCGGCCTTCAGGCCATCGACGCGGTCCTGCCACGAGTCTCGCGCCGTCAGCACCAGCACCGGCGTTTGCAGGTCCTGTTCACGCCAATGGCGCAACACTTCGATCCCATTTTTCTGCGGCAGCCCCAGATCGAGTACGATGCCATCGAAGTCCTCGTTGAGGCCGAGGAACTCTGCGTCGATGCCGTTATCGGCCCACTCCACGGCATAACCGGCCTTGCGCAGCGCCGGCTTCAGGCTTTCGACCAGGACCGCATCATCTTCAACCAGCAGCAGCTTCATCGCTCTATCGACTGCTCCAGTATCTCACCGCTGGCGGCATCGATTTCCAGCTCCAGCACGCGCCCATCGTCGCGCAGTAGTTCCAACTCATAGATAATCATGCCGTGTTCGCGTTCGACCTCCAGGTCGAGCAGTCGACCTTGCTGGCGGTGGCGCTGCAAGATCTGCTCGAGCGGCAGAATACGTCCTTCACGCACCAGTTGACGAATCTGCGATTCGGACAGGTCCGAACTCGCGAACACGGTGCTCGCCAGGCTAATCGTCCCAGCGACCAATACCTGGAATATAAACACTGTCTTCATCGAACCAGCCTCGCTCCGCTTGTTTATGGCAGCTATTGCATTGACTCAGGGACGTGACTTTATCATTGTCACGCAGAAATGAGGCCGGAATTTCATCATGCTCATGACGAAAATGCGGCAGCTCGGTAATCCGCAGCGGTACGTCCTCCCCCATGTTGCGCATCAACCGGCCATAACCGGCGGGACGGCTCGCGGCCTGCAGAAACTGGCCGATTTCACGCGCCGACTCATCGTCGAGTTCTGCGTTTTCGCCAAAATGCTCAGCCAGCCCGGTCATGATGGCCTGCCAGCTTTGCTGCGGCAATAATGCCGGCGGATAAGCCATGTGGCAGGAGCCACATTCCTCGCGATAACGCGCGTACTGTTGCCCACCCGGCGCATTGGCCTGTCCCGCATAAGCAGAGGGGGCACGGTATTCCTGGCGATATTCACGACCGTACTCACGTTCATATTCATGCTCACCGTATTCGCGTTCAAAACGTCCCGACGCGAGGCTATTGCTCACGCCATACAGCGAGAAGGTCAGTATGCAGCCCAACAGCAGCGACCCTGTGATCATGGATTTACTCGGTTTCATTACGCTTCCTCATTACCTGATTTAATCAAAATTCACTGCTGACCCAGCCAGGCCAGGATGTCGGCCTTTTCCTGCACGCTGCATTCACGCTCAAATGTCCATTTGCAGTTGCGCAAAAACCACTTCTCGGTCTTGCGTCCATCGCGAAATCGTTCGCCATTGACCGACGGCGCCATGGCGTCGATGACCTTGCCCGTCTTGATATGCTGTCCGGCCTGCAGTGGCGAATTACCGTGGCAACTGGTACAGGCGCGATCGCCCTGTGTACCCTGCCACAGTTGTGCGCCCCTGTTGACATCCGCCATGCTCGCTCCGGCGGCGTAATACTCGCGCAGCCGATCGTCCACCGCCGAAGCCGCCAACCCCGGGCTGCTCGCCACCAGCAACAGGCCCACCAGCAAAGAAAGCGTTTGACCATTCATGAGCGCACCTCACGTTTGTCGACCGCGTCGTCATGCCAGCGTTTGCGCCCATGAATCATGGCGCGCACCAGGTTTTCGCCTTCGAGCAGGCTGCTGACGAATACACCCGCCACATGCAACCCAACCAGCATCAGGGTGAAATTGGCCAGAAACTCGTGGATTTCTTCCATCCAGTACGCATTGAATGAAGCAAAAAAGGTATCGGCCAGCGGGCCACTGCCCTCGGCCGCGATGATCGACATGCCACTCAGCGATACCAGAATGATCGAGATGATCAGGGCCACGATCATCGCCCCGGCGGCCGGGTTATGCCCGAGGTAGTGCGGCACGCGAAAGGTCGCCATATGGCGCAGATAATCAAACACTGTTGAGGGCGATTTGACGAACTGGGTGAAACGCGCGTAATGCGTTCCGATAACGCCCCACACCAGGCGAAATCCGATCAGGGCGGCAACGCTGTAACCAGCCACTAAATGCAGGTCCATCCAGTCGTCCTCGGTCACGTAGGCGATCGCAAAGAATGCCACCAGCGACCAGTGAAATATGCGCACCAGCGGGTCCCACACCCTAATGGTTTGTGCTTGATCTATATTTTCAGACATCGAAACAACTCCATAACTTGTAATGACTGGCAGCTTATATCAGCGGCCTTAAGTGAAACTTAAAAAATCGTCGGTGAAGGTAAAATCCGGGTTTTGGCCGCATAACAGGCGAAAAACGGGCTATATATATTCTTTGATGGGCCGATATGAATGAGACCATGAATTCAGACCTTAAAATTCTCGCCGTCGATGACGACAAGGTAAGTCAGAAAATGATCGGACGCGCATTGGCTGACGAGGCGTTTTCGGTCACCTATGCGGATAATGGAATCGACGGCTTGCAAAAGGCCCAGGATGACACGCCTGATCTCATTATTCTCGATGTCGAAATGCCAGGCATGAACGGTTACGAGGTCTGCGAAAAACTGCGCAGCACCGACAACACCCGCTGCATACCAGTGGTTTTCCTATCGTCGCATTCGACCCTGCGCGAGCGTATGCAGGGCTACGAGGCTGGCGCCGACGATTATCTCGTCAAACCATTCGAAGCGGTCGATCTGGTCGCCAAGCTCAAAATTCTGGGGCGCTACCGCGAAGAACAGAAAGCGCTGCAGTCCCAGATCGCGCTGGCGGAAAAAACCGCACACATCGCGATGACCGGTTCCAGCGAACTCGGCATCGCCATGCAATTCGTTGAAAAGAGTTACGCCTTCCATAACTTTCACGATCTCGGCGAATCACTGCTGCACGTCTGCCAGCAGTTCGACCTCAATGGCGTGCTCAGCATATTGCATGATGATGAGTATCTGTGGTTTTCCATCGATGAGGCGATCAAACCACTGGAAAAGGAAATGATAGAAATGGTCGACCGCCAGCAACGCTTCGTCGACTTCGGCCAACGCACCATCATCAATTTTTCCAGTCTCAGCCTGCTGGTCAGAAACATGCCGCTGGATGATTTGGAGCGTTACGGGCGCATGAAGGATCTGTTACCCGTATTGCTGTCGGCAGTGGACTCGAAGGTCAAGGCGATTCAGGCCGATATTGCGCTAAGCCAGCAAAGCGAAGAACTCATGCGCTCCTTCGGCCAGGTGCGCAGCCGTCTGTTCTACCTGGCGCAAGCCCTGATCCGCAACCAGCACGACAGTGCCGAAGTGCTGCACAAGATGGTCATCGACCTCAACACCGACCTGCTGCGCATGGGGCTGGAAGACGACCAGGAAGCCTACATTCTGCATCGTATCGACAGCGCCATCGAGGACGCCAAGCAGCAACTGGATGCCAGCACCACCCTGTACCACTCGTTTACCGGCATCCTGACCACGCTGAAACAAACCACCGAAAACCAGCGCAAACTGCAGCAAACCTTTGCTGCCATGAATGAGGCCAAGATCAACCTTGAGGCCGAAGATGATGGCAGCATCGAGTTCTTCTGAGACATCATTTCTACGATGTCTGTCGGTCAGACCAGGTGATCTATCTGGCGATGGAACCGAACAGCGGTGGCGAACTCGACGAACGCATGGGACAGGGTTTCAGCCTGGAGCAAACGGTTGACATACTGGAACAGGTCTTGCTGGCCTTGCAGCATGCCCATGATCAGGGCTTCGTGCATCGCGATATCAAGCCCTCGAACATCCTGTTGCGCGACAATGGATCGGTCGCGCTGACCGACTTCGGTATCGCGCGCGCGGTGACCGAGGACAGTGGACTGACCGTGGCGCGATCAGTCTTGGGCACTCCGCGTTACATGAGCCCGGAACAGGCACGTGGCGACAGCGTCGATGATCGCGCCGATTTGTACAGCGTCGGCGTGCTGTTCTTCCAGATGCTGGAAGGCAACCTGCCCTTCGTTGGTGACTCGGCTCTGGGCACGGCGATGAAACACATCATTGACCCCATTCCTCGACTATCGCCGCAAAGGAACAACTGCCAGGCATTCATCGACAGGGCCATGGCAAAGGATGCCAATGCGCGCTTTCAGTGCGGCAACGACATGATCGATGCCATGCAGGCACTGCTGCGTCAATGCGCTCAATCCTGAACCCAGCGCGGGCTTATACCGCAACCAGTACACGAATGCCATCGAGGCGGATATTGGCCTGCTGAATCTGCTGCGTGGTCTGCGCCAACTGCTTGCGGAAAAATTCGATCTCGTCATCCCTGACATTGGGGTTGATGGTTTGCAGAGCTATGAGCCGGTCCACCTCCTTCTGCAAGATATCGACAGCGTGGGCGATCGCCTGCTGCTGGCGCGCCGGTAATTGCTGCGCGGCCAGGTTCTGCGCCTGATCCAGCAACAGCTTGATGACCTGTTCGCGTGACTTGACCACCTTGACTGAGGTATCGCGGTCGACCAGTTGCATGGTTCTGGCGATCGCATCCGGCGTCAAGCGGGTCTCGTGACGCTCCCCTCGCTCATCAAGACACACCCGGATCAGGTTATCGGGCATGTAGCGCTGACCCTCGACACTGACCTGTTCGTGCCGGTGGTCGGCCACATCGACACGAAAAAAGCAGTCGAGCAGCAGACTGCCGGGTTTAAGATGCGGGTAACGTATCGCCAGCAGCGCGGTGTTGCCCAGTTCGCTGCTGACGACCATATCCATCAGGGTACGCACGAAAGGGTGTTCCCAGGTCAGATAACGCACGTCCTCATTGGCCAGGGCGATACCGCGATCATAGGTGATGGTCATGCCGTCCTCTGGCAGACCCGGCACCGCGGCGAGCATGTTATCGGTCGGTGTCAGCGCCCAGCAACCGGGGCTATGGATGTCATAGCTGATGCCAAAGCAGTCATACAGCTGCTCCATGACTCTGGGCAGATTGAGCTTTTGATTGAGCGATTCGGCCTGACCCGACAGGGCCTGGGCGCGCAACGGGCGGCAGGAGTTGTACTCCAGCAGGCGATCTCGCCCCTGTTGAATCTGTTCATTGAGCTGATCATGCAGCACCGCCGACCGCTTGAGGAATTCGCCATGATCATCCAGCGGAGCCTGCAGGCAGCGCAGTAACTCGTGGTGCATCTGCATGAACAGGTTATGACCGGCCGGGCAGGTTTGCTCGAAGGCATTCAGGCCCTGGTGCAACCAGTTCAACATGACCTGCTGCGGGCTTTTCTCAAGATAAGGTACATGCAGGCTGATGATCTCGGCCTGGCCGATACGATCAAGACGTCCAATGCGCTGTTCGAGCAGGTCAGGGTTGTACGGCAGATCAAACATGACCAGATGATGGGCGAACTGAAAGTTGCGTCCTTCACTGCCGATCTCGGAACAGATCATGGCCGGCGCGCCCGAATCGTGATCGGCAAACCAGGCCGCCGCGCGGTCGCGTTCGATCAGACTCAGTCCCTCGTGAAATGCCGCCAGCACCATGCCGGTATCGGCCTTGATGCGCTGAACCAGACTGATCACGGTCTGCGCCGAATGACAGATGACCAGCACCTTGTGCGCACGGTTTTCGAGCAGAAATTCACGCAGCCATGCAACGCGCGGATCAAACCCGCCCCACATGCCGCTATCAGAATGTAAACGCTGCACCAGCAGCTCCGGCGACAGCAATAGCTGGCTATCCTCGACCTGCTTCAGCACCTCCATCGCGGCATAGGCCTCGGCATACTGGGTCGGACATTCGAGCGCGTAACTATGGAGCTGGCGCGCCGGGAATCCCTCGACCATGTGCCGAGTGTTGCGAAACAGAACGCGTCCTGTGCCATGACGGTCGAGCAGGTGTTCAACCAGCTTGTCGCGTGCGGCCGCAGCAATCTCTGCATCCGGATCCACAAGATGCTCGATCAGCGGCAGGTTATCGCCCTCGCCCACGGTGTCCTGCAACAGGGCCATCTGCGTGGCATCGAGTGGGCTGTCCTGCATCAGGGACTCGACGATGTCAGCCACCGGGCCGAAATGACTCTCGTCTTCGATAAAATGCTGCAAATCGCTGAAACGGTCATGGTCAAGCAAACGCAAGCGGGCAAAATGACTTTCCTTGCCCAGTTGCTCTGGCGTCGCGGTCAGCAGCAACACCGAGCGGGTGATGCGCGCGAGTTGTTCAACCAACTGGTATTGCATGCTGGGGCTATCCTTTTGCCATACCAGGTGATGCGCCTCGTCGACGACCAGCATATCCCAGTCACCGTCAAGCGCCTGGCCGAAACGGCGTGGACTATTGGCCAGAAATTCCAGACTGCACAACACCAGTTGCTCACTGTGAAACGGGTTTTCGCGGCCTGGCAGGTCTTGCTCGTGGTCGCCGTCCAGCACCTCGCAGCGCTCTTCATCAAACACGCTGAACAACAGATTAAAGCGGCGCATCATCTCGACCATCCACTGATGCACCAGGCTTTCCGGCACCACCACCAGCACCCGCCGCGCACGCTCCTTGAGTAATTGCTGGTGCATGATCAAACCGGCCTCGATGGTCTTGCCGAGTCCGACCTCGTCGGCCAGCAGCACCCTTGGCGCATAACGACTGGCAACTTCATGCGCGATGTATAGCTGGTGATCGATCAGACTGGTGCGGCAACCGATCAGGCCATGCATGGGGGACTGTTCAAGCAGGCTGATGATCCTTTGAATACGCGCGCGGAGTTCAAACCATTTATTGTGATCGATAAGGCCATTGACCAGGCGCTGCGCCGGTTGGTTGAGCTTGAGAAAATTGTTCAGCTTGCCTTCGCTCAGGCGTACCTGTTCACCGTCAGTCAGGGTGCAGTGGTAGATCAACAACCCGGCATTGTGCTCGACCCGATCGACCCGCATGTCGCGCCCCTCCTGATCGCTGATACTATCGCCCTCGGCAAATGCCACACGCGACAATGGCGCGCTTTGCTTGGCATATACGCGCGTTTCACCGGTGGCCGGGTAGATGATGCTGACCGTGCGATGTTCAACCGCAAGCACCAGGCCCACACCAAGGTGCAGTTCACCCGCGCTGACCCAACGCTGTCCAATTGTAAATTCGTGCATATCTGCCTCTGTATCCGGGGGACGGGCATTATACAGACAGTAGCGAATAGTTTAACCGGCTCATCGATCGGCCGCTGATAAGACGCGAGATACAGCTATGATCCGTTGATCTAAACCCGCGTATCGGGTAGCCTTGGCACTCTCTGGATTCGCCGCAGTAACGGCCCTGCAATAGCCGGGCGGAACCCTCCTTTCGTTAACAGGTTTTGTATTTTGACCTATTACACTTTGCTACGCACGATGACTGCCAGTGCTCTGAACTGGCCATTGGACGGCACCTCATCATCAGCCCCCGAAGATCGAGGGCATCACGGAACGAACAGGCCAGACACCCGCTTGAGCTTGCATTCATGCTTGGCCAGCTAGCGCGTTCGCTTTTTTTCACCCTGTTTACAGGCGTGATCTTAACGCTGGTCTTTTTTTATCTTGACCACTCCCACAACGCCGAGCAGGACAACCTGATCGACCTGACGATCGAATTCGGCCTGATCGCCTCGGCGGTTATTCTGAGCGTACAGTTGATGCAGCTATTTCTGGTAAGACGGCTGCTGAACGCGAATGCCGAACGGGTCCATAACCAGCTCGACCAGCTCACCCAGGTCAACCAGGAGATCAACGAGGAAATCACCCAGACCACTCTGGCCCTGAACATGGAGCGTAATCAGGCCCAGCGCATCCTCGATCACACCCAGGCCATTATCATGACCCTCCAGCGTGATGGCTCGATTGCCAGCATTAATAACTATGGCGAACAGATTACCGGTTTCGCCGGGCGCGAGCTCAGGGGCAAGAATTTCGTCGACCTTTACAAGGAACGCAACGGACTGGCGATGAAAGACCTGCACCAGATGGCGCTAACCCTGGACGGCAAGCGTAGTACCTATCGCCACGAATCGACCATGACCATGCGCGATGGGCTCGACCGTATCATTCTGTGGCTGCACTCGAATCTGAACCCGGAGAATTCAAACGAGCATCTGCTGCTCAGTGTCGGCCTCGATATTACCGAACAGAAACAGCTGGAAAACAAACTCAGTTGGCTGGCCGATCACGACTCACTGACCTCTCTGTATAACCGCCGTCGTTTCGAGACGGAACTGGAACAGGCCATGGAATGGGCGCATGGCAACGATGCGCCCTGCGCATTGATGTACCTGGATCTGGATAATTTCAAGGATGTGAATGATTCCTGCGGCCATCAGGTTGGCGACGGCATACTCATTCAGGCCGCACAGCGATTATCGCGACAGCTGCGTGATATCGAAAAAACCTGTCAACCGGTGCTGGCGAGAATCGGTGGCGACGAGTTCGCCGTGATTCTGCGCGACATCGATGAGGAAGCCGTATCCAACCTATGCCAACGCATTCTGGATAACCTGGCCACCATCCATCATGACAACGCAAACATCCGATTTCAACTTTCCGGCAGCATCGGGGTGGCCATTTTCCCCGGCACCGAAAAAGGCCTCAACGACCTGTTATCCATTGCCGATCACGCCATGTACCAGGCCAAGGCCCTTGGCAAAAATCGCTTTCATATCTTCCAGCAAAACGACATCAGCCTGCTGCAGACGCAAAACCGTATTGTGTGGCGCGAGAAGATCGAATCGGCATTGCAGCACAAACGCTTCGAGCTACATTACCAGCCAATACTGGATATCCAGAAACGCAGCATATCGCATTACGAGACCCTGGTGCGCCTGCGAGACGAGAACGACCACCTGGTATCACCCGAGACCTTCATCACCATGGCGGAGACACTCGGCATCATTCATGAAATCGACTTGTTTATCGTCGATTCCGCCATCAGAAAACAGGCTGAATTGACCCGTCAGGGTCACGATATTACGCTGGCCATCAACCTGTCGGGTAAGGCGTTTGATAACCACCGCCTGTATGACAGCATTGTCGAGGCACTGCAAAAATATAACGCCAGAGCGGATCGCCTGATCTTCGAGATCACCGAAACCGCTGCCCTGTCCGATATACTCGCGGCCGAAAAGATCATGGCCAGAATTCAGGCGTTGGGCTGCCAGTTTGCGCTGGACGACTTTGGCGTTGGGTTCTCGTCGTTTTATTACCTGCGCGAGTTACCGGTCGAATATGTCAAGATCGATGGCTCGTTCATCAAAGATCTGGTCAACAACGCCGACAACCTGGTACTGGTCAAAGCGCTCAGCGAGGTCGCAATCGGTTTCAACAAGCTCTCGGTTGCCGAGTTCGTTGATTCACTGCAGACATTGCATATACTGAGCGAGGCCAGGGTCAACTATGCACAGGGCTATTTCATTGGCAAACCCAGCCAGACCATTCCCGTGGCGCCACCGAATTTTTATCAGGCCTCTGTGCTCGAACGAACCAGCGTAATGCGATGACAGAACAGGCTTCGAAATTGCGGGGCTATTTCGTTACAGGCTCGGATACCGGGGTTGGCAAGACCTGGGTCGCCTGCCGTCTGATCGAACGCTGGCGCAGCGCCGGCGTTCTCGTACGGGTACGCAAACCGGTTGAATCCGGTTGCAGGGCAAACGCCGATGGCCGCCTGTGCGCGGCCGATGGCGAGGCGTTGGCGCTAGCCGCTGGCGGCACTGATTCCATCGATATAGTCACCCCCTATCGATTCGAGGCCGCGCTGGCACCGGATCGCGCGGCTCGAATGGCGCATGCGCAGCTGAATCTGGAGCACCTCGACATAGCCGTGCGCGACGGGCTGGATGGTGATGATTTCGTGCTGGTCGAGGGTGCCGGCGGCATCTGCTCCCCCATCGCAATGGATGGACTCAACGCCGATCTGGCGCGACGTCTGCAGCTACCCCTCATTATCGTGGTCGATGACCGTCTGGGCGCGATCAATCAGGCACTCATGGCGACACGCGCGGCGGCGTCCGAAGCGCTGGGGGTCGCTGCACTCATACTCAATCAACGATCGCCTTCGTCAGACCGCGACATGAATAATCTCGCGGATTTGTCGGCGCGCCTCGAGCTGCCGATTTACGCCTGCCCATACGCCGGAGCCTTGCCCGAATTTCCTTTATAAAGCACTCATGCAAGGCGCTCGCTCGGATAGTATATCCGCCGCCGGTTTAACCGTTCTGCGGAACAAACAACCTCCGAGCCTTTCGCGCAGTCTAAAAAAAACCCGGGCAAGCCCGGGTTTCAAGGTTATTGTTGGCAATCGAATATCAATCTGCAAATGTGTTCGCAGTGATGTTTTCATACCAGCTCAAGGCGTAATCGACTTCGCGATCGCGCATCACCTCGTTGCGGTTTTCGCCGCCAGGCGTCAGGCCACCGGAAACGCTCTCGATCTTCGACTTGTCACCATTCAAACGGTACACCGCCGCAACCGAGATGCCATCCTTGGGCTGGGTGGAGATGACGCTGTAACAGGTGTTGACGTAGGACGGGACACCGGGGGTATCACCGCGCAACAGCGCAACCACGGATGCCGCACAGACCTTGGCTTGCGAGGACGCCGCGTAACCCGACTTGGGCATGCCCTTGGCAATGCTCGCATCACCGATTACGTGAATGTTCTTACGCATGCTCGACTCGAAGGTATGCAGGTCAATCGGGCACCAGCCACTGTCATCGGTCAATCCGGCAACCGTGGCAATCTTACCCGCCTTTTGATCAGGAATGACGTTGATGACATCACCCTTGTGGATGCCATTTTCAGCGGTAACCGACATGTTACGCGCATCGACTGCACTGATTGAACCGCCGTTTTCGCTGTTGATCCATTCGATCATGGAGGTGGAGCCGCCATTCTGCTCAGGATTGAAACCATAATGGTTCTTCCAGCCTTCACGGAACAGGCCAAACTTGGAGAACTTCTTCTTGGGATCCAGAATCAGGATCTTCGACTTGCGCTTGCCGGCATTCTTGAGATAGTTGGCAATCAGGCTGGCACGCTCATACGGTCCCGGCGGGCAGCGGAAGGGGTTGCGCGGCGGACAGATGATGACGGTACCGCCATCACGCATCGCACCGAGTTGATCACGCAGGACCTGGGTCTGGTGACCCGCTTTCCAGGCGTGGGTGATGCTGTTATGCGCAACGGTTGCGTCATGCCCTTCGACATACTTGAAGTCGACACCGGGAGAAACGATACAGCGGTCAAAACCCAGACGCTGACCGCCCTTGGTAACCACGGTATTGTCTTCAATAGCGGTCACGGTATCCATGACGATCTTGATACCTTCACCCTTGAGTCCATCATAGCCATGCGCCAGATAACCCAGCTCTTTTTCATGGCCTATGACCAGATTGCTCATAAAACAGGTGTGATAGGTCGGATTGGACTCGACCAGCGTGACATCGATACTCGGATCGGCCATTTTGACATACCGCGCGGCTGTCGCCCCGCCCATGCCACCGCCGACAACCACCACACGCGACGATGCCGCATTGGCCATCGGGATATACAGACCAGTCGCCGCGGCAGCGGCGCCCAGAGCGCCACCGGAAAATTTCAGGAAATCTCTACGATTAAGTTTACTCATTGTTGTTCATCCTCCGCGCTTACAGCCGCTGGCCGCCGTAATAATTGACCAGTGCTTCAATACCCTCTTCGCCGTGGGCATCGACCACTTCTTCGACTTTCTTGAGCATCTTTTTACCGCCCAGTCGCTCGCCGCTTCGGTAGTCGGCCAGAGTGTTGCGCAGATAAGGCATCCACTGGCCTGCCAGCAGACCGGCGTCTTCCGAGACATCCTTACCGCCATCTGCATGGCATTCGGAGCAGTATTCCTCGTGAAGGTTTGCGCCTTTCATGGCCAGAGATGTCTTGGTTTCCTGATTGGCGGACGCGGGTTTTTGTTTGGCGAAATACGTCGCCATGGCCTGTATCTCCTCTTCGCTATAACCTTTAGCGATACGCGTCATGATCGTGGTTTTCGTGTCCTCAGCCGCAAACTCGGCCATTGCCTCGGCAAAGTAATAGGCGGACATGCCGGCAATGCTCGGCGTGGCCGGACCATTGCTGACACCATTATCACCATGACAGCCTTCGCAGGTGCTGGCAAGCATGGCCGCCGATGCGCCGGTCAAAAGTTTAGGTGGTTCGGCCGGAGCCGTAGCCGCCGCAGCGGCAGGTTCTTCTTTCGCTGAAGTGCCACATCCAGCAATCATTGCCGCAACCAGTGCGGAAACAGCTAGTGCTTTTATTTGCATGCATCCTCCTCGGATATCAGGGTGGGTCGTGATATTGTGCAATCCCTTGATCATTAGTTTTGTTGCGCAGGCCTCCTGCCGCGCGCATTATCGTGTCCGATTAAAGCCTAAATTACAACCAGATTTACCCACTTTTTATCGGTTTTAGCCTTGTCCAGGCGCATTTTTGCCTCTTGCATCACCATCGCCATCCGCTGACTGCTCGCTTTCAACGCCGAATCGCTTGTTCAGGTAGGCGATAATATCCGACGATTCGTACATCCACTTGGCCTCATCGCCCTCATGCATGTACAGGCATGGCACCTGGACTACCCCACCGCCTTGCTCGAGTTCCTGGCGATAGGGGCTGCCTTCGTTAACGTTTCGGGTCTCGATGGGCAGATTTAGACGGTGCATGACTCGCCGCGTTTTGATGCAGAAAGGACAGGCATAAAACTGGTACAGGCGCATATCACGTATCTGCTCCTCTATCTCGGCCTGTCGTTCAGGGCTACGCTGGATACTGGCCGGACGCGTCACCCATTCAACGAATAACACGATTCGACCCAGTCCTTCTCTTAACAATTTCAGTATCATAGGAACCTCACAAGAAAAAGGGGCCGGAAGGCCCCTTTTTCACTTCATACAATCAACTTGACGTTTACTTGTAGTAAGACGTCATGTCTTCCAGTGACTTGACCTTGATCTTGTCGGCATGACCGGCACAACCAAAGGCCTCGTAACGCGCAACACAGATGCCTTTCATGGCTTCGGTCGATACCTTCAGGAACTTGCGCGGGTCGAAGTTGCTGGGGTTGTCGTGCAGGTGCTTGCGAATCGCGCCGGTGGACGCCATACGCAGGTCGGTATCGATGTTGACCTTACGCACACCGTGCTTGATGCCTTCAACAATTTCTTCAACCGGAACACCGTAGGTTTCACCCATGGCTCCGCCATGGCTGTTGATGATCTCAAGCCAGTCCTGCGGAACCGATGACGAACCATGCATTACCAGGTGAGTGTTGGGGATCACTTCGTGAATTTCCTTGATGCGGTCGATACGCAGTACCGCGCCGGTCGGCGGCTTGGTGAACTTGTACGCGCCGTGCGAGGTGCCAATGGCGATAGCCAGCGCGTCAACACCGGTTTTCTCGACGAAGTCCTTGGCTTCAGCGGGATCAGTCAGCAGTTGCGAGTGGTCCAGCGCCTCGTCAGCGCCATGACCATCTTCTTCACCCATCATGCCGGTTTCCAGTGAACCCAGGCAACCCAACTCGCCTTCGACCGATACGCCGCCGGCATGCGCCATGGCGACAACCGTTTTGGTGACATCGACATTGTATTCGTAAGATGACGGGGTTTTCATGTCAGACATCAGTGAACCGTCCATCATGACCGAGCTGAAACCGGACTGGATGGAACGCAGGCAAACAGCCGGCTCGGAACCATGGTCCTGGTGCATGCAGATCGGGATGTGCGGGTACATTTCGATGGCCGCGCTGATCAGGTGACGCAGGAAGGGCTCGCCCGCATAGGAACGCGCACCGGCGGAACCCTGCAGAATGACCGGGCTGTTGGTCTGGTCGGCAGCCTGCATGATGGCATGCACCTGCTCCATGTTGTTGACGTTGAACGCAGGCATGCCGAAATTGTTTTCAGCCGCGTAATCGAGTAACTGTCTCAGTGAGATAAGCGCCATAGTGACTTCCTCTTGTTAATGTTAAAGGTAAAACTCAATTGTTAATGATACAAAACGGATGAGGCATGATTTCCACGAAAATCATGCTTCATCCGTTTGCCATCATCAATCCGCCAGTTCCGGCATGCTGCCGACCTTGACAATCTTCATTGCGTTGGTGCCGCCACCGGTTCCCATCAGGTCACCCTTGGTGATGATCACCAGATCGCCATCTTTGACCACGCCTTCCGCCAGCAATACATCGATGACGATCTTGTTGGCAGCGGCGTGATTGTTGTTCTCAACAACCGGAAAATCAACCGGGGTTACACCGCGATAAAGCGCAACCTTGCGATTCGTTTCGACATGCGTCGACAACGAATAAATAGGTATACCGGAGCTGATACGCGACATCCACAATGCGGTGGTGCCGGACTCGGTCAGGGCCGCGATCGCGCGCACGCCCAGATGGTTGGCGGTGTACATGCTGGCCATCGCGATGGCCTCGTCTACCCGCTCGAATGTCGTGTCCAGACGGTGCTGAGATCGCAGCGCAGCTGCCTGCTGTTCTGCATTACGGCAGATTCGCGACATCGAGGTGACGGTTTCCAGGGGGTATTTGCCGGTCGCGGTTTCAGCCGACAACATCACGGCGTCGGTGCCATCGAGCACGGCGTTGGCAACGTCGAATACCTCGGCGCGGGTAGGGATCGGATTTTCGCGCATCGATTCCATCATTTGCGTCGCCGTGATGACGACACGATTCATGTCTCGCGCTATCTTGATCAGTCGCTTTTGCACCGCAGGTAGCTGGTCGTCGCCTATTTCAACGCCCAGATCACCGCGCGCAATCATGATCGCGTCGGATGCCTTGATCATGGCATCGATGTTATCCAGCGCTTCGGCGCGTTCGATCTTGGACACGATCGCGCCATGGCCGCCAGCCTCGCGCAACAGGGTACGCGCCAGCTTGACGTCATTGGCGTTACGCGGGAAAGATATCGCCACATAATCCGCCGCAATTTCCGCAGCCGTCAGGATGTCTTTCTTGTCCTTTTCAGTCAGCGCCTCGGCCGACAGGCCACCGCCCTTGAGATTGATTCCCTTGTTGTCGGACAGTGCGCCGCCCACGATAACGCTGGTATGAATCCGCGCGCCCTCAACCGACCTCACCTTGAGCACAATACGGCCATCGTCGAGCACCAGCACATCGCCCGGATTGACATCGCTGGGCAAGGCGCGGTAGGTCAAACCGACCTGGGTTTGGTCACCGTCGTCGCGGCCGAGATCGGCATCGAGGCAGAAATCAGCCCCGGCCACTAGCTCGACCGAACCGTTGCGGAAACGCTCAACACGGATCTTGGGGCCCTGAAGGTCCACCAGTATGCCCACATGGCGCCCATTGTTGTCAGCCGCGGCGCGCACCCTGTCCGCACGCACTTTATGCTCTTCGGGGCTGCCGTGCGAAAAATTCAATCGCACCACGTCAACGCCAGCCTTGATCATCTGGTCGACCATTTCCGGCGTCTCGGTAGCAGGCCCCAACGTGGCCACTATCTTGGTCCGGCGCATTACGACGTTTTCGCTCATAGTGATGTCCGCTTATTTGGCGGCCTGTTCCTCCAGCATGGCGACGGCGGGCAGCGTCTTGCCTTCGAGATATTCGAGGAATGCGCCACCGGCAGTCGAGATATAGGAAACCTTGTCGTAGATATCATATTTCTGAATCGCGGCGATCGTGTCACCGCCACCCGCCAGACTGAAACATTGCGAGTCGGCAATAGCCATGGACACGGTTTTGGTGCCTTCACCAAACTGGTCGAATTCGAATACGCCAACCGGGCCGTTCCAAACCACGGTGCCGGCCTTGGCGATGATGTCGGCCAGTTCCTGGGCGGATTTGGGACCAATATCGAAGATCATATCGTCATCGGCCACATCACCCGCATCCTTGAGGGTCGCCTCGGCAGTCTCGGAAAACTCCTTGCCGCATACAACATCGCTGGCGATCGGGATGTTCGCACCGCGCGCCTTCATCTTTTCGATCAGTCCCTTGGCCGTGTCGACCAGGTCATCCTCGCACAGTGACTTGCCGACATTGAACCCGGCAGCCTTGAGAAAGGTGTTGGCAATACCACCACCGACCACCATCTGGTCAACCTTCTCAGACAGCGCCTCGAGCACGGTCAGCTTGGTGGAAACCTTGGAGCCACCGACGATGGCAACCATTGGTCGCGCCGGGTTGGCCAGCGCCTTGCCCAGGGCATCCAGCTCTTCGCTCAGCAGCAGTCCGGCACAGGCAGTCGGCGCGAACTTGCCAACGCCATGGGTCGAGGCCTGCGCGCGATGAGCGGTACCGAAAGCGTCCATCACGAAGATGTCGCACAATGCAGCATATTTTTTGGCCAGATCGGCATTATCCTTGCCTTCGCCCGCGTTGAAGCGCACGTTCTCGAACAGCACGCATTCACCCTCGGCAACCTCGGGCATCACATCCAGGTAATCCTTGACCAGACGTACCGGCTTGCCCAGTTTGGCGGACATGTCATCAGCAATGGGCTGCATGGAATTCTCTTCGTCGACCTGACCTTCGGTCGGGCGGCCGCGATGCGACATGACCTGGACCCTGGCGCCGGCCTTCATGCAGTGCTCAATGGTCGGCATGGATGCGGTGATACGCGCATCGGAGGTAACCTTGCCGTTTTTGACGGGCACGTTGAGGTCGGCGCGAATCAGCACGCGCTTGCCGGCAAGATCCAGATCAGTCAATTTGATGAAGGCCATGGAGATTCTCCCTAGGAATGAGGTTTACTTTAAAAACGGTTGGTTAAAGTTTGATGATCAAAATTTAACCAACAATTTTTTCGAATGCTCACCCTCCCGGCGAACCGGGAGAGCAAACGCGGCTATCTGGGCGAGAGCTTTTTTTCTGCTGGCAAGGCGGAGGGATTTTTGGCTGCCCACGTACCCGTGTACGCTACGCAGCTCAAAAATCCCCGACAAACGCCGCCAGCGGGAAAAACACCCGCTCAGATTAGTTGGCGGCTACGTGCTTGGCGAAACGCAGCATATTGCAGGTATAACCATACTCATTGTCATACCAGCTCACGACCTTGACGAAGGTGCCATCCAGCGCGATACCGGCTTCGGCGTCGAAGATCGAGGAATAACCACAACCACGGTAATCGGTAGAAACCACCTTCTCGTCGGTGTAGCTCAGGGTGTCGCCGATGCCGGGGGTCTGCGATGCTTCTTTCATGGCCGCACAGATGTCAGCGTAAGAAGCCTCGTTATTCAGTTCGACCGTCAGGTCAACCACCGATACGTCAGAGGTCGGTACGCGGAATGCCATACCCGTCAGCTTGCCATTCAGTTCAGGCAGGACCACGCCAACCGCCTTGGCGGCACCCGTCGAGGAAGGAATGATGTTCTCGAGGATACCACGGCCACCACGCCAGTCTTTCATGGAAGGACCGTCGACTGTTTTCTGGGTTGCGGTTGCCGCATGCACTGTGGTCATCAGGCCGCGCTTGATGCCCCACTTGTCATTCAGAACCTTGGCAACAGGGGCCAGGCAGTTGGTGGTACAGGATGCAGCGGAAATGATCGCCTGACCCGCATAGGTTTCATGGTTAACGCCATACACGAACATCGGAGTGCTGTCTTTGGACGGTGCCGACATGACAACCTTCTTGGCGCCAGCATCGATGTGTTTCTGACAGGTGTCTTCGGTCAGGAAAAAGCCGGTGCATTCCAGCACCAGATCAACATTGATGTCACCCCAGGCCAGGTTCGCCGGGTCGCGCTCTGCGGTCAGACGAATGGTCTTACCGTTAACAACCAGATTGTTGCCATCAACGGCGATATCACCCTTGAAATTGCCATGTACTGAATCGTACTTCAGCATGTAGGCCAGATAGTCCGCATCCAGCAGGTCGTTGATGCCGACCACTTCAATGTCATCAGCGAAATCCTGAGAAATCGCGCGGAAAGCCATACGGCCAATGCGGCCAAAACCATTAATACCGACTCGGATTGTCATAAGTAGTGTCTCCTGGGTTTTACTTGCTCAGTCAAAAAATAGGTTGATAGAAAGACCGGCGCGAAGCCTTAAGGTTCGCGCCGGCAATCTTTATGCTACGGAGTTGACGGCCTCGACGACCTTGTCAACGGTGAAGCCGAACGCTTTGAACAACTCGCCCGCCGGCGCGGACTCGCCGAAACGATCGATACCAATCACCGCGCCATTGAGACCGGCGTATTTGTACCAACCGCCGGTGGCTGCGGCTTCAACCACCACGCGCGCGCTAACGGAGGACGGCAGAACAGCCTCGCGATAGTCCGCATCCTGCATTTCAAAGACGCTGGTTGAGGGCATCGACACGACGCGGATTTTCTTGTCTGACAACTGCTCGGCTGCGCCCATGGCCAGCGCCACTTCGGAACCGGTGGCGATGATGATGCAATCAGGCGTACCGTCACAATCCTTGAGCACATAACCGCCTTTTGCGATATCGGCGATTTGCGCTTCGCTGCGGGTCTGATGCGGCAGGCCCTGGCGCGAAAAGATCAGTGAGCTCGGACCATCACGACGTTCGATCGCCTGCTGCCAGGCAACCGCTGACTCGACCGCGTCACAGGGACGCCATACGGCCATATTCGGGATCAGGCGCAGGGTAGGAATCTGCTCAACGGGCTGATGGGTCGGGCCATCTTCGCCCAGACCGATAGAATCATGGGTATAAACGAAGATTGATGGCACCTTCATCAATGCCGCCATACGCAGTGCATTACGTGCATATTCGGAGAACATCAGGAAGGTCGCGCCAAAAGGCACCAGGCCACCATGCAGCGAGATACCGTTCATAATCGCCGACATACCGAATTCACGTACACCGTAACGCACGTAGTTGGCATCGCTATGGGCATCCATCGGCTTGTAACCGGACCACTCGGTGAGATTCGAACAACCCAGGTCGGCGGAACCACCGAACAGCTCAGGCAGCATCGGCGAGTAAGCCTCGATACAGGCCAGCGACGCCTGGCGGGTGGCCGGGCTCTTGGCATCGGCGTTCACCTGGGCGATATAGGCCGCCGATTTTTCGGCCCAATCCGCAGGCAGATCACCGGCCATACGGCGTTCGAATTCGGCAGCCAGTTCCGGGTGTGCCTTTTTATACGCGGCGAACTTGTCATTCCACGCCTGTTCTGCCTCGGCGCCTTTATCCTTGGCATTCCAGCCCGCATAAACGTCCGGCGGCACAACGAATGCATCATGCGCCCAGCCCAACGCCTTCTTGGTCAGATCGATCTCTTCCTGACCCAGCGGTGCGCCATGGCAGGCATGGCTGCCGGCCTTGTTGGGCGAACCAAAACCAATGGTGGTTTTGCAACAGATCAGGGTCGGCTTATCGGTCGCCGCCCTGGCGCTCTCGACCGCGGCCTGAATGGCCTCTGGATCATGGCCGTCGACATTGGGAATGACCTGCCAGCCATAGGCCTCGAAGCGCTTGGGCGTGTTATCGGTAAACCAGCCCTCGACGTGACCATCGATCGAGATGCCATTGTCATCCCAGAATGCGATCAGCTTGCCCAGGCCCAGGGTTCCGGCCAGCGAGCAGGCTTCATGCGAGATGCCTTCCATCATGCAGCCATCACCGAGGAACACATAGGTATTGTGGTCGACGACCTTGTGGCCATCGCGGTTGAAGTTGGCAGCCAGGGCCTTTTCAGCAATCGCCATACCCACGGCGTTGGTGATACCCTGACCCAGCGGACCCGTGGTCGTCTCAACACCCGGTGCATATCCATACTCAGGATGCCCCGGAGTCCTGGAATGCAACTGCCGGAAATTCTTGAGGTCTTCGATGCTCAGCTCGTAACCTGTCAGGTGCAGCAGGCTGTAGATAAGCATGGAACCATGGCCATTAGAAAGAACGAAGCGATCACGATCAGCCCAATTGGGATTAGCGGGATTGTGCTTCATGTGGTCATTCCACAGGACTTCGGCTATATCAGCCATACCCATAGGGGCGCCCGGATGACCCGAATTCGCTTTCTGGACAGCGTCCATACTCAGCGCACGAACAGCATTTGCGAGATCTCTACGAGATGGCATAGCTTTCTCCTCAAGATTATTTAGAAACTGGTATCGCCTGCCGCCTTATAATTAAAAAAGGCAATAAATTCAAATGGATACCAACTAGACAGAGGGCACCAGACGGACCTAAAAAGGCAGGCGGGCGGCATTAAAGGCGCGCTATTCTCGCGCAGAACGTTTCTTTCAGCAAATTAAATTGGTTATCTTGGTATCAACGCAGGCTATACCGGGTATTGATATATGCCGAGGCAAAGCCATTAAGTTGTGATTTTCTGATTTTCGCTTATATAATTCGCCACTTTTCACCACGCGAAGGGCTGACACCATGACGGACACGTTCATTTTCACCTCGGAATCGGTCTCCGAAGGCCATCCAGACAAACTCTGCGACGCAGTATCTGACGCCATTCTGGATGCCGTTCTGGCGCAGGACACCCACGCTCGCGTGGCCTGCGAAACCGTTGCCAAAACCGGCATGATCATGCTGGCCGGGGAATTGACCACGTCCGCAGTCATCGACTTCGAAGGCATCGTGCGCAAGACCGTCAATGAAATCGGTTACAACTCGTCCGAGGTCGGTTTCGACGGCAGCACCTGTGCGGTACTCAATGCACTGGGCCAGCAATCGCCCGACATCGCCATGGGCGTCGACCGCTTGGTCGATGAAGATCAGGGCGCTGGCGACCAGGGACTGATGTTCGGATACGCCACCAATGAAACCGAAAACTACATGCCGGCGCCCATCAGCTACGCGCATAAACTGGTCAAGCGCCAGGCCGATGTACGCCGTGCCGGCATCCTGCCCTGGCTGCGCCCGGATGCCAAGAGCCAGCTGACCTTTATTTATGAGAATGGCCGTCCGGTCGCTGTCGATGCCGTGGTGCTGTCAACCCAGCATTCGCCCGACGTGTCGATGCAGGAACTCAAGGAAGGCGTGATGGAAGAGATCATCAAACCCGTGGTTCCGGCCGAGTGGCTCGACAAGTGCAGCCAGGAGCAGATACACATCAATCCCACCGGACGCTTTGAAATCGGTGGCCCGGTCGGCGACGCCGGACTCACCGGACGCAAGATCATCGTTGACACCTACGGCGGCATGGCGCGGCATGGCGGCGGGGCCTTCTCCGGCAAGGACCCTTCCAAGGTTGACCGTTCCGCAGCCTATGCAGGACGTTACGTGGCCAAGAACATCGTCGCTGCAGGTCTTGCCGACCGTTGTGAGATCCAGGTGAGCTACGCCATCGGTGTCGCCAAACCCACCTCGATCAGCATCGAAACCTTTGGCACCAATCATGTCGACACCAAACTGATCGTTGATCTGGTGCGCGAACATTTCGACCTGCGCCCCTGGGGCATCATCACCGGGCTTGACCTGTTGCGCCCAATCTACCGCGACACCGCCGCCTATGGGCATTTCGGTCGCGACGATCTCGGCCTGACCTGGGAAAACACCGACAAGGTCGATCTGTTGCGCGCCGAAGCGGGTCTGCGCTAACAACAGCCCTTTACTTTGGTAAAAAATTACGTTTAAACTATAAAAGCTTGATTGCCCATGCCGCTCCGGCATGGGCGCCTTCATTCGAGGAGCGTTGCGACAGTCCCACTGCCAGGCTCGAATGACGGTTTGACCCCGGTTCGCTTAACTCAGGGTTTGAATCAACGGCGCTCATAAATAGCAACTCTACGAGGAATATTTATGAACGCACCTACCGATAGTGCTACCCAAAACTACGTTGTCGCCGACCTGTCGCTTGCCGCCTGGGGGCGCAAGGAAATCAATATCGCAGAAACCGAAATGCCTGGCCTGGTATCGCTACGCAGCAAGTATGGCGATGAGAAACCCCTAAAGGGCGCACGTATCGCCGGCTCGTTGCACATGACGATCCAGACTGCCGTCCTGATCGAGACCCTGACCTCGCTGGGCGCCGAGGTTCGCTGGGCGTCATGCAACATTTTCTCCACCCAGGACCACGCCGCGGCGGCCATTGCCGAGAGCGGCGTACCGGTATTTGCCTACAAGGGTGAAAGCCTTGAAGAATACTGGCAGTACACCCACCGCATCATGGAGTGGTCCGACGGTGGCTACCCGAACATGATTCTCGATGACGGTGGCGACGCCACCCTGCTGCTGATTCTGGGCAGCAAGGCCGAGAAGAACATCTCTGTACTGGACAATCCGACCAGCGAGGAAGAGACGGTGATGTATGCCGCAATCAAGGACCGCCTCAAGGCTTCTCCCGACTGGTATTCCACTCGCCTGGCCAGCATCAAGGGCGTGACCGAAGAAACCACGACCGGTGTGCATCGCCTTTACCAGATGCAGGCGCGCGGCGAGTTGCCATTCCCGGCGATCAACGTCAACGATTCGGTCACGAAATCCAAATTCGACAACCTGTATGGCTGCCGGGAGTCGCTCGTCGACGGCATCAAGCGTGCAACCGACGTCATGATTGCTGGCAAGATTTCCGTCGTACTCGGATACGGTGACGTTGGCAAAGGCTGCGCCCAATCCCTGCGCGGGCTCGGCGCCACGGTATGGGTGACTGAAATTGACCCGATCTGCGCATTGCAGGCGGCCATGGAAGGCTACCGCGTGGTGCACATGGATGAGGCCTGCAAGATTGGCGATATCTTTGTCACCACGACCGGCAACTTCCACGTCATTACCCACGATCACATGGCCAATATGAAGAACGAGGCCATCGTCTGTAACATCGGCCATTTCGACAACGAAATCGATGTCGCCTCGTTGAAGAAGTATCAGTGGGATAACATCAAGCCGCAGGTAGACCACATCATCTTCCCCGATGGCAAGCGCATCATTCTGCTGGCCGAAGGCCGCCTGGTAAACCTGGGCTGCGCCACCGGACACCCAAGCTTTGTGATGTCGAATTCCTTCACCAACCAGACGCTTGCCCAGGTCGAACTGTTCAATAACACCAGCGATTACAGCAATCAGGTCTACACGCTGCCGAAAAAACTGGACGAAGAGGTGGCCCGCCTGCATCTGGAGAAGATTGGCGTCAACCTGACCACACTGTCACAGCAACAGGCTGACTACATCGACGTCCCGATTGAAGGCCCTTACAAGCCTGAACACTACCGCTACTGATCGCTGCTGCCAGTTGATATGACTTCCACCAAACCGGAACTCAGTTTCGAGTTTTTTCCGCCACGCACGGATGCGGGCGTTCATTCGCTGGAAAAAACTCGAAGCATCCTGGCGGGCTTTGACCCCGAATTCTTCTCCGTGACATTCGGGGCCGGCGGTTCGACGCGTGACAAGACCCTCGAAACAGTTCTCGATATTCGCCACAATTCAGCTATCTGCGCGGCGCCACACATCACCAGCGTGGGCGCCACCAATGCTGAGATTATCGAACTGCTGGAAACCTATCGGGATAACGGCATTAAACATCTCGTCGCCCTGCGCGGTGATCCACCGGGCGGCATGGTCGGACTCGGTGAATGCAAGCATGCCTCCGACCTGGTCGCGCTCATCCGCAAGACATTCGACCGGCATTTTACGATTGCCGTTGCCGCCTACCCGGAGGCGCATCCGGATTCACGCAACCTGGGTGACGAGCTGCAACATTTTGCCACCAAGATGGCGGCGGGCGCGGATCTGGCGATCACCCAGTATTTTTATAATCGAGACAGCTATTACCACTTTCTGGACCTGTGTCAGCAGAAGAATATCAGCCAGCCAATCATCCCCGGCATCATGCCAATCAATAACTTTGACAATATCGTCAAGTTTTCCCACCGCTGCGGCGCCGAGATACCACGCTGGTTACAAAAGTCGATGCTGGCCTATGACGGTGACCCCGATTCCCAGCGTAAGCTCGGACTCGAAGTGGTCACCGGCATGTCTCAGGATCTACTCGATAACGGCGCGCCTGGCTTGCATTTCTATACCATGAACCAGGCCGAACTGTGCAGCGAAATCATCGGAAACCTGAGCATTTCGGCCTGACTTCGCAAGCATGCGTCTATCGAGGATTTTCACCCCACAAGCGCTGAAAACTGGCAGCGATGTCGATCTTGCTGCGGACAAGGCTCACTATATCGGCCACGTTCTACGCCTGAAACCGGGCCAGTTGGTCGCCCTGTTCAACGGCGACGAGGCGGCCGATTATGAGGCCCGTATCGACAGCCTTGGCAAGGCTAGCGCCCGACTGCATATCCTGCAACGACTTGAAAAATCCTGTGACCCGGACATTCGAATAAGCCTGATTCAGGCCATCGGAAAATTCGACACGATTGACCTGATCGTGCAAAAGGCCACTGAAATTGGCGTAAGCGAGCTCATTTTTTTCAATGCCGAGCGTACCCAGTTCCCCTTAAAAGGCCAGAAGACGGAAAAAAAACTGGCGCACTGGCGAGGGATCATTGAAAGCGCCTGTGAACAGTGCGGTCGGAATTCATTGCCATCGCTCACGATTTATTCAAATCTTGAAAAATGTCTGGATGACCTGCCCCCGGCAAACCGCCTGTTACTGGATTTCGACTCGAAGACATTCAGCGAATTTATCCCCAAACAAGGCCAGAGTGACTTTCAGCTGTTAATTGGCCCAGAAGGCGGTTTGAACGAGAGGGAAATCCAGTCCTGCAAACAACTTGATTTCACCGCGTGCACGCTGGGGCCGCGGGTGCTGCGCATGGAAACTGCAGCGATTTCAATTGTTGGCCTGGTTCAGCATCTGCATGGCGACATGTAGCTTTAAAACCGGCCACGAATTCTGTTCGCAACGTAAAGATCGTTTGCAGTCGTTTTTAACCCGGCCTGCACACATCCAAGGGCTGCGATCCTTTATCAATTGGCCTGACTGACCGCCTCGAAGATCGCATCGATATCAGGCACGTAGTAGTCGTCTACCATTTCTTCTATGCGAAACGACAGGTAAGGACAGTCAACCACTTCGCCTTTCCCTTCCAGACGCGGGCTTTCTGCAAGGTAGGCGCGGGGTATATCCTGTAGCAGTATACCGAGATAGGGAATTGCCTCGTCTCCATCCGGGTGATACACGATCGCGATACGGCTGCGGTTACCCGGCTCCTGAAGCGGTTGTTGGCACAAGGCCTCGATTGAAACGACCGGCACCAGCACGCCACGCCAGGGTATCTGCCCCAACACCGGAGTGTGATTGGCGTCGGCGAGTGCGGCACGATCGTAACCAATGATTTCGGCGACCGCCGCGTTGGGTAATAACATTTGCATACCCACCAAAGGCAGTTGCATGCAGCGAATAGAAAGTACCTCGTCCACCATGTGTCAGCTCCTCAGTTATCCGACCAGCGATCCAATTTTTTCGACCAGCTCTTCTTCCTGATAGGGCTTACCCATGTACTGGTTTACACCGATGCTCATTGCATGGTCACGATGCTTGGTTCCGGTTCGGGAGGTAATCATGATGATGGGAATGTCGCGTAAGGATGCGTCATTCTTCATATGAGATGCGAGCTCGAAGCCATCCATTCTGGGCATTTCAATATCCAGCAACATCACATCGGGATGATGATCAGCCAGTTGAGCCAGCGCATCCACACCGTCCTTGGCGGTGATCACCTCGTAATGGTGGCGCGTCAGCAACTTGGTCGCCACGCGCCGCATGGTAATCGAATCGTCCACCACCATCACCATCTTGGCACTCGAAACAAGCCGCTCTTCCGGCTCAACCTCTTCGACCACAACCTGGGTCGTGACCCCGTGACGCAGCAGACCATTGATGTCGAGAATCAACACGACCAGTCCATCCGCCAGGATACTCGCGCCGGCCAGGCCTTTGGCCTGTGACAGAAGTCGGCCCAATGGTTTCACCACGATCTCACGGTTACCGATGATTTCGTCAATGTGCAAGGCAATACGCAGATCGCCGGAACGTAACAGTATGATTGGCACCTTGCGCATCGGATTGCTGACGTGAAACTCATGATTGATATCCAGCAGCGACGACAGGTAATACAGGGCATACTGTTGCCCCGCATACTCCAGCAGCGGACGATCCATCGCGTAGATCTCGCTCATCTGATCCGATTCGATGCGTGTAATACCTTCGATATTGATCAACGGCAGGGCATAAGATTCATCACCGGCCCTGACCAGAATGGCCTGATTGATAGACAGGGTAAATGGCAAACGCGCGGTGAACAGACTTCCCTGTGGCGAGGTTGAAATCTGCAGCGCCCCGCCCAGCTCCTTGATGCTGCTGTCAACGACATCCATACCCACACCGCGGCCCGATACCTGGGATACCTGTTCCGCAGTACTGAATCCTGGCTTGAGAATAAACTGGATCAGCGCGCTGTCTTCGAACTCCTCACCTTCATCCAGCAAACCCAGTTCGAGCGCACGTTTTCTAACCTTTTCAACATTTACACCAGCGCCATCGTCACTGATTTTCACGATTACGTCAGAACCATCGCGCGATACATCAATAAGGATTTTTCCGATTTCCGGTTTACCCTTGGCCACGCGCTCCACGGGACTCTCGATACCGTGAGAAATGGCATTTCGTATAATGTGCTCGAGCGGTGCAATCATGCGATCAAGCACCTTGACGTCGATTTCGTTGTTTTCTCCGCTAACCTCGAGTTCGGCTTTTTTGGCCAGTTCGGAACAGGTCTGGCGTACCAGGCGGCGCAGCCTGGAAACGACCCCCGAAAATCTCACCATGCGGGTGCGGATCAGTCCATCCTGAAGGTCAGTGTTTATGCGCGACTGCTGCAACAACAGGGTTTCAGAGTCTTTAACCTGTTCGCCCAACAAGGTCTGCAGGCTTGACAGGTCATCGACCGATTCGCTCAATGATTTGGATAACTCCTGTATTTGCGTGTAACGATCCATTTCCAGCGGATCGAAACTCTTTGACGCCTTTTCATCCTGNCGATGGCTGTAGTGAATCTGCGCATCGGTTTCGGCTTCTAGTGTGCGTAACTGGTTTTTCAAACGCTGAATGGTTTGTCCCAGCTCGCCAAGATGGGAACCGAAGGATGATACCTGCTGCTCCATTCGGGCACGGTAGATACTGACCTCGCCAGCCGAGTTGACCAGATTATCCAGAAGGTCGGAGCGCACCTTGACCACATCGCGTTCGGATGAACGACCGTCATCGACAACGGCATCCGATTGACGCCGGTGATGCAATTCATCATGCCGTCGATCATCGATAACCGCGTCCGACTGTGCTGCTTCGGCGCCTTCTGGTTGTAACGCATCAGATTCAGGCTCTTCGTCCTCATCATGCACATGCGCGGCGGCAACAGGCTCTCCCTTGCGCAAACGTTTGATGACCTCGATCTGTTCGTCGGACGAGGCCATAATCTGTCGATTTTTGACCTGCTCTACCTGGCGGGTCAACAGATCGAAACTGTCATGCAAGATTCCGATCAGATCGTCATTTTTCTCGACCCGACGATCGATAATTGCAATAAATAAAGATTCCAGTTCATGGCTCAGGTTGCTGATCTGGTCAAACTCAGCCATTTTGGCACCGCCTTTGAGCGTGTGCAGATAACGCTGCAATTCAGTCACCAGACCGAAGCCCTGCTTGCCATCATCCGCATCCTCACCCTGTTCGACCCAGGCCTCAAGGGTGTGATCACTCATTTCCAGCAGATCAGTCGCCTCCTCAATGAAGATCTCGACCAACTCGTCATCGTAATCCGGACCCGGCTCCTCGTTCATCATGGTCAGGGTATCGAGGAACTGGTTTGATGGCTGTTTGTTTTGCTCGGGCAACTCGACCGTGTGGTTATCCATTTCCTCGACCAGGCTCTCGAGGTCGCGACGTAAATCTTCCGGCAACACGGGCATACGGCGCTGCAGAACCAGCTCACTGGTCATTCTTTTGATTTCATCGTGACCGCGGCGGTATAGCTCCAGGACCTCTTCGTCCAGAGCGACGCCCTGTTCAAGAATTTTTTTCAGCGGTGCTTCGAGCAGGCTGGCCAGTATTCCGATGGAGGTAATGTCGGCCGTTCTCGACGCGCCGTTTATGGTGTGAATAGCACGATATAGCGCCTCGCTCGGCACCAGTTCATGCGCATCGGCTGAACTTTCAAGGGCGGAATTTACGGTGTTTAGGTGCGATTCGACCTCTTGTTGATAAATGACCAGCAGTTCCGGGTCCAGCTGCAGGTCGTTTTCCTCCTCCATCTCCAGCGCCGCCAGTGCCGCTGGCGACGGGTCGCCGGGCAGGTTTTGCCCTGCCTCTCCGCCAGGCATTGGGGCCATTGCGCTTAAGTCGAAAGGGTCGTGAGGGGCCCCCTCTGTCAGTCCATCCTTAGTTGTATCGGCGCTCTTTGGAGCTTTGTCATCTGGAGCCGACGGCGCCTGCTCATCCATGGATAACACAAAATCATTGAAATCGATTTCCGCGTCCTCGCGGCCCTCCGGGCTGAATTCCGGAGCGGTATCCTGAGTCAGTGGATCACTATCGTTATCATCAGGCGCATGCGCTTCATGATCAGCATCGCCGGGAACATCAACCAGGAGAGCCTCATCCGATTCACTCTGCACCAGGCTCGCGCTGTCGCCCGACGTCTCGCCCTCTTCGGTGGCGTCATCTTCTGGCACCGATGCAGCACTTGATTCCTGCTCCCGATGACCATCAACAGGCGACGACATTCTGTCCTTTGCCAGGTTAACCTGCTTACCTTCGATGAGCGCTCTGGCCAGACCGCGCAAATAAGCAATATCTGCAACTGGCCTGGTTCCATTTTTCAATTCTTCGATGAGCTGGGGTAAAGCCTCTGCTGACATACCCACGGCTTCGATCACCTGACTTGAGGGTTCAACCGTTTTATCGATAACGCGGTTTAACAGGTTCTCAAAATCCCACGCGAACTCACCAATCTTCATGGCGCCTACCAGACGCCCACTGCCCTTGATGGTATGGAAAGACCGGCGAATGTTCTTGAGCGCGTTTTCGTCTTCTGGGTGCAGTTTCCAGTCCTGCTGTTGCTGCCGGATCTGTTCCGATTCCTCGTCGGCCTCTTCCAGGTAGATTTCAAGGATCTCGGCATCACCACCGGGCTTGAGCACAACCGCATCGTCCTCGACGGGCTCAACGTCTGTACCCCCCGAAACAAAAGCTTCGTGGTCCTCCGCCCCTTCATCCAAGGTATACACCGTATGGTCGGACTCATCATCCTCGGGCGATTCATCCGGCATGGCCGCATCCATATTTCGATCGTGCCCTGACGAGGTCCCGTCAAAGGCATAGAGATCAACAGCTTCCTCATCATCACCTGACTGTTCAGTCGCCTCAGGCTGGGTACCGACTGCATCCACTACCTGATCATCGACAAAATCTTTGTCGCCCAGTCCATCGCGCTGCTCTGTTTCATCCGATTGGACTTCGCCGAACGTCCCCGCGCCGGCATCAGGGCCGTCAAGGTCATGCTCGACTGCAAAGGCCTGAACGTCCTCAAACTCGATCTCTTGGATACCGACGTCAAGCGCGGTGGGGCCCGCCTCGGCCACATCAAGTACCGCATCCGGTAGTGCGTCGATACCTTCTTCTGCCAGTGTTTCGTGCACGGGCTCAGCGGACAGATCATCAGAATCGATGGCCGTAAATGACCCGGGGGCAAACTCTTCATCTGCCTCGAAAGCCATCCCCGCATCAGACTCAGACAGTGCGGTAGCAGAATCCTCGACAATCGCTTCCGGGGTGAACGGCGAATCATCACCGGCATTATCATCATTCAACTCAGACGCTTCTGGGATCTCGAACTGTACAGCATCCGTTTCAGCCTCGAATGACGGGCTATCGGGTAATTCTCCACTATCTATCTCTGCGACTTCGATGGGAAGTTCGCCTTCATCCCCTGCGCTTTGCTCGCTCTCTGCAGATATGACCAGGTCCTGGGTTTCCGACTCCGTTTCACCCGAAACGGACACATCGATGTCTTTACCTGCAAGCAACTGATCCAGTTGTTCATCGGCAAAATCGAGAATGGTTTCAGCATCAGTTCGCTGCTCACCAAGCGCTTCAAGATAGTATTCAACGCTAACCACGACCTGCGACATTTGGTCGAGATGACCGGCATCCAGAAAATCCTCGATCTCGTTTCCACCGAGGTATTGAACCAGGCCATCGATAACATCGACCGCGCGTTCCTGATTAAGCAGCGCCAGAGCNCCGCGCGTTTCCTGGAGCAGCGACTTGCAGGTTTCGATNTTCTCTCGCTTGGCGGGGTCCTTGATAAAATCGAGAACAGAGATTTTGATCTTCTGGATATTGTCAAGCGCGGCCGTGACCACCGCATTGAGCATATTCCCCATTTCAAAATTGAGCGACGCTTTGGACGACGAGCCTTCCTCGCCCTGCTGCGGGAGCTGCCCTTTTTCCATCAACTCCAGGGCCTGATCGACCTGTATCAATTCAGCCGCCATCGCGAGCATCTTTTCCTGATCAGGCTGTATCCTGCCCTCGATGACATCATTGATGACTTCTATCTGGGCCTCGATAACCTGACGCTGGGAACCCAGACCAATCATCGCCAGGGTATCGGAAATGATATGTAATTCTGCAGGCAGGTTCTTCAGCTGCTCGGTCTGCGCCAGATCGCCATTGACATAAACCTCCAGCGACGATTTGACCTCTTCCAGATCAGCCTGCACGGCATCTGATACCGTTTTAAGCAGCTCCTGATTAGGGCCAGCGATGCTGCTTCCCTGATCCTTGTCTGAGGGCAAAAACTGTTCAAGCCGGTAGGCGGTTTTAATCGCCTGGCTCTTGGGTCCGTCACACTCAGGCTGAGCAATGTAATACAGCAGGTTTTTTATCAGGTCGATAGGCTGTTCGCGCAGCAGCTCTTTTTCACCTTTGACCATCAAGCGTCGAAACACCTGATCGACCTTGCCCATCAACATCTTGACCGACACGCCCAGCGGCAGGTCATCGCGCGCGATGGATTCGACCAGCGCACCGACTATCCACCACAGGCGAGCGACCTGCTCGGAAGCGGAGCGATCTTCGAGCACCTCGGTGATCTTGCTCAGACGTTTCAGGTTATCGTGTACATCCTTGTCGCGAATGACACCCAATAGAGAAAACTGGTACGCCGGCCGCAATTTTCTGGCCAAATGCATGCTGGCCTGGTTGCGCCCTTCGTCGATAGAATCTATCTCGCTATCATCCATGTGCATGGAAAGGTCGGGCAAAAACAACAGCTTCTCTGAAAACAGATCCTCGTTCTTGACCGCGCGAATATCATTCAGCAAGGGCAAGATGGCGATGGGGATGTCTTTCTGGCCGGCCTGAATGTGTTCCAGATAATCGGGCAACTGCAAAACCGCCCTGAGCAAGACCTCCAGCGCCTGTTCGTCCTGCTCGTCCTTGCTAGCGATAAATTCGCATAGCGAATTCATTTCTTCGGTTAGCATGGCAGCGCCATACTGCTCGATCATGGTCAACACGCCCTGAACATCGGCAAGCTTTGACCTTACATCGAGGAGGATCTTTGAATCCTTTTCTTCGATATACACATTCAGGTCACTGCGAATGGTGGCCAGACTGTCGTCAATCGACTTTTTGACCCAACCCAGAGCGCTTTGCTTTATCGAGGTGTGTTTGAAATCCATACTGCTCTCTTAGGACGCCTGTTCAAGCTTGTTTTCAAATTCTCCGAGCGCACCCACATTCTGAATGATCGTACTCTCGGTGAATTCCATCCCCGGCAACTTGAAACCAGCGACCGAACGATGCAGAGCTTTAACCATGCCAGACAATTCACCAATGGATTCGGAGGTCTCGCTCGAACCCTCCGAGGTTTTGAGCGTGATTTTTTGAATTTCACCCATGATTTCAGTGATACGCACCGAATCCTGGGCATGTTTCTCAGTTGCATCGGAGATCTGCAAAATGCGTTTCGCCAAGTTGGTGGACACCTTCTCGATTTTCTCAAGCGCACTACCTGCGTCTTCGGCGAGGTTCGCGCCATCCACCACGTTAGCGGTACTCTGCTCCATCGAACTGATGGCTTCGTTGGTATCCGCCTGAATGGTTTTTACCAGGGCTTCGATCTGTTTGGTCGCGTCACCGGTACGTTCAGCCAGACGCTGTACCTCGTCGGCAACCACCGCAAAGCCCCGGCCCGCTTCACCGGCCATGGATGCCTGGATCGCCGCATTCAAGGCCAGAATATTGGTTTGATCGGAAATCTCTGTGATCAGGTTTACGATATCGCCGATCTCCTGCGAGCTTTCCCCCAGACGTTTGATACGTTTTGACGTCTCCTGAATCTGCTCGCGAATCAATTCCATACCGCTGATGGTTTTACGCACCGCTTCGCCGCCTTTGTGTGCGATGCTGACCGAGTTTCGCGCCACATCGGCGGAATCCGACGCGTCCTTGGACACAATACTCATGCTTTCGGAGATGCTGGTAATCGACGCGCTGGCCTGTTCGATCTCCTGTGCCTGCTGGGCGCTGGCCTCGGCAAGATCGCGCGTGCTGGACTGGGTCTTGCGTACCGCCGTGGTGACCTGTTCAGCCGTTTCGTTAATCGTGCCAACCAGGTCGCGCAACGCATCGATCGAGTAATTCACGGAATCGGCGATCGCCCCGGTAATATCCTCGGTGACCGTGGTATGCGTCGAAAGGTCGCCATCAGCCAGATTGGTCATCTCATCCAGCAGCCGCAGAATGGCGCGCTGGTTACGCTCATTCTGCTCCTGCGATTCGACCAGACGTCTGCGCGAATCGCTGACCAGTTGGGCCCCCATCAAAATCAGCAACAACACGGCGACCAGACCGGCCACATAGGCGATCAGTCTTAACAGCTCCAGGCGTTCGTCATAATTGGCCACACTGGCGGCAAGATCTCTTGAGGCCGTCAGTATCCGCGGGCTGATGATCTGAATCTCATTCGCAGCATCACGCACCTCAAACAGCTGTGGTGAGTTTTCCAGAATCTGATTGACATTTTTCTTGACTACCGAGAACAGATCCGCCAGCTGCAACATCTTGCTGACGACATCGTCACCGGTCAGCTGGTTAATGCCCAGCTCCGGATTGCCTTCCAGCATGGCGATGAGCACACGCTCGATCAGGGCCGTTTCGCGACCAAACTGATCGGCTGCCGCCATGACGACATCGCCACCTGACATGATCTGGTTGAGACTATTCTGTACACTCTGGATCAGCGCCAGCTGCCTGGATGCGGTGGCGATATCCGAACGTTCCGCCTTATTCTTAACCAGCAGTTTGACCACATCATCCGACAGAACCAGTAACTCGGGGATGGACTCGTTGATCAGCGTGACATACTCGCTGACTGTCTCGATCGATTCACGCGCATTGGTGATCGTATTGATATTCCGGTTGTAATCGCCCCAGGCGCTGCCGACCGCTTGCAGGTCGCTCCCCAGCTCCACCGGCAATGGCGGAATGTCGAGCGCCGCATCACCATCGGTTAACTGATCAAGGGTTGCAACGAAACGCGACTGAAACCTCTTTAACTGGACGAAGGCAGTAGAATCACCAATCGAGGCCTCCAACGCGAATGTCGCAATCTGTTGAGATACCACCTGCTGTTCATTGGCTATATCGATATATGACTGGCCATGACGCGCCTGAATCGACTCGTAACTGAATATGGCGAACATCACGACGATCGCGGCAACGATTCCAATAACGTACAAAAGAAAGACCTTACCAATCTTTCCTGAGCCGCCCGCTGATCTTGTTCCTGAAAATAAATTATTGAATAACGGCATGTTACCCCCAAAGTTTTGGCCGTTTGATTGTCAGACCACTTCCAGAAAATGCTCGTTACTGACAAGTTTATCGATACTGAAAATATTCCATGTCGTTTTCCCTTCGGCAAAGGCCCCTTCGAGAAAGGGCTCCAGCGCCTCGCTTGACGATGGGATATCCAGAGATTTGGTTGCTGGTTTGAAACGCCTCAAACCGAACACTTCCTCAACCAGCAAACCGGCAACTATATTGTTTTTATTGATGATCAGAATGCGGCTGTCAAAAGGCGACTTGCCTTGACTACTCCTGAGAAATAACGCCATATCGAGCACCGGAATCAGCATGCCTCGAATATTGGCCAGGCCCTTGACCCATTCCTTGACCCCTGGCACCCGTATCGTTTTGGGCGGGGTCAGGATCTCGGCCACATCGCTCATCCGCGCCACCAGCATTTCGCCACCCAGCTTGAACCCTATGCCCACCCAGTCTTCCTCGACCTTGACCCCGGCGGGCAGACCTCTGGCCCCACGCCGACAGCGCTGATCCAGCGCCTGCAACTGTTCGAATGGTGACGAAAAAACCATTAACAATCAGTTTAGTATGTTGTTGATACGTTGAATCAGGTCCGCTTCTTTGGCGGGTTTGACGATATAATCCTTGGCGCCCTGGCGCAAACCCCAGATCTTGTCCGTCTCCTGATCTTTGGTGGTGATGATAATGATGGGGATATTGGCTGTGGTTGGATTCCTGCTCAGATCGCGAGTCGCCTGAAAGCCGTTCTTGCCCGGCATCACCACATCCATCAGAATGCAATCGGGCTGAAGCTGTATGGCCTTTTCTATGCCCTCTTCGCCTGTATTGGCGACCGAAACCTGAATCTGGTTTTTCTCCAGAATGGTTTTGAATACATGCACCTCGGTGGGCGAATCGTCAATAATCAAGATGTGTGTCATGATTTGCTAATCCCGTTTGTACCAGTTCCGTTCATCGGTCAAGAGCCGCCAACATGCGAGGTGATCGCGCCGATCAGGTCTTCCTTGGAAAAAGGCTTGGTCAAATACTCTTCCGACCCCACAATGCGGCCACGCGCCCGGTCAAAAATACTATCCTTGCTCGATAACATGATGACCGGTGTTGATTTGAACTGCTGGTTATTTTTGATCAGGGCACAGGTCTGATAACCATCGAGCCGGGGCATCATGATATCGACAAAAATGATATCGGGATGATGCTCGGTAATCTTGGCCAGGGCCTCGAAACCATCGGTGGCGGTTACCACATCGCAGCCCACCTTTTTGAGCAGGGTTTCGGCGCTTCGGCGTATGGTTTTGCTGTCATCAATGACCATCACCTTGGCGTTGAGACGCAGGGTTTCAGGTTGATCGCTTTTTTGCTGAGAATCCTCGCTCACATATCCCCCAGGCACACGGTAGCTATCGTTATATGGTGTTTAAACGTCATCGATTATAGACATATTACCAAGTCAAACCAGCACTTTAATAAAAAATAGTAAAGTGAATTCTATATTAGCCCAGCACCTTCGAGAATTCTGATTATTTTTTAACACTTGTAGGCAAAAGGGTTAGAATACCGCCAATCAATCCAGCCGAAACAACCATGACAGCCCTGACCCTGCCTACCGTCCCGCACCTGTTGACGGCGAATTCTCATCCCATTGAAGAAATCGAACGCCATATCCTGGATCATCAGGATGATATCGAAATCTGGCTGAGGCAACAATTTCACGCCACCCCGGCTCCATTCTATGCCAGCGTCGATCTACGCAATGCCGGATTCAAACTGGCGCCGGTCGACACCAACCTTTTTCCGGCCGGATTCAACAATCTCAACCCGGCTTCCAAGCCGTTATGCATACAGGCCGTACAGGTCGCCCTGGAACGCTTTTGCCCCGAGGCCAGGGGATTGCTGATTATCCCCGAAAACCACACGCGCAATATCAACTACCTGGAAAACATCGCATCACTGCAGGATTTCATTTCTCTGGCCGGTTATCACTGCTACCTGGGCTCGTTGCGCGACGACCTGACGATACCTGCCGATTTCGAATTACCCTCTGGACGCAGCATCACCCTGCATCCGATCCAGCGCCTTGGAGACCGCATCAGCATCGATGGATTTGAGCCCTGCGCGATACTGCTCAACAACGACCTGTCCGGTGGTCGGCCCAAGATACTCGAGGGGCTCAGCCAGGACATAGTCCCTCCTCTCGACCTGGGCTGGAGTAACCGCTACAAATCCGACCATTTCCAGATTTACGACGATGTTGCCGACTCCTTCGCCAAGCTGATCGATATCGACCCGTGGCTGATCAACCCGTTGTTCACAAACTGCGGCGCAATCGACTTCATGAAACGCGAAGGCATGCAGTGCCTTGCTGACAACACCGATTCCCTGCTGGCCCGCATCAAGGAAAAGTACGCAGAATACGGCATCACCGATCGCCCTTATGTCATTATCAAGGCCGATCAGGGCACCTATGGCATGGGCGTGATGGCCGTGCACTCCTCCGACGATGTCATCAATCTCAACCGTAAACAACGCACCCGCATGGCATCGATCAAGGAAGGAGGCGACACGTCTGAAGTCATCCTGCAGGAAGGGGTCTACACGCGTGAAACCTGGGGCGATAACAAGCTCACGGCGGAACCCGTGGTTTACATGGTCGATCACTACGTGGTGGGGGGATTCTACCGAATGCACGCGCGCAAGAGTTCCAGCGACAATCTCAATTCACCCGGCATGTCGTTTGAGCCGCTGGCCTTCGCCGAGGCATGTAACACCCCCGACCCGGGTCTTGCAGAGGACGCCTGCCCCAATCGTTTTTATGCCTATGGCGTTATTGGACGACTGGCGCTGCTTGCCGCTGCCCGTGAGATATTCAATTCGAACAATGACTAGCGCCATCTGACTTAACAGCATGTCAACCCGCAGACTGGGCATCGTGATGGATGCCATCGAAACCATCAAACCCTACAAAGACAGCAGCTTCGCCATGCTGCTTGAGGCGCAACGGCGAGGCTGGGAAATCTATTACATGCAGTTGCAGGATCTGTTCCTTGACCACGGCGAGGCCTGGGCCGATTGCGAACGGCTCAGCGTCACGGACAAGCGCAAGAATTACTTCGAGGTTCAGCCGACGTCCGCGGTGCGCCTGTCCGATCTGGATGTCATCCTGATGCGCAAGGATCCGCCTTTCAACATGGAATACATCTATGCCACCTACCTGTTACAACAGGCAGAAGAACAGGGCACATTGATCGTAAACAAACCGGCCAGTCTGCGCGATTGCAACGAAAAACTGTTCACGCGCGAATTTCCGCAGTGCTGCACACATACCCGGGTGACACGAAAACTGGCCCGCTTCCATGAATTTCTGGCCGAACATGGCGACATCATCATCAAGCCACTCGACGGCATGGGCGGACGTTCGATCTTTCGCATTCTGCGCGGCGACCCCAACAGTAACGCCATATTCGAGGCCGTCTCCAACCACGGCCAGAGTCAGATCATGCTGCAGAAATTCATTCCCGAGATCGTGCATGGCGACAAACGAATACTGCTTATCGATGGCGAACCGATCGCCTATGCCCTCGCCCGCATACCCGCCGAGGGAGAAAACCGCGGCAACCTGGCCGCTGGCGCCAGTTCGCGCGGCATGCCCTTAAGCGACCGCGAAAAGTGGATTTGCACCCAACTTGCTCCCAGCCTGAAACAAAAAGGCCTGATTTTCGTCGGCATCGACATCATTGGCGATTACCTGACCGAAATCAACATCACCAGCCCGACCTGCATTCGCGAACTGGACAGCGCATTCAACCTCAACATCAGCGCCACGCTGTTCGATTGCCTGGAAAGCAAACTCACCAGACGCTGATGTTACAGAATCACGCCAGACTGACCTGGCTGCTGCTTGTGCTGACACTCTCAAGCCTGCTAACCGGATGCGACAGGCGAGCCCCCTATCAGCAACAGTTCCTGCAATTTGGCACCGTTATCGAGATCACCCTGATCAGTCATGACCAACAGGCCGCCCATGCACGCTTCAATGAAATCAACAACCTGCTGGATCAACGTCATCGCGACTGGCACGGCTGGCGCGATGGCGCCCTGAAGCAATTCAATCAGGCCCTGACCACGCCACCCAGCGCAAAAATCCCGGTTCCCGAGGTCTTGCGCTCGCTGATCGATGACTCAAAAAAATACCACGAACTGAGCGGCGGGCTGTTCAATCCGGCCATGGGCAAACTCATTGCGGCCTGGGGATTCCATGCCAATGAACAGCCTGACCACGAATTGATCGAACGGATCAAGCAGGATATGCCGACGATGCAGGACCTGATNCTGGACGACGGCCAGGCCTCCACCTCCAACCCTCACCTGCAACTCGATTTCGGCGCCATCGCCAAGGGCCTGGGNGTGCGCCAGATCGCCGACCTGCTCAGCCGCAACAATATAAACGATTACATTATCAACGCCGGTGGCGATGTCTTCGCCAGTGGTCAGAAAATCAACCGGGCATGGCGCGTCGCCATCGAAAACCCGTTTCAACCCGGCATTATTGCCTCGCTCGACCTGCCTTCGAGTCAAGCCATCTTTACCTCGGGCAACTATCGCCGTTTCCATCTGGATGCCGATAACACACGACGTCATCACATTATCGACCCGACAACCGGCGAACCCTCGCTGCGAATCAGTGCCGCCAGCGTAATACACAGCGACCCCGTCATCGCCGACATTGCCGCCACCACCTTGATGCTGACGCCAATCGAGAAACTGCCCGGCATGGCGCGAAAACTCGGCTTGCAGCATCTGCTCGTCATCACCGAGGAGCGTGAGGTTTACCTGACAGCCAGCATGCGTGAACGAATTACATGGCAAACCGGGCAGTCCTTCACGCAATACATAATCGAACCCTGAGGCGGCAGCGGCAGCGCTCGGCCAGGTAAAAATAAATCACTGGCAGGGGCAAAAACTTGTTGGCAAAATAAAAAAATGACAGATTCCACAAGCAAGGCGCCCGGCCTGAGCATTGGTCCGAGTGACCGCCTGGGCTTTACTCTTTTTCTCGCCCTGGCCCTGCATGTCATCTTTATTCTTGGCGTAGGCTTTACCTCATCGGAAGCGCGCCAGTCCGAGTCCATGCCAAGCCTCGACATCATCCTCGCCAATACCGAATCTCCGGAGCAACCGGACGATCCGGATTTTCTGTCCCAGGCCAACCAGGTCGGCGGCGGTAACCAGGATGAAAAAGCTCGACCCAGCGCACCCATCTCAGCGCCTACGCCTATCGACCAACAAGGCCTGAACGATCGCAGCCAGATGCGCAAGGCAGCCAACCAGATACGGCTTGAAAACATCTATTACGTCAACCTGCGAGAGGCCGAGCGCCAGATCGACAAGGCGCGCATGAAAGACCGCGCCACCCAGGAAAACGACAGCCAGTTCGAAATCGAACAACTACAGATGAACATCGCCAGTCTGCGCGCTGAATTGCGCAAGATGACCGAGGCCTACGCCAGGCGGCCACGCGAGATCACCCTGACCGCCAATACCCGCGAGGCCGTCGAGGCTGGCTATCTGGCGCAATGGGTGAGCAAGATCGAACACGTTGGTAACCTCAACTATCCGGCCGAGGCCGAGGTCAACCGCATCAATGGAAGCCTGCGCGTCAACGTCCGCATCAACTCGGCAGGTGAGGTATTATCGATCGAGATATCCCGACCTTCGGGACACGGCATACTCGACCAGGCCGCGCGACGAATCGTCCGTCTGGCCGAGCCATTTCCACCGTTTCCGGCGAAACTCAAGGAAAAGGCTGACCAGATCGTGATCGTTCGAACCTGGGAATTCAATTCCAATGTACTGACCACACACACGGACAAGGCGGGATGAACAAATCCGACAACCTCACCGATCAATATCTGCTGGCCACGCCCAGCATCCGCGATCCGCTGTTCGCCTCCAGCGTCGTTTATGTGTGCGAACACAGCGAACATGGCAGCATGGGCGTCGTTATCAACCATGTCTCGGACCAGACGCTCAGCGATGTTTTCGAACAACTCGACATCGAGTGCAACGAGCCGGAAATCAGCGCACATTCGATTCTCATCGGTGGCCCTGTCAAATTACAGCAGGGCTTCGTCCTGCACGATTCCGCCGTCGCCTGGGATAACAGCCTGAAGATTGGCGATAGCTGTTACCTGACCAGTTCACGCGACATCCTCGAAGCCATCGCGCGCAATGAAGGGCCGCGAAACTATCTGGTGCTGCTGGGTTATTCCGGCTGGGCCGCCGGACAACTGGAACGCGAGATGCAGGAAAACTCGTGGCTGACGGCCGCCGCCAGCCCACAGATCACCTTCCACCCCGACATCGACCAGAAGTGGCAGATTGCCTTCGATTCGCTCGGCTTCAATCTCGATCATCTGTCTCCGACGACCGGCAATGCCTGACCTGACGGTGCTCGGCTTCGATGTCGGCAGCCACTGGATCGGGATCGCCGTCGGCCAGACGACCACGGGCACCGCCTCGCCACTTCAGGCCGTCCAGGTTAAAAACAACAAACCCGACTGGCCCGGCATCAGCCGCCTGATCAATGCCTGGCAACCACAACGACTCATCGTCGGGCTACCACGCAAGATGGACGATGGGGACACCGATATGACTCGAACGGCCCTGCGCTTCAGCCGCCAGCTCGAAGGTCGTTATCATTTACCCTGCGAGTTGATCGACGAACGCCTGACCACACGAGAAGCCTGGCAAATCGTTGAAAGCAACGCCCATAGGCGACTATCAAAACCCGACATCGACAATATTGCCGCCGTGCTGATCACTGAAACCTGGCTCTCACAGCGGCAGGACACAACACGGTAACAAGTTTCATCGATTGCCGGTTCAGCAATCCGAATAACTATGCTATAAAGCGCTAAATTTTCGAGCAGACCGGCTGGCCGTGGCAGATCTTTCCGTTGACCCCCTGATAAAGCAACTCAGCAGCGCTCTGGCGCCTTTATTCAGACAGGACGACCAGCCCATTATCGTTGGCATCGAAACCGGCGGTTACTGGGTTGCCGAAACCCTGCACCAACAGCTGCGACCGAATACCGAACTGGGCAAGCTCAACATTACCTTTTACCGCGACGATTACACCAAGATCGGGTTGCACCCGACCGTCAAACCCTCCAGCCTGCCAACCGATATAGACGGCAAAACCATCGTGCTGGTGGATGACGTGCTGTACTCCGGGCGCACGGTACGCGCCGCCATGAACGAGCTGTTCGACTACGGCCGACCCGAACGAATCATTCTGGTCATACTGATTGACCGCGGCGGACGCGAACTGCCGATTCAACCCGATTACGTTGGTCAGACCATCAATCTCGACGACGGCGAACTCATCAAACTCGAAGGGCCGTCGCCTTTCACCTTACGCATCCAGAAAGTTGACGACGATGCCCGGCACTAATATTCAGCTCCACCCCAACGGCAAGCTTAAACATTTCCTCAGCATCGAAGGGCTCAACCGGGGCATTCTCGAAGACATCCTCGATACCGCCGAATCATTCACCTCGGTCACCGAACGCAGCATCAAGAAGGTGCCCATCCTGCGCGGCAAAACCGTCGCCAACCTGTTTTTCGAGGCCAGCACGCGCACCCGTTCGACCTTTGAACTGGCCGCCCAGCGCCTGTCAGCGGACATACTCAATCTCAATATCAGCACCTCGGCCACGGTCAAGGGTGAGTCCCTGCTCGACACACTGCATAACCTTGAAGCGATGCAGATCGACATGTTCGTCATTCGCCACCAGGACAGTGGTAGCGCACATTTTTTCGCCCAGCACGTTGGCCCCGGGGTCAGCGTTCTCAATGCCGGTGACGGCCAGCACGAACACCCAACACAGGCCATGCTCGACATGTTCACCATTCGCCGCCACAAGCAATCCTTTGAGCAGCTCAGGGTAGCCATCGTCGGCGATATCAAACATTCACGCGTCGCGCGCTCGCAGATCCACGCCCTGAACATGCTGAACGTGGGCGAGATTCGCGCCATCGCACCACGCACGCTGATGCCGGAACAGGCCGGCAAGCTCGGGGTTCAGGTATTCGAGGACTTCAACGAGGGCATTCGTGACGTTGATGTCATCATCATGCTGCGCCTGCAAAAAGAGCGCATGACCAGCGCCCTGCTGCCCAGCGAAAAGGAATACTTTCAGCAGTTTGGCCTGACCGCCAGACGCCTTGCACTGGCCAAACCGGACGCCATCGTTATGCACCCAGGGCCCGCCAACCGCGGCATAGAGATCGAATCGGCGGTGATGGATGGCAGCCAGTCGGTCATACTGCAACAGGTCACATTTGGTATCGCGGTGCGCATGGCCGTGATGTCAATGATCGCCTCTCATTCGGCGGAGGCCTGATCGATGAAGACGCTTATTCGCGGCGGAAACCTGATCGACCCGGCATCACACACTGACGGCATCACCGATGTGTACATCGACAATCAACTGATCGCGGCCGTGGGTCAAGCGCCCGATGGTTTCGAACCCGATCAGATCATTGACGCCAGCGGCAAATTGCTCATTCCCGGCCTGGTCGACCTGCAGTGCCGCCTGCGCGAACCCGGCCACTCGCAAAAGGCCACGATCGATTCGGAAACCCGTGCGGCCGCGAGCAGCGGCATCACCAGCCTGTGCATTCCGCCTGATACGCAACCGGTACTGGACCATTCCGCCGTTATCGAACTCATCCACCACCGCAACCAGAAGTCTGGCAATCGTTGCCACGTCTATACCATTGGCGCGCTGACCAAGGGCCTGCACGGTGAAGAACTGAGCAACATGGGCGCACTTAAAGACGCCAGCTGCGTGGCGTTAAGCAACACCCTGTCGCCATTCGCCAACAATCTCGTGCAGCGCCGTGCGATGGAATACGCCGCTGGCCAGGGCATGCTGATCGTCATTCAGCCCTACGACAAGGCGCTGTACTCCAATGGTTGCGCCCATGAAGGCGTACTGACCACGCGCCTCGGCCTGCCCCCCATCCCGGAAGCAGCGGAAACCGCAGCCCTGGCCAAGGACATTGAACTGGTCGCACAAACCGGCGCTCGCACCCATTTTGGCCAGCTGTCCTGCGCCCGCTCGGTGGACATGATCCGCCAGGCCAAACAGGATGGTCTGCCGGTCAGCGCCGACGTCAGCATGCACCAGTTATTCCTCATCGACCGGGATATCGACCTGTTCGATACCAACAAGCTGACCATCCCTCCGCTGCGCGGCGAAAATGACCGCGACGCCCTGCGCGAAGGCCTGCAGGATGGCACCATCGATTGCATCTGCTCCGACCACCAGCCACAGGACATCGACGCCAAGCTACAACCCTTCCCATCCGCCGAGCCCGGCATGAGCACGCTGGATACCCTGCTGCCATTGGCCTTTCGCCTGATCGAAGAGCGTCTGTTCCTGAGTCGGCTGGAAGCGCTTGCGCGGGTCACCATCAACCCCGCCCGCATCTTCAACCTGCCTGCCGGACGCATTGCGGCCGGCGAACTGGCCGATATGGTGATCGTTGATGACCAATGTCACTATCAATGTGATGCAAAGAATTTCGTGTCAGCCGGACGCAATACCGGCTTTCAGGGTTGGGATTTTGGCGCGCGCGCGGTGACGACCCTGGTGGCAGGCCGCATTATCGAGTAGTTGGGCGCGATCCGACCGACCGTTTAATCGACAGGTAAATCCCCAGCCCGATCAGAAAACCACCTCCGAGGTGGTACCAGGCCAATCGCTCGCCTAGAAACACAATGGCCAGCACCGCGCCGAACAGGGGCATGAGGTGGATAAACTGCCCCCCGCGCGCCGCCCCGACCACGGCAATGCCCTGGTTCCACAACAGGAATGCGCCAATCGACGCGAAAACTGCGACATACGCAATAACCACGGCAGTCTCCGCATTGAACGAAAATGCCGGTTCGCCGACAAGGTTCAACCAGTACCCGGGCGCCAGAAACGCCACCCCCACGAGCATCGTCACCAGCAGGAATGCTCGCGCCGACAGGCCGGCTGGCCGCCACCGCAGGGCAATCGAATAAATCGCCCAGACCAGCGCCGCCAGGAGCAGCCACAGATCACCGCGATTAAAATCGAGATCAAGCAGGCTGTTCGGCTCACCGCGCATAATCAGCAGCAACATACCCAGGGTGGAAACGGCAACCCCGCTCAGCTGCCGCCTATCGCGCAGCGCGCCTGGCAGCAGCCAGCCGATAATGATGATCAGGATGGGAATGAAGCTATTGATCAACAGCGCATTGGTCGCCGCGGTGTGTTGCAAGCCGAGATAGACAAAGGTATTGAAACCAGCCACGCCCAACAACCCCATGAGCACCACCCACGCGGCATGGCGCCTGATAATGTGGCGTTCCAGATACAACGCGCCCAGGGCAAACGGTAGAAACACCAACAGGGCAATCTGCCAGCGCCAGTAGGCGAAAGCAAGCGGCGGGATATCCTGGGCAAAGGCCCTGCCGACGACAAAATTTCCGGACCAGAACAGCGCCGATCCGCTCAACATCCAGTAGGCCGATGGGGCCGATTCAGTGTGTGCGGACAACTGCGCCAGACCTGGCCAGCATCGCTCACCACCCCGTTACTGTGGAGGCTAATTCCCTCGCTACACGACCTAATGAGCGGCGCAGGCTAGTCATCCGTGGACAGATCAAAATCATCATCAAAGGTTTCACCGCCCAGATTATGCCGGGGGTTTTTCTGCTCGCCGCCAAAGTTGATCTTCCATTCCAGATTGGTGCTTGAATCGGCGTAGGCCAGCGCGCTTTTTATCGAGATCCGGTCAGCCTTGTACAGATCATACAAGGACTGGTCGAAGGTCTGCATGCCGACCGTATCCCCCTTCTCCATGATCTCCTTGACCTCGTTGAAATTGCCTTCCCTGATCAGCTCGGCGATATACGGCGAGTTACGCAAAACCTCGACCGCGCAGGCCAGTTTGCCATTCATGGCCGGAACCAGGCGTTGCGAGATGACAGCCTTCAGATTCAACGACAGGTCCATCAGCAATTGCTCGCGCATTGCAGTCGGAAACATATTCATGATGCGGTCCATTGCCTGATTCGAATTCACTGCGTGCAGGGTCGTCAGGCACAAATGTCCGGTGTCGGCATAGTTGATCGCTGCCTGCATGGTCTCGCGATCACGCGCCTCGCCGATCATGATGACCTCGGGCGCCTCGCGCAGGGCCTCGCGCAATGCATTTTCGTATGACAGCGTATCTATGCCCACCTCGCGCTGCGAAATGATCGCCTTGTCATGGCGAAACACATATTCAATCGGATCCTCAATGGTCAGGATGTGCCCACCTTCCTGCTTGTTGCGATGATTGATCATCGCCGCCAGCGAGGTCGATTTACCCGAGCCGGTAGAGCCCACCACCAGCACCAGACCAGTCTTTTCCATGACGATCTCCTTTAGCACCGGGGGCAGCAGCAGTTCGTCGATACTTGGAATATTCCACTTGATGTAGCGGATAACCATTGATACTTCAGAGCGCTGGATGAAGATATTGACGCGAAAACGCCCGACATCCTGCAACGTGAAGCCAAGATTCAGCTCGCGATTGATTTCGAAGTCTTCGATCTGCTCATCGGTCAGCAGGCTGTAGGCCAGTTTCTGCACATGCCCTGGCTTAAGCGGCGTCTTCGACATCGGACCAGTCCGCCCATCGAGCTTCATGTTGGGCGCTGCGCCGGTCACGAAAAACAGGTCGGATGCCTGTTTCTCGGCCATGATCTTGAGATACGGCTCAAGCAGTTGGGTAGTGGGTTCGCGACTCATCTGGACCTCTGGGGTTGACCTTGTTGGCAGTATCTAAATCAAACCACCGGGGCGCGAATCATCGTGCTCTTCGAGTTCAAAATCATCGCGATGATCCTGCACCAGCCCGGTTTTGCGTGCGGTATCACTTTCAAGCTTGATGCGCAGGCGCAGATCGTTGACCGAGTCAGCATTACGCAGGGAATCCTCGTAGGTGATCAGGCGTTGCTCATACAGTTCGAACAACGCCTGGTCGAAGGTTATCATGCCCTGTTCATTGGACTTGGCCATCAATGGCTTCATCTCATGCACCTCACCCTTGAAGATGAGGTCGGCCATGAGCGGCGTATTAAGCATGATCTCGACCGCCGGGATACGCCCGACACCATCGATGCGCGGGATCAGGCGCTGCGAAATCAGCCCCTTGAGGTTCAATGACAGGTCCATCAGCAGCTGCTGACGACGCTCTTCGGGGAAGAAGTTAATAATCCGATCCAGGGCCTGGTTGGTGCTATTGGCATGCAGCGTGGTCAGGCAAAGATGACCGGTTTCGGCAAATGCAATAGCGTGTTCCATGGCCTCGCGGTCACGCACCTCGCCAATCAGTATGACATCCGGCGCCTGGCGCAGGGTGTTTTTCAGCGCGATTTCATAGGTGTCGGTATCGACGCCAACCTCGCGCTGGGTGACCAGGCAGTTCTTGTGTTCGTGTACGAATTCCACCGGGTCTTCAATGGTGATGATATGCCCATAACTGTGGCGATTGCGATAATCCACCATGGAGGCCAGCGAGGTCGATTTACCCGAGCCGGTACCACCGACAAAGATGACCAGCCCACGCTTGGTCATGGCAATCTCCTGCAGCACCTCGGGCAGGTTCAATTCTTCGAACGTGGGAATGGTCGAGTTGATGATGCGCAACACCAGTCCACTGCTGCCACGCTGCACGAACGCGTTGACACGAAATCGGGCCACGCCCGGCAGGGCGATGGAAAAATTACACTCCTGGGTTTCCTCGAATTCCGACACCTGCTTGTCGTTCATGATCGAACGCGCCAGCATCTGGGTATGACTGGGGGCGAGAATCTGTTTGGAAACCGTTGTGATCTTGCCGTCGATCTTGATCGCCGGCGGGGAACCTGACGTGATGAAAAGGTCCGACCCGTTTTTGCTGACCATCATGCGCAGCAGGTCGTGCATGAAACCTATCGCTTTATTTCGATCCATAATTCGCTCCTGTCAATTCGCGACCGTGGGCTCAACCCAGGGAGTCTGGATTGGCGGCCTTGCGCTGCGCCTCTTCCTTACTGATAAGGCCCTGGGCAAGTATCTTTTTCAGGTTCTGATCCAGCGTCTGCATACCCATATTCTGGCCGGTCTGAATGGCGCTGTACATCTGCGCCACCTTGTCCTCGCGAATCAGGTTACGAATGGCGGGGGTGCCGATCATGATTTCGTGGGCAGCGATTCGGCCACCCCCGATCTTTTTCAGCAGCGTCTGTGAAATAACGGCCTTCAACGATTCCGATAACATCGATCGCACCATGGCCTTTTCAGCAGCCGGGAACACATCGACGATACGGTCGATGGTCTTGGCCGCCGAACTGGTGTGCAGGGTTCCGAAAACCAGGTGGCCGGTTTCCGCTGCGGACAGCGCCAGACGAATGGTTTCCAGGTCACGCATCTCGCCGACCAGGATGGTATCGGGGTCCTCGCGCAGCGCCGAGCGCAGCGCCTCGTTAAAGCCCAACGTGTCGCGGTGCACCTCGCGCTGGTTGACCAGGCATTTCTTGCTCTGGTGGACGAATTCGATGGGATCCTCTACCGTCAGGATATGACCATATTCGTTATCGTTTTTATAATCAACCATCGCCGCCAGCGTGGTCGACTTGCCCGAACCGGTGGGCCCTGTCACCAGCACGATACCACGCGGATACTCCGAGATTTCCTTGAATATCGACGGCGCATTGAGCTGTTCCAGCGACAAAATCTTGGACGGGATGGTACGGAATACGCCACCGGCGCCGCGATTCTGGTTGAACGCATTGACACGAAAACGCGCCAACCCAGGAATTTCGAACGAGAAATCGGTCTCGAGAAATTCCTCGTAATCCTTGCGCTGCTTGTCGCTCATGATGTCGTACAACATGTCGTGTACCTGCTTGTGATCCATCTCCGGCACGTTGATGCGGCGAATATCACCATCGACACGAATCATCGGCGGCAGTCCGGCTGACAAATGCAGGTCGGAAGCGCCCTGTTTGACACCAAAAGCGAGAAGTTGAGCTATATCCATGATATTTCCACCTGGCAAAGGTTAGTCTGTTATTATCGCTGTACGTGGTCGAAAATATTCGCAAAAACCACTGCGAAACTATAGCAAACCCTATGCATAACATCGAAAAAAATCTTGCCCGGGTAAATCAACAGATCAGCGAGACCTGTGACAAGTTTGGCCGCAATATTAACGACATCACGCTGCTGGCGGTGAGCAAGAAAAAAACGGTCAGCGACATTCTGGCGGCCCTGCATGCCGGGCAAAAAGACTTCGCTGAAAGTTATGCCCAGGAAGCCGAAGGCAAGATCGACCAGATTAACGAGCCCGTGATCACCTGGCATTTCATCGGCCCTATTCAGTCCAACAAAACACGTATCATCAGCCACCGGTTCGACTGGGTACACAGCGTGGACCGGCTCAAAATCGCCCAGCGGCTGAGCGATGCACGGCCCGCGCAACTACCGGCCCTGAACGTATTACTGCAGGTCAATATCGACCAAGACCCGGCCAAATCGGGCATCGACCCTTCACAAATAGCCGAGCTGGCCGACGCCGTGGCCAGGTTGCCGCGGTTAAAACTGCGCGGGCTTATGGCGATCCCGGCGATTCACGACAGCTTTGAACAACAACGCCAGCCTTTTGCGAGAATGCGCCAGGCATTTGAAACGCTGCAACAATCACACCCCGACTGTGACACCTTATCGATGGGCATGAGCGACGACATGTGCGCGGCGATTGCAGAAGGCAGCACACTGGTTAGAATAGGCACCGCAATCTTCGGCCCCAGAGAAAACTGAATCACAATCATGACCAACCCGACCATCTGTTTCATAGGCGCTGGCAACATGGCGACCAGCCTGATCGGGGGACTCATTGGCAACGAGTTTCCGCCACACAACATCATCGCCTCGGACATCGACCAGGCGCGCCTTGATCAATTACAGCGCGATTTTCACATTCGCACCGACGCCGACAATAGCCACGCTGGCGCACAGGCCGATATCGTTATACTGGCCGTCAAACCGCAGGTGCTGCAAGCGGTATGTGCGGGCATGGCCAACATCGCCGGCCAGCCATTGTTTCTCAGTATTGCCGCCGGTATCCGTGAACGCGACATCAATCAATGGCTCGGTGGCGGACGCGCCGTGGTGCGCTGCATGCCCAACACCCCGGCACTGGTCAGCCTGGGCGCCAGTGCGCTGTACGCCAATCCGGCCGTCAGCCCGGAACAGAAACAGCAGGCTCAGGACATTCTGTCCGGCGTCGGTTTGGCGCTCTGGGTCGATGACGAACACGCACTTGATGCGGTCACAGCCATTTCAGGCAGCGGGCCCGCCTACTTTTTTCTGTTTATCGAAGCGCTGCAAAACGCCGGGGTTGAGCTGGGACTGGATGCCGACACAGCGGCTCAGCTGGCGCGCCAGACCGCGCTGGGCGCCGCCACCATGGCCATGGGCAAGGACGTTGCCGAACTCCGGCAGCAGGTAACATCGAAAGGCGGCACCACCGAGCAGGCCATCAAAAGCTTTAACGAAAACGGGCTGCACCAGCTAGTGCTGGATGCGACCCGCGCGGCCGAACGCCGCTCACGCGAACTGGCTGACGAGCTTTCCAAATAACCGCAATAACTCAAACGGAGTGACTGACCTATGGGTTCCGGCTACCTGACATCTCCCCTGTTACTCATCATCAACACACTGATCGATCTGTATGTGTTGCTGGTCATGCTGCGCTTCATACTGCAGATGCTGCGCGCCGATTTTTACAACCCAATTTCACAATTTGTGGTGCGCGCGACCACGCCGCCACTAAAACCCCTGCGCCGCATCATTCCAGGCATTGCCGGCCAGGACATCGCGGCTCTAGTGTTATGCCTGCTGATCCTGCTGGCCAAATATCTACTCATCGCGGCGCTCGGGGCGGGCGCCGTCAGCATTGCCAACGCGGTGGCGCCGATTGGATCGGCCAGTTTTGGCGCCCTGATCATCATCGCCCTGGCCGATCAACTCGCGACCTTCATCAACATCTTCCTGTTCGCCATCATCGTGCAGGTCATCCTGAGCTGGGTGAACCCTGGCGCCTACAACCCGGCGATTGGCCTGATCAACAGCATCAGTCGGCCTGTTACACGACCGTTCCAGAAACTGATACCCTCGATAGGCGGGCTCGATCTATCCCCCTTGTTCGCTACGCTGGCCCTGATGGTGGCCAAAATGCTGGCCATTCCACCGATCATGTTCATCGCCCAGCAACTGTGAACACCGCCCCCTGGTTGCTCAACAACAATACATTAACCCTTTATTGCCACGTCCAACCCGGGGCAAAACACAATCGGCTCATGGGCCTGCACGACCAGCGCATCAAGATTCAATTGAAAGCGCCACCGATCGATGGCAAGGCCAACACGATGCTGATCCGTTATCTGGCTGAGCTATTTGCCTGCCCGCTTGCCGAAATAACCATTCGGCAGGGCGTGAGCAGTCGCAAGAAAACCATTGAAATCAAAGGCATCAACGCGATACCTAAAGAGTTTTATGGGTTAACCCCATGAATATGGAATGTTTCGACCTAAATCGTTTCAATTTCTCAATATCAGCTATTGAATCGGCTCAAAAAACATATCACTATTGCCCGTACCTGTTTGGGTACAGCCAAGAATATCAACTGGAGGAATAATGAAACACGTCTTAAAACTCGCCGCCCTGGCGCTTCTGTTCGCTTTTCAATCCAACGCCTTTGCGGAAAGTTCCGGCGCCGTAGGTAACTACATCGTTCACTATAATGCGCTGGCCACCGAGTCACTGCCCCCTTCCGTTGCCCGCGCCTACGGTATAACACGAAGTAAAAATCGCGGCTTGCTGAATATTTCGGTACTCAAGAAAGGCGGCGATTATCAAGGCGTGGAAGCAGAGATCGATGTCAGCGCCACCAACCTGACCGGACAACTGCGCAACATGAATCTACGCAAGATCCAGGAACAAAATGCGGTGTATTACATCAGCGAGTTTTCGGTCGCTGACCGCGAAACCCTCGACTTTTCCATCAAGGTCACCACGGCGGACAAGGAAACCGGTAATTTCAAACTGCGCCAGCAGTTTTTCACCAACTGATCACGACCTGACTCATCCACACTACTGTTAAGCCGGGAGCTGTCATCAAACAGGCCCCGGCTGTCAGTGAGTCTCCTCAGCCTTATGCCTGGCCTGAATGAAATCAGCATGTGCCACATACAACAGGTCCGCTACCTGACGCAGCAGGTGCTCCTCGTAATGGTGCTTTTCACCGTCGGCATAAGCGACCTGCCACATTAACTCGATGACCTTGAGCTTAGCCTGTTGATCCATGCCTTCGTTCATCATGCGCGTCAAATGCTGCAGCGAAACGAGACGGTCGGCCTCGCGATGGGCGTTGGCCAATAGTTCATCGAGCTGCGGCTCATCGAGTTCCAGATGATCGAGCAGCAGCTGGCGTATCAGCCGGGCCTCGCTGGCATCGTTTTGAAAGTCCGCCTCGGCAACCTCGATGAGCAGAATTGCCGTGGCCAGATCAACGCCGATCGGCGTTTTGTCATCCGCATTGGCTGAATCAGGGAAAAAAAGCTTGTTAAGTAAGGCCTTCATGCCGCAAATAGTAAAGCAGCGCTTCACAAATTCAATTGAATTTATTGATTGAAGCGCTCTATTTAATTGATAATACCCCGCTCAATCAACCCGCAAACACTGTGGTAGCGCCTGAATGACATTGACCGAACTCCGCTATATCGTCGCCGTGGCGCAAAAAAGACACTTCGGGCAGGCCGCGCAGGCCTGTTTTGTCAGTCAGCCGACACTCAGTATCGCCATCAAGAAACTGGAACAGGAACTCGACGTCAAACTGTTTGAGCGCAGCTCCAAAAACGAAATCCGTATCACCGAAATCGGCCAGCGCATTATCGACCAGGCGCAAAAGGTACTGCGCGAGACCCAGGTCATTCAGGAAATCGCGCAACAGGGCAAAGACCCATTATCCGGTACCTTTCGTCTGGGTGCCATCTACACGATCGGGCCCTACCTGTTGCCTGACCTGATCCCGCTTCTAAGCAACAAGACACCGGGGTTACGCCTGATTATCGAAGAGAACTTCACCGCCAGCCTGTCGGCAGCGCTGAAGCAGGGTGAACTCGACGCCATCATCATCTCCTACCCCTTCGATGAACCCGGCATCGAGACCCAACCGCTTTACATCGAACCCTTTGTTGTGGCGATTCACTCCAACCACGACTGGACTCAACGCGATGAAATACAACTCAACGAGCTGCCCGGACAGGATTTGATGCTGCTCGGCGCCGGGCATTGCTTTCGAGATCAGGTGCTGCAAGCCTGCCCGGCCTGCATGGATAGCAGCAGCGAATTGACGCGCAAGCTGGAAGGCAGTTCACTGGAGACTATTCGTCACATGGTCGCCGCGGGTACGGGCATTACCGTGCTGCCCTGCACCAGCCTGATGAACGCCCAGACCAACCAGGACCTGATCAAGATTCGCCCCTTCGCCAAACCCGTGCCCGGACGCACCGTGGCCCTGGCCTGGCGCAAACACTACCCTCGCAAACAGGCCATACAGGCAATCATAGATTGCGTCGAAGCCTGTCAACTACCCGGGGTTAGCATTGCAAAAAAACGCCAACCCGTATGACTGAACAAGACACAGCACCCATTTCCAGCGAGGAGTTGCTCAAGGCCAAGCTGAATAGCGAAACCGCGCGTATTCGCTGGCATGAATTACAGCGTTATTTTGCCGGCGGCTACACCTTATACGTTGACCAGCAACTGGACCTGGTGGAGGTGGCGTACCAGATGCAGCAGGACAATGCCGCCCGAATACAACAATGGATGAACAGCGAATTGCTCAGGCAGGTCAGTAATGATCAAGCGCGCCAATGGCATAACGACGACGCCGAGTTATGGGCCTGCGTGATCAAACCCTGGGTATTGCTACAACCGTCGGATTAAAACCGTGAATACAAAAAAGCCGGGGAACCCGGCTTTTTTTAAACAGTGCAGAAACCGTTATTCGGCTTGCTGACTATCGACGATATCCCGGTTCATGACATTCATCAGATCGGTCACCTGGTTTTGCAGTTCCAGAGTTTCCGATTTTGCCGAGAGCAGATCGATCATTTCGGTGCGTGCCTCGGGACGGCTGCAATACTGATCGACAACGAATGATGCACAAGAGGTCGCGCTGGTCGTGAACGAACAAACCCTTGAACCATTGACTTCATACCAGCCACCAGAACTGTTGGCACAGGATTCAACGACATTGCCGTTACAGGAACTACCGCTCAGCGTCGGAACACATGTTTCGGTCCCACCTGAGGCCACCGAGTCCAAACCCGTATCGCAACCAACGAGACCCAACAATCCAACCAGAGCCGACAAACCTACAATCATTTTCATACTTCACCTCGCAAACAGCAATTAGATTAGTTTTAATGAGTTATCAGGCACTGTTCCTGAAAAAGGCTGGCTGTAATCGATAGCTGCAAACGACACTTCGGTTTACATCCTGATAATACGGCGGGAAACGACCGGGTCCGAACGACAACATCGGAGAGGTAGAAACGACTCCAAACAATACTTCACAAATTGCGTCTGAGTTATCGATGCTGGCGACATTACCCATAGATGAACAGCAATCGAAATAACTGGATGCGAAGTCTAGTCCAGGATTGCATCAATTCAAGAGGCGGGAAAAATTTTCTTGATCGTAATCACAGAAGATATACGAAAATGCTAATTTTCCGAATCTACTAATCCAACTGTTCGGTGATATTGATCAGCGCATAACC
>JGI10211J34971_10000039_pt1 | contig 87141 bp, 158 predicted proteins | sample Etolagsediment_FD_34971 | JGI IMG/M metagenome (IMG submission 34971) | reverse complement strand
CAGTAGGTGATGGGGCGTCAGTAGGTAATTGGGCGTCAGTAGGTGATGGGGCGTCAGTAGGTGATGGGGCGTCAGTAGGTAATTGGGCGTCAGTAGGTAATGGGGCGTCAGTAGGTTATAGGGCGTCAGTAGTACAAAATGCTAAATTAGAAAAATCAATGAAAAATGATATTAAGCAATATATTGCTAAAACATTAAATATATATCCAATTAGAAACAAATATATTTTTTATAAAAGAGTAAATAAAATATCCAAAGGTAAATATACTTCTTGCTATGATGAAAACTTTATCTATGAGGATGGAAAAATTGCAAAAGTAAAAAATCCTGATACTAATATCAATAATTCTTGTTCATCTGGCATCCATGTTTCTACACCTTTTTATTGGACTAAAGGAAATACTTTAATTGCTTGTGAAGTAAATGTAAAAGATATTATTACTTGTTTAGATGGTAAAATTAGATGTAAGAAAATTAAAGTTATTGAAGAAATTAAAGGAGAATAATATGTATTATTTAAAATTAGTGGAATCTAATTGTGTAATTAAAGATGTGGATAAACCTTTAGAATTTAAGAGTTATCAAAAAGCAAATGAGGAAAGAATTTATTTACAACCAGATATAGAGGAAAGAATTATTATTGAGGAAAATATAAATTATGAAATCTAAGCAATATTACAAATATTTTAGATTAGGAATTTTCAGATGCTCTATATTTATTTTAAAAAGAAAATTTTGTTTTAGAATAGAAATTTCTCATGGATGGGAATAAAGAAGGAGATACTATGCTAACAGACTTCATGGAAGATTACTTAAAAGATAAACCAGATTTAAAAAAAGCTATTGAAAATAATAAACCTAACTATATTCCAGAGGAAAAGAATAATCCAATGGAAGTGGTTATTAAACCTGAAATCTTAGATTTATCTAATGTAGAAGAAAATAAGAATGAAGGATTGTTCCGACCTACATCTTTTGAGGAATATATTGGACAGATTAAAGCGAAAGAAAGAGTACAATGTTATATTGATGGTTGTAAGAAATTTAATGACCCATTTCCTCATCTTTTTATTTCTGCTCCTAGCGGATGCGGAAAAACGGTGTTTGCTAATATTACTGCTAATCTTTTAGGGAAAAAATTTGTTTGTGCTACCGCAGGAGAAATCAAATCAGAGCAACAGCTCGTAGACAAAATTATAGAATGTAATAGTGGAATCCTTTTTCTCGACGAGGCTCACAGAATTAGTAATAAAATTGGGACATTTTTTCTACCCATACTTGAAGAATGGAAGATTTCTGGAAAATCAATTAAACCTTTTGTAACCATCTTTGCTACTACTCATAAAGGAAATATATCCGAAAATTTATCTGCTTTAATTCAAAGGTTTCTTCCTATTGATTTAGAAAATTATAAAACAGAAGAATTAATACAAATTGTAAAGCAATTCATAGATAAACAATATTCTGGAGAAAATGTAAATACAGATATACTTTATCAAATTGCAGAAAATTGTAAATTTACTCCAAGAATAGGATTATCATTATTAAGAGAATATATTTATACTAGAAATTGGAAAAAAGTAAAAGATAGCAATAGCATTATTAAAGAGGGCTTAACTTACAGGGATATTCAAGTTTTAAAATATATTAAAGATGTTGATGGGGCTGGTAAAAATACCCTTGCTAAATTCTTAAGAGTAGAACCTAAAACTTATGAATTTGAAATTGAACCTTATTTAATGTTCAAAGAATTAATTACTGTTTCTAATAAAAGAAAATTAACTATTAAAGGTGAAATATTTTTGAAAGGAGTATTAAATGAATTCTGAAGAAAGATTAAATACATTAAGAAAATCTAAGTTATACAATCTTGCTTTAAGGCAAAGAGTGAAAACAAAACAGATCAAGATTACATATTTAAGTAAGAATTTTAAAGTAGTAGAGGATGATTTTTTTGACACAGTATTAATGGGATATGAAATTTTAAATAGAGCAACAAAGAGGGGTATTAAAATATGAAAGTTACTAGGTTAAAAAATTGTTATTGTTATACTTGTAAAAAAGCCTTCCATTATTTAGGTATTGCTCGTCATAGAGCTAAACATAAAAAAAATAAAGAGTATTGTGAAATTCAGTATACGAATGGGGATATTTATACTCATAAATATGGAGAAAAGAAATGAACGATTTAACAAAATTTAAAAACTGGCTACTCCTTTGTGACTTATCGAAGAACACTATATCTGTCTATATGGAAAGATTAACTACTTTCTTTCAACAATATGAAGAATTTAATCAAGAAAATATAGACGCATTTTTAATCTCTGTTCTTGAAAAAAACTTAGCAAAATCTACTTTCAATGGATATAGAAATGCTTTTATTAAATATGGAAGATTTATTAAATCAGACATAGAATTTCCTAAAAATAAAATTCCTAATAAAGAATTGAGACCTTATATTAAAGAAGAACAGTTAGAAGAAATGATTGAAAAAATGCACTGGATGGTTAGTGAACCAGATAAATATAAAGCACTATGTAGTTTGATGTTTTATTCTGGATTAAGGATAGAAGAAGTTATGAGATTAAAAAGAAAAGATATTAAGTTTGACGAGTTGACAGTTTTTGTAAAAGAATCAAAAGGAAAAGAATCAAGAGTTTGTCCTATTACAAAAGAAACAGTTACACTTTTAAAAGTTTATTATTTAGTAGATAGAGAAGATATAAATGCTTTTAACACTAACTCAGCTTCAGTTAGACAATGTTTATATAGAATTGGTAAACAATTAGGATATGATTTTTCTTTACATCCTCATACTTTTAGACATTCAGCTTGCCATTTTTGGTTAAAACATACTAATAATAATTATCATGTAGTACAAAAAATTATGGGGCATAAAGATATTCAAACAATCATTTTATATTCTAAGATTACAAATTCAGAAGCGATGGAAATTATTAAAGATGTATTAAAGAAACGGAGGAAAAAATGAGTTATGAGCTAAGACATTGGGTAAAAGTTGCAGAAAAAGATATTAAAGAAATAAGAAATCGCACATCTGATGAGGATTATATTTATGAACTTTCTTATTTTGTTGCAGACAGATTAGAATATTGTAGTGATAGATGGTGTTTAGAAAGATTAATTCACGTTGAAATTCTTATGAACGAATTAAAAAAGAAATTCTTAAAAATATGGAGGAAAAATAATGAGTGAAATTTGGAAAACAGTTAAAAACTATCCAAATTATAAAGTTAGTAATTTTGGAAGAGTAAAAAGTATGCCTCGTAAAAATCGCAAATATGAAAAAATTTTGAAACCAATTAAAGAGAATTTTGGATATTATAGAGTTAATTTATATAAAAATAATAAAATGAAACATTTTTCAATAAGTAGATTAGTAGCTTCTTATTTTATTAAAAATCCAAAATATAAACCTCAAGTAAATCATAAAGATGGGAATAAAGAAAATAATCATGTATCAAATTTAGAATGGGCTACCTCCTCAGAAAATAATAAACATAAATTTAAAATGAAATTACATATTATGGTTAGAGGAGAAGAATGTTCTTGGAGTAAATTAACTGAAAAAGATGTTAAATTTATAAGAAAAAGTTTTCCATTTCATAATATGAGAGAATTAGCTGAACGCTTTAAGCTAAATAAAACAACTGTGTGGGAAATTATACACAGAAAAATATGGAGGCACATATGAAACCTAAATTCACTCCGCTTCTTGCACCAAATCAACAACCAAACCTAGACGAGATAAATTACCCTCTGTTAATTTCAAATAAGATTGACGGAATTAGGTGTATCTTATATAAAGGAGAAATTCTCTCTCGTTCTTTAAAACAAATTCAAAATAAACAATTAAGAAAAAAACTTCAACCTCTTGCAGATTATACTAAAGAATATAATTTAATTTTAGATGGAGAAATTTATTCTCCAGATTTAACATTTCAAGAGATTGTTTCTTTTGTCATGACAATGGATTTTTCTGACCCTAAATCAATCAAAAAATATGGAGAAATAAAAAAGACACCAGAACATTTAAAATTTCATTGTTTTGACGCTATTAAAGATGATAATTTAGATACACCTTTTATTGATAGAGTTCAATTAGTAGAAACCATAGCTATGTTATTTCCAGAAATAATGTATTCTGTTCAAGAATATTTATTACATAGTAAAGAAGAAATTGAAAAACATTTTGATATAGCATTAGATAATGGAGAGGAAGGATTAATTCTTAGAAATCCACAAGGAAAATATAAGTGTGGAAGATGTACGCTGAAAGAACAAAATGTATTCAAGCTCAAACCTTACAGAACCTTTGATGCTAAAATTATAAATGTTATCCAAGCTACAAAAGTTGACCCAAATGCAGAAAAGAAAACCAATGAGCTTGGGAGGAGTGTTACAAGTAAAAAGAAAGATGATAGAATTTTAATTGAAAAGGCTTCCGCTTTTTTAGTTAAATATGAAGGAAAAGATTTAAAAGTAGTAATTGCTATGACCGACATTGAAAAAGAAAAAATTTGGAAGAATAGAGAAACTTATATTGGAAGATGGATAGAGTATAAAGGAATGTTAATAGGGGCTAAAGATTTACCACGCCATCCAGTAATGGAGAGATGGAGAAAGGATAAAGATGGCTCTTAAAGATTTCGAAAACCAAATCTTAAAAAAATCTAAACCTAAAGAAATCCCTGTTTTTAAAACAGAATTCTTAGATATTCCTAAATGTTCTATAATTGAACTAAGAGGGCTTCATAATTCTGGGATAGTTAAATTTAGCATTAATTTATTGAACAATATACAGAATCAAGATGGGCAAGGATTATATGTAGATGCAGACTATAATTTAGATCATAATTTGATAAATCATCAAACTTTATTATTACAGCCTCAAAGCCCACAAGAAACCTTTGACATCTTATCTCAAGAACCCCTCTTAAAATACCTCTCAATCACTGTCATTGACTCTGTATTGAATCTTTTACCATTAAATGGGGATTATACTCAATTTGACCAAAATTTAAAATTATTAAGAGAAAAAGTTAAGAAAAATCGAACTATTTTAATTATTTTAAACCCTTATTTATCAAATAAAGCTAATATGCTTAGCAAATATACTGATATAATTATAGTTATGAAAAGAGTTAAAACATTAAAAAAGGAAATTAAAGGTCAAGGGAAGATTTTGAAGAATTTAGTCAACTTAAATTGCGAAAAATTTGACTATACTATATAACTATATGTAATCAATATTTATTAAGATATACTTTGTATATCTTTTTATAAAAAAGACATAAATTTATGTCTTTTATTTAAAGAGTATATTATATAACTCTTTTATTAAGAAAAGAAGTTAATTTATTAACTTCTTTTAGGTAGTAAAAAACGAAATGCAAAAATAAATTGCGGATTGTTAATCCGACATGTTTTGAATTGCATATTTCTGCAATTCATGTCATTTAGTTACATATATTAACATAGGTAGAGTGCAAAAACTTACATTTTGTACAGTTTTATACCTTTTCTTACATGATTTTACAGGGGTTGACACCTAAAGAATAATATGTTATACTTAATATAAGAAAGGAATGTTCAATGATAAAGACAGTATTGAAGAAAATTCAGGAGCAACGAGAAACATTACCAGTAATATGTTCAGATGATTATGATATAATGGAGATAGATAAATCTATAAAAATTTTGGCTGATATGATTGAGAATATAGCACAAGCAATAGATACAAGAGATTTTTATTCATAAATTAAATTATTGAGGCGAAAAATGAATGAACTTGAAATTTTAACTAAAATGTTTGACAAAATTAAAGAAAATGGGTGGAAATCTGTTACAGGGTTATCTTCTGATATGGAAGCTAGAATAATATTGAAGAAAGGGTTATTATCTTCTTTTATTTTTAACTTAGATGTAGCGAAAAAATTTTGGGGAGAAGAAGAAATAGATATTGATGGAAATACTTTGGAAGAAGCTTGGGAATATTATTGGAAAAATTCTGGTCATATGGTTGATAAGAATGACTTAGAAGTAGCTTGGGGATTTGATATTGAGACTACAGATGCTTGGAAATATCATCTTCAGCAAATGGTAATAGAAAAAGATAGATTAAGATATATAGATAGGTTTTTGAAATGAAAAGTGTATGGAAGTTAACAGTTGAAGAATATTTTGAAATAGTAGCAATTGCTAAAGCTGATGGATGTTTACCAGGAGAGAGTTTAGAACCTTATTTAATTAAATATATGCAAGAAAAAGGAAAGAAATCTTCCGCACATACTGAACTTACTAAAGAAGAAATGATAAAAGAATATAATTCACATGGTAAAAGTGTTTTGAGTTCAGAAGTAGATGATAAAGGGAAAACTAAATATAAATATTATAAAGGAGATAAATAATGGCTGGTTATGATAGAAATAAAGATGTTACACTTCATAAAGCTGTAAGTAAAACTGAGAAAAGGTACTTGAATGTGATTTTATATAAATATGATAACAATGAACCTAAAGTCAGAATTTGTCCTGTAGCAAAAAATACTAATCCAAATTGTGATGATAAGAAGAAGTGGATCAACCAAAAGAGTATTTCTGGACTCAGCCAAGTTGAAGTGCTTAATTTAATCCAAGCATTAAACGAAGTCGTAAATTATTTTTAAGGAGAGAATAATGAAAAAATTTATTAATTTAACTTTATTAACTATAATTGCATTAAGTCTAAGTTCTTGCTCATTTATCCCTCGTTTGACTTTTTCAACGCCTGGAACAGTGCCTAAAGAAACTCAAAAATCTTTGAGAAAAATCAAATGTGCTGGAACAATTATTTTAAATGAGAATGGTACTATTAAAGAATGTACTAAAGGTTTTTATGAATATACTAAAGGGTATTCTGAAACTGAAAGAAAATATACTATTATGGAACGAGTAAGTAATTTTATTAGAACCTTATCAGGATTTGGCTTTTGGGGCTTAGTAATTGTAGCACTTTTATGTCCTAGTTTATTAGGATTAATTGTTGGTAGAATTTTTAATGGAGCCAATACTTTAGTTGATCAATTAATTAGAAGTATAAAGAAATTTAGACAAACTTCAGATGCTAAAGAAGAATTAGATAATATTCTTCGTGCAGAAACAGACGAGAAAACTAAAAAGATAATTGCAACTAAAAGGGTTACTTTGAAATGACAAATATATTGAAACACAACCAGAACAATCTTTAGAGTTATATTGTCCAGAATGTGATGCTCATGTTTATCAGTGTGATGAATGTAGAAATTATTTTAGCCCTGATGATAAAATGTATTGTGATGAAACTTCTGTAAATGGGTATCATATTTGCGAAAGTTGTAAGGAGGAAGAAAGTGACGAGGAATGAGCAATTCAAATTAGTCCCAAAACTAATCAATAAAGCAATTGAAAAGGGCTGGAAAGATGGAGAATATTTTCAAAAGTTATATGCAATGTATCCTGCTAATTTTGGTCGTAACCTGCTCACAGATAATTTCTATCGTATAATAATCACTAACTTTGAATTTGCTAAAGCTTATTTTGGAGAAACTCAGTATAAATTTCATTTAAGTCAAATGATATTATTACAAGATCCTTTGGATTATTTTGTTCAATTTGAGGAGCTTGACACCTAACAATTAATATGTTATACTTAAAGAGAAAAGGAAATTAGCATGAAAAGAATTCTTTTAGATAAGTATAATTACGAAAAATTACTTGACGATATTAAACTTATTACTAGAAGTCATAAAATAGTTAGAGATGAAAATAATAAAAAGAAAAGAGATTTTGCGAGTTTATTAACAGAAAATTTATTGACTAGATTATTTAGAGATATAAGAGAAATGGCTGATATTGCTCATAGAAATGGTAATGGTTATGGAGGTTATTTAAATGTGGAAGAAGGAAAGGAATAAATATGCCATATATAAAAGAAAGAAGGGATTTTGATATAGTTTTGAACGAAATGCCTAAGTTTAAAACAAAAGGTCAATTGGAATATGCAGTATTTAAATTAATGAAACAGTATATGTCAATAAGAGAATATAGATATAGTTCATTGCATGATTGCACTTATGCTGTCCAACATTGTGCGGATGAATTTAAAAGAAGGTTTTTAGATAAGAGAGAAAATGAAGCTAGAGAAACTAATGGAGATATAGATGCTTAAAGAAATTCCAAAAACTATAATGCACGTTTATTTAGCTGGTATTATGTTAGGTGGTGAATATCAAAAACCTACAGTAGATTGGAGATATAAAATTCGTAAGCATTATAAAAATTGGAAAGGAAAAGGTGTTTATGAAATTTGTTTCTTAGACCCTTGGAATGGAGAAGTTGATGCTGAGATTGATAATGAAGGATTAACAAATAACAAAATTTCTGGAAAAGTTATATATGCTGGAGATAAACTAGCTATTAAAAAAGCTGATATTATTGTTGCGAATTTCAATCAATTTGGTAGTAAAAGGCCAAGTGTAGGAACTTATTTTGAATGTGGTATGGCGTTAGCATTTAATAAACCCCTTATTTTAATTGTACCAGAAAATGAATTTGAAAGATGGAATAATCATCCTTTCACTTCACAGGCTGTAGAAATTTATAAAAGTGTTGATGAATTTTTAGATTCAAAAATTTTGAATTGGTTTTATAAAAGAACGAATTCAGCTATATATAATTGGGAATTATAATAAAAATTTGTAGAGCAATTGATTAAGGACTTAAATTATGAAAGAAATAATTATAAATAATTGGCTTAAAACTTATTTAATTGGAGCGATGAGTAAAACTAAAGCCAAAGATGGAGGTGCAGGTTGGAGGGAATCTTTACAAATTGAATTAGAAAAACGTATAGATGAAAATGATAATCCTATCTATATTTTTAATCCTTGTACTGCAGAGCAGTCTAAAGTTGGATTAAATCCGTTAGAATACCATAAAAAAATAAATGGTTGGTTGAATTCTGGGCATAATGATAAAGTGGCAGAAGGGTCGGATTTAATTTGGGAAGGGAAACATTATATTTATTTAGATGAAAATAATAAACCCTTTTTGAAAATAATTCCAGGCGATGATTTTTACGTTGAACAGAGTAACTTTTTAATTTGTAAAATAGATGCTGGAGATTCGCCTTGTTTAGCAAAAAATACAAAAGTTTTAATGTCAGATTGGTCACAAAAAAATATTCAAGATGTTAAAGTCGGAGATGAAGTTTTAGGATTTAAAAAATTAAAAAATAAGACAAAATTGGTAAAAACAAAAGTTTATAATTCTCAAAAATCAGGATTTAAGAAATGTTTAAAAATCAATGATAATAAAAATAATACTATTTATGCCACTCCAGAACATAAATTTTTAACTAGAAATAAGAAACATGGAAGTATTTATAAAGAAGTACAAAATATAAATAATGTTTTTAGTATAAAACAAATGCCAATATCAAAAACATATTTAAAAGGATGGTTGACAGGTTATTTACAGAATGATGGATGTTTTCAAGAAAGTTGGTCTTCACATCAAGTTATTATTGTAACAGATAAGTTACATGAAATAAAAAAAGTGCAAGAAATATATGAGATATTTGGTATTACATCAACAATATCTAAAAGATTTTGTGAAAACAGTAAAAAATATCATTATATTTTAATAGTCAGTAAAAAGAAATATTATTTTGAATTAAGAGATTGGAAAGATAATCACCCACTTTCATTTGATTTTAAGAGGGGATGGCTTGCAGGAGCTATAGATGCAGATGGATATTATGATAAATGGAGCATCCGATATTCTCAAGCTAAAGTTCATATTAAAAATAGAAAAATATTTAAAAAATATTGTAATGATTTAAATATAAAATTTTCGGTTCAAAAAAGAAATAAACCATGTAGTATATTTGGAAGAAAACTTAATGGAAGCGGAGAATATATTTTTTCAATTGCAAAATCTTATGCATTTTTTATACCAACACAATTCGATTACAAAAGAAAAAATTATCAATTATATTTATCTGGGTTAAGTTCAAAAATAAAAAGTTCTATTTCCTCACGTAAAAATGTCTATGATTTAACAACAGGAACAGGAAATTTTATAGCTAATGGATTTATTGTACATAATTGTGGGACATTTTATGAAGCTGGCTATTGTCGTAAATTAAAAAAACCAATTTATGTTATTCAAACAATGAGAAGAGAAGAATACCCAGAAAGTTTTGTTGGTTGGGTATTTGGAAGCGGAGGGGACTTTTTTCCAAATCAATCACAATTATTAGATTTTTTAGATAAGAAATATAAATTAAAAGTAAAGAAAGGTTCAAAGTAATGGTCAAGAAAAATAAAATCAGGCAGTTTAGTTCAGGTGCTACCAGAGATTCAAATGAAGGAAAATTAGATTTCGAGGGGTTTTATAGCCCTTTAGTAATGCGTAGATATTCTGAATATATGAATAAACACAGAGTACAATCTGATGGAAATTTAAGGGATTCTGATAATTGGCAAAATTTATTTGGTGAAGAGCATTTAAATGTATGTATGAAATCATGTTATCGTCATTTTTTTGATATGTGGCTTCAACATAGAGGATATGAAGGGCAAGATGATTTAGAAGAAAGTATTTGCGCCTTACTGTTTAATGCTCAAGCTTATTTATTCAAATTATTATTAGAAAAAGAGAAGAAAGGAAGTAGTAAGAAATGAAAGTAAAATACAACGATGATAGAGATGATTTGTACTGTATTGAGTGCAAAGAACGTATTAATCTCGGAGAAAAGTACGCTGAGATTACTGAAACTTATTTAAGTGAAAAAATTAGGAAAACCTATCATATTTCCTGCGTTCCAATTCAAGAGGAAGAATAATGAAGAAAACTAAAAAAGAGAGTTTATTTTTTAGAGTTCTCAATAGAGTATTAAAACTTTCTTATCTAAAACTCTTTGAATTTTCGGTAGGATTTGTAAAAGGAATATCTTTTAAAGTAGAATTCTTTGAAACTAAAAGTGAAAAATGATAGATTTCTTATTTTGTTTAGTCATTTTAATTTATCCAATAAAATCTCATTATAATGGAGATAGATAAATGAGAAATACTCATGGATGGAGAATTTTAGAAGAAACTAAAGATTATATAATAATGTATACTCAATTTGGTAAAGTTGATTGTTGGGGTAAATTGAGGTTCGCTCAATGTTTAAATTTGACTACTAAAGTTTATGAAGAAATGTATTTGGAAGAAAATGTATTTACTTCTTCAAATGTTCCTAAAACAGGAAAAGAAGAAGAAAAATATTTAAAGAGAAGTGTAAAGAAATTATTAAAAAGAATGAAGAAGGGAAAGAAATGAGTAAAGTGATTATTTTAGATGCTGGAGCACTCACTTTTAACTCGATTCATCTATTTGGAACTATGAATAAAAAGAGAGTGGAAGGGTTACTTCCTTCTAATTCTTTCATTCCTCCTATTGGTTATACTTATCAAAATATGATCTTATCTGCTTTGAAGCGTATTGGAGTAGAAGAAGATACTAAAGTTATCGTGGCTCTTGATGCTAGAAATTCGTTTCGTAAGGCATTTTACAAAAAATATAAGGGGCAACGAAAAGAAGCTCGTGAAAAACAGACTCACATTAATTGGGAAAAAGGTTTTCACTCAATTGAAGTAATAAATTCTAAATTAGAAAACTCAACAGATTGGCATTTTTTAAAATTCGAAGACCAATTTAATCTTTTAGATTTACTTCAAACTAAAGAAGGAGAAGAATTGATTGGAGATGATTATGAAGATTGGCAATTTGAAAAAGATTATGGATTAGAAAGCGATGATATTCAAAGCGTAGCAACGAGATATTTTAAAGATTCAGAAGTTATTTTAGTAACTGGGGATAAAGATTTATATATGCTCGCTTTCAACGAAAACACCAAAATTTACTCATTAAATCTTAAAGTGAAAGGAAAAGGAGCCTACGCAATAATTAAACAGCCACTTAAAATTCTTAGCGAAAAGGTAAGGCTTGGTGATATTTCTGATAACATTATAGTAGACAAATTACATGATACTCCTCTTGAACAAAAAAGACGAGAATTTATTATTAATTTACTTTCTCTTCCAGATTGGGTTGAAAATCCCATCAAACAAAAGTTTGATAATCTACCTAAAAAAGAGATCAAACCCAAAGAATTACCTTATCAAAATTCATTGGCTAAAAGATATTTTGATATTTATAAAAAGGATAAAATTATAACATATGAATACTGCAAACAATTAATGGAGAAAAGAGCAAAAAGGAAAGAGAAGAAGGATAGATTAAAAAAATTAGAAAAGAAAAGAGAAGAATTGAAAGAAGTAAAGTTAGAAGATTTAAGTAAAGCTAAGTTTAATGGGTTAAAGAGAAGTGGATTTCTTTGGGAAATTTATCCTAAAGCTCCAGAAAATTATAATGAAATTAAAAAGGATACATAAATGAAAATTTTATGGATGGATGTCGAAACAACTGGTTTAGATGCTAAGAAGAATGATATTATTACTTTTGCAGGAATGGTTGAAATAGATGGAAAAGTAATTGATGAAATTTATTTAAAAATGCAACCACATGATTGGGATAACATTGAAGCTTCTGCTTTAGAAGTAAATGGAATTACTAGAGAAGAATTAAAAACTTTTCAAACTCCTCAAGAAGCTCACAAAAAGCTAATTTCTTTTTTATCCAAACATGTAAACAGATATAACAAAAATGACAAGTATCAGCCATCAGGATATAATATAATGTTTGACATGTTATTTCTTGCGGAGTTCTTTAAAAAATGTAATGATAAATATTTCGGTGCATGGATAGATTATCATAAGTTAGATGTTGCTACCTTAGTGATGTTTTTCAAATTAAAAGGTGTATTAAAATTAGAAAAATATAAATTAACTTATGTAGCAGAAGCTTTAAATATTCCATTAAAGGCGCATGACGCTAAAGAAGATATTTTAGCAACTAGAGAAATATTTTATAAACTATTAAATAAAGTAGAAATAAAGGAGAGTGAAAATGTCTGAGAAATTAGATAAACAAGTTTTAGTAGTTGCAGGAATTCCAAGTAACAAGAAAGTAATTAAATTTAAAGATGATGATACTTGGTATGATGTAAGTGAAAAAGTACAGGGTTATGATTTAGAGAAGTATGGAATAGTTGCAGGAGCTACAGTAGATGTTACTTTTGATGAGAAGAAGCAAGTCGTATTTTTAAAGGCTAAAAAAGGTGCATCTAAACCAAAAGAAGAAAAGAAAGAAGCTCCTAAAGAAGAAGCTAAAGTTGTAGAAGGAAAAACAGAAACTTTAGTTATTGCAGGAGTGGCAAAGAATAAAAAAGTAGTTAAATTTAAAGATAGAGATGGTTGGAGCCAAATTTCTTCGGAATTACAAGAATTAGATTATGATACAGTAGGTTATAAATCTGGTAAAACAGTTTTAGTTACATTTGATGATAAAGGAGTTATTACTTCAATGGCAGTAGAAGTAACGCCTGAACCAGCTCCAGAAGCCTCAAAATCAAGTTCTAAGGGGTCATATTCAAATGATATTAACGCAAATAGTATTGAGGCTCAAGTAGCTTGGAAAGGTGCTGTAGAGGTCGTTGTAGCCCTTATTAATCAAGGAATGTTGACAGAAAACCCTTCTACTAAACTAACAGAATTAACTAAAGTTGGAATTTTAGCTATTTCAGATAGATAAGGAGTTTATATGAATAAACGCAAAAAACCCGATTATTCTAAAAAGAAAAAGGGTATTGATACTGATGCTATTATTCTACAAAATAGAATAGTCTTTATTTATGATGAAATAACTAGTGAGTTAGCATTGGATGTAAATAAAGAATTAATGGCATTAGATATTTTGTCCAATGATCCTATTACTGTAATAATTAATTCTTGTGGTGGTTCTTGTGAAGCAGGGTTATCTATAATGGATACTATCAAAAGAGTATCATCTACAGTTATTACACTTATTAATGGCTCTGCTTATAGTATGGGAGTTCATATTGCTTTAGCTGGAGATGTAAGGTGGGCAACACCAACATCTACTTGGATGAATCATGATGTAGAAGATTTTGTTTGGAATACTTCTCAAAAAATTCATGATAGAGCTAAATTTTTAGACAGGTTTACTCAAATTTTTATTAACCAAATGAAAGAAAAAACCAAACTTAGTCCAAAAGAATTGGCAAAAGCTAAAAATGGAGAGCTTTGGTTTATTGGAGATGAATTAAAAGAAAAAGGTATTGTAGATGCAATTGTTTAGAGACATTTTATTTTGGTTAAATTTAATTTGTTTTTTAATAATTAGTATAATAGCTTTTATTTTATATAATATTAGCGTTATACTGTTTAATATAGGAAAATTTATATATGAAAAGATTTTTCTCGTCGGATTATCACTTCTTCCATAGCAACATCATCCGCTACTGTGACAGACCATTCAAAGATGTTTATGAAATGAATGAAGTTATTATTAGAAACCACAATGCAAGGGTGAAATCAAAAGATGATTTCTACTTTCTTGGAGATTTGGGCTTCTTCGCTTCTCGAAATAGAGCATTTAGAGGTGAAGGTCAACCTTATAAGCCAGAAGATATTTTAACACAATTAAATGGGAAATGGCATTTTGTAAAAGGAAATCATGATAAATCTTCAAATAAATTTAATGTTAAAACGACAGAAATAATTTTAGATATTGCTAAAATGAGGGTACAATTAATTCATGACCCCAAATATGCGAAAATTGATTATCCTTTAATCCTATGTGGGCATGTGCATAATAATTGGAAAGTTAAAGAATTGCATTATTTAGGGAAGAAATCATTAATTCTGAATTGTTCATGTGATGTGCATAATTTTTACCCTATTTCTTGGGATGAGATACAAGGAATCTACACTAAATGGTTAAAAGGGACTTCTATTACGTCTTTAAATAAATGGAAAGGTCAAAAATGACACCTATTGTACGCAAGACATACCAATCATTTGTATTAGACTATTTGAAAATGAATATAGATAATTTTCAAATTAGTAATAAGAATGGAAAAAATTTGTTTACGTGTCCGCTCTGTAAAGAGCACGAAAAAGAACCAATAACCGCAAACCTTTTCCCAAAAGATTCTTACAATGTATATTGTTTTGACCCTGAACATAAACAGTTAGGGGATATTTTTTCTATGGTTAAAATATTTGAACCAGAAATGAAAAATTTAAGTGATGATGAAATTGGCCAATATTTAGAAACAATATTTGATATTAAGACAGATGAAAAAGTAAATAAATTATTAGCTATGTATCATAATTTAGGCTGGTCTTTAGTTCCTATAGCTAAAGGTGGGAAAGAAGCTAATATAGAAAAAGAGTGGCAATTAAAAATTCATAAAAATATCGCTGAATGGCAAGACTGGTTAGACGCTGGACTTAATTTAGGGGTGAACTGCAATTTATCGGGAGTAACTATTTTAGATATAGATGCGATGCCTACTAAAATGAAAAAGAAATGGTATGCAGGGAAATTAAGTGAAGAAGAAAAAAAAGAAGCTCTTAAAATTAAAAAAGAAAATGTAGAGAAAGCTTTAAATCTTTTAGGAAATCCTAAAACTCTTTCTCAAGATTCCTTGGGTGGAATTCATCTTTTCTTTTTCAATGAATCAGATTTGCCAAAAACCAATATTGATTTAGAAGGGATTCATATTGATATTGAAACTAAAGAAGGGCAAGTATTAGTTGAACCTAGTATAGTTGATGGAGAAGGTAGAAAAATGAATGAGTTACCCATCATTAAGATGCCTGAAAAAATAAAGAAATTAGTTTTGGGTAAAGTTAAAACTACAAAGAAAACAGAAGAGATTCCAAATATAGAAGCTGAAAAAATAAAGGGCTTAGATGGAGATTGTAATAACAGCTTTATCCAACTCGGTGGCATGTTGAGGAAAAAGCTGAATGTTAAACAGACTGAATATGCTTTACAATTAATTAATCAAAATCTTTTAGACGACCCAATGGAAAATAAAGCTGTAAGGTCTATGTGTAGGTCTATTGAAAAGTATCATGAAATAGATATGGAAGATTTGGCAGATAAAGTTATTGAAAGATTAGAAAAAATTGAAGAAGCAAGTATTAGAGATTTAACTTATTCTTTAAGGCAGGAGCAAAAAGATATTGAAGATGTTTTAAGATATTTAGTTGATGCAGACAGAATTTATAAGAAAGGTTTTAAATATAAATTATTTGCAAAAGCGAAATGGAATACAGAATTTGTAGATGCTAGTAAACTTTTAGATTTTAAAGTTCCTTATTTTGATAAGTATGCTATTATAAGAAATTCTGACATGATTGTTATTGGTGGTAAGACAGGTTCAGGAAAATCTTTTTTGGCTTTAAATATTATCAAAAAATTAATTGACCAAGGTATTAATCCTAATTACATTTCTTCTGAGCCTGGAAATAGATTTGCGAAAATAGCAATGGGGCTAGGTTTAAAAGAAGGAGACTTTAAATGGTGTAATCATTACAGGCCAGAACAAGTAGAGTTGGAAGACAATGCTGTAACCTTAGTGGATTGGCTTTTGCCAAATAATTACGCTGAGACTGATAAGCTTTATTCTAGCTTTGCACAGCAATTAGATAAACATGGTGGCCTTTTGTTTATCTTTGCTCAATTAAGAAAAAATGGAGAATGGTTTGCTAAAGATATGATAGATTTCTTTGCTTCTCTGACTTGTTCTTATAATTTGGGTTCTTTTACAGATAAATCTGGGAATTTGATTATTGATAGAGAAAATACTCATTTTTTAACAAGTAAAATTAGAGAAAGTAGAACAGGAAGACAAATTATAAAAATACCAACAAAGTTTGATAAGGAAACCAAAATAGTGGGGCTAAGAGATGAATAAACTAAAAAAATATATAAATAAAAATTATTTGAAAGACAACCAAAAATTATTATTAGAAACTTGGTATGATGTAAAGTTTATGAAGAAAAGAAAACAATATTTTTCTCAAGAAATAGTTTATAAAAATTATAGTTTATGTAAAATACAAACGTGGGATATATTAAAATATAATGAGAACATATCATACACTCCTTATTGTATTAAGAATGAATGGGGTAGTTATACTGTTACAGTTCCTAAATTTGGGCAGTTAACAGAGAAGGATATTGAAAAAGCTGTTAGATATGTTTTGAAAAAATTTAATCTATGGTCAATTTTTAATATTAAATTAGATGGAAAAAATTTTAAATATAGTTTTTATCCTGAATATAAGATAGATATTGAAAATTTAAGGTGGATACATGAAAAACAATAAATATATAATTGGATTAGATTTAAGTACAAAATGTACTGGAATTTCTTTATTTGATTTGGAAGGGAATTTGATTGATTTCACAAAAATTAAACCAAAAACTGCATATTCTGTGCTAGAAAGAATTAATTATATGGTTTGGGAATTTGCTGATTATATTAAACCATTAAAAGGTTCTATAGAAAAAATTATTATTGAAGATATTTTTTTAGCTTATTTTAGAGGGAAAAATCAAGTAAAGGGATTTGGAAATTTAGGAAGAATTTCTGGGGCTATTATGGCTACTATAGCATTAGGAGTAGAACGGAATTTTACTGAAATTGTTGAGTTAAGGTTGGCGAGTGTTGCTAGGCCTTTAGTAGGATTAAAAGGAAATTGTCAAAAAGCAGAAGTACAAGTCTGGTGCTTAAAAAATTTTACAGATATAGATGTTTCTCATTATGAAGGTTTAATAGAAGCGGTTCAAGCTAAGAAACAAGTTAAAGATATTACACATAAAGTTTATAAAGATAGAATGAATAAGATTTCTAAATTAATAGAGAGAGAAACTGATTTCGGGGAAGATGTGTCGGATGCGATTTTACTTGGGGTATCGGAGATTAAGAAAAATGAAATATAATAGTGAAGCTGAAACTAGAAAGCATATAGCACAAGTAGGTAAATATCTTTTAGGAGTTATTCAAAGATTAACTTTTAGAATTATGTTTCATGATAAAAGTAAACTTAGTAAAGAAGAAAAACCAATCTTTGATAAATTTACACCTAAACTGAAAAATGCTACTTATGGAAGTAAACAGTATAAAAAGTATTTAGAAAATATGAAACCAGCTTTAAATCACCATTATGCTATAAATAGACATCATCCAGAATATTTTATGAAAGAAGATAGATATATTTTAAATACTCATTCTGCTTTAGGATGCATGAATTTAATTGACATTATTGAAATGCTTTGCGATTGGAAATCTGCTACTTTAAGACATAAAAATGGAGATATTTACAAAAGTATAGACATAAATCAAAAAAGATTTGGTTATACAAATGAGTTAAGAGCTAGGAATTTGTAATTTGATCCCTTTCCCTGTTTAGATGGATTTTTTCCTATAGCTTGGTTAATTGAAAAGTGTCATAAAAATGGTCGTAAAATTATGCACTATATAATTACAATGGGTTTTATTTTATTAATGATTTTACAGGTCATTATATTATTTTGGTGGTTAAGATAATGCTAGTATATCCAAAAGAAAAAATTCTATTTATTCATATTCCTAAAAATGGTGGGGCAGTTTTTCTAAATTATGGAAAAATAAATAAAAAACAATGGGGAGTATATCAAAAGACCCATACACAAATTAATACTGAAATTTATAAAAAATATAAAAATTGGAATATAGTAACCATCGTTAGAAATACTTATGAAAGATTGGTTAGTTTATATAGATTTAGATGTATGATTAAGAAATCTGAATCATTTAAGACTTTTGAAGATTTTGTTTTAAAGTTTGCACATAAAGAGTTATTATTTAATCAATTAGATTATATTAGTATTGATGATAAAATTGTAGCAAATAAGATAATTATATATGATAAAAATGGCTTAACTACACAAATTGCTAAAGTATTTGGAGATACAAAATTTAAATTACCTTTAAAGAATAAATTAACTCATTTTTATGGAAAATATGATTGGAAATCTTATTATACACCAAAAGCGTTAGAAGAAGTTAATAAATATTGTAAAAAAGAAATAGAATATTTCAAATTTAAGGAGTAAATTATGGATATTTATTGGTGTCCAGTTTGCAAACAATTAAGGAGATTTGAAATTTATTTGCATATTAGTAAAAATGTTACATGCGGAATATGTACAGAATGTAAAAATCATTGGGAAGGTAAAGAATTAGAAGAACTTTATGAAAGAGGGAGTATGGTAGATTAAAATGAATACAAGAGAATTAGGAAAATTTAAAATATGTTCTAAATGTAAGATAGAAAAAGAATTATCTGAGTTTCATAAAGACAAAAATACTAATGATGGACATTGTTATAAATGTAAAACATGCGTGAAAATATATAGAGAACAAAATTCAATTCATCTTAAAGAATTAAATAAAAAATGGAGAATTATAAATCGAGAACATAAATTAGCTATGGATAGAAAATATTGTGCAGAAAATAAAGAAAACCTGTATTACAATTTGATTTAGATGGTAATTTTATTAAAGAATGGGAAAGTTTTCATGAGATTGAAAAACAATGTGGGTTAGCTCATCAAACTATATCCTATGCTTGTAAAAGTATATCTCATATTTCAAAAGGCTTTATTTGGAAGAAAAAATAAAAGAGGTTTATATGGAAAGTACATGGGATAAAGGAAGAAAATTAGAATGGTATATAGCCGAAAAATTTAGAGAATTAGGCTATAAAAATGCTTGCCCTTCTAATGGAAGTGGGAATAAGGGGTCTAGCGGAGATATTTCTGGCGTAGAAAATTGGGTTGTAGAAGCAAAATTGAGAAACACCAAAGACATTACTATAAAAGAAGATGTATGGAAGAAGTTGGTTGAAGAGATTCCTTTAGGTTCAGAAAGGCTTCCGCTATATGTGCTTGAAAATAAGAATCAAAAAAGGTGGGTTGTAATGGATTTAGAAGATTGGTTTTATTTAATAGGAGAAAAAAATGAAAAGACATAAAAAAAATGAAATTAAAGGTTTAGTTAGATTAAGGAAAGTCACAGCAAAAGAACCTACTTTTGAATGTGATAATTGTAGTTGTAAAAGATATTCTAAATGTACCTGTATGAGGAAAAAATGAAAACTTTAATTTTGTTAACAGGAAATATAGCTTCGGGAAAGTCTACTTTAGCTAAAAAATGGGCTAAAGCTGGTTATAGAATTATTTCCAGAGATGCTATCCGTTACATGGTAGGGGCTGGAGATTATATATTTAACATTGATTTAGAGCCTACTATTAAAAAAGGTACTCTAGCATTATTAGAAGAATTTTTAAAAGATGGAATTGATATTGTTTATGATGAGGTTAATGTAAATAAAAAATTAAGAGAACCTACTATTAAATTAGCTAAAAAATATGGATATAAAGTATTGGCTGTTATTTTACCAAGATTAAGTAAAAAAGAAAGTGTTAATAGAAGGTTAAAAAATCCTCATGGTCAACCTGATAGAAAAATTTGGGAAGAAGTTTGGGAAAGATTTGATAAAATATATGAAATTCCCACTTTAGAAGAAGGGATTAACAGAATAATAAAGGTGAAATAATGAAAATTTGTTGTTTAGCAGATTCTCATATGGAAGAAAATAATATTGAAATACCAGAATGTGATATTTTGTTTTGTGCTGGTGATTATGATATTAGAACTTTAGATCATTTAGAACAATTAAATGCTGTTTTTTATAAATGGAAAGAAAAAGCAACTCATATCGTAGCAATAGGTGGCAACCACGATTTTCAATTAGAGAAATTAAATTATCATTCTATTTGTGATATTCTAAATTGTTGCACTTATCTTTTTAATAATTCAATTGAAATTGAGGGATTAAAGATTTGGGGCTCTCCTTTTAGTACACCTTTCAATGATTGGGCGTTCATGAAACCTGAAATTGAACTTGCTAAAATTTATTCTAAGATTCCTGATAATACAGATATTATTATTTCTCACGCTCCCCCTCATGGGATTTTAGACCAAGTGTATTATGCGAATGGCACTTTTAAAGAAAATACAGGAAGTATAGCTTTAAAGGATAGAATAAAAGAAATTAAACCTAAATTAGTAGTATGTGGGCATATACATGAGTCGATGGGCATTTATCAAGACGAACATACAACTTATATTAATTGTTCTCTTATGGATGGTTATTATAACTTAGTAAATAAACCTATTGAATTGGAGATTTAATTATGGGGCAAGAAACTGAAAGATTATCTAGTGATGGTTATAAAAGTAGTAGCGAAAGAAAAGCAAAATTAAAAGAAGTAATGAAATCTCTGAATAAGAAATTTAAGAACCCTAATCTTTTAAAAATGGGAGATTCTGAATTAGAGAAAGAAACTATTTCTACTGGTATTTCCGAAATAGATGGATTAACTGGAGGTTTTACTAAAGGTAATTTTTCCGTCGTGTATGGAGTTAAGAGTTCAGGTAAGACCACTTTAGCACTACAAACAATAGCACAAAATCAGAAAGAAGGAAAGATTTGTTGTCTTATTGATCTTGAACACTCCTTCGATATAATGAGAGCCACACAGCTTGGTGTTAATTTAGAGGAATTAATTTTGATTAATGAAATTGATGATGCAGAACAAGCTATGGATATTATGATTTCTTTGGCTAAAGAACAAGTAATAGATTTTATTGTACTTGACTCAGTTCAAGGAATGTCGCCTAGAGGGGAGCAAGAAACTAAGAAGGGAAAAGAAAAAAGTTTAGCAGATGAAACTATGGCATTATTGGCAAGACAATTAGGAGCTTTCTTTAGACGATGTTCTACTCCAATTTTTAAAGGAAAAGTAGCTGTCTTAATGATAGGTCAAGTGAGAACACACGGGATTGGCTCTTTCTTCACTTATGATGGATTAAGTGGTGGAAAGGCTTTGATCCATTTTGCACATAAAATTATTTATATTAGACCAGGACAAAAAGCTGATGCTCCTCAAGGAAAATGGAAAGAAATCTTCTTAGACCCTGATGGAAAAATGCACAAACAAACAAAGAAAGAATCTATTGGATTTTCAACTGTATTAAAATTAGAAAAAACAAAATCTTCTAAAAGTAAAGTTGAAGGAAGTGAAATTAAAATTCCTTTTTATTTTGATTCTGGTTTTGTTGTTCCTGAAGAAAAAGAAATAGAAGAAAAAATTGTTGGTACTGAAGAAGAGAAGGAGAAGATTTTACAAATGTTAAGTAAAGAATCAGTTAAAGAAACTTGTAAAATTTTAGCTAAAGATGATAAAGCATGTAAAGAATTAGCTGAAAATTATTGTAATGCTAAAGACGAAGATTTAAGTAGAGGAGAAGAAAAATTAATTGAAACTGAAAAACCTAAGAAAAAGAAGAGAGGTCGGCCAAGAAAATCTAAGGAGAAGAAATAAATGGATAGAGGAAAAAGAATTTATAATGGTTTACCTAGTAAACTGATGAATCAAATTTATGATGGTTTAGTTGCTAGAGATGAAACAATTCCTCAACAAAAAGGGTGGGCTATTTTTTCATTATATTTAGCTAGAGCTTGTGGAGTTATTGAAAAACAAAATGAATTAAAAGATAAAGCCTTAGAATACACTGAAAAACTTTGTTTAGTATATGAAAACAGTGATAAACAAAACTTAAAAAATGTTCAAAAAATAATGGATAATATTTATAGAAATGTTCATTGCGTTCAAAAAACTCATTCTTGTTATAGTGTTCATAATGATTGGAGAGAAAAACTAGCTAACCAAAATTGGAAGATATAATGAAAAAAGAAATTAAAAATATTTTAGAAGAGTTATGTAGAGCTCAAGTTGGGGATTTAGATAGAACTTATATTATTGAACAACTTTCTTTAGAAGAATCTACTTTACAAATTTTAAAAACAGTTCAAACAGAATTGGAAATTATTAAGGGAAAAATAGCATTAGCCAGTTATCATTCAGGTTTACCAGTAGATTTAAGTTGGTTAGACCATAGAATTAAAGAATTAGAAAAGGAGATTAAAAATGAGTTATAACACAATCGAAAATTATTTTGCTTCACAAGAAAGTATGAATGATTTACTTGAATCTTATTCTGAAGACTTTCAAAAAATTGACGCAATTTCAGAAAAATTAAAAACAGGAACTATAAATTCTTATGAAGAAATAGATGAACTTTTAGGAACTCTTTCAGGTTTAGCTAATAGATGTGAAATTGTAGCAGAGATAGCAGATACTTATAAGAAAAAAGAAGAAGGAAGATTAACTTTTCAAAAGATTAGTGAGGCTGGAGATAAGAAAGTTACAATGTCTAAAGTAGATGCAGAAGTAAGTCATGAGGTTCAAGAACTTAGAAGGGTTAGGAACATATTTAGAGCATATACTAAGAGTGCTGATAGGGCATTAGGGGCTATGCAGTCGAGATTAAAGAAAAAAGAAAGAACACAAGCACATAATGAAGGAGAGTAATTTTGCCTCGATGCCGAAATCAAAAATGTTTAGAAAGGCAGAAAGAAATAGTAAGAAAGATTATGGCTAAAATTCCAGAAGAATATAGATTTGATTATGAAGAAGTGAAGAAAAGAGTTAAACCGCATATAACTTTAGCAGAATGGAAAACTTGGAAATATGAACAGGGGAAGAAATGTTAGTACATAATAAAGCTGAAAATATTAAATTTCCAGATGGATTAATGATTACTGATCCTCCGTACAATCAAAATTATAAATATAATTCTTATAAAGATAAATTAAAAGAATCTGAATATTTAAAATTACTTTCAGTAATTAAACCTCCATGTGTTATTATTCATTACCCTGAAGAGACTATTAATTTATTACCTAAAATTTTTGGCAGAGTAGATCAAGTAGTTTCTTGGGTTTATAATTCTAATACAGCAAAACAATCAAGATTAATTAGTTGGTGGGGATGTAAACCAGATTTTAGGAAAGTTACACAACCATATAAAAATCCAAATGATAAAAGAATTCAAGCTTATATGAAATTAACTGGAAAAACAGGAGCTAAAATATATGATTGGTGGGAATATCAGCAGGTCAAAAATGTCAGTAAAGAAAAAACTGCTCATCCATGTCAAATTCCAGAGAAAATTATAGAAAATATTATTTTAACTACTGCTAACAAAGATACAACCATTTTGGATCCATTTGTAGGAAGTGGAACTACTTTAGTGGTTGCTAAGAAATTAGGATATAATTATTTTGGGACAGAAATGGATGAATTGTATTATAATATTGCAGAAAAAAGGTTAAACCAATGCAGTTAGTAAATATTTCAAATCATTTCAACAAAATAAATCTTTTTATCAGAGATTCTGAAGGAAAACTAAAAATAGAATCTGATAATAAATTTCTCTCATATTGGTTTGAAAAAGACCAGAATGGAGATTACACTTCTTACAATCACATTAAACTTACAAAACTCTTTGCTGATAATTATTGGGATGTAAAAAAATTAGCTTCTCAAGAGGCTTTTGAATCTGACCTTAGACCTACACAGCGTTATCTTATTGACAAAGTACCAGAAATAGAGAAGACTAAAATAAGATGGCAAATGTATGATATTGAAACTCTATCTAAACAATTACCTAGACCTTTAGAAACTAAGTCGGCAGAAGATCCTATCTCATGTTTCACTATATACGACAATTTTTTAGATGAATATAAGCAATGGTATTTAGGCGATTATGATTCAGAATATAAGATGATAGAAGAGATTATTAAATTTATTAGAGAGAATACACCAGATATTTTATTAGCACATAATCAAAGTCAATTTGATTTCCCCTTTCTTAGTTACAGAATACCAGATTTCGCAAAAAGAATTTCTCCAGTCGGAGAAGAAAGATACGGGAGAAGAACTTTAGATAAAAGTAGTATGCTTCCTTATCCTCAAGGAATTTCAATAATTGACACAATTGATTGGTGGAAAACCTTAACTAATAATAAAGAAGAATCTTACGCTTTAGACTCTCTAATGCAAAAACATTTAGGTTATGGAAAGAAAATTAAGAAACCTGATTTTTCCAAACTTTCTCCAGAAATTAAAGAAAGAAACTTAGAAGATGTTAAAGGTATGGTAGAACTTGAAAAAAAGAAACAAATGATTCCTTTATTTGATTCTATGAGAAGAATGGCAAAAGTAGAATGGGAAGATTTAACTATGCCAATGAGATTAATGGAAGGTTTAGCATTTCAAGAAGGGCAAGTACAAAAGAAAATTCTACCAAATAAATCTAAAAAACGAAATAAAACAGAATTTCAAGGGGCTTTTAGGGTAGTTAGAAAATTAGGAAGATTTACTAATGTTGATGAGTATGATTTAAGTGGTGCTTATCTTTATACTATTATTGATTTGTGTTTAGATTCAGCAAATATTTTAGAATCTCCTACGCCTGAAACTATTCCAGTTAATGTTACAGATAGAATTTCACGAGATATAATTGCTACTTATCATGTGAAGCAAGATGAAAATACTATTCTTCCTCAAATGGTTAAGAAATTAGTTGAAGAAAAAAATGAATATAAAAAATTAGTTAAATCAACTGACCCTTCTTCCGACGAGTATGAAGATATTTTAGAAAGGTATAATGCAGTAAAAGCAATTTCACTCAGCTCATGGGGAGCCCTTGGGAATGAATATTTTAGAATGTATGATGCTCGCATTGCAAGTATGATTACTGCTTGTGTGCGTGATTTGCTTCATTTTGTAGAAGATAATTTAAAAGAAAAAGGTCATGACATTGTTCAAATAGATACAGACGCTATTTTTGTTCAAAATGATGGAGAAGATTTAACAGATTATTTAAATTGTTTAATCCAAGAATGGTCTTTTAATAGATTTGGAAAAAAGAGTAGAATTATTTTTGATAAAGAAGGTACATTTGAAAAAATGTTAATTACAGGAAATTGTCATTATCATGGTTGGCTTAGAACTCAAGCAGGGTTAGAAGAAATTACAAAGGGAATAGAAGTTAAAAGAAAAGGAACCAGCAAATTTACTAAGAAATTTCAATTAGAGTTATTTAATAAAGTAGAAGATGGGGCTTCTAAAGAAGAAATTGATAAATGGATTAAATTACAGAAAGAAGAAATTAAAAAAGCTCCTTTACTTGATATTGCTTGGACTTTTAGATATAACAAATCAGAAGAATCTTATAAATCTATTCCTATTGGATTAAGAGCAATGTTAGAAACCCCTAATTTTGAAAGAAGTTTAGGAGATGATTTTTATTTTATATATATAGAACCAGAATATTATTATGAGGAAAAAGAAGTAATAGATTATTATAAAGAAGTTCCAGGGAAAAGAGAAGGAACTATTAAGAAAGAAAAATTAAGTAAAAAGAAACTTGAGGAAATGTGTTATAAAAGTAAAGATGTAAGTTGTTCTGTTGATTATTTAGTAGAAACTGGAGAAATTAAACAGAAGAAAAGAATAAGTAAGAAGAAAAAGGCAAAAGATGTTCAGGCTTTTGATGAATATAATCAAGAGTTACTTAGACCAATTTGGTGGGAGAAGGTAATTGAGAGGAATATCCAAAATAAGGTAGATGTAGTCTATACTGCAATGGACTGGCTTGACACCTCTAAATAAATATGTTATACTTATATAAAGGAGTCTTATGACTTATTTAATTATTGTTACAAACAAAGAAACCAAAGAAGAAAAACAAGTTTATTGTTTTAATTATATAGAATTACTTAATTTATTGCCAAGAATTAACCCAGAACTTTCTCATATTCAAATTACGGAAGTAGAAAATGTATATGATTTACATTCTTTTATTTCAACAGATAAAAATTTAGTTCCAGATGAATATTGGACTCAATTAGGAAATTATATAAATAAATTAACTGATTATTTAGATGATGAAAAAGAAAATCCATTTGGATTAAATTAAAAGATATTAATATGAAAATAAAAACCTGTAATAAATGTAAAATAGAAAAACCTTTATCTGAATTTCATAAAAATTCTAGTAATAAAGATGGTTTAAGTTATACTTGTAAGGAGTGTCGCAGATTGATTCGAAAAAGTAATTATGCTGAAAACAAAACTGAAATTTTGAAGCAAAATAAAAAATATCAGATGACACATAAAGCTGAGAGGAAATCTAATAATAAAAAATATTATCAAAAACATAAAGAGGCTAAGAAAAAGTACGATATAAGATATAGGATAACTCATCAGGAAGAAATTAAATCTAGAATGGCGAAATACTTTCAAGCAAATAAAGAAAAATTATATTTATGTCACAGAAATTTACTGAATAATAACATTTCCCACAAGATTGCTCAGAATATACGTTCTAGATTATATATGGCTTTAAATCACAAAGTTAAATCTCAATCAACTTTAAAATTATTAGGTTGTTCTATTAAATTTTTAAAGAAGTATTTAGAATCTAAATTTAAACCTGGAATGGCTTGGGAGAATTATGGTAGAGGTTTCAACGGTAAAGGTAAACAAGAATGGCATATTGACCATATTAAACCATGTTGTAAGTTTGATTTAAGTAAAAAAGAAGAGAAACAGAAATGTTTTCACTATACTAATTTACAGCCCTTATGGGCTGAAGAAAATATAAAAAAAGGTGGAAGAATATGATACGGGAAAAGCATGTCTTTCAAGAAATCTTGAGCCCTGCAGAGATTGAGAAGCTGGCAGAGCCCAGTACATTGATGTTAATTTACAAGGCCATTTATATGTGTTTAAGAATTTTATTAGATATTCGAAATCAGACAGGGAAACAAAAAATATATAAAAAGAAACAATCATTTGGAAATCCTGTAATTAAATCAAATGTAAAAATAGATATAAAGGAGAACAATGAAACAAAAACCTAAGAGAGAATTTATTACGGATATAAAACCCTTTGCACAATTTGAAACTGTTCAAAAAAGAGCTAGAAAGAATCAAAAGAATTTTAAATTAACTAACTCTTTGTTAAAATCCGTTTACGCTAGAGCGAAGAAAGTGCAAAAAAAAGCTGAACTTATTTTAACTATACCAGCGAATCAGCGAGAAAATTATATAGTAAAGTGCTACGTTACAAAACAACAAAAGGTTTAAAAATGAAAAAATTTTATGATTATGTGATAATACCTTTATTAATTAGTGCATTAATTATAGGTTTAATAATATCATCAATATTTAGTATAATAAATTATAGGAACCGCCCTATTCAAAATGGTAAACCAACTTATACATATTTAAAAAGTATGTCAGTTAGAATTGAATGTCAGAACTTCTTCTTGGAGTGGATTGGAACTGGAATAATTATCAAGATTACAGATGATTTTACATATATTCTGACTAATAAACATGTTGCTCCAAAGGGAATTGGGCAAATCGGTTATTTAAATAATGTTGTTATAGATGAAAAAGAATATACTTTTGAAATTATAAAAAATGATGAAAAATATGATTTATCTTTAATTAGAATAGTAGGATATATTCCTAATAAAAGAGCTATTAAAGGTATTAAAACAGCAAGTATCCAAGATAATATTTATTCTGTTGGAGAATACAGAGGATTAAAAAATATTTATACTCAAGGCACTTTATCTGGTTATTATATTGATTCAGAAAATAACAATAGTTTGATTGGTAATATACCATGTGCAGGTGGTTGTAGTGGTTCTGGAGTATTTGATAAAGATGGTTATTTAGTGGCTCTAATATATGCTGGATTTATTAAAGAAATTGCAAAAGATATATTTCAATTTGATAATTCAAAATCAATTTTAATTCCAAGTTATACTATAAAAGCATTTTTAGAAGGAGTAATATAATGAAAAATTTAGAAATAATTGATAAATCTATAGAAGGTACTTGCAATAAATGTGAAGGAAAAGGATGTAAACAATGTTATAATGGAATTTATAAAGATGAAAATTATATTTTAATTACAAAAGATGAAACTGGTAAAAAAATCGCTTTCCAATCTGATTTTAGGGGTAAATGATGGAATTTGTATTAAATGTAGATGTAATTATTAAATTACTCTGTGCTGTTATTTTAGGTATGGTTATAGGCGATGAGCGTAAACGTAGAGATAAAAATGGAGGTAAACGCACAGTTACATTAATTTGCTTGGGGGCAACTTTAATGGGGATTTTAAACTTAGAATTAATGAACTTATCTGGTTTATCTGAATTAACTAGGATTAATATTGCTAGGATACCAGCTTATTGCTTAGTTGCTATAGGATTTTTAGGTCGAGGTTTAATTATTAAAACAAAGACAGGGATCGAAGGTTTAACCTCTGCTTCAATTCTTTTTGCTATTGTACCTATAGGAATTATAATAGGAATGGGATTTTATCAAATAGCAGGTATAGCAAGTCTATTATTATATGCTATTTTAGAAATTAAATATATAAAGAAAAGTAAAAGGAGAAAAAATGTCAAAAAGTAAAATAGATGATAAATTTTTGATTGAGTTATATAATGAAGGAAAAAATGCAATTGAAATTTCTATGATTTTTGGTTGTGGTGAAAGAACTGTTTATACACATTTAGCTAAATTGAGATTACAAGGAAAAATTGAATATAAAGAAGATTTTGAGATTTCTAAACAAAATTCAAAATTAGTATCCGCTAATCAAAAATATAAAGATTTATCCAGAATTAGTAGGAAGCAATTACGAGAAAAGGTTAAATCCGAAAATGCTTTAATTGAATATAATAAAAATTTAATTGATATTTTTTCTAAATATAAATTACCAAAGTTTGCGACTACAAAAATTAAAATTGATAACAACGGTGCTACTGGAGTCGTACATATAACAGATGCTCATTTTAATGAGCTAGTTAATTTAGTCCATAATAAATATGATTTTCTTATAGCTTCGCAAAGATTAAAATTATTTGCAGAAAGAGCTAAAACTTATTTAAATTCTTTAGGTATTAAAAAAGTTTTAATAGCTATGACAGGTGATTTAATGAATAGTGATCGTCGGTTAGATGAATTATTAAGTGAAGCTACAAATAGAAGTAAAGCTACTTTTTTAGCTGTTAATCTCCTTGAACATTTTATTTTAGACTTTACTAAAAATTATCAAGTAACTGTAGCAAATGTTGTAGGAAATGAAAGTAGAATTACTAAAGATGTCGGTTGGACTGAAATGATGGCTTCTGATAATTATGATTATACAATTTATAATATTCTTAAATTACTTTTTAGAAATTCAAATATTAGAATGTTAGATGGTAATTTATTAGAAAAAGTCATTGAAGTGTCTGGTCAAAATATTTTGTTGATACATGGAAATCAACTCAAATCTAATTCGATGGAACAGGCTATTCAAAAGATAAAAGGAAAATATACTTCCCAAAAAATAAGAATTGACTTTGTTTTATCGGGGCATCTTCATTCTTGTAGAACTGGAGATGTTTATTCCAGAGGTTCTTCATTAGTAGGTGCAAATGCTTATAGTGATAATGCGTTACAATTAGAATCTAGAGCAAGTCAAAATGTTCATGTATTCTACCCAAATGGAACCAGAGATTCTATTAAAATTGATTTACAAGTTACTGACAATGTTAAAGGTTATGATATAATTAAAGAATTAGAGGCGTATAATGCCAAAAGTTTAAAGAAAGCTAAAAAGAAAAAAGTTGTAACAAATGTGGTGTAAATATGAAAAGTAAAAAACAATTAAATAGTTTTATTAAATATTGTGAAAATCATAAAGAAGAACGATTTTGGCAAGCTCTAACTAATTGGAGCAAATATAATTTTATTTTAGGAAGTAAAGCTATTGATTTTGAAGATATTCCTAATAACATGGAAGATGTTTTTTATTTAGAAGATGCAAAATAAAAAAATTACAGTCAAGAAACTTTACCGAAATCACGCATCTATTAGAAATTATATAGTGCAGAAATGTATCGAAAAGAATCAAGGGATTAAAGTTCATTTTCAGCATTTTATTATGACCTTAGATGTTGAAGATTTGAAGAAACAATTTCAATTTCATCAAAAAGAATTTGAAAGTAGATATAATGACAAGAAATATCAACTTGTGGACTTTAAATTTGTTGGAGATCATTTAAATGGCTAAAACATTTTATTGGCAATGTTGCATTTGTGGTAAAAAATATCTTATTAAGGGTAGACATGAAAGATTACTCTATGGCTGTCGTTCTTGTCATAAAGGTTTGTGGATAAAAAATAATAAAGAATTAATGAAAATTGAAAAGAAAGAGATAAAAAGAAAATGAAAGTCGCTGTTTACGGAGACCTCCATATTACAGAAAAATCTATCCCTGAAATAAAAGAAATCTTTGAGGAAATTTATTTCAATAAAGATTTCGATAGAGTAATTTTTCTTGGTGATTGCTTTAACAGAAAATCCCCAACTTCTAAAGAAATTGATTTTTTTACTTGGCTTATAACAGAAATGTTAAAAAAAGGCGAAGTGGACATCGTAGTGGGTAATCATGAAGAATCAGCTAAGACTACTAATGCATTACAGTATCTTCAACATATTGGTGTTACCTTGCATCAAGGTGAATCTTTAGTTATGTTAGGTAAATTTAAATTGGGAATCGGTCATTGTTTTTTTGACCAAGGCGAAGAATTTTGTAGAGATGGAAGGTTTAAAGTTGAGGAATTATCAAAAAAGTATGATTTAACTTTATTCGGTCATTTCCACAAATTCCATAAATATTGTGATAATGTTTATCATTTGGGCTCAATTAGACGCATTTCGTTCAATGAATTAGAGGCAGGAGTGCCAAAGTACGCCATATTAACCCCTGAGAGTGGCTCAGTTGACTTCTGTGATGTTCAAACAGCTATCCCTATGGCTGAGGTTGATTCTGTCTCAAAAGCTCTTAAAATGCCTCCTAGAACGAAATTAAGGCTTGTTTTTAAGTCATTTGAGAAATATTTAAAGAATGTTAATAAACTTCCTGAATTAAAGAAGAAATTTCATACTTTCAAGATCAAGCATGATTATACTCAAAAAGTAGAGAAAAAGAAGGTAGTTAAGAAAGGGAAGAGTTTTAGTGATATATTTAATAAGTTTTTGAAAGAAACAGTTAAAAATAAAGAGGTTAAAAATTTAATACAGGAGAGTTTAGATGAATAAGATAATTGTAACTGGAAGGTTAATTGATAATCCTACTTTTCAAATTGATAAAACTGGAAGACAATTATGTAGATTTAGAATAGCTATTAATCATGGAAAAAAGAAAACTACTTTTATTAATGTAGTGACATTTAGAGAATTAGCTGAAAGATGTCAAAAGGTATTACAAAAGGCTAGTAAAGTTTTAATAGATGGGAAATTAGATTATCATACTAAAGATAAGAAAGAATATTATAGTATTCAAGTTGATACTATTGATTTTTTAGATAGTTTAAGGAAAAATGATGAAACCACTGAATCCTGATAAAAAATGTTTATCTTGTCATTGTAACTTAGAAGATAAATATTATTTTTGTTCTTTCGCTTGTGGCTGTATTGCTGGTTATTATCATGTTAGAGCAGATGACGAAAGTAAAAGTATGGAAGAATTAAAAGATAAGAGAATTAGAGAAAAATTTTTAAACAATCTACCTTTAAGAGTTAGGGAAGAAAAATATTTATAGGAGCATTTATGGATTTTCAAAAGTTCAATAAAATTCCAAGATTAAGTAGAGAAATGACTATTACCGAGAAGATTCATGGCTGTAATTCTAGTGTAATTATTATAAGATATTCAGAATTATTAGCTTCTTTTAATGGAGAAGGTGATAAATCTCAAAAAGAAGAGATGGAAGAGTTTGTTGATAAATATTGTTTATATAAAACTTTAGCTATGACTGATGAAAATGATATTCTTTATGTATTTGCAGGTTCGAGGAAGAGATGGTTAGATTGTTCTTCTAAAGGAGATAATCATGGGTTTGCGAAATGGGTTAAACTAAATGCAGAAGAATTATTAAACTTAGGAGAAGGTAGACATTTTGGAGAATGGATGGGTTCTGGTATTAATGCTAAATATGGTTTAAACCATAAAAGATTTTATCTCTTTAATGTAAAAAAATGGAGCAACACTGAAGTTAGACCTAAATGTTGTTATGTTGTTCCTGTTCTCTATGAAGGATTATTTGATACTAAGAGAATTGAAGAGGTTTTAAAAGAGTTAGAAGTACATGGGAGCTATGCTGTAGAAGGATTTAAACCAGCCGAGGGAATTGTGATTTTTCATAAAGCTTCTGGACAATTATTTAAGAAGACTATAAAGAATGATTCTAAACCAAAAGGATTAAAATGAAAATAACAATTGAAAAAACTCAAAATGGTTATACTTTAGAAACAGAAGAAGGTAAAAGAGTTTATGAAGAAAGGCAAACAGATATTTATGATACTTATAATCTGAGAAATAGTTTGACTACATTACAAATGTTATTTTTTGACATTAAAGAAGTATTAGGTGTTTTTAATTCTAAACATAATATAAATAATTTAAGAATAGAAATAGAGAAAAATGAAGATTAATTTAGAGAAATTAAGATGTTTTACAACTACATGGACTATGTTAAATAGTGATAGTCAAATGGATTATGTAATAGGGTTTATGGAATGTATTAAACAAATTAAAAAGCAATTAAAGGAAGAAGATGAAGATAAATAATATTCAAATTAAAAATTTGCGAAGTTTCGAAGACATTGAAGTTATTTTCCAAAAGTCTAACCTAATCACTGGCTGGAATAAAGATACTAATGATGGAAATGGTACAGGAAAAAGTAGTTTGGTTTTGTCTGTACTCATTTTAATTGGAGGGGCAAAATTAACTAATATCAATCTCACTAAACTTGTAAGAGATGGGGAGAAGTCTGCTACTATTAAAGGTACTATAGAAGTAGGAGATGATATTTTAGATATAGAAAGAGTATTAAAGAAAAAAGGTTCTGGTTCTTTAAAAGTAAAAGTTAATGGAAAAGATTTAGAATGTTCTACTTCTAAAGTTTATCAAGAGAAATTATTTGAGTATATTGGTTCGGCTGAAAATTTTAAGAAGTTTAGGATTATAGATGATTCTAGTGGGGTTAATATTTTAGATTTTACTTCAGGGCAATTAAGGAAAACTTTAATGAGTCTTTGCCAAGATAAATTTGAAGGTATTAGAAAAAGATTACTTGATAAAAAGAATTTATTTGAGAAATATAATAAAAGTTCAGTTATTTATAAACACTCTCCTAGTGAAAAAAGAAGTCGAGTTTTAGAATCCGCTATTAAGAATTTAGATACAACTAAGTTGAATGAGATTATGAAGAAGATTCAGAGTTTTCAAAAAGAGAAGAATCAGTTGTTGACAAAGAAAGGGAAATTGAGCCAAGATGCTTATATAAAAAATCAACAAATGCAGAAATTTAAGTCTATGGCCACTTGCCCAACTTGTTTGCAGAAGGTTACAGATGAATACAAGAAGCCTATTTTTGATGATTTAACTCAAAAGATTCAAGAACTTACAAAACAAACCAACTCTCTTCTTACAGATTTAAAGATGTATGATGAAATAATTGGCCAAGAAGAAAAGAAGAGAACCGAAGTTTATAATAGAAAACAAAAGTTAAACAATCTTAAATCTAAACTTCAAACTAGATTAGCTCAAAAAGATTATGTTTATTCAGATTCTGATATTGAAATTGCAAAGAAAGCTATTGAGGTTATAGATTCTTTCAGTAATTATTATGTAGTAGAATGGGTTAAAATTATTGAACCTATTGTTAATTCTTATATAAATCAATTAAATATGGAAATGCAATTTCAACCAGATGAAAAAGGAAATATAGAAGTATCCGTTACGAGAAATGAAAAAACATACACCTATGATATGTTGTCACAAGGGGAAAAAATATTTATATCTACAGTATTTAAGATAGCATTATTAATGGAAAGACAAGAGAGTGGATTAATAATTTCAGATGAGAGCTTCAATTCACTTTCAAGTGAGAATCTCAATAGAATTTTAGAAGTTGTTTCTAATTTGCCAGTCCAACTTTTGTGCATCTCTCATAATCCAAATATAGAGGAAAGTTTAGCTCATAAAATTGACATTATAAAAGAGAATGACGTTTCAACAATAAAAGAGGGTTAAAATGGTACAAAGTAGAAGCAGGAGCTTTTATGAAGCATTTATTAACATTAGTGTAGGATATATTATTCGTATTACTGCTAACGCTTTGATTTTACCATTCTTTGTCAAAAATTTTACTTTAACAGATAATTTAATTCTAGGTGTTATTTATACTTTAATTTCTTTAACTAGAATTTATTTAATTAGAAGGTGGTTTAATAAAGAAGATAAATTTGCAATTTAAAAAGGAGGAAAAGGATGATTAAAAAGTATTTAGCAAACAGAAAAGCTAAGAAAGCAAAGAAACTAGAATTAAAAAAGTATGAAGAGTTTTACAAATTAGTAAAAGAAGGGCAAATGTTTATTGAATTTATTCTTAAAGATATAGCATTATCTAAACAGAATAAAATGAATAGACATCAAAGACGAAGATTTGAAAAAGAGGTTTGTAAGAATGGTAAAATTACTCCAGAAATAGTTCAGTATTATAAAGTTAAGATTCAACAAGTGCTTACATATATTGAATCTCAGAAAAAAGCATTAAAGCGAAAACCTATTAAAGTTAAAACAGAAGTCCCTAAGAAAGAAAAATAAAAATGAATCCAAAAAATAACAGATTAATTATTTTGGGAGCTGGAAATTCTATGAAAGAAGGAATTGATTTATTTCTTTGGAAACGAATAGCCAATGAAGTTACTTTTGGCATCAATTCCATTATTTATTTCTTTAAGCCAGTTGTACCGTTTTATGGCGATTGGGGTTTCTATAAAACTAATAAACAAGAACTTGATAAATATGATTTAGTAATTGGAATGTTTGATGGAAAGATTGGAAATGGAGCTCACCATAAATGTCAAAAAGGTACTAATTTAACAATGCTTCAAACAAGTAAAAATTATCATGGTGTAGATTCTTGGGAAAAAGGTTTTTATTCCAGAGTGTTAACAGGGATGTTTGCTTTAACTGTAGGTATAGCATTAGGTTTTAAAGAAATTTATTTATTGGGAATGGATTTTTGTGAGATTAATGGTAAAACTCATTTCTACCAAAAGAAAATTTTAGGGAAACAAAAAATTGGAACATATAAAAAATCTTCTGGGAAGTTGCAATGTGGAATAGGTAAAGATGAAAAAGGAAACTATCATACAGGTTGTTATAATAAACCATCAGCTAAATTATATAATGAGTTTAAAAAAGTGAATCCAAATGTTAAAATTTTTAATGTGTCTCCTAAATCTAAAATAGAAGTTTTTCCAAAAATTACTTATGATGAATTTTTTGAAATATTAGCAGAAGAACCTAGACATATTTTACAAAAACGAGCTAGTTTAGAAATTGAAAAATTAATTGAAAAATTTAGGAAACCATTTGTATGAAATGTAAATATTGTAAAAGAAAAATGCCTAATAAGAAGTGGAAAAGAAAAGGAAAGTGTCAATGGTGTGACACTAAATTTCATAGGAAATTAAATGGGAAATAGAGATAAATTAATAGATTTTATTAAGAATAAAAAACTTCTTATAGTAGGAGGGGCTCCTTCTGCAATTAATAAGAATCAAGAATGGTATGATTCTTTTGATATAATAGTTAGAGTTAATAATTATAAAAAGGTGAACAGTGATAGAACTGACATCTTTTTTTCTTATTTTGGAAGAAATATAAAAAAGAGTAAAGAAGAATTGATAGAAGAAGGAGTTAAATTTCTAATTAATAAATGCCCTAATGCGGATATGACTGAATTATTAAAAAATTGTGAAATTCAAGATAAAGATTATAGATGGATTTATAAATTAAGAAAAGATTGGTGGTTTTGTCCATTAATTAGTTTAACAAAAGAAGAGCTTTTAGAGCAAATAGAGATATTAGGTGGGTTTATGCCTACAGTTGGATTATCCTCCATCTTATTTTTCCTTAAATTTGAAAATCCAATTACAATCATTGGTTTTGATTGTTTTGATTCTGGGGTGCATAATCTTAATGAAAGATGGGATGGTTCAGGCGGACATGCTCCAAATAAAGAAAAAAATATTCTTACCTATTTACAACAACGAAAGGCAATTAAGTGGATAAAGTAGATATTAATGCCGATTTATATGAAAAAGTTTATGATGAAATAAAAGATTATGGTAGAGCCAAGTATTCTCATTGCCCTGGTATTCGTTTATATCCACATTACAAAGATTATTTAAAAGGAAAAATAATTGATTTAGGTTCAGGGACAGGGGAAACTGTTAAATTTTTTAGAAAAAAGAAATTTGAAGCTTATGGAATAGATTGGATTAAACCTAAAAATAAATTTTGTAAACAAGGAGATATTACATTAAAAAAAGATTTAAGGCGATATACTGTTGCTACAAGTTTTGATGTAATGGAGCATTTAAATAATTCAAAAGTTAAAGGTTTATTTCAAAATATGATCCAATGCAAATATCAAATTTTTACAATTTCTAATGATAAGTCTATTATCTCTTTAAAAAATGATACTCAAATAGATTTACATATTAATAAAAAACCTTTTGATGTTTGGAGAGGGATTATTTCTAATTATTTTCAAATTTTAAGAGAACTTCCAATTAGAAAAAGCCAAAGATTATATATATGTACTAATATTTTAGAAACGCATGAGTATAATGAATATATGGCTAAATTTTTAAGAAAACAAGGTTATGAAGTTAATAAAATGAAACATCAATCAATGAATGAATTTTTAATCCAAGCATTTAAAAAGGTTCAAGAAAATGAAGATAGTTAAAGGGGCTTCTGGTTTTGGCGATGCTATTTATTTAAGAGTTATAGTCGAATGGTTATTGGCCAATCGCCCAAATGATTACATGATTTTGACAAAGTATCCAGAAGTATATAAAGATTTGCCTGTTCAAACTGCTGATTTACATTCTAAAATGTATAATAATGTAAGCTATTATTGCCAATATTTATCAGGGAAAGGATTATTTACCACAACACAATGGGAAGATATGTTAAATAGAGCTAAATTACCTTATTTTCCTTTTACAAGCTCTTTAAAATATCTAAGTCTTCTTGACTTAACCTTGCTTAATACAGTGATTGTTATACCCCCTTATAATGCTATGAATGGGGCAAAAGGAACTTTTCCTTTAATTCCAAAATTCAAGGAATTTTCTGATTATACTGCTAAATATTCTGATGTGATTTATTTAAAACAAAAATATCCTTTTTTGGATTTAGTAAAAATGTTTTCTTCATGTAAATTAGTAGTAGCTCAACAAGGATGGGCTACAGCATTGGCAGAAATGGTTGATACTCCCATTCATGTTATTTTTACAAAAAGGGCTTTGAATGATAATTATAAATTTATTTCTACTATAACCCCAAAAAAGATTTTAACTAAACCAACCTCTAAAGCAATTATAATGGAGTAAACTATGAGATATTCATTGCAACTAGCAAAAGAAAAGTTCAAAAATAAAAAAGTAACTGTGGCTGAAGTAGGTGTTATGTGTGGTAATTATTCTAAAGAACTTTATAAAAATTTGACTATAAAACAGTTATATCTAATTGATTCCTGGGACTTAAAATATAATAAAAATGCTTTTGATAATTTAAAAACGACATGTCAAGTTATGGATTTAAAAAATGTATATATATTGAAAATGGAAAGTCAACTAGCTACTCAGATTTTGAATTTAAAGTTTGATTATGTTTATTTAGATAATATTCATTCTGCAGGATATTTATATAAGGAAATGGGTTGGTGGTGGCCTTTGATTAACAAAGGTGGTATATTAGCTGGTCATGATTATACTTCTAAAAAACCAACAAGAGTAAAAGCTGGAGTAGAATTATTTTGTAAAAAAAGAAATCTCGTTTATGAATTTTCAGAGTTAAATAAAAATGAAAAGGTTGGAGATTGGGCAATAAGAAAACCCATTGACACCTCTTAATTTATATGTTATACTTGTTATAAAGGAGAATAACTTGATAAATGAAATCTTAATGAAACGTATCTGTAAACTTATATCAATGACTAAAGCTATATCAGAAGAAGAGGTTTGGGCTCTTTATTTAACTTTAGGATCAATTGATAAAGTTTTAAAAAAGCTCTCAGAATAAGGAATACAAATGTTAAAATTTATCCATACCAATAAAGGTTTGATTATTATGTGTGCAACTTTTTCTTTAGTAAATAAGTTTCCATTTTTTTCTTTAGGAACCTTAGTTGGGTGGATTCTCTTTTTTATAGGTATATATTTTAAAGAAAAAATTATAATAGAATATTTAAGTTCCATTTTTAATTCAGAAAGAGAAATAACTATTAAAATTTTAGAAGTTTTAAACAAAAAATTTTATAAATATCAAAAAGTTTTAAAAAGTATTTCGAAATTAGAAATTACTCAAGAAGAAAATAAGATGATAAAAAAATTATATCAAATTCGAAGAATAGCTTACAAAATTATTAAGGATAAAAAATGATAGAATTATTGGGTTGGTTAGGAAATTTGTTTTTTATTTATGGTGTATATAAATTAGGCAAAAAAGCAGTGATTGGTTTTTATGCTAATAGTTTGGCTAATTTATTATATGCAGGACAATCCATAATAATGAGTAATTCGCCTTTATTGTGGTTATCTATAGGTTTATTAATTTTAAATATTAAGGGAATATATGAATGGAGCAGATCATGAAACATGGATTAACAAAAGGGCGTAGCAATATTACTTATCAGAATAAGTTAACTCGATTGAAAAAATGGCACGCTAAAAGAGAAAAGGATTATGCTTTGGCTATTAAAGAAGGTAAGAAAATGGAAGAAATTAAACCTTTAGAATTTTATGTAGAAAAGTTAAAGAAACCAAATGCCAATGAAAAAAGAAAAACAACAGTAGCAAAACCTGTAAAACCTAAAGGTGGCTGGTGGTAATGCCTAAATATAATAGTATATTAACATTAAAAATTGAAAACTGTGGGAAGAATGTTACTAAAGAAATAATATTAGAAGGTTTTGATTCTTTTGAAGAAGCTAAAGATTGGCAAGAGTGGTTAAAATCAGTTTATAAGAAAGTTAAGAAAAATCCTAATAAATATAAAACAAGGGTTTAAATGTTATCAGAGATAAATTTTGATTTAATTGGCTAGTAATTATTTCCGCTATATTTACTCTATGTTGTCTCTTTTTTATTCCAAAACTTAAACTAGGATTAAAAAATGAAAATTAAAGAAACTTGGCAGAAGTATAAGAAAAAATTATCAATTTTATTTAGTATCTTAAAAATTCCTAGCTTCGCTGTTATTATAGGATTTTTGGGGAGTTATGCAGGAAGTCAGGGAACTTCTTTATTATGGAGAAGAGTTGGTATAACTTCCATTATAACAGTTTGTGCGTATATTACAAGTGGATTAAATTCAGATATAGGTTGGATTATAGCTTTATGGCATATTACGATTATGAGTTTATGGGGAGCTTATAGCTGTGGCTATGGGATTCCAGATGCTTCTTGGCCACCAAAAGGAGATTCTGGGTCTGATATAGGAAGATTTTTTACATTGTTATTTCGTAAATTTGTATCTATTCCAAAAGCTCATAGAATTGCAAATTATTTTACTCGTTCTACTATTTCTATTTTAAAATGTATAGCTTTATTATCAATTCCTATTCTTAAAAGAAATTGGATTTGGTATATAATTGGAAGTATTGTTATAATTTTAGTTAATGCCATAATTAGTTGGAGAGGGTTAGGTAGTTTTAAACAAAAAATTTTTAATAAAGAAGTTAATTTTCTTTGGAGTGATATAATTACTTTTACAATTGAAGGTTTATGTTATTATATTATTATTTTCTGGAGATAGTCATGCATTATTGTCCAATGTGTAGAAAACTTACTAATGATATTGAACAAAAAGAATTTACAGAAGATTTTAGTTCTCAATATTTTTTAATTTATATTTATTGCAATATTTGTGGTAGTTATAAATTTAGATATTTAAAAAAGCAGGCGAATTATGAATAAAGATGTCAGAGTAGTAGAAATTAAGATACATCTTGAAAGATGGTTTAATGAATCTATAACCAAAATTAAAAATGAAAATTAAAGAAATATATCCTGGGTTATATCATATTAAATTCAAATCTCAATATTTAATGGCTATGACTTTTTTAAGAGTTCAAGAATATTATGAAAGCGAATGGGCAGAAATTAGAGGTACTTATTTTCCTTTAGAAGATTATATGGATTTGTATGCTAAACAAAATGGAAATTTTACATACCCTTTAGATTGGGATGGTTTTAATATTCCAGGAGAAGTTTATAATAAATGGGCTAAATTGTTTTGGCAATATCCAAATATGATGGCTAAAGAAATAGATTTATATAACAAACTTCTCCCGATTATAAATAAAAAATCTAAATTTTATTTAATTTCTAGTAGAGATAAAAAATGTTTAAAACATGAAATTGCACATGGTTTTTATTATCTAAACTCTAAATACAAAAGAGCTATAAATAAATTACTTAATCCAAGAACTAAATTTTATAGAGATTTTAAAAAAAAATTATTAAGTATGGGATATTGTAAAAATGTTATTAAAGATGAAATTCAAGCATATTGCGTTGATGAAAATTTTAAAGATTTAGTAGATTCTAAAAATATTGAAGATAATAAAAAGAATCAAAAAATTGTTGATAAAATAAAAAAGATTTATAATAAACATACAAAAAAGGTTAATTATGAAATATAAAATTACTTTTCAAGATGGTAAGACTTTTCTAGGAAATTCTTTTGATGGGTCTTGGAATAAGATGCCTAATAAAGTTATTAAAAGGTTAGAATATATTTTTCGCTCAAATAAATTAATAATGAAAGGTTATGAAGCTTATAACCATTCTTATACACAATATGTCTTTCAAAATGGTTTGAAAAAAATAACTGGCTTATATTTAATGGGAAAAGTTAAAAATAAAATAGAGGTTTTTTATTATGATTTTAAACTTAATAAAGCTTTTAAATATTTAGCTTTATATGGCAAAGAGTTAAAAAGTCCAATATATCAGAATGATAGTATTATTGGATGGGGGCAAGAACAACCAATTCAAGGATGGCATAGAGGGGAATTAAATATACCAGAAATGTTAAAAGAAAAAATTAATCCATTTCTTCGCTATTAATAAATCGAATTTGTAATTTAGCTTGTAGTAAAGGTAAAGACGTAATATCAGAGGGTTTTGCAATAAAAACAGATACATGTAATTTTGCATTTTTTATATCAGAACTTGGATCATTTTCCAAATCTTTTATATCCCATAATTTTTGACTTTGATAATAAACATTCCAAGGAATATAAAAATCATCCAAATCTCCACTAATTCCTGCATCACCTAACCTATATAAAATATTAGTTTTAAAAAAAGGTAAAAATCGAATATCAATTTGGCTAAATTCTAATTCCCATGATTGGCGTAAGATATGGATAATTCCACTACTTTCTGTGGCAGTCATGTAATCCCAATCTATATCTAAATTTCTTATAGAATTAAAAATTTGAGGATTAGGAACTACATAATCCAATTTTTTAATTATTTGGTTATCTGTATTAGTTTGTAAATCAATAGCATCTTCTACATTTCCTGAATCACGCCATAATTTTCTTATTTTATTTTTAGTTGTATCAAATTTCATGATTTATATTTACGAATCTCTTTCCAATAGAGGGGATTTATTAAATCAACTTTAATACGATATTCCATATCTTCTTTAGCTGTGCCCCAATAGTTTCTAATTTTTAATGTATGGCTTTCTGAAGGTGTATAACTGGAACCAGATTTAGAATAAGTATCAGAATATTCGACTACCTGTCTATCATCTCCACTGGTTTTTTGCGCTGGAGGAGGATTTTTAATACTTGATAAAGCTGATAAAACAATCGTTCCATTAATAAATAATCTATATTTTGTTTCAGTTTCTGTACTTTTAGATATTTTAAAAAATAAAATTTGCTTTTTACCAATAGCACTTACTGTAGCTTCCGTTTTTTCTGGTCTTGGTTCAGGATTTCTTTTAAATGTAATAGTATTCCAATATCTATTAGGATCTTCAGGTAAATTAGCCAACTCAATCTTTTTATCAACCCCCTCATATGTTGGCGGAGAAGAATCTTCTGTTCCAAAAAGATAATAAGTGTCTGGACTATAAAAAATCCAATAACCAACAAAAGTAAAAGTTCGAGATGTAATAGTTACAGTATCACTATCAATACTAAAAGTTCCGCTAGATTGATAAACCCAAGAACCTCCAATCTTTTTATATTTAATTCCATCAATTAATTTTATACGATAATGATCTACATTAGAACCAGTAAAGTACCATTTCAACCTTTTATCAGTTTCTTGAACAACAGGATAATTCTGTTCACATGAGGGAGGCGGTGAGGGATTTGTACTAAAAGTAAAATGATATAAAATACCTGTCATATCTGCATAATCACTCGTTAAATCATGAAACTTAGCATAATTCTTCGACCCAGTATATCCTGGGTCAATATATACATCAAAATAATCATAATTCTGGCTACCACAACCAGTATTCAAATTATCATACATTTCAATACGAATAACTGTACCATGAATCTTATACTCATCTCCACCGCTAGTATATTCTATAGTACCTCTATATACTTTTTTTGTATAATTCTCTTGAAATCTGCCATCATCTAAATCGTCCTGGTCATATTCATAATATGTACTTCTTGGAAATCCTTTATAAATCAAATTAGTCCCATTACCATAAGCTTCTATATAATCAGTTTCCCAACCTTCTTGAACATATTCAAAAAGACCCATAGCTTGAACTTCTGGTATAGTTTTAGTCATTAAACTAATATTAACAAAAGGAAGCATATAATCAGGAATTGTTATATCAATCTCCTCGTCTAATGCTACAGTTTCTGATAAAGCTTTAGCTGGAGTAACATTTCTGACAGATGCAGAAGCTGTAGGAGTTTTTGCAATCCAATCACTATCATAAAGATTTTTCTGTTGTTTAAATTTATATCTTTCAGTAAAAAATTTGCGAATTTCATTTTCTTTTAAATTGAGTTCGTTCTCAATACTAGTATATGTATTCCAAATTGTTTCGATTTTTTTCTTACTGGTTGAGAATTTAGACATATTTATCCTCTTTCATGTTGAATTTCTTGATAAATATTTTCATTCAGAAAATAACAATCTAAATTAACAAATAAAGGTAGGGTAACATAAGAACTGTCTACTAACTGTAGTAATTGACCTGATAATCTTATAAGCAATTTGTAATTAGTATCATCAACTTTAATCCACATATAACTAAAATCATGAGAAAAAGTAATATCTTCTGAATCCAAATCATAAGCATCTTCTGTATAAAAAATAGGAATAATGTGCATCATAGGCACAGCCCAATCTGGCAAATCTTCAAATAAAATTTCAAAATTTACATCAGATATATATTTAATATCTACCATTTTATTCCTTATATAGCTTGACCCACTGTATATTGATTTAATAATTCTATTTTAACTATTTTTTTTGATAATGCTACAGGGTTAAGACGAATATTAATTTTTTTTAAATTATTAGTTTCATTTTGAGCATCATCAACTCGTTCCCATAATTTTCTTATTTTATTTTTAGTTGTATCAAATTTCATGATTTACTCCACATTTGAAAGTGTACTAATATCAAATTTGTTATGAATTTTAACTGATTCTTCAGGGAAATTATATTCATTAGATTCTTCATCTGGATATTGTCCATCAATATCTGCCAATTCAATAGTTGATTTTATATTGTCTGTAGATAGAGTTATTGATAAATCTGAAGAACGTATGAAAATAGATTTAACACTAACAGGAAATCCATTATTATTTTGATAAATTCCAGATTGGATAGTGTTATCAATATTAATCCGAGTAAGTAAATTAATATTATAATAAATATAAGCGTCTATAGTTAAATCTATATCCGCTCTTGTAAGAGGTAAAATTTGCCCATTAATATTTGTCATTTTATCATATTCTAATTGAGCTACCTCTTTAGCATATTCCTCAAAATCATACCCTACATCTTTTTTACGATATAATCCATCATCATCATCTACCCATTTACTTTTAGAAATCTGTTTTCCATTTCTAACACTAACATCTATAAACGGAGCACTACCCACCGTATAAGACCCTAATTCGGTTTCTTTATCCTCAAATTGTCTTTGATATTTATAACTTAAACCAGTAATATTCCATGTATCCGTAGTTAAACTTGAAGGACTAGTTCCTAAATAGCGCATATTCCCCCAATATACTCCAGTAATAAAATTTTTAGCGGATGTTAACCAAAAATAAGTCCAATTTTGTCTAGGTTTAAATGTACCATCTTTTACAGCCTCTGCAAGAGCCGAGACATCTCCAAAAGTTTTCCATCTACTAATAGTCTGAATAATTTTTGTTCCTAAATCAACACGCACACCTTTATATAAAGGAGGGTCAATTTCATTAGTTGGATCAATATAAGGGTTATATATATTTAATTTATCAATTTTAATTTGATATAAATTAAAAGCTTCATCTAACGAAGCTAAAGGAAGGTTCACCGTATTATATTGTTCTTGAGGTTGATTCATTAAAGCTGTTACTATAATAGACTCTTTATCTTTATCTCCTATACAATTTAAATTTGAAACTGTTCCTTCAAATTCTGTAACACCATTAATAATAATTTTAACTGCATTTTGATTGTTAATAGTTACAGTTGAACCAGAAAGAGTTTTATTAATATCATCATGTCTTCTATTTAACTTAAATTTGGCTTCACTTTGAGCATCTACAATATGTCTAATACTAATAGAAGTTAAATCTAAATCTGTATTTCCAAGTTCTATACTATCAATATAAATATGAAAATCTTCTTGGGCAAGTGGGGTTAATTGAGAAAATTCAGACGTTAAATATTTAAAATCATTATTTATAATTGTTGCATTAGTTTGAAGATATTGAAAATTATTATTAATAATTGGACTTCCTGAATCTAAATAATTAAATTCATTATTCATAATAGTTTGAATTTCTTGTAAATAATCAAATCTATTATTAATAATTTTAGATTCTCGTTCATCTATTTGATATAACTCTCCAACAATATTATCTGTACCCGTAAAAGTTAAGGCAAAAGTATTTAAAACATCAATTGTTTCTAAATCATCAGTATCTGATAAATTAATTATTGTTTGATTATTAGGATTGGCTTCTTCAACTTTTACCACAATTCCATCAGCGCAAGCTACATAATAATATTCTGTAATTGAATTATAAACAACATCTTTAGCATAACTCGCCCCAATTAAAGTATAACCAGTCCAAGTGGGAGAAGAAGGATTAGAAATATCTATAGTAAAAAATTTTGCAGGAGATTCATTGGTTACAGTTATAAGAGGATTATGATATAAAATTTTACTAGCACTATTAATAATATCTATCGTCGAAACTACCCAATCATCATTTAAATTAACATTTTCTCCAAAAGAAATTTGTTGTGGAGAGGCTTGCAAAAGCCAATCATCATCTAAATTAGCTGTATCATTCCATGCAATAGATATTGGGTCTGTTTGAATTGTCCAATCATCATCTAAATTAGCTGTATCATTCCAATCATGAGTCAAAGTTACACTATAAGCTTCTGTAGGTGGGGTAAAATTAGAAGTCCAACGAGCTGTACCCTTCGAAATTCGAAATTCATCTAACCAACCATTAAAATATTTCCAACCTTCACCATCACTACCTACTCTTAATTGAGAAGCTACATTTGGAAATGAAACAGAACTTGTTTTTGTAGAACCTACTTTAGTTCCATCAACAAATAAATAAAAATTATTTCCATCTCTAACAACTGCAACATGATACCAGGTATCGGCTGATGGACTCCAAGTATCAAATACAATATCCGATCCTGTAGATAAATGAATACCTAATGTACTACCCATACCTAGAGTTGCCTCAAAAGCATAAATCGCCCATTTTGGCTTAGAACCTCCACCTTCTGATTGTCCTATAATTCCAGTTGACCCTGGAGTACCATTCCATCTAACTCTAAAATCAATTGTGAAATCAGCATCAAAATAAAATTCATCAGAATCAGCAGTATAAATATAATCATTTCCATCAAATAATCCTGAAGCACCACCAAAAACACTTTGAGCAGTATCTATTTGAGCATCTCCAACAGCTACCATCGTATGTATTGAATCAGAAGAGTCCGTAAAAGTCGTAGACCCATCGGTTCCATCACAATGTAACATTAATTTTGTATAACCATCAATTCCGCTCAAAATTTATCTCCTTCCAAAAATATATAACAAAATTCCTTAAATAATTTATGCCCTAGAAACCGTAATTGTTGCTGTGACTTTTAAATCGGTATCTGCATCTACTGCTAAAGCTGAAAAAACATTACGAGCTAACATAGTAGAACCTGTAGCTGTAATACTATCAAAAATACCAGCTTCTGTTATATTTTCTGATACACCTGTCCCAAATTCAAATCTTTTATAAAATTTTGCAACATAAACAGAATCTTTCGAAAGTGTAGCTGTTTCTCTAGTATATTCTGTTTCCAAAGCAGTATCTGAATTAGTTACTGCAGTTGTACCTGTACCTATAGCTAAAGCTCTAAAATAATCTGGACTACCATTATTAATAAGCAAATCTGCCATTCTTTCAAGCCCATCATTAACTATAGTATTACAGATTTGACGTTCATCAAGTTTTTCTCCAGTATATTTGTCTACTGTAGTTAAAACCCAATTTTCAACAAATTTTAATGTCCCTGCTTTTACCTTTCTCATTTTCCAATCCTCTCTTTTAAGATAAAGAAGTTACTTCCCACTCATAACTTCCACCTGTAGTTTGATATACCCTCACTAACTCTGAAGGTGAATTATTTGTTACTATATATAAATCTCCAGTTCCTGTATCTTCTGTTAAAGAAACTGCATTTGTTATTATATTACCAGTTTCACTTAAATCAATAGTTTCATCATAAGTTCCAGTAGTTGAAAATTTAATTAACTTAGCATTTTCACCAGTTGCTGTGCCTGGTATTAAATACCATAAATCAGAATTAGAAACTAAAACGTCTACTGGAGCTTCTGTAATACCTGAAGGAATAGAAAAATCAGTTGATGTAGTTAATGGATTTGATGTAGAATATCTAGCCCCAATTAATGCCGAATCCTCATATGCACAATAAATATAATCACCAGAAATCGTTAATTTTTTAATTTCATCTACTTCAATTTCTATTGAATAATAAAGTTGATTTGGATTAAATGCAGATACACGTTTTAATAAACATTTATTTGACAAATTTTTTTTATAGGCTATCCATAAAGATTTTTTTGTTGAATCTATTACTATAGCACCAATGGCTTTATTAGAAGAATAATCAATTCTACGAATGATTGTCATTATTCATAAGTCCTTTATTCTTAATTAGAATTATATTTCACAGCCCATACTGGTGTAGCTGAACCGCCAACAGTTGAGGAAGCAGGGATTACAATAGCTAAATTGCAATATAATACATCTGCTCCAGTTAATGCACCATTTTCATTATTTAACCACAAAAAATATCCATCTGATGCACCAGCTAATCTCTTAAAACTACCAGTTAAAGCCCAATCTGCACCAGGTAAAGCATCTGTAGTAGTGATTCCTCTCCACCAAGAACTCGAAGGAGTTCCTGCTCCAAGAGTTATGACATCAACAGAATCTAAATCAGTATCATCCCATAATTCAAGGACAGGTTCAGACGCTGTAGCATCATCAAAAGAAAACGCCATAACATATCTCTTATTCTGATTTCCCATATTATCAATCTCTTTTAATTCATTTGCAGAAATATCAGCCAAAAGATATTTAGAAACAACTTGTTGAGACCCATTTAAAATCATTCCAGCTTGAATTAATTCAGATTGTGAAGGAATAGGCTCTCCATCTTTGACTACATTATCACCTTTGGTAAAAACTAAATAATCATTACCATCTCCAGTAGCTATATCTGTCCAGACAGTTCCAGTAGCCCCATATTCCCCATCCGTTGTACTATTATTAACAGCCACAATTAAATTAGCCATTTAACATCCTCCTAGTTATGCCCAAGAATCAACTTTTAAAATTAATTGCCCTCTTTGTGTAAACACTCTGCGACTAGCTGACCATTGAATTGGAACCAATCGTTTAACTTTATAATCTTTAGTTGTACTTGAAGTTCTTCCAATTTTTAAATAATATTCTGTATTTTTTACAATAGTAGTTTCCATTGTATCTATTTTAGCTATCAAATCTTCATAATCGTCGCCATGTAATAAAAAATCAATAATTAAATCCCATGATTCATCACTACCCTCAGCTATGATACTCCCTTGACCTCTAACACCTATATGTGTAATATAATTTTTTGGGTCTTGTGGAGAATTATCTCCTTGCACATATTCTATATCATACACAGGAGTTGCGCCATCATTGGCATAAATTATATAACTCGGTACGAAACTCATAAATATATCTCCTTAATAATTACTAATTCCTTCATTTAAAGCTTCATTAATCTTAGTTCCTTTAGTTTTTAAACTATTAGCAACTTCTAAACCAATCTTTTCAGCAAAACCTTTTAAATCTGCAGGGTCTAATTTTGCTTCTATATTTACATCAACTTGAGATTCCATTCTTAATAATTGACGTTCAGCTTTAATTTGTTTTAAGGCTACAGTTGGATCATAAGTTCTTGGTCTAACAGCTCTGATAGCCTCATCTGGAATTATAATTCTTGTCCCACCACGCAAGGTTGGATCTTGCGTAACTCTTTCACCTTTAAAAAATTGCAAAGCTTGTTGCGTTTCAAAAAAACTTTTAAATTCTTTCTTAACAACCTCTAATTCATCTTTATAACGACGACCAAAATCTGATAAATCTATATCTCCTGATAATAAATCTCCAATTCTTTTTGCAGTTTCTGTTCCATGTGTCTGAGCTATTTTAAAAAGTTTAATAGTATCAGATTGTAATTTAGTTTGATTTTTCTTTTCTTGTGTTAAAGCGTATTGGTATTCCAGTTCTTTTTTAACTAAATCCAAATTGGTTCTGGATAATCCCAATTGTTTAGCCAAAGTTTTTTCAGCTAATAATAATTGAGATTCTAAAGCTCCTGTAGCTTTTATTCTATCCAGTTCCAACTTTAAAATCTGTTCTCCAATTTCTTCTTGTTGTCTAACAGATAAAGTAACTGGAACCTCAACTTCAATATCTTTACCTTTTTCTAACTCTTTTTTTACTCCTGATTTTAAATCTTTTAATTTATTTTTTAATATATCTATTGTTCTTTTATCTATTTGAAAAGTTCCCTCTTCCATAGATATTCTTATTCTAGCTAATAAGTTAATCAATTCATCAGCATTTAATTTATCAGCGAAAGCTTGACTTATATCAAAATGAATCTCAGTAGCATAATCCCTAATTTTCTTTAAATCCACTAAAATTGAACCATATGGAGAAGCTATATTAAAAGCGAATAGTTTTCCAATAGTTTCCCCAACAACTGAGCCTGTATCAACTAAAACACTCATAGCGGTATTAACAGCTTTTAGAGAATCCTTAAAATCATCCGCTCCTGTTATTCCGACTAATAAAGCCTTTCCAGCTTCTTTCTTTAAATTATTAAATCTTTCAGCTTGGCGACTAATAGAATCTGTAACTTCTGCTAAAGCTTTATTAAATAATTTTATATCTCCAGTTAATTTTAAATTATTCTCCAAAGTATCATGCAATGCAATCAAAGCTCTAACAGTTTGTCCACCTCGAACTCCACCGAAAATGTCTGCAATAGCTTCAGTAGCTTCTGGAGCTAATTTACTCTGTTTATTTAAATCTTTAATAGCTAATAACACACGTCTAAAAACTGTAAATGTATCATCCATAGCTGGATTAACTTTAATACCTAATACAGGTGCTAATTTATCTAAATTTTGTGTCATTTTAATGATTGCTGTACTTAATAAACGCCCTGCTCTTGTACTTCTAATCCCTGCAGATTGTAAACTTGAAAGTAAAGAAATAGTTTGTTCCATAGAAAATCCAGCAGTATTCGCTACAGGAGCAAATCTCTCCAAAGCTCCAGCCATTTCATTAATCGTAAAAGCATTGACCTTCCATTGTTGTTGTAATTGTGCAACTATTTTTAACATTTTTTCATTAGGAGTTAAATTTGAATCCATAGTCTTACCTAATACTTTATATGTACGAGCTAAAGAGTTGGCAATTTTTTCAGAATCCCCAAATAAAACTATAGAAGCTTTAGTAGATGCTTCGGCTCCTGCCCAAGCTTCTTCAAAACCTAAACCAACAGTTGCAAATCTCTGAAATGCACTAGTAATATCTTCTACACCTTTTCCAGTTTCCAAAGATAATTTGGTAACTAAAGTTTTTAATCTTTTAAAATTCCTTTCTATTTCTGCCCCAGTGCCTTGCAAATTTTGTTTAGCTTTTTGTAAAATTTTATCAAATTCAATAATATCTTTTACACCATTTTTAAATAAACTAATAACTGCAGTCATAGCTCCTCTTAATAGCAACCATACAGGTATAACTAAAAGAGCTCGCTTTCCTAAAAAAGCTAAATTTTCACCAAAAGTTTTGGTATGTTTAGAAGCTTTTTGGGTTTTTTGTACTGTTTGAGTATATTGTTTAGTTACATCTTTTAAAGAGCCTTTAGTTTTCTTTAATTTACCATCTACAACTGTTAAAGTTTCTATAAAATTTTTATATTTGCCATTAGTAGTTTTAATTACCGTTCCAGCTTGAAATACTTCTGTAGTAACTGTTTTAAAATCTTTCCCAACTTTTTTAACTCCTTTAGTTTGAGAAATTTGGGAAAGGCTAGTTTTAATAACATCTGTAGCTCTTTGAAAATTTTTTCCCAAAGATTTAGCCATTGTTGCATTAATAGCATCTAATTTACGGATTTGTCTAACAGCATCAGAAGTATCCGCTCCATAATGAATTACATAATCTTCCATAATTTATTCGCCTCGAATCATCTCAATGGAAAATGGAGTAACATCTCCTTTGTGATTTCCTTTGGATTTTATTCTTCCTTTTTCTTCTTCTAATTTATTTTTTCTAATAATTTTTTCTAATTCTTTTCCTCTATAATAAAGAAAAGCATCAGTCCGAGTATCATCTTTAATTACTTCTGCACTCAAATATATCCATTCTTTATCCCTAAGTTCATTAAATAATAAATCATAAATATTTAACCAATATAAAAATAAAGCCTGTAATCCACTAAAATTAATATTATTTTCAAATAAATAAATTCCAGAACCATCTTTAAAAGATTTATATAAATTTTGCCAATAATCGCTCCGAGCTAATTTTCTAATTTCTTGTTCATCAGTCATTTTAACTCCTTAAAGTTAAAAATAACCTTGAAAAACAAAGATTAGCCATATTTGGTAAAGAACTTCTATCTTTCTCAAAATCTTCTTGTGATGGCCAAATTAATTTCCATTCATCATCTTTAATATGTTTTTCAGTACATACAGTAGTTAAATATTTAATATAAGCTACTTCAACTTGATTTTCAATACTAGGAGATAGATAATCGCTAATTTCTACTGAAACTTGTAAATGTTGTGCCTTTGTTTTATCTATTAAATCTTTTAATTTATTAATTCTATTCTTTTCTTTATCATTCGATGTGGCTAATGACATATATAAATCTTTTAATTTATCAGCATATCGAAGTTTTTGAACCTCTAAAGCATCAATATCAATATCCTGTTTTTCTTTTAATACTTTAACTAAAGCTTTTCTTGTAATAGTATCATTAGCTTTTAAAAGTTTAATTTTTAATTTATCTTCAAGTTCTTTGGCTAAAGTCAAATCTAACTGGGTTGGCATTTTTACCCTATATAATTCTTCCTTATATAAAAATGGCAACATATTCGACTTAACAATAGAATCATCTAAAAGATCAATATTTAATTCGTCAACCAATTCCTGTAAATTTTTTATTTTTTGTTCTGTTTCCATACAATCCTCCCATACATATAAAACCCCTATCTTAATTCTTTTGAGAATCAATAGGGGATTGTAAAGTTACTTTATAATATTGTAAACCTTTAGAATAACAAATAATTTGATTTTCTAAATCACGAAAATTTTCATGAACTAATTCTTTAATTAGTTGGCGTAATAAATTTTTTCTAGTTGAGGATGATAAATCTTTTTGGTCAAATAATACTTCATAACGCTTCATTAATTTACCAATTAAAGTATATTTCTGAGCTTTACAAATAGACTTAATAAACTCCTCGCTTATATTATAAATCATACATAACTCCCTTACATTTGGGAGAGAAGTTTTACCTTCTCTCCCTTAACTTATATATTAAAGATTTCCTTCAGATTCAGTTATAAGAAGGTTAGTTCCAGATAAATTTATTGGTTTAGTACCAAAAGCATTAGCATCAAAGTCTCTCGACTCATCACTAAAATCTAAACCAGTCATTTTATAACCAATTAAGAAAGAAGATTTTGTAGAATCTTCATAAATCTTAACTGTTACAGAAACTTCACTAAACAAATCAGGGTCTAAAATACCATGAGATTGTCCAGCTTGAGCCATTAAAGCTTCCTCGATAGAAGAACCTTTAATACGCCCACCTAAACTAACTGTAACATCAGTAGTCTCTACATCTCTTAAAACCTTTTCATCACTACCAATAACTGCTTCATCAATTCTATTTAATGTAGCTGAAATAGAAAGAGAAGTCAGCAAATCTAACTCAAGGTCTGCATGAGTTCCATCATTAATTAAAACCGTTACATTTTCAGCTTTCAAAAAACAATCATCTGCATCATTTAATACAAATGGGTCTCCTGCACTCCCATAAGAGCCAGCAGAATACCAAATTCTATAATTATCGCCAGCCAAACCAGCAATAATATTAAGAATATTAGTTCCATTTGTATATGTATAATCAGTAGTTATTTCCAACTGAGTTGCAACTCCTGAACGAATTCTATACAATTGAAGAATATAAACACCAGCGTTATTTGGGTCTTCAACAGGTACTGGATCATTTAAAGTAATATCATAACTTCCTGATGTACCTGTAGGAGCATCATCCTCTTGAAAAATAAGATATTTGTTCGCATCTTTCAAGATTTTAAATTTATCTCCACTTAATTCAAAAGACCTTTCAATTTTAGCCTCTGCATCAGAAATGTCTAATCCTATAGAATCAACACTCATCTTCTGAAGCCACAGTGTTTGTTCAACTGTTCCACCATATTCAGTTTTACCTGGCATATAGATGTCCGTTAGAGATGAATTAAAATCACTAAGTTCAAGTCCACCAGAAGGTTCTGCAGATAATCCTGCTAACTGTAGAAATACATCTATCTTACCATATTCCAACTGAGTTATAGAAGTAGATTGTTCAAGAATTCCTTTATCAGTACAAACTTTATCCAAACGACCAAGTTCATATACTTTTTCGCTTGGCTGACTAACTCCTCCGCTAAAAGACTGAACTCTATCCACATTATCAGGTGTTACATCTGCCTTAACAGGAATAGTTATCGGCTTTACTGCGGAAGCATGTCTAATTGCTTGTTCTGCCATATCTTGTTCCTCCTATATTAATTCCTTATTTTTTACTATCTAATTTTGTTGCAATTATAGCAACATCAGTCTGTATTTTGGCAATATTACCAACATTAATTTTAACCTCAGCTTTTAATTCTTTTATATCCTCATCAAGATGAAGCAAATGATTAGATGTAATTTTCTTAAAAGCTATCCAGCCAGCTATTGCCATACTTATCATAACTACAAAAGATAATATACTGATAATTGCTCTAATTAAACCATAATCCATTGTTGTTATACTCCTTATGTAGGTATCCAAGTTCTAAAGGAGATTCTATATCTCCATTTATCGTATTCACTTACATTATCACCCAAATTCACTTTTCCGCTAGAAATAAAATCTAAGTCAGCATGCCCCTCACTCACTCGCTGTGGGTTATCTGGGTCACTTAGATTAGCAGAATAGGAATAATATGTGAAACCATTATTAATTGAAGTTTCTGCCCAATCTGCTAAATTTGCCCTTTCAAAAGCATTTGTAGCTCTAACTTCCATAATAACAGTATACGTTATTTGTCGTTTATTCGAACCTATTTCTAATCTAGGTAATAGTTTCGAATCAACATAAATCTGTATAGTAGGTAAAGTCCATTCATTATCAAACTTTTCTCCTACTCTTACAGATACATTAACAGCATCACTACTCGCTTGCGCTGTTAAAAAATCTTGTATAGAACTTTCTATATTAGTTATTGTACCCCAATCTAAACTCATTTTATAGTCCTTAGTATATTTTGTATATTAGGTAAAATTTCTGCTAAAGTACGAATAATATAATTCTTAGCTGGAATTGGTTGAGTGGGAATAAAACCATATTTTCCACCTTCACTCCATCTCCCTGCCTGAAAAGAACTTGAATCGGGTTTTGGTTCTCCAGGACTGAATTGGCCACTAGGAACCCTGTGTCGCCAATTAGCTCCAATAGCTTCAGAACCTGCATCTTGATGTCGCCAATAAGGAACTACTTTATTCAAATAACTTATTTTTCCAACTCCATGCCCATTTAAAGTTGTATAAGTTTCAAAAGCTTCAGCCAAAGTTCCAGTAGAACCTGGCCTTTTTATAGATTCTCTTATTTTTTCTTTAATTATTCTTTCAGTTTCTTTAGATAATACAAAAGTATGTTTAGTTGATAAATTTTGAATTTGTTGTGTATAATATTTATTCTTTTTATTTCTAGTAATTTTAACAGTAAGAAAATTCCCCATTCTTAATTCCCACTTTTAAACAAAATAATTATCCTATAGCCTAAACCATAACCATAAATTTGACATTTCTTTCCTGTAGCATTATTATAAACTTCATAATTTTCTCCATCAATTTGAATCTTTCCAGCATTTAGGAAATAAGATTCATCACTCGCATTTATTAACACAGATTTAGCTCCAACAGCTACCAAGCCCAATTGGTTAATTATCAAACTATTAGCACTTTTATCTCTAACATAAGCTTTTATAGAAATAGGATTTTGATAAGTTTCTGTAGAACCAGCTTCATATTTAGGATTATAATTTGCACCTTTAGTTGTAGAATCTCTTAGAAATACATCAACATAAGTTCCAAGTTCTTTAATTAATTTTTTACAAGAATTACAATCCATAATCTTCATCCTCTATAAATTCAATAACACCAGTATTTCTTAACCAGTTACTAAAAACTTTATCTATCTGTTCAGATTTACTTGCACTTTCAACTGCAGAGATCGTACATTCTTTAGTTCTAATTTGAATATTTTGAGGGTCAATATTAATAGCTGAAATTAAAGCTATAATATATTCTTCTTCTTTAGTTGGATTAATACCATTATAAGTTTTAATCACATCACTAGAATCCATATAAAATAATTTTTTATATCTTTTCTGAGTAAAATATAACAATGTACTCTCTATATAACTAATTAATTCTGAATCAGAATAATTAGCATAATAACTAAATTTAATTTCAATTATATCACCATTCGTTAAAGTTACTCCAGTAGTAATTGGGTTAATAGTTACTTTATTTGTAGTAGAACTATAACTCCAATCTTGGGTATCCATTAAACTACCATTTAAATAAACTTGAATGGTTGTCGAAGATACAAAAGATTCAGGAAGTAAAAATTTATCATCTGTACTATAAACATAAACTTTTCTTCCATCTGGATTTAAAGTATCTTTAATTAAACCTCTTACGCTTGTAATTATATTTGTTGTATTACTCATAGTTTTTTATCCTTTTTGTCGGAAAATAAAATTTTTTATCAAATTTACGAAATAAATCTACAGTTGCATCTCCTCGCTTCGAAGTAATTCTAAATCCTAATCTAGTTAATTGCTTAACTAAATCACTCCATTTAGGAAATTTAATATATAAATCTGTTTTACAACCCCAAATATGTTGTTTCATTAATTGTAGTGCAATATTATTATTATCAATAATAAGATGAATATAATTTCTATCATTTTCTTTTTTAACAAGTAATAAACCTTGAAATCCTTTATTTTCTGAGATCATACATTTAGTATTTCGTTTTTGAGTATCATTAAAAAGTTTATTTAATTTTTTTAAATCTGTTTCATAACCCTTTTTAAAACAGTAATCTATAAAATCAATTTTATCTTTAGGTTTTATAGTTCTAATCATCTTATTCCTTTGTTTAATTTGGGTGAGGGGAATTTAATCCCCTCACATCTATATACTACTTTTTAGCTACGAGTAAACTTAGCTACACATTTCACATTAACTAACGTAGAAGAATATTCCTCAAAACCAGCTTTACCTCTTGAGAATTTTCTAACTGCGCCAGCGTTCATTATATTTCCAGTAGAAATAACTGCACGCTCTTTATTAACTATTTCAGTATCAGGAGCTTCAATACCTTCTAATTTACGTCTAACGAAAACGCCAGGTTTATTCTGTGCACTGTCAGAAACAGCAACGAGATAAGCCACATCGTCAGAAATAACATCTTTAGAAACTCCACCAATTTCTACATCAAGCGACTCAATAGGAAGATGCTTAGAAATTCCAGCACTCTTCAAACTAATAGCCTGATTCTTGTCTGCATCGTAGTTCATAAGAACGATGTCAGTTGTTACATTAGCACCAGTAATAAGAACAAGTTCTTTACCGTATTTAGCAACTGAGCGAACCATTTCAACTAATTTAGGATAATCAAACTTAGTTTTACCAGTATCAAGTGTGAATACATTACTTTGAGCAACTGCACCAGCATCAATCAACTGTAAAACACCGTAGATTTCTTCTCTATTCATAGCTTCTTCAATCGCCTTAGCCATGAAAGTCAAAACATCATGATCACCCTTCAATAAATCAGGGATACATGCGTAAAACTCTTTAGAAATAAGATCAGTCCAAGAAACTTCAGTTCTTGTAGACGGAGTAACCTTTTCCTGAGTAACTGTACAGTTACTTGTTAACTTATAAACACCTTTAGTAACATCTTCAGGAGACATATAATAAACGTGCTCTCCAACATCTGCTCTTTCAGTTCTAAAAACAGATTCCACTACTTCAGGAATAGGAAGTTCATAATCATAAACATCACCCAAAGTTCTTGCAATGAGCTCGTCACGATTTTCAGCCATTCCAATTTTCTTTACTTCGGCTTTAGCCAATTCAATCTTCTTCATTATTTAATTCCTCCTTGGAATTTATATTAATAGTTATACTTCTTTAGTTTCTTTCATTCTATTTTTTATTACATCACTTAAAGATGTAGATTCATCTTTGGCCTCAATTTCTTCATGACCATTATCCAAATCTACTTTCTCTTCAAGACTTGCTTCTACTTCTTCTTTTTCCACTTGAGCTTCTTCAACTTTTTCTTCTTTAGAATCTTTAGTCTTCAAAACATCGTTTTCCTTCCGAAGTCTAGCAATCTCAACTTTATCTTCATTGAGAAAATCTTCTTCCTTAAAATCCGCAACATAATCTCCAAGTTCTGCTTTCAGTTCAGTAACTTTAATAGCAGTTTCTTTAGCAGATTCTATTTCAGAATCTTTTTCTTTCAGAGCCTCTTCGAGGTCAGCAATTTTAGTTTCATAATCACTCCGCATTGCTTCCACTTCAGCTTGAGTATATACAACTTCTGTCTTAGTTTTTTCTACAGTTTTACCTGCAGGTTTACCATCAACAACAACAGTTTCCGTAATCTCACTGTCAGCTTCAACTTTAGTTTCATTTTCATCATAAGTCTCTTTGACAACTTGATTTACTTCTCTTTTGTATTCTACTTTAGCTTCGTCAGACTCTGTTTCTGCTTTTTCTTCAGAAACATCTTCAGCTTTCTCTTCAACCTCTGGCTTCTCTTCTGTAACCTCTTCAGATTTCTCTTCTTTGGCTTCAGTTGATTCTTCCTTTGGTTCTTCCTCGACTTTTTCTTCAGCGTCTTTCTTTACAGATTCTGCTTCAGCTTTTTCATCGACATTTGCACCTTCACCTGGTCTATCTTCTCGTCTCATCTCTCCTCCACATTCAGGGCATTTAATGTCCTTACAATGTTCAGATGATTCAACTTTTTTACCACATTCCAGACATTCACAGGTATAAGATTGTGCTTGTTCATCAGATGTCTCTTTAGATTCAACTTCAGAAGATTCTTCAGATTGAGCCTTTACTTCTTCAGTAGCTTCCTCTAAAGTTTCCTTCTTTTTAGTTTCCTCCATGAGCTTACTTCCTCCTTCAATTTCAGGGTTAATCTGACTTTGTTCGTCTTGTTTTATATCATCTGGTCTAAGTGTCGCTCTAATAACTTCTTTAAGAGCATCAAAATTAATATTCTCCGATTTTGCAAACACTAAATCTCCAGTTGAAAGGGTAACAAGTTCCTTAATCTGTCTTTTAGCAGATTCAAACACTATTGCAGTGGGCTCTGCAGGTGTTTCATTTAGCAAAAGACCACAGCCAACAAAATGAACATCATGTAGAGTGCGAGTACCATCTGCATGAAATTCTTGTGCTTCTTGGTCGGCTGTTAACTCAAAGGAGACTGTTAATTCTCCTTTGGCAAATAATTCCATAGCTAATTCATATTCATCAGGGTATACATCTTTGAAAAATGTAAACGCTACTTCGATCTCATCATTTTTATTAATCTTAGCCCAAAAAATGCTACCGACTGTCCAGTTTTGCCGCCAATGATTAATATTCACTTGAGCACCTATCAATGTTTGTAAAGCTTTTTCTACAGCATCAGTAGCAAGTCTGACCCCATTTTTATTAGAATCCTCTAACCTTGCATAAACTGTTTTAAACGCTCCTAAATAATCAGAAGGTAAAATTATCCCTCTTGATTTTGCTAGATTAATTAATTCTTCTGAATTTGAAGTTTGTGTAATTCTTGCCTTTAAAATTTCTCTCATTATTTAATTCCTCTTTAAATTTATTTTAAATTGTATCCCAATCTAATCCTTGTTGAATTAAATTGAAGGATTTTTTATAAATAGTATATTTATCACTATCAGTATCTTCTAATTCTATCTCTATCCAAGCCTTTATTATTTGTGAATATTCCTGTTCTAAAACTCTACCAAAATCATCAGTTTGACCTTCTGCTAATTGAATTAAAAATTTTCCATTAGTTAAAAGTGTATCAGAAATTTCAGAATCTGAACCACCTGCTGTAGTGTTAGCTAATTTTAATTCAGTACCAGCTTTATCATATATTTCACATCTAATCCCATATCCAGTTAAATCTCCATTAACTTGACAAGGAATATTAATTGAATCTCCTATTGCTATTTGTAAAGGCCAATCTAAAGAAATATTCATACTTGAAATAGGTGTTTTTTCTATCATAGTAATATCAATAGAAGTAGTTGCTATAGTAATTGTAACAGATTGTGATTTATCTAAATAACCTGTCTTAGCGCAAGTTGAACTCCAAGAACCAATTTTATATGTAAAAGAAAATGGACTATTTTGCACTGTACTAGATTGGCCATCGCCAGGTGTAAATGTTACATTACTTAAATCATAACTATCAGAATCTTCAATATTAACAGTTACAGTAACTCTGTCTACATTAACTACTAAATAATCTTCTGAAACTTCGTCATAAAAATCTGTAATTTTAAGATATACATTTTTATTTCCACTATGAGTAAAGGCATTTGAAAAAGCTTGGACTGCTTCTAATAAAGTACCATATGCTCCTTGTGGAATTTCTACATAAATTCCACCCTCAACTTTCCATTCTGCTTTTACTATATTTCCTTCAGCATCAGAAAAGGTACAATCTGAAAAAGGAATCATACTTGTATTATAAATTGCAGTTTTATCGGTTCCTGCATAAAGAATTGGTGCTGTATTTATAATATAACCAACTTCATTTAAATCCAATTCAATTTTTTGGCTTCCATCAGAAATTAAAAAAGCTTTAACATAAATTTTATTAGCTGAAGTTGAAAATTCATCTATATTAACATTAATTTCAGAATAAGTATTATAATCTGAAACTCCTGCCGAAATCCAAGAACTTCCGTTCCAATAATACCAATTAGAACCATCTTCAGAAATTTGATATTTAACAGAACCTTCATTCCCTGCTCCTAAAGTTTCAGTAAAAGTTGGCCATTCTGCAATATTAGCAATTCCATCACCCAAAGTTTTATAAATAGTCGGAGAATCATCTGCATATTTAATTTCAGATGGAGATTCAGGTGTATAATTTGTTGTATGTTGAACATCTGAAAAAACTTGAAAATCATCTATTGTAAAATTTGAATCTATACCTCCTGCATCATAATCACTTCCTATTCTTAAAAGCCCTATATTAGAATCTCTTAAAGCTGTACCAGAGTATGTTGAACCATTTTGAATACCATTTACAAATAATCTTGTTGCACCAGTTGTTAAATCCCAATTAACTTCAATTTCATATTCCGTTCCTGCGACTGGTAGAAATTGGCCACAAAGATGCTCTACTATTTGTACACCATCTTTATCATACATATGTAATCTTAAATAGGCTCCAGATTTTGAATGTCTTAACTGTATTACATTTTTTATATCATTATTTGATTTTGCTATACAAAATAACCATCTATCTCTTCCAGGCGCACCAGAATAATTCATAGCCACCTTAAATCTAACACAACCCACTTGTTGACTGTCTGCATTTCCTACTGCAGAATAATCAACATATCGTTCATCACTGTGGGCTAAATCTAACTTACCACCACTAACAGAAGCTCCACCATAAGCAGTTCCAGTTAAAACACCATTACCTCGATTCCCATTTATATTGGTATTATAATTAGCATAAAAGGTTTCTTCTGCGGATACTAAATCTTTTAATTTAGCTAACCCAGAATCTACTTCAATCTTATCAGAATCAAATTGATATTCGCTAGAATTATTATAGTCTATGATAAAGTTCGCCATTATGTAATTACCCCAATTTTTTTCAATTCTTTTGATTTTAAAAGTTTAAAATTTATTTGTTTATATATATCTAAAAATTTCTCTATTTTTTGTTTGGCTTCTTCAGTTAAATAACCTTTTATCTCAATATAACCATTAGATTCAGGTAAATAAAAATCTGGAGTATATGTTGTATTTCCTAAGTCAAAGGTTTTTGGTTCATATTCCCACTTAATATTATTTTTATTTAAATATTTTGCATATCCAATTTCCCAACCAGACCGCATATTAATATTTTGATATTTACCCCAAAATGGTTTAAAAACTTTTCCATAATTATGATTATTTTTACCTAACATATCTGGTCTTTTTCGACCTAAATTAATTTTAGAACCTTTTTTAAAATGTGTTCTTCCAGTATTAGTTTGAATATGTTTTCCTTTATTATAAGGAATATGTCCGAGTTTAGATTTAGAAATATTTCTTTTATGTTCTTCAGTAAATTTAATACCTTTTTTTCCAGAACTAATTTTTTTACTTACTTTTTCTTTATACTCTTTATATTTCCATCTAAATTTTGTAGCACATGCTTGACATCTGATAGCCTTATGATTTTTTAATTGTTTTCCACAATTAATACAATAGACATTCTTTGCTGTTCCTTTATTATATGGTCTGTGACCTTTAATAAATTGCCCTTTTTGATTTCGTTTCATAATAGTTTTACTGATGTTGTATAAGGTATTAAAAAATTTGCCATTATTTATATCCTTTTTAAAGGGCGTTAGCCCACGATTTTCATTAACTTACTTTTTCTGCCACTTTTTCTCTTTACCTTTTGGTTTACGATATTTCTCTTTTACAGCAGACCAAGCTATTTTTCGTGCAGAATCTTCACTTTTACCATCTTCCAATGCAGAATTAAACGCATTTAACCAAATTATCTGAGCCCCAATAGGTAAAACATTTTTTATATTCTCAGGAAGTTGGTCAATATTATCATAAGGAGCTTCTACATATTCCTTTACTCTTCCAAACTTCGTAAAATCCTCAATCTCGCTAGTAGAAGCTTCTATATCTTTCTCTGTCTTTTTTTTCTCTGGACTTTCTTCTTTAATCTCTTCTGGCGTTTTATCATCAGCCACAGCTTCTTGATTCATAATAATGTGAGGGTATAAAATATCGTCAATTCCTAAATCTCTTTCTTGAATTCTTCTTTGTAATGTAGTTTCAAAATCAAAAGGAAGAATTTCAGTAAAATCTTGATGCCCTATTGTACCTCTATCAAAAGCAGACCGAATAAGAACTTTATCATCATTAGTTAAGAAAGATTTAATAACCCCAGGAATCACTTTAATATCCTTGTCAATTTTAGGATGTCGTTTTTTATTTCTTTCAACTATCTCTAAACTAATTTCATTAAGCATTTCTCGCCAATCTAATACAGCATCAACAACCTCTTCAACCATAACTTTAGGATTTAAAATTGTTTCTTGACGACTCTTCGAAAACCCTTCTAACTCTATTAAACCTAATGAAGCTAAAATATTTTTATCTGAAGGATTAAGCACAGTAGAATTTAAAAATTTAGTTAAATCAGGAATTAAATTTTCTAAAGATACATCATGAGGAAACGCTCCAATATTTTTTCCAGAAATTTCATTCTGGTCATATTGTTGAGTCATTTTTCTAACTTCATCTTTAAGGTCAATTAATTCAGATTCCGTAGGAGCTTCACCTGATTGTGATAATTGGTCACTACCTACTTTAGCTAATAAAATATGTGGCACAATGGAATTTATTAAATCTGCTTGTTTTCCTAAAATCGCTTTTTTAACTAAAGCATGGTAAAGAGCTCCTCTTTTCACTAAATAAGGTGTTGGATATTTAGTATAAAGTTGTTCAAAAGGCTTTCTAACAATAAAAGTTTTAGTTTTATTCGTTAAAATAGGCTTTGGTTTATTTCTTCCTACTAAATATTTATATCCACCAAATTTACTTTCATCACCATCAACAATAACTTGACCACCATCAGTAAACCACATATTAATCGGAACTTTATAATCATCAACATAACCCCATTGAATATTCAGAACTATTAAAGAAGAATTATATCTTTCTTTAAAATATTGTTGTGAAACAGAACGTAAGCCTCTTGGAATATCAGGGTTAATATTTTTATTAAGAGATTTTTTCCAATTAACTAAGATTTCATTAAAATTAGTATTACCAGTCTCAAATCTATAATCAACAGTAGCACTTTCAACCATAAAATTAATCATAGTAACTAATAAGGCTGAAACATCATTCTTAGCTACAGAATTAATTTGGTCAACTTGAGAATGAAAATCAGTAGCTACATGAATATCTTTTCTTCCACTTAATATAGCGTTTATTCTTTCTTTCCAAATATAATCTGAGTGTACACTCATTTTTAATCTCCCTTAGTTTTAAAAGTTCCTAAACATCTCTTACGTCTTGGCTTTGCTACTTGTTGTCTAAATTCATTTTGAAATTGGCATATTGAAAATACTTGCCACGATTGGTGAAGATGGTCGTCACCAGTTAAACTTCCATAAGACCTTCTCATACCAGTCTGTTTCATTATAAAATTACTAAAATTTGCAATAAATTTTTCTTGTTGCGGTATTTCAATTAAACCTTCATAAAATAATTTTTCCATCCGCACCATAGCCCAATCTAAAGTGTTTTCTTCCTTCATTAAAGGTTTACCTTGTTTATCCTTTAAGACTTGGCCTGTTTTTTTATCTTTCAAAAAATCTACTTCAATATTTTTATTAAATCTAACAGAAGTCAAATCATCTTGTGGGACTCCCATTCTGTTTAATTCATCTAAGATAGACCTACCATCTGAATTTGTGGCATCAAGAGCTATAAAAGCTCCACCTAATCTATCATAAATCCATTTGAATACATTAGCTTGTTCATGAGTCGTTAATTTATAAAGAGCAATATTATAATGATATTTATATTTTTCACCATCAAAGAAAACAATAATTATTTCAGAAGGAGAACCAGTTGTGCCTATATCTGAGCTAATGTAACAAGATTGGCAAGGTACTCTATCAATAACTAAAACCTCATCTAATCTATGATATTTCTTTTTATCTATTTCAAAAAATTTAACTTTAGTTCCTGTTTTTCCATAACGAGTCATTCTTCTTAATCGTTCCATATCCCAAAAACCTTGAGCACCTTCAATCACTTCACCTAAGACGTTCAATTTAAATCCATATGAAAATTCTCCATTATATTTTTCAATCATTTCCGCTTTAGTTTCTTCGTCAAAATCTTGTCTCACAAATTGCGGAAGATTACAAATATAAGGTTTGTTTTTAGAATTCGCCATAATTTCTCCTAAAGGAGAATCTATTCTAATGTCAGGAATTCCAGAAACCCTTTCAATACAACCTTCACTATGAACTGAATCAATTCTTTTTTCAGTTCCTTCTCTAGAAAGATAACTAGCTTCTTCTATTGCCCACCACTTAGCATGAAGACCATGAAAATCAGTTCCTGGGTCATTACCTTCAACCTTTTCATTCTTTCCATACATAACATGACCAGATAAAGTATCAATTTCCATTCCTCCACCTGTAAAACGGACATTTTGTTTTCCCTTGCGTTTAAATATTTTAAAGAACGGATGATAATTCGCTAAAGTTGCAATTGGAGTACAGATTTTCTTCAAATGTTTAAAATCAAAAGAAGAAACACAACTTTCACTTGCTTCACCATGAATCAAATTTAAAAAAGCATCTATTATTAATAGGAGCGACTTACCAATATTTCTGCTTGCAACATTTATAAGTTTTCCTGCATTTTTTTTATTTTGAAAATTCTCTTTACTAGTTAATTCATCATCATCTGCATACAGGTAAGAATAATTCTGCATGGCAAATTGATAATTCCGTAACCTAATTAATTTAACATCTTCCGATTTCCAAAGATGAGGAGCTTTTATATTTTCAGGAATTAAACATTCAGTCATAATTGTTGGATCATACCAAGATTCCATGAATTGAAGTTCAGCATCTGTCAAAGGCTCATATAACAAAATTAACTCCTTCTATTAATAATCAAACTCATCTGCTCTTTTATAACTCTGTGAAGCTCTAGCAGTCCACGCTGTAGAATAATCAGAACCTCCAACAGCATAAGTCAGTTCTGTCCCTGCTGAATTTTTTCTCATAATAACCCAAGAACCTTCAGACCGAGAATAACCATAATAATCATAAGAACCACCTTCATCCATATTATTTATTGAAACTCCTGATAAAATATCAATATTTCTTCCCATTTGAATTCTCCTTTAAAAGTATTAAAGTAAATTTAATTTTTTTGCAACTAATTCTAATAAAGCATCTTTGTCAGTTTGGCTTAAAGATGCTACTTTTTTTCCTTTATATGACTTACTATTTTTAATAAGTTCTCTTTGTTTATCTGATATAAGTCGTTTCATATTCTATCTCCTTAATCCCAACTTAATGCTGTTCCATGTAATTTCAAATCTTTATTATTCAAAGTTTCTAATTTATATTCAATATCTGTATCTGTTTCATCAGAAACATCAAATTCTGCTGTCAATATTCGTTTATCAGTATCATAATCACCCTCGTCGGATAATGTGCCTTGATGCCAGTTACTTCCACCATCTATACTCATATATGCTTTTAAATCTGTATTTAATGTAACCGCATCAACATCTTCCTCTAATATAACTATTCTACCATTATCTGGTGCTGATTCAGCTATAAAAGTATCTGAGATTAAAGTCATATTATTTATTTCTCCAGCAGGTTTATCATCTTCTGTTCCAGAACCAGAATTATAAATTGCTGAAACATCATTAGAAGAAAGAGCAGTACCACTATAATATCTAAAATCATCTAATTTACCATTTAAAAATGTAACATTTCCATTATTATTATAATTCGCACAGCCAATTCTGCCATTGTCAATACCAGAGCAATCAGCAAACCAAGCTGTTAAGTCGTCACCAGTATTTAAAGTACAATTTAAACTTCCATCAATATATAGCTTAACTGCTGTTCCATCTTGAACAATAGCAACGTGTTTCCAAGTTGATTGAGCATTAAAAGCTATATTTTCCTTATACCAATATGCGCCAATACCACCAGTATAACCAAAATAAAGAACCATTGTATTATTACTATAAATAGTGCAACGTAAATAGTTATCTGTATTAGTATCTCCAAAACAAAAAATATTACCATTCTGTTCAGAATTCATATTTACCCAAAAAGAAAAAGAACCAGTAGTATCACTACCAATATCAACTTTAAGAGCATCTATATTTATATATTCGCTACTTCCATTAAACTCAAATGCATCATTTATCTTTCCTGATACTGAAAGATTGCTTGTATTCGTAGAAGAAGTTCCATTATTTGCTCCTGTCCCATCATCAGTAACAGTAGTATTTCCTGCATCGTCGTTACATTTATAATGAGCGTAAGGTGAAACAGAAACTTGTCCCCCTCCTGAAGGGCTATAATAATCATCTGTAGAATCATAGTCTTCATTAGTAGAAGATGTGGTGTCTATTCCAGATTCATCTTCATATTCATCTACTATACCATCAATCATGTTAAATTGTGTAAGACTACCATTTACAGCAATTCTGAAAGCATTAACCATTATATTCTTTAATCCAACTAAAATTTCAGAAGCTGAAACTTCATTAGTTCCGTCTTCATCTAATTTAGTATCTGTATTTTGAACATGAGGATCAACTTTTATATCCTGTATTGACATTTACAATTACCGCCTATTATTTATTTAACACTTTATTATAAAGTGGTATATATTCTTTTTTAACCTTCTTTTCCATATTAAAATGTTTCAATGCTACTTTTCTAGCATCTATTCTCGCTTGCTCTTTATTCTTTTCTATAAATCTCCAACATTCTATTGCTGATTTGGCTATATCTTTTATATCATAAGTTTTAAAGTTAAAAGGTGTAAATTTACTATTACTACTAATAACATGACATCCACATGCCAATGCCTCTATTTGTACTCTTGAAAAAATTCCACTTGCATTTGAATTATAAAGTATATCGGCACTTCGCATATAAGGTAAAATATCAGAAGTTTTAAACTGAATTACTTCACAATACCTTTTTAAATTCCCTTGTTTAGAACGTAATAATAAATTTCTCCAAGTTAATATATCTAATAAATCTAAACCAACAATAGTTAAACGAGCATTGGGGATTTCCTTAATTATATGTTCCATTGCCCAAATTATATGTGCTGGATGTTTATTAATTCTTAAACTATCACAAAATAAAATTTGTGGATGATTTTTATAAGGATATTTATACCCTTCTAAATTATATTTTTTTATATCAATTGCATCATTAATTAAACTTAATTTATCATTGTAATCGTATAACTTTAAAATATCATAATCATGTTGATTAACAACAGTAGTTGCATCATTATTATTTATAAAATTAATATGACTATTAAAATTCTGTTTTTCAGCTTGAGAGAAAATATCCTCTAATATTAAAAATTCACTTGTTCCATGTAAAACAACTACTCTTTTAGTATTCGGATATAATTTTTGTACCTTAGGAGGTAAACCACGATGGATAACAAACAAGTCAGCTTTTTTTGCAAAATCCCAAGAAACAGGTTTTAACCAATCATCTTGTAAATCATTAGGATTTTCTTTTTCATATATAGCCATTTGAGAATCAAGACCAAATTTTCTCTCGTACTTAATTTGATCTTTTGTACATTCAAAAAGTCCAGATTTTCTTGGAGCCCAATTTGACCAATGAATCACATGTAGCATTATGTTCCTAACATTTAAGTTTATATAGTCTTTCAGTTTCTTTATTTTTGTAAACCATTTAAAATTCTTTCTTTTGGGATGGGAGATTTAATCTCCCATCATTTGTTGTAAGTCCTTTGATACCATTATGTTATCTGACTATCATCGTATTCAAATACTATACTACCATCAGTATCTCTCTTAACATCGGTAACTTTGTAATCACCCACGCCAGGTTCAGAACCAATAGCACTAGCAACAGCTTCAGAAGCTCCGTCAGCAACTCCGTTAGCAACAACAGCTTTACTATCGGCAGTAGATGCACTTGCTTGAGCAACAACCGCTTTAGAATCTGCAACTGAAGCTTCATCATCTGCAACAACAGCTTTAGAATCTGCTGTAGATGCGTCAGCAATCGCTACAACAGCTTTAGAATCTGCAACTGAAGCTTCATCATCTGCAACAACAGCTTTACTATCGGCAGTAGATGCACTTGCTTGAGCAACAACCGCTTTGGAATCTGCTATAGAAGCATTTTCTTGAGCGACAACAGCTTTAGAATCTGCTGTAGATGCATTATTATCTGCATTTGGATCAATTAATACACTTGCAATGGCCATTTTAATATTCTCCTTTTTTTTTTAATTTTTATTCTTCATATAAAACTTTTAATTTTTCGGTAACAGGGTTATATTGAAGCTCAGTAACTTTTTTCCAATCACCATCTTCACTTGTTTCTACAAGGTCAGGTTTATTAATAATTGCTGACCAATCAACTGAAGTTACACTACCAATTTCTATCCAATCTGATAAACTTCCACTAGGAGATGATATTCCCCAAGTATATAATTTATCTGTATCTCTAGTAACTCTTGAATCATTTTCATTATTTCCAGTTATAGGAAGTGAATTATAAGTATCAACACTATCCTTCATGTGAAAAGCTGAATCTGGTCTTATTACTGTCAGCTTTCCAGTAAAAGGATTTATTACTGCTTTATATGTAGCCATATTAATTACCTTCTAAAATTTTCTCCCAATTTTCTAAACACCATTGAATATAATCTAAACTTGTATTTAAATATCTGGAAGCTTGTTTTTTCGAAATTTTTCCTTCTTTACAATCTTTTAAAATCTCATAATTGAAATACCATCTACTATGAAACCAAGGATGTATTGTACATTCATAGTCACTAACTTTTTTCCTTAAAAGCAACATAGTTCCACATTTTCCACAACTAATCGTGAAATCAGACTTATTTTTCTGAATGTGAGCATGAAATCTTTTTTTAAGTAATTGAAGTTCAGTTAATTCATCTTTAGTTTTATCTTCTTGGTCAATTCCCAATTTAACCTTTAACTCCATAATTCTATCTTCAATACTATGTAAAGATTCTCTATCACTTTTATTTAAATAGGTATCTTTTTTTGTTTCATAAAGAACATTAATGTGGTTTTGAACACGTTTTAGCAACATTTCTTCATATATTAAAGTATTTAATGTCTGAAGATCAGTATAGGATTCAAATTCATAGGCTGAAACATAAAATTCAAAAAGTTTTATAGCTTGTTTAATTTCTTTGCTATCTTTAAATTTATCTTCTATCTTAATTTTTTTTCTAGCAACATTGACCTGGGCATTGGAATACAGAGATTTTAGCTCATCATCCGATTTCCCTTGGTTTTGCTTGAGATTCCGCAATCTTCGATATTCTTTATCTACTTCAATATTCATAAATTTCCTTACATTTAGTGCTAAAATAAAAAAGACCTAGAATAATTAAATTCTAGGTACAGTTTTCTTACATATTATTATAAAAATAATGATTATATTGGGAATTTAAATTTGATAAAAACATTGGGATGCAAGCAACATACCCAGGAAACCCTAGTTATATTTACATTGCATCATGGCTCAAGAGCGTTAACTTGAGGTTAGTATTTCTTAGAACTGGATTACGCCAGTACGCTTTTTATATTTAGTTTTTCACTAAAGCCTTGTGAATAAAGGGGTTATAAAACATTTTCCTAGAATTTACAGAGAAACCCTAAGTATTGTTATATACCTCTATATAATAAGTATAACATATTATATCTTAGGTGTCAAGGGGTCGGAATGTTATGAGAAATTTCTCCTAACCCTCTTAATACCAACAGTTATACTTATCTTAAAAAATAGTAAAAACACCTCTATGGTGTAACCCATTGGGGTTCTAAAGGATATAATTAATTTTAAAATCAGAAATAATTTATTTTAATTAAAATATTTTAGTCTTCTCTATCTATATTTAAGGCTTCACCACAAAAAGGGCAAATAACCTCTCCTTTTGGAATTAAAGATTCGCATTTTGGGCATATACAAGAATTATCTATATTCATAATTTAACCTCAATTGATAAAGGGGTTATTCCCATATTTAATAGCATTAATTTTAATTTATCATAATTATAATCAGTTTTTAAAATAGGAGGATAAGAATTTCTTAAATAAATCCAAACAATATTGCCTTTAATTTTAATATACTTAATATTATCTATTTCAATTTGATGCTTTCTATTTATTCTTAATTTATCTTTCACCTATTAAAATACCTTTCTTTTTACCAATAATTACATAAACTTTATTCCAGGTTGGAAAATAATAGTTTAGCATTACACCAAAAGATTTAAATTTTTTAGATAAATATTGAGTATTAGAAAAAAGAGTATAGTAACCATCAATTTTGAGTAAAGTTACTCCATGCCCTGAACCTTCAGAAAAATAAATTGCTAATTTAGTAGAATCATATCCAAGATCAGTTAAAATTTTATCTGAAAGAATCATTAGATCATCGCAATCTCCAGTTTTTAATTTCACTGTCTCCTCTGAGCTCTGCCAATAATCTTCAATCTCGTCTTTATAAGTAAAATTAGATTTTAACCAATTTCCTAAATCAGTAGGAGTTTTTATTGTAGAAGGGTAAAGAGGAGAAGAGCTTATTAAAATTCCTGCAAGCAATATAGGAAGAAATGTTTTCATTATGACCTCACATAAATATTTAAAGGTTTATTCATTTTTATAGCCAAATCTATACTATGCTTACTTCCTTTTGATTTTCCATCCCAAAAAACTAACACAAAATCTGCATTTTTAATAATATCTATATTCCTTAAAAATCCAGCTTTCTTTCCATGAGTATCCCAATCTGGTTTTATAATCAATGTTTCTATACCTAATTTTTTAGCACAAGCTTCTCCTAAAGAATCAATACCTTTAGCACCGCCACTAACTACACAAAAATTTTCTTCATGTTCATGAGGAACAAGAAAATCATATATTTTATCAACAGCAAAAGCCACAGCCTTAAAATCTCTACTTCCTACAATTGCTAGTTTCATAATTTTTCCTTTAAAATATCAATTTTATATTGTAAATTATCCATATCGCTACCTATAGATTCTAAATCCTCTCTAATTCCATCAGTATTCATTTTTTCTTCTTCAAGATTGGTAATAGTGCTATTTAAATCATCAATCATTTCTTCTTGTTCTTCATTTTGTCTTTTTAAATACCCAATCTCTTCGTCAAACTCTGAAGTATCAAACTCACATTCATCAAGTAAACTCATTTCTAAATTCTCTATGTCAGATTGTAACTCTTTTACTATTTCAATTAATTCTTTTTTAGTTTTATTTTTTAAATTTTTCATTTACTTTTCCTTAATAACATAACATTTATAATTTTTAATATTATAACCTTCTCCAGTTCTCATAGTTTGTTTTTCAATTAACTCTGCTTGAATTAATTTACCAATCCCACCTACATGCGCTTTACTCAAAAGAGTTTCAATCTGCTTAATTGTAACCTTACCTTCCCTTTTAATTAAATCTAATACTGCTTGTTCTTTTTCTGAAAATTCCATATTAATCTCCTTTAATATTTTTTAATAACAAATGGTCTACCTACATATGGATTAAATTTTTCTGCAGTTTGCAATGCCTGTTTTAAAATATCTTTTGGATTATCATTAACTTTATTTAAAATCTCTAAAGCACCAATAGCAAAATAAGTTCCAGAACCACAAGCATTATAATTATCAATACATTCTTCTACTTGTAAATCGTCTTCAATTTTATAAAGTTTATTTTTATACCCAATTAAAAAAGTCCCTATTTCTTCTGTATTCTCTTTAATTTTAGAATAACCATTATCCTTCAAACATTTTCTTATAGAATCAATAACACAAGTACACATATATTCATAATCATTTTTACTTCTTTTTTGTTCTGGTGGAATCCATTTAAATCTTAAAAGTTGCCCCATACGAAAAGAAGAAGTATAACCAATTAGAAAATCTTTATTTCTAAAAAGTTTAGTATCTTTTCTTTTAGATTTCATAGACGTTGTAGAACCTAAACTATCTGCTCCCATCCACAATTGTTTATTCTTGTCAATAAATCCAACTATACATGTCATATTAATAATCCTTTCTTAAATCTTGTTTAATTTTACTTCGATTATATTTCTTTCTCTTATCAGGGATAATTTTAGTTTGAGGTTTTATTTTCCAAAACTTTCTAACCTTTTTATAACATTCTAATAAATTAATCTTCATTATGATTCCAAGGTTAATAATTTGTTTTGGGCTTTAATAAATTGTATTAATCGTTTGGGTTCAGAAATTTTATCAATCTTCATTGTCATTTTAGCTATATTAAAGAATATAGTGTTAAAAAATTTGGCATTTTCTTCAGTATAAATTAATTCTTCTAAATTTTCATCTCTAACTTCATCATGGTGTTGACATCTCCATCTTTGTAAAGTATCTGCCTCTTTCCCTAAATCTTCAGCGTTAGAATCACCTATCCATTCATATTGTGATTTTATTCCATTTATAGTTTTAAATTCTTTCTTTAACCATAATTTAGCATAAATATTAATACCATAAAATTTTTTATGGGAAGCATCAATCTGAGTTTTACCAGAATACCAATAAGCTTCACAATTACTTCCATCAGGATGGATATTATTATCCGAATCTAAACAAAATCCTGCTGAAGCTCTTAATTTATATTTAATTACAACATACTCTTTTAATAATTTACATTCTAACGCTTTATTAAAATCAATATTAACATAATCAATTATTTCTTGTAAAGATTTAGATTCTAAATAACCACTTTTACTAGCTCTACCATAATTTAATAAAATAAATCTATCAGTAAGAAATTTCTGAACTTCTTCTGGATAATAAGCTGTAAATAATCCTTCTTTATTTACATTAACTTTTAAGCTAAAACGAATTTCTCCACCTAATCCAGAAAAATTAAATTTAATTGTTCTTAATAGTGCCATCTTTAATCCTTTGATTCAAAGTTTCAATTGCGTTCCACATTCTCATATTAGAAAGTTTTCCTAATTTAATAATCTCTTTCTCTGTTAATCTCCTTGCATTAACATTAATCTTAGGTTTCCTATATAATCTAACCCTTGAATATTCATCAACAGTATAAATACCAGCCCTTTCAGGAATTAAAGGTTCAGCCTTTTGCAATAAGACCCAGGGGATAGCAAAATACAATTGTTTTATCCTATTACTATAATGTTTATTCTTTTTCCACTTTTCAGCCTTTAAATCAGAAATAGAAGTTTTAATCTCTATTTCATAAGCATAGCCAGAATTCTTTACCACCATTAAATCTAATTCATAATTAAAATTTAAACCCCAAAATACATTAGGAATAATAAAATTAACTCTATTATTCAAATACCTAACTAATGCTAACTCCATATCTCTAGTTTTAAGATTAGTCATAATTAATCATCCTGATAATAAATAACTTCAGTATTATTCTGAATAGAGCCTTGATGTTTAGTCAAAAAATCAAATGGTAACCAATCCGCTCCTTCATTTTCACATACAATAACTTGCCCTAACCTCTCTATACACCAATTTCTCAAATATTTATAATCCATCTGTTTATATCCAAAATAATATTTACCAGCCTTTTGATAAGGTGGGTCAATATACCATGTAGCCTTACAATTAGGTATAGTTTCATAACTGGTATTAAATACTTCCCAATGTTTAATTTTATATAAATTTTCTGCTATATTCAATTTATATCTATTCCAAGAACTTCTTTTACTAGCTGTAATTTTAGGATTACTCGAGCCAGGATTAATACAATATCCAATTAAATATTTCTCAGCTTCGCTTAAATCAAAATCTGTAACCTTATCTCCAGTTTTTAAATCTGGTAAATTCAAAATATCACTTTTCTCAGCATTTAACAAATATTTCCAAGTTTTATAGATTTTGGGGTTAGTATCATATAATTTAACATTTTTCTTCCAATTATCTCCATATAAAGAATAAGCACCAGCTCCAGCAAAAGGTTCTATCAAAATATCATATTTAGGTACTGGATATTCTTTAGCTAATCGTTTTTTTGTACCATAATAAGAAAACATATTAATTCTCCTTTATGAACCATAATCATATTGAGTTTGATAAAGTTTCCCACATCTTTGACATAAAAAATCTGCAAATTTACTTCGACCATTATCATACCCATCTAACCTAATATAATTATGCCCAAATAAAAAACATATAAACCTTTGAATTTTGTTCTTCATATAATAAGTATAACATATTTTTTTAGAGGTGTCAAGGTTAATATATTCCAAAAACCCATAATCTTGTAGTATAATTACAACATAAACTATATGTAGTAAATTTACAACAAATATCACTAATCCACATAAATACCTCTAAATAACCCTGTATTCGACTTTAAATAAAAAAGACCCTAGGGGTCTAATTTATTAAGATCGTTCAAATTTGTCCCTAAAAGCCTTATAAAGAATTGATTTTAAGTAGGGTTTACAAGCGTAAGCTTGATTAAATAAAAGTTACCGAAAAGCTTGATTTTTATTCATTTTAAGTAGATTTTGTTCATTTTTTCGAATTAAACGAAAAATCAGTGATTTTGAGTGAAAATTCAGAAGAAATCGAAAAGAAAGAAAAAGAGAATTAAAAAAAGTTGTAAGTCGTTGGGAGAGAAGAGGTTAGGAAAGAAAGAGGAAAGTTTAAAAAGAGGGAAAAGTATGGGAATTTTGCGGTGGTATGGGGTTTCCCCTCTCCGATTATTTAGCTAAAATCGACCTGAGGGAGGTTTATTATCTATAACCTATTGGTATATATAAGGTTTCATAATAACATAACACTTTGTTATTAAATACTACTAATTTAGTAGGGATTAAAAAATTTGAATCAAAAATTCTTCCTAACTCTTTTCATACCAATACTTTACAATCACTAGTAATTTACTAGTGATTAAAATAAAGTAATAAATTTATTACTCTTATTTATTATAATCTATTCAATTTAAATAAGTTATGACTATTTTATAGTAGTATTCCAATTAATACTATTATTAAATAAAACATTTAATTAATGTATAGGAATAAATAGGCATTAATGCAGGAAATTATTTTATTAACATATTATAAGGGAATTTAAAGATCATTAATAAATAGAATTAAAAACAGGAATAAAGAAAATAAATAATAATAAATACATAAGTTATTTATTATCAATAAGTTATGAATAAATTAAATTAAAATACTTCACTTGTTACCATTGACAAGCTGGGGAAATGTTTTATACTTTAATCAAAGGGAGGTAAAATACCATGATAATTAATCAAAGAATAACTGAAGCAATCCAGATGTTAAAATGTTTTGAAAGTGATCAGGCTGTAATGTATTGGATTAATAAAATTAGTTTAAATAATAGTGAGAAGGGTTTTATATTAATGTATATGGGAAAATGTCAAGTATTATAAATATTTATTATAGGAGGGATTAAACTATGTTAGAATTTTATAAAACAGATTGCACTTATGCAGTATCAATATTTAATAAGATTGAAATACATATAGGAAAGTATTTTCTTAAAATCTTTATAAATAAAGGATAAAAAAAGAATAAGTGTTATTGCGATAATTGTTTTTATGGTAGAGATAAACTAGCAAGAGAAATTTTAAAATTAAAGGAGGTTTACCAATGAATGAGGATCAATTAAAAGAATTATATCCAGATAGTTATGATGTAGAAAATCAAGAGGAGCTATTGACTATTAAAGAAGGATTATATTAATAAATAAAGAGGAGGTATAAATATAATGTATAATTATTATATAGATCAGCTTCAGCCTATAATTGATATACAGAAAAAAGAACATGACAAGTATAAAGCAAAGATCAAAGTATTTTCTGGAGGGGATAACTTGAATATTCAAAGTAATTATATTGACGTTTCAATAGAGCAATTAAAGAAAATTTTAGATATACTTAAATAATATCAATAAAGAGGAGGTATTTTATTATGAAAACTTTACAAGGGATAAAAACATGGCTTCCTATATTTTCAGGATTCTACAATACTATATGGGACAATGATGGATCTATTGAAAATGAAATATATAGTATTAATCAGGATAGAAAACAAGGTAAAATTGACTATGATAATTTAAAAATTGATCATAAGCAATATACTGAGGATATATCAAGGGAGGTCTGCAATCAAATTGAAAATGTATTGCATGACTATATAGAGAAGATAGAATTTGAAAACTTGCAATCCCCAAAACAATATAATTATATAAATGATTCTATTGATTGCACTATTACACCTAAAATTGAGAATATCCAAAAATTTATCTATGAGAATAAAGGCAAATTTTCTTTATATCTCAAAAATAAATATACTTCTTGTGATGGCTTTATATCTCATTATAATAATGATTTTTTATCATGGGAGAATGACACAAATAATTTTACTACTTTTGAAAATAGTCATTTTCTAGGCAGTATACTTCAATTTATCGCTGAAATTTTAAATATTCAAGAGATAGATATATATTATAATATGGAGATATATATATCATCTTATATAGAAAATTATGATCAATGCCTCAATGCTCCAGTATGTAATAAATGCAATAAATTTATTGAAAATATTGATATATTAAATGATATAAGCAAATATAAGGATATAGTCAAAAAATATCCTTCTAATATATTATGTAATGATTGCATAGAATAAAATTAATAATTAAATGGAGGTTTATATCATGTATAAAAGATTAAAATTGAATGATGTATATTATAGAGTAAAGGCCAATTTTCAAGGTGAAAGTACTTTTAATTATTCCAATGATTCAAGAATAGTTTATAAATATAAAATAAGTATAAAAAATGAAAATACAAAAAAAATAATATACTTCACTTTTTTTGACTCAATAGCAAATTATCAGGCAAATAAACAGGAATTGACAAGGGATGATCTTGTCTTTGCTTTATATTGTTTTATAAATGATAGTATAAGCGGATATTATAGTTTTGAAAATTTTATCAATGAATACGGATATAATGATCAATCTTTATCAGAGTATCCTAGAATAAAGAAAATATATAATACCTGTATTAATTCAAAAAATAAAGCTGTTAAAATTGGCTTATATAGTGAAAATATACTTTGTGATACTATAAACTATATACAAGAGAAGTTTAACGTATAAATGAGGAGGTATCTTTTCATGATAAACTATAAAACATAAGGAAAAAATGCCAAAAATAAAAGCGATTATATGAAAAAATTATATACCTTTTATATACGGTAAGGAAAATGAAAGACAAAAGATAGAACAAAGGATAAAATCCCTCATAATTGATGTATAACAAACGATCTTTTAAAATTGATACTAGAGTATAGGTTATTTTTTATCATTCAATAGGGATAAATTGGAGGTGTATTATATGAAAATAAAACAAGAACATTACAAATTATTAAAAGAAGGTATGAAAAAATCACTTGAAAATTTAAAATCAAAAGGCATTAATTCGAAAAGTGAATTGATAGAATATTATCAAAAAAATAATATAGGCAATATACCAAAAGATAGAGCTTGTTTTGATCTTTTGAATAATAGTATTATAAATGACAATACATCAACAAGGTTTATTTGCGATATTTTATATCCATATATGAATGATAATCACTTAAAAACAGCTTTAAATAGAATTATGCAAGAATTATAATAATATTGGAGGTATACTTTGACTATTTTAGGCATATTCTTATATAGGATATTGGAAAATATAGATGGTGAAAAACATCATAAAATAATATCTTATAAACTAGGGCAAAGAATAAAATCCTTTTTATTAATACATCTAATATAGGAGGTGTAAAGATGGAAAATTTAACTATAAAAGAAAATCCTGCAATTATGACTATAATATGCAATATTCAAAATATGAGTCAAATTTTAGGAAGTGAAATATATTTTAAAGAATTGGAAAAATTAAAATATAAAGAATTAATAAAAATACAAGATGATCTAATAGAATTATACAATATACATATAAAGGATATGCAAGTATAATATAAACTAATATAATATGGAGGTGTAAACATGGATAAAAAAATCTTGATACAATTAGCAAAGATTATAAAAGAGGTAAACTGTAAAGATACCAAAAAATCTTTATATGAAAATATAGGAAAATTAGCAGGAACAGACAATAAAAATTTTTCATGGCATAAATGGAATACTGCTATATTTTAAATAAATTGGCAATATTGCCTAAAATATGTTATATTTAACTAATATCAATTAATATGGAGGTAGAAAAATGAAAAAATTTACAAGGGAATTAAAACAGATCAATAATTTTTTGGAAAATGCAAAGGATATTTTGGAAAATCATTGTCATAATGATAGATATAATCAATATATCGCTGTAAATGTAAAAAGATATAATGATTATGTAAATGTAGAAAATTTAATTGATGATATGAAAATATCAGAGAAGAAAAAAGATTTTTTGAAAAGTGAATTTTCAGAGAATTATATAAATGATATATATTTTTATTGGCTAGAAAATGAAGCAAATTATTTTACTGATGATGTAATGGGAGGATGTAGAAATTGTAATGCTCAATATTGGGATAAAGAAATACATCTAGTTAAAAGTAATGAAAAAATTAATTATCCTCATATAGATAATATAGGGAAGAAAGCGGATAAAATCAAAGAATTGGAAAAATGGAAAGCAAAGGATATAAAAGAATTAAAATATTTATCAATATTAGATAATAAATTATCAGGATTTTTTGGAAGGTCTGGAGGATGGTTAGGAATTAAGGAAGCCAATATACTCCAAAATAGGATTGATGAAATAGAAAATAATCTTGATTATTTTAAAGATTCAGATAATAAAGAAGATAGAGAAGGATATATTGAAGATTGTCTATATTATGTAGACAATGGATTGATAGAAGCCTTATACTGGATTATAGAAGAAATTAATATTTTCAATAAAGGATTAAATTTTAAAGATGAAATTAAATACAGAATTGATAATATGTTAGAAATTTTAAAATTAAAGGAGGTGTACTAATGAACCTAAAATATAAAGTTAATCAAAATATTCAATATGAGAAGGATATTTGCGAAGAAGTAAACGGATATTATCAAAAAATAAAAACTGAAATTAAAGAAGGGTTTATCTTTTGTATTGAAATATGGGAAAATAATATATATTATCGAGTTAAAAAACAAAAAAATTATTTTGGATGGGATTATGTTATAGAAAACAAAGTTATAAAAAGATTATAAACCTATTAAATGGAGGTATAAGAATATGAAAAATATTTATTTATTAAAGAGAAGCAATCAGGCAGGAGTTTACTCTTGTTTAATTATTGCAATTAATGAAATTGAAGCCTTAAAGATTGCAAAGAAAAATTATTTTTCTTTTACCAAAGATTCATCAGGGAATACAATAGAAAAATTAAATACTAATGAAAATAATTTTATTGAATTAATAGATTTTGATGATTTTAATTATGAAGGATAATATCAAAGGAGGTAAAATATTATGAAATTTGATATACATGAAACAGATTTATTAATTTTACCAGAAACCTTAAAAGAATTAAATAACCTGCAATCCTATTGTGAAACAAAAAAATTAAATTATCAATGGCAATATTCAGATGTTAAAGATCAATCTTGGTATAATAAACAATATATGGATATACCTTTTAGAAGTGATTTATTAGAAGAAATTAAAAACTATTTTAATTAAGGGAGGTGTACTAATGTTAAAAATTAAATTTTTGCCTTGCAATCAATGTTATGCTGTAATAAATAATTCAGGTAATATAATATCAATTAGAAATCAACATCTATTTGAGGATAAAAAAGAATTAGTCAATATATTATCTAATATAGGAATATTTGAGCATAAGTATACTAGGGAATTATGTACCTTAAAATTTAATTAAGGAGGTAAACTAATGCAAATAAAAGAAAGAATATCTTTAATTAAGGGATATGATCTAATTTTATTAAGAAGGTATAGAGAATTTGAAATTAAGATTATTGATAATTTTACAGGTGAAACACTAATAATTGATAATAGTTTTATGAATAAAAAAGCATTACAATTAAAGGATTATATCCCTTTATGCCATGATATAGTCAATCAATTAATATCAGGATTAAATTTATCTCAATTAAGTATACAATAAAAGGAGGTTATACTATGGATTATAATTTATTAATAGAAAGAATGAGGGAAGAAAAAGAAAAGGAGGAAGAATAAAATGTATAAAGAATTATTTTATAAAAATTTTGGAGATATTGGAAATTTTGAAAGCATTGGAATAGGATTGTATACAAATTTTAAGATAGGTTATACATATAATTCTCTTTATAATGCAAATTATTTACATATTGGCTTTGTTACTTTATTTTGGAATAAATATTAAATGGAGGTTTAAATATGAAAGAATATACCTTTTTAATGACTACATCATGGAGAAGTAAGCATATTAAAGCAAATACATTAAGAGAAGCATTTAAGAAAGCTAAAATATGGCTTGAATATCAAAAGAATTTTGGCAATACTACAATAAAAGAATCTGTATCAGGAAAAGAACATCAAACAATAGGAGAATTTACAGGGCAATATCAAGATTGTAAAGAAAATGATTGTGTAATGAGCGGATGGAAAGGGATTAAAGATAAGAAAATATTATCTCAATTAAAATAATTTGTTATAAACTATTGCAATATAACAATATAAAAACTTGCAATCTTGGAATAATATGTTATACTTTACAAAAAGGAGGATAAATTGACTATTCAAAAAATTAAAAGATTTTTGGAATTAAAAAAGAAATTATTTAAAGGTAATATGTTTGTTGAGGTAGATAATAAAAATCCTTTATGGATAGAATATAATCAATTAGTCAAAGAATATTTACAGATTGTAAAATAACAATATAAGGAGATTCTAAAATGCAAACAAAAATAGACTATAATTCAAACGTCAATCAGGATATTAAAGGGCAATTCGTACAAAGAGAAGTATATACTTGTTTTTCGTATGAAATGGATAGTATTTTAAAGGTTAGTTATGAAATAAAAAGTGATCTGCCAACATGGGAAGATATAGAAAATTTGTATACCTTTCCTGAATATTGCGGAAATTGTGGAGAAGAATTAGAAGAAGATAATATTGAGGATGAAGAATGTCCTCATTGTCAAGAATATATAGAAAATGAAATGAAAGAAATTTATGAGTGGTGGATTGTTTCAGAATTTCTTTATAGAAAATTAAAAGAAAAAGGTTATTGTGTTTTAGAATGGGGAAACAATTATTATTGGGGAAGATGTTGTACTGGGCAAGCAATTTTACTCGATTATATTATATCTAAAATATGCGAAGAAATGGAAATTTTGGAAGGTCAAAAATATTCTTGGGAAAGAAAATAAAAAGGAGATGATCTTATGGAATTATCAAGAACAATAGAAATAAAATATAATTGGTGGGATGATACAGATTGTTATTGTGATTATGTTGCCGAAAAATTAGAGGAAGAAGCCGAAAGAAGAATTTTAGAAATGAGAAAAGAGGGATATACAAGCGGAGAATTAAATTATTATGAAGAAAAAAATTGTATAGAATTTCGAGGATGGTGGGAATTAAATTATGTTTAAAAAAAGGAGGTATGCAAAAATGAGAAAATTAATAATTAATTGTCAATTAGAATATGAGATACCAGAAAACTTAAAAACAGAAGAAGAAATTATTGATTTTGGAGAAGATGTAGAATTGCCAAAAGAGTATGTAACAGACTCTTTTGAATTAAGAAGGGTATAGAACGAAGAAAAAGCGGAATATGAAACTTATTTTTAAAAAGGAGGAAAATAATGAGAATAACTTGGGAAGTATCAGATGGTTATGTTGGAAAGAGTCGACCTCAATATGTGAATATTCCTGATGATGAATTGGCTGATTGTGAAACAGAAGAAGAAAAACAAAAATTAATAGAACAATATGTTCAAGATGATTTTGAGCAAAATATTAGTTGGGAAATTACAAGCATAGGAGAATGAAATGTATAAATTTCAAATTGCAGAAGTCGAGGAAAGTCAACGCCCTGAATATGAAGTACATAAAAACTCAGCTTGGGAAACTATATTTGAAACAGAAGATGTAGACAATTTGCTTTGTTATATCTCTGATTGGCTCAATGATGAAAACTATCCAACAAATCAATAGACAAGAATAGTTAAAAATAACAAAGTATTACAATCAGGATTATTAATTTAAAAAGGAGAAATAAAAAATGAAATTTCAAATACATTGGATTGAATGGCATAATCCCTATAATTGGATAGATGATAATATAAGTGAAAATGAAATGTATGAAAATGGAATTAAAAATATTCTTGATAGTTTACCTAATTCTAAACATACGAACACAGATGAAGAAGGGTGGATTGAGGTTGAATGTTTTGATACTTTTGAAGCTTACGATATAACAAAAGCCAAAATTAAAACTAACGAATATGTATGTGGCGATAATCAAATATTTACAGTTACAGATGAAAATAAAAATAGATTATTTACAGAAGAAGATAGTATTTGCCCCAATGCAGAAGAAAATAAAACAATTTGTAATATAGGATATGCCTGTGATGGCTGTCCTTATAATGAGGAGGTTATATAATGAAAAAGTTTAATTTTTATGAAAAGCAAGGTAGACTTTGTATTCAAATAGATTGTAGGCATTTTTAATTAAAGATATAAAAATATTCATTACACTACTGTAAAATCAGAATGTACTTTAAAAGAATTTAGATATATCAAAAATATTATTCAAGCTGTATTAAAAAAATAAAGCAAGGAGTGTCTAAAATGAATAAATTTGATCCATTAAGCAATATGATGATTAATCTAATAGAATATGGAGAGGAATTAATTTATAAAGATATAGAATTAATTAGTAATGCTTTTGAGAGATTTCAAGAGAGAGATTTATATTTTAAAGCATTAGAGAAATTAAATAAAAAGCTGAAGGAGGAATTATAATGGAGAAGAAAGTATATGTAATTAATTGTGATTGGAATTTTGATTTTAGGGGTTATGAACAAGTAGGAGACTATGGAGTTATTAAAGAGAAAGCTGAAGAACAAGGCTCAGTTTATAGCCTTGATTATTTTCAAGATTGTATTAATAATGAGGATTTAATTTTAACTAATAGCTTTATTTTAATTGATTAAAAAGAGGATAATAAAATGCTACTGAATGTCAAACAAGTTAAACTTTATGCTAAACAAAACAACAAGCAAATTTCAAAAGAAGCTTTAGAATTATTAGAAAGAAAAGTTAGTTTAATTTTAGACTCTGCTATTAATATTACTGGAAGGTTTAAAAGAATAAGAGCATTTGAAATTGAACAAGTTAAATAAGAAAGGAAAAGATTATGGATATTTTACATTATCAATTACAAGATAGAATAGATAAATTAGAACAACAATTAGAATTATGTTTAGAAGATATGGAAAGTAAAGATTTTGGGCGAATAGAAAATAGAATAGAAGAAATTAAATTTGTGTTAAATAAGAAAGGAAGAATAAAATGATATGTAAACATTGTCAAATGGAAATTTTAGGGGAAAATGTAAATGGATATTGTTCTTCTGAATGTGTAGAAAGAGAAAAAGTTTGGCTTGAGATAAGTAATTTTATTTTATATGCTACACATAAAAACGAACAAGAAAAACATTGGTTATATGATGCTTTGACAAATTATATGACAGAAGTTTATGAGTACACAGGAGAATAAATTGCAGACATTTCTTCCTATACCTGATTTTAAAAAATCTGTTCAATGTTTAGACTATCGAAGATTAGGAAAACAAAGAGTAGAAGCTAAACAGATATATAATATAATTACTGGACAAGCTAAAAGTAATGCTTGGAGAAATCATCCTATTGTTTTAATGTGGAAAAATAATCCTCATTCTTTAGCAAAATATCATAATGAATGTATTTGGGAATGGATTAAAAGAGGATATAAAAACACAATGCCTATTTTAATGACAATAGAAGAAAATTTGCCTTTATGGTTTGGTAATGAAAAATTCCACGCAAGTCATAGAAGTAATTTATTAAGAAAAAATTTTGAATATTATTCTCAATTTGGTTGGAAAGAACATATAAATTTACCTTATGTATGGATAACTAAAAATAAATGTATCTAAACGCTAGAAATACAATTATAATTTTAGCTTGTATCTTTTATTTAACAATATTCCTAAGTTTTCTTTGGGAATTTATAAGATAAGGGGAGATTATGACCTTAGAAGAAGAATTTAAAATCCTTGCTGTCCGTAGAGAAAGTTTTGAAAATCAAGTTAAAAATACTTTTAATTTAGTACAGAAGGAAAGTTTTAAAGCACAAATAAAGAAAGTGGATTTAATGATAGATAAACTTTTAGATGAATATAATGAGGCGAGGAAAGAGGTTGTCAATGGATAGTAATACAAGAGAGTTATTAATAAGAGAAATTAAAAAGTTAATTAATATTAAAGAAGATGAAATTAAAAGGTTAAAGAAAAAATTGGAGAAAATAAAATGAAAAAATATTTAGTGTTGCCCTTGATTTTTGGGTTAATATGTGTTATACTTCCTATTAGAGCAGAGGCAGAGAGATTTTATACTCCTAAAGAGGTTGTTGCTTCTGTAATATGTGCGGAAGGGGTTGGAGAAGGATTTGTCGGACTTTATGCTATCTCAAATGTAGTTAAAAACAGAAGTATTAAATGGAATAAAACTCCTTATGAAATTGTTACACAAAAAAATCAATTTTATGGATATACAGCAGAGAATAGAGAGGAGTTATATAATCAGGGAAAAGATTATTGTGATTATTTAGCAGAGAATATTTTAGAGTTTGATGATATTACAAATGGAGCATTATATTTTAGAAGAATTGGAGAGAAAAAAAGAAGTTGGCATTTAAAGTTTACAATTAAAATAAAAAATCACCTATTTTATAAATAAAGGAGGATAAAATGTATCGTGTAGGTATTACTTTAAAAGATGGAAATTTAATTGCTAAAAACTTTGAAACAAAAGCCCAATGCGAAGAATGGATTTTAAAACAAAGTAATATTAAGAAAGCAATTATCATTAATAAAGAGAATATTAAGGAGAGGGAGATTATTAATTTTTAAAAAGGAGAAAAAATGACAAAATTAAAAGTTTATTTAAAAAATTTAACAACTTTTGAATGGGAATTACATGAAGGAACATTAAAATCTTTACAAAAAGAATTTAAGAAAAGAAATATTACAATTTCTTTAGAAGCAAAATTAAAAATGGGCATTAAAATTAGTAATGGGGCGTCAGTAGGTGATGGGGCGTCAGTAGGTAATTGGGCGTCAGTAGGTAATGGGGCGTCAGTAGGTTATAGGGCGTCAGTAGGTAATTGGGCGTCAGTAGGTGATGGGGCGTCAGTAGGTTATAGGGCATCAGTAGATGATGGGGCGTCAGTAGGTGATGGGGCGTCAGTAGGTGATGGGGCGTCAGTAGGTGATGGGGCGTCAGTAGGTGATGGGGCGTCAGTAGGTTATAGGGCATCAGTAGATGATGGGGCGTCAGTAGGTAATTGGGCGTCAGTAGGTGATGGGGCGTCAGTAGGTAATTGGGCGTCAGTAGGTGATGGGGCGTCAGTAG
>JGI10211J34971_10000038_pt1 | contig 87353 bp, 80 predicted proteins | sample Etolagsediment_FD_34971 | JGI IMG/M metagenome (IMG submission 34971) | reverse complement strand
TATTTTATAACAAATATTTAACATAATGCGGCAGGGCTTTCACTTGCTATTTTCACGCTTATTCTTTAGATTTTAAAGTACCCGAAGTGTGAAAAAAGAGGGAGGAAAACGCATTGAACTACAGGATCTATAATCAGTCAACATACAGAAATATTCCCCAGGTCAGAGAGTTCATTCCCGAGTCCTACCTGACGGATATAGATCTGACAGCTATGATCCTGCCATTCAAAGTGAACAACTATGTCACCGATGAACTGATAAACTGGAATCAGTGGCAGGAGGACCCGATGTTCATCCTGACCTTTCCGAACCGTGACATGCTGAAAGAGCACCATTACCGTGCTTTGAAAGAGGCCAGATCCGCAGCCCTGGGGCATCGGGAAATGAAGTCTCTGATCGAAGAACAGCGCCTGCAGCTCAATCCGCATCCTGCCGGGCAGTTAGAGAAGAATGTTCCAGAGTTCCAGGGTCGGAAACTCACCGGCATACAGCACAAGTACGAACAGACGGTACTCTTTTTCCCAAGTCACGGACAGACCTGTCATGCTTACTGCAGCTTCTGTTTCCGCTGGCCCCAGTTCACGGGGATGGATGAATACAAATTTGCGATGAAAGAAACCGAACTTCTCATCGATTATGTCAATGCCAAGCCCGAGGTGACCGACATTCTGATCACCGGGGGAGATCCGATGGTCATGACGGCAGAGCGCCTGAGGACATATATCGACCCGATCCTCAAGGAGAGACCCGGCAATCTGACAAATATCCGTATCGGAAGTAAAAGCCTGTCCTACTGGCCCTACCGTTATCTCAGCGATCCCGATGCCGATGACATTCTCCGGGTCTTTGAGGACATTGTGGACAGCGGGATCAATCTGGCTTTCATGGCCCATTTCAACCACAGCCGCGAACTGGAAACAGAGGCTGTCAGAAAGGCCTCACGCCGTATTCTTAACACCGGTGCCAGAATCAACACACAAAGTCCGCTGCTCCGACATATCAACGACAGTTCTGAGGTCTGGCAGGACATGTGGCGGCAGCAGCTGAAGCTCGGCATGACACCCTATTACTTCTTCGTTGCACGGGACACAGGCTCCCATGATTACTTCGCGGTCACTTTGGAAGAGGCCGTGGAAGTCTATCGAAAGGCCTACCGCAATATGAGCGGTCTGGCCAGAACGGTGCGGGGTCCCAGCATGAGTGCAAGCCCGGGCAAGGTGCATGTTCTCGGCCGCACTGAGATAATGGGTGAGGATGTGTTCATGCTGAAATTCATACAGGCCAGAAATCCTGATTGGGTGGGGGTTCCCTTCTTTGCAAAATACGATTCGGAAGCCACCTGGCTGGATGAACTCAGTCCTGCATTCGGCGAAGACCGCTTTTTTTTCGAAAATAACTGAGGGACTGACGCGGACGGAGACTCCTGTCTCTCCTGAAGGGGTTAAACTGCGTTTGACATTTCTGGTGATTTCCCGTACTTTTGCGGATTAGGTTTATTCCTGCGGATGCGGAACAGGGCATTCGGATTTTGAAGGATAATACAGCACTGAACAAAAGGAAGCGGCAGCAGATGAAAGAACTCAGTAAGACCTACGATCCTTCGCAGGTGGAAAAAAAGTGGTACAGTCACTGGCAGGATAAAAAATATTTCCATTCGGAGCCGGACAGCCAACGCCGTCCCTATACGGTGATGATACCTCCTCCGAATGTGACAGGCATGCTCACCATGGGCCATGTACTGAATAACACACTTCAGGATATTCTGGTTCGCAAGGCCAGGATGGAGGGTCGTGAGACACTCTGGCTGCCGGGTACGGACCATGCGGGCATCGCCACGCAGACCGCGGTGGAGCGTTCGATGAGAGTTGAGGGAAAAACCCGGCATGATCTGGGTCGGGAGCTTTTTGTCGAGAAGGTCTGGGAGTGGAAGGATAAGTACGGCGGCATCATTATCGAACAGTTGAAGAGCCTGGGTGTCAGTTGTGACTGGGATCGTGAGCGCTTCACGATGGATGAGGGGCTGAGCCGTGCCGTGCGGGAGGTCTTCGTCAGACTGTATGATAAAAAATTGATCTACCGCGGTCTGAGGATGATCAACTGGTGTCCTGTCTCTCTGACCGCCCTCTCCGATGAAGAAGTGATCTACCGTGAAAGCCAGGGAAAACTCTGGTATTTCCGCTATCCGCTGGCTGAGGACAGCACCCGCTTTCTGGTGGTGGCCACAACCCGGCCTGAGACCATGCTCGGCGATACAGGCATCGCAGTGAATCCTCAGGATGAACGCTATGCAGATCTGATCGGGAAGAGTGTGATCCTGCCGATACAGAATCGTGAAATCCCGGTTTTTGCCGACGATTATGTGGACCGTGAGTTTGGAACCGGCGCCGTGAAAGTGACACCAGCTCATGATCCCAACGATTATGATATGGGACTCAGGCACAGCCTGCAGGTCATTGATGTGATGCATCCCGACGGACGGATGAATGCAGCCGCAGGAGCAGATTTTGACGGTCTCGACCGCTATGAGGCCCGTAAAAAGGTGGTGGCGGCCATGGAAGAACTGGGGCTTCTGGACAAGATCGAGGATTACACCCACAGTGTGGGATACAGTGAAAGAGCAGGGGTTGTGATCGAACCCAGACTCTCCGAACAGTGGTTCGTCAAGATGGAGGATCTGGCCAAACCCGCATTGGAGGCCGTCTTAGACGGGCGGATACAGTTCACACCCGAACGCTGGGTAAAGACCTATCAGCACTGGCTGGAAAACATCAGGGACTGGTGCATCAGCAGGCAGCTTTGGTGGGGTCACCGTATCCCGGTTTTCTACTGTGATGAATGCGGATGGGAAGCAGCACTCAGTGAGGATGCATCCAGCTGTCCAGTCTGCGGCAGCACGGCCCTTCGGCAGGATGAAGATGTTCTGGATACCTGGTTTTCCTCCTGGCTCTGGCCCTTTTCAACCCTGGACTGGCCTGAAGAAAAGAGGGACCTGAACTATTACTATCCGACAGATGATCTGGTCACAGCGCCGGATATCATATTCTTCTGGGTGGCAAGAATGATCATGGCCGGACTTGAGTTCCGGGGCGATATTCCCTTTAAAAATGTGTATTTCACCGGTCTGATCCGAGATGCACAGGGGCGGAAGATGAGCAAGAGTCTGGGCAATAGTCCCGATCCGCTGGATATTATCGCCAAATACGGAGCCGATGCCCTGAGGATCGGTATCATGTTGATTGCTCCCCAGGGTCAGGACATTCTCTTTGATGAAAGCCGTATTGAGATCGGCCGCAACTTTATGAATAAACTCTGGAATGCATCCCGCTTCATCCTGATGAATAACGATATCGGGGTCAGCGGCGATACACTGCCTGCCGACAGCGATCTTGAGACCGCGGACCAGTGGATACTGGAACAGCTTCAGAAAACTGTTTACTCAGTGAACAGCAATCTCGAACGCTACCGTTTTAACGAGGCAGCCCGCGACATATATGATTTCACCTGGAACTATTTCTGTGACTGGTATATTGAGCTGATCAAACTCCGTTTCTATGACGGTTCCGCTGAAGAAAAGGAAGCAGCCCTGCGGGTGGCTGTGCATGTCCTGAGAAATATTCTGAAACTGCTGCACCCGTTTTCACCCTTTATCACTGAAGAGATCTGGCAGAATCTGAAAACAGAGGATGAACCGGATATACTTGTGGCACCCTACCCGAAAAGTGATGCACTTCCTGAACTGAGTATGCACAGTCGTGATATGGAACTTCTGATCCGTGTGATCACTGCCGCCCGTACCATCCGCAGTGAAATGACGGTCCCGCCCTCCCGGCAGGCTGTTCTGATGATCAGCGGCGCCGATCAGGGGCAGCAGCAGACACTGCTTAAGGGAGGAGCCTACATCCGCAGTCTTGTACGTCTGGAAAAACTGGAGATCGCGGAACATCTGGAAAAACCGGCTCACAGTGCCGCCTCTGTTGTTGATAATCTACAGATATTCATGCCTCTGGCTGGCCTCATTGATCTGGATAAGGAAAGACAGCGTATTGAAAAGGAGATCGAAACCTTTGAAGGACGGCTCAAGGCTGTTCAGTCAAAGCTCGGAAACGCCAACTTCATTGAGAGGGCACCGGAGGATGTGGTCGCAAACGAGCGGGGCAAGGAAGGTAAATATCTGGAGACTCTGAATCTGCTGAAAAACAATCTCAGGCAGTTTCAGGACCTTTAGAGGGAATGAAGGACTGTAATCCGGGATAATAGAAGGAGGCAGACATGCATTTACGCCGTACTTTTGGCCTGCTGATCGGCACAGTGTTTTTATTACAGGCTGCGGATCTTCTTATCACACAGCATCAGGGCTCTTTTCTTCATCTGACGCTGAATGATCCACGGCCGAGCCGTGACGGAAGCATCGAGCTGGACAGCTACTATTTTCAGCCTGCTCAGGGTTCTGTTTGGGCCTCGGCTCAGGATCAGGTCCTCGAACTGCTTATTCTGGAAAACCGGTATGGCGGGCTGCAGGACCTTGTGCCCGGTATGAGGATACAGGTGGTCACCGGACAGGACCGCCACAGCGGAGTTCTGCAATCCGCTACTGCTGCACTCCTCAGCCTGAGGGACAAAGATGAGCTGCGGCTGATCAGGACAGAGTCCATCACTGATATCCTGCTGGAAGATCCGCCGGGACCTATGATCTCCGTTCGACAGAAGCAGAATGAGTCCGATCCGCTGCACTCTATTGATTACGGTTTTCACTGTGCGGAACTGAGCTGGACAGCAGAATATGATCTGATCCGCCTGGATCAGGAGCAGGCACTGCTGCGTTCATGGTTCAGGATCAGCAACCGGGGTGACGGCCGGCTTGAGAATGCCCGGATACAGCTCTTGGCAGGTGAGATCGTCAATGAGCGGGCTGACATCGGCCCTGTCCGCCCCATGGCCAAGTCTGCCATGTTCAGCGCTGAGGCCGTCGGACTAGAAGCTGAGCAGACCCTGGATCACTATTTCTATGCGGTGGAAGGAACTATGCCGGTGCAACCCCGAAGTGAAAAACGCCATCCCCTCTACAGTGAATCGACAGTCAGCACCGAGAGACGATATATTGTAAGGGGTTATGATGCCCGGCCGGCTGAATCCGCCGCTGTGATCGAACTGACGTTTATTCACAAAAGCCCCTCAGCTGCCATTCTTCCGGCAGGCAGTATTTCCATTTTTGATGAAGGAATGCGCTGGCAGGGAACAGCCTCCATCCGTCAGTATGCCGCAGGAGAGAAGGTGGAAATCTCTGCCGGTACAGCCCACGACCTGCGCTATGAGCGGGTCATCACCGATCAGAAGCGAATGCGTAACTATGAAGATGTGGAAATCCTCTATAAACTGCATAACCGCAGTCCTCAGGAACGTATATTTCTCGTTCGGGACCGTATCAGCGGCAACCGAACCGTCAGGGACAACACGGTTGAATACGTGAAAAGATCTGCTGATACCATCGAGTTCTCGGTGACCGTTCCCGCAGCCTCCAGCGTGGAATTCTCCTACGCTTATTCAAAGGTGTTCTGATCAGCTCCGGNNGCCGGCATACTCTCTGTACGCTTTGATAAAATCATTGATCTTAATAGGTTTGGGAAGATAGAGATCCATCCCTGAGGCATAGCATCGGTCGATATCCTCTTTCACAACCGAAGCAGTCATGCCGAAAATGGGCACATGTCCGTTCTGCTGTTCTTCTTCCCAGCGTCTGATGCAGCGGGTTGCCTCCAGACCGTCCATTTCAGGCATGTACACATCCATGAGGATGAGGTCCACCTCATTTGCCTTGACAAAATTTACAGCTTCCAGTCCATTGTCGACGTAACTGACATCAGCGCTCACCTTTTTCAGGATAGCTCCTGCAACCTTCTGATTGATCCGATTGTCATCCACCACCAGGACCCGCAGACCTTCGATGATCGGTGCATCATCCACTACGGCGGTCTTTCGTTCCTGCAAACTGCTTTTCACCGCATCTTCGTTTATCCGGAAATTGAGTCGGAAAATAAAACTGGTACCCTGCGCGTGCGAACTGAGGCCGTTAGGACTCTCCACCCGCATTTTTCCGCCCATGAGCTCCACCAGCTTACTGCTGATGGCCAGACCCAGACCTGTGCCTCCGAATTTTCGGGTGATGCTGTTGTCAGCCTGTGTAAACTCCTCAAAAATAGTGGAGAGTTTCTCTTCAGGGATACCGATCCCTGAATCAGCCACCTCAAAAAGTACAGTGACAGACCGATCCCTGACCAGATCCGCCCTTGCGCTGATCCTGACCTTCCCCTTTTCAGTGAATTTGATGGCATTCCCGATCAGATTGACAAATACATGTTCCAGCTTTGTCACATCGCCGATCAGATCCCAGGGAAGCGCGGGATCCAGGAAGTATTCAGATTCGAGCCCTTTTTTGCGGAAGTTGAAGGCGTTGATATCCGCGATCCTGTCAAAGGTCTCCCGCAGGTTGAAAGCAATATCCTCAAGCTCCATTTTCCCTGCCTCGATCTTCGAAAAATCCAGGATCTCATTGACGATCTTCAGCAGAAAGTCCGCTGAACTTTTAATCACAGAGGCATAATCCTTCTGCACGTCACCCAGGGATGTTTCCAGAAGGAGATCCGCCATTCCGATCACACCATTCAGAGGTGTTCGGATCTCATGGCTCATATTGGCAATAAATTCACTCTTGGTCTTCGTGGCAATATTTGCAGTCTCCAGTGCATCCTGAAGCAGCAGTTCGGTCTCTTTTCTGCCTGATACATCATGGGAAATGGTGACCATGCCGCGTCGGCTGCGGTCGGGACCGTAAAGCGGCACTTTCGTGATATCCAGAGCCTGACTCTTGTCACTGCTCTTGTCTATGATCACCTCATATCGGCCGATCTGCCTGTCACTCCAGACCTTTTCATCACTTTCCAGTTCCCTTTTCAGAAAAGCGGAAAGGTAGGGCGGCGCACTCTTAAGCAGGTCCCTGTAATCCCGGCCGATCAGACGGCTGAGACTTCCGGCCTTCACAAATTCGACAAAACTCTGATTGCTGATCTCTATCTTGCCCTCAGCATTCTTATAGACCACAAACTCCGGAATGGCATCAATAATACTGCGCAGTTTCCGTTCACTCTCCTCAAGAGCGTTCTCGATCGCCAAGCGGTTCAGCACCTGGCTCACATGACTGGATATGAACTCCAGCACATCCCTCTCCCGTGTGCCGAACTGCAAGTCCTCGCTGAAACTCTGTACCACCAGGACACCGTAGAGCGTATTCTCGCTGGCCAGAGGTACTCCGACCCAGCTCTTCAATTCCCCTGTTGAAGGGAATTCTGTGTTTTTGTGAAGGAAATCCCTGAGCTCATCTGTTTTCAGAAGAAGAGATCGCTTGCTTTCCAGCACCTTCCGTATCAGCAGGCGGTTCAGCTCTGAAACCTGCTCACCGAACTCCTTCCCGCTGCTGTAGCCCACATTGAATTCATCCGTTTCGGCATCGTAATTGTGTACCGAGAAACTGTCGCCGGATGCCAGCTGTTTGAAAGCGTTGTGAATTGTCTCATAGACATTCTGAACATCCTGCCGGATGAAAGCCTCCCGGCTCATTTTGTAGAGTGTGATCTGAAGCTGCTCAAGGTAACGCTTTTCCTTCAGCTCACCTGTAATGCTGCGGTAAAGTTCATAGGCCGCCCAGAATATGAGCACCAGCAGTACGATCCCCCAGCTGCTGAAATACCAGGGTTTTCTGATCTGCAGATCTAGGGTCAGGGCTTCACTGATGAGACGGTCCGGCTGTTTGACCCGGATCTCAAGCCGGAAATCCCCGCTGTGCAGTTTCGGAAGCAGCAGCGTGTTCCCCTGCTGCAGCTCACTCCATTGCTCGGATCGACTGAATATCCTGTACTGAAACTGCTGCACATCTCTGGGAAAACTCAGTGAATAGAAGGACAGCTCAAGGAAACTGTTATGGGGAAAACTCTGTCCGACACCCAGTGTGGACGTCACATCCCTTCCATCCACTGCCAGCCTTGCGATGACGGGCCTCACCGTCTGCGGTGCATAATCTGCATCAGCATTCCATACCGCCAGACCCGAAGGCGTCGCAAACCAGGGAAAGCCCCGGTTGTCCAGGCCCGAACCGTTGATGTTCAGTGTCAGTGTCGGAAGACCGTCATTCTCCTCATAAAACAGGAAGTTAGACTTAAAATAGCGCAGTGCGCCGCGGTCCGTTCCCATCCAGATCGAACCGGATGCATCCACAGTGATACTCCTGATGATGAGATTCTCAGTTCCCTTATAGCGCAGAAGTACACCCTCCGGACCCCTCTGTTTCAGCAGACCTTTATTTGTGCCCAGCAACAGTGTATCGCCTCTGCTGTTCATGGTGAAAATGATGATCCCCTCCAGATCAGGGAGATCATACTGCTCAGACAGCGAGTCGGCAGACGTTCCCAAAGCCCGCTGTAATTCACTCAGAACCTCTGTACTTCGACTGATATTCCTAAATCTGTCCAGAACCGGATCAAAGAGATAGAGGTAACTGCTGTCACTCTCACTTCCCACATAAAATTCTCCTGTCCCGGTCAGATGCATGCTCTGAATACTGGACTCAATACCTCTGCTTTCGGCATACATCCTGAATTCATTATCCCCTCGTTCCAGTCGGAAAAGCCCGCTGCTCCCCTCCTGCATGACCCAGATACTGCCGTCCGCTCCGACCTGCAGCTCCCGGATCAGTTGACTGCCCAGTTCCGGCAGCAGCCACTCTCCCGTGATTCGCCTGTCGATTATCTGATGTATCCGGTTATAGCGGTATCCCACCCAGAGTGTGTCCTGCTGAAGGCTGATCGTCTGTATGATATCATCACTGAGTGGATTGACATAGAGCTGCTTATACTCAGGAAGCTCTGCATCCTCGGCATCTGCATATTTTGCAAGGTAGATCTCATTGCCGTCTCCGTACAGAATATGCCCGTTGCGGTCTGAACTCAAATGCAGGATCGAGTGCTCCGCCAGCGGCAGCTCGGGAACAGAAAAGACAGGCACCCAAAGAAAAACCAGCCCGTTGTCCCCTGATACCCAGACATGGCCGTTGAATACAGAGATATCATTCACAACCCGCATGGAAATGTCCGGNAANGGCTGTATTTCAAAGTTTCCGCCCTTATCAGGCCGTCCCAGATAGAGGCCCCTGTCCCAGGTACCGATAAAAAGAATNCCCCGCTCATCCATTTCCAGATCAGAGATCTGCGGCAGATCATGCAGTTTCTCAAGCCGCACACTGTCATTATGTATATCATCGTANAGAACCCTGTAGAGACCGCTGCTGCTGCCGAGAAGTATCTCGCCCTCNGGTCCCGGAGCCCTGTAAAGAGCAGAAATGCTGAAGCTCCCCTCNTCAGGGAAGGAGAGCCGGTGAATGGTATTGCTCTCATACAGATAATAGAACAGATGCCCGGAATGAGAGGAGATCAGAAGCCTGTCCGTCAGTTCGGCAAACAGAAATCCTCTCCGGTTGTCCTTTGTACGGTACTGTTCCTCAAAAAAGTACCTGTTGATCTTGTCCCCCACCAGACGCACCACAGACGCAGCCTCTGAAACCCAGATATTGTCACGGCTGTCAGGATATACATGCCTGGGGAAATAGAGACTGTAATGGGTCAGGCCCGTGGACCCGCCGACGATCTGCTCATATTCAGTATCATCCCGTTCGTTGTGAATGCGGAACAGGCCCTGGTCATTGAGTGCCAGAATCCTTCCATTCCGGTCTTTTGCCAGATGCCGGATAAAATTGGTCCGCAGATCGTATTTATAGGTCTCAAATCCGTCGCTGCCGTACTTGACAAGACCATTGTCCGTGGCGATCCAGAGAAATCCTGCACTGTCCTGAACGGAGGCTCTCACCAGAGGCGTGGGCAGACCGTCCCTCACACCGTAGGTTCTGGACTGCAGCATCGATGATGACAGCACTGCGGTGGTCAGAGCCGCTACCATGATAAATACCCTGAGAAAAAATCTGCTCAGCATGGAAGGGAAAATCTTCAGAATTTATCTGATTGTCAAGTTTAAATCACAAAAAAACAGCCAAATAATAAAGAAGTCTGCAGCTGGGGATAATATGGGAACCCACATTTCACAGTGGAAGCCTGCCCTCCAGTGCAATCTTCCTTAACCCGCCGGAGCGGGAAGGCCTGATTTTCCTGAAGATGAGCTACGGCCCCATATCTAGATTGTTAGTTCCAAAAATCCGGCAACTACAGACTTTCTCTTTTCAAATAACTCTTCTGAAGGAAGCTATGACAGCTTTTCGTGTTATTCAACAGATTTATTCATCCCAATGCCTAATATTTCATTGGACTATAGGCATTTATCTGAGTAAACTGTTTAATAAACGCGAATTAAACAGGACTCTTTCCGGGTCATTTCTCCAGGGTGCTCAGATCTCCCAGGTCCTCGCCAAGCGCCTGTGCCTTCAGTACACGGCGCATGATCTTGCCGCTGCGAGTCTTCGGCAGGGTCTCCACGATATTGACTGCTTCCGGACGGGCGATGGGTCCAACCTCATGGGCCACATGCTCCTTGAGTTTATCCTGCATTTCCAGGCCGCCTGCGGCTCCCTGACGCAGGATCACGAAGGTGTGAATCGCATGGCCCTTCAATTCATGGGGCAGACCGATGGCTGCTGCTTCCGCCACATCGGGATGGCTGACCAGAGCACTTTCGATCTCCGCAGTCCCCAGACGATAGCCGCTGACCTTGATCACATCATCCAGCCTGCCGATGATCCAGAAATAGCCGTCACTGTCCTGCCGTGCAGAGTCACCGGCTGTATACCAGCCCTGTTTTTCAAATTCCTTCCAGTAGGTGTTCACATAGCGTTCCGGATCTCCGTGGATTGTCCGTGCCATGCCGGGCCAGGGATTCTTGATCACAAGTTTTCCCTGTTCTCCCCGGGGCACTTCCTTCCCTTCATCATCCACCACGGCCATTTCATTGCCGAAGAAGGGTTTGGTCGCAGAACCGGGTTTCAGCGGGGTGACAGGCAGCGGGGTGATCATGAATCCTCCGGTCTCTGTCTGCCACCATGTATCCATGATGGGACATTTACTCTGACCGATCACCTCATAATACCATTTCCATGCCTCAGGATTTATTGGTTCCCCTACAGAGCCCAGGAGCCTCAGACTTGATAGATCATAGCGTTTCGGCCAGTCATCACCGAAACGCATCAGTCCCCTGATAGCTGTCGGCGAGGTATAGAGCACCGTAATACCGTACTTTTCTATCATCTGCCACCAGCGGTGAGGGTAAGGATAATTCGGAGCACCTTCATACATCATGATGGTCGCACCGTTGACAAGCGGCGAATAGACAATATAGCTGTGTCCGGTGATCCAGCCCGGATCGGCCGCACACCACCACCTGTCCTCATCCTTTATGTCGAAGACATATTTGTGGGTGACACTTGTGTAGACCATATATCCGCCGTGGGTATGAACCTGGCCCTTGGGTTTACCTGTCGTTCCGCTTGTGTAGAGAATGAAAAGCGGATCCTCTGCATCCATGACCGCTGTCTGTATCTTGTTTCCCGCCAGAGGCAGATTCGCCAGCTCATGATACCAGAAATCCCGGCCGCTCTCCATATAAATATCGTGACCGGTGCGTTTGACCACAATACAGTTCTCGATCGTGGGACTGCGTTTGATCGCCTCGTCGACGATACTTTTCAGATCGTTGACCTTGCCGCGCCGCCAGCCACCGTCAGCTGTCACCAGAACCTTGCTTTTCGCATCATCGATCCTTTCAGCCAGCGCCTCTGTACTGAATCCGCCGTANACCACGGAATGTACAGCTCCCAGCTTGGCCGTCGCCAGCATGGCATAGAGCAGTTCAGGGATCTGCGGCATGTAGATCGTGACCACATCCCCCTTTTTAACACCCATACTGTGAAGGATATTGGCCATCGTGCTGACTTCACGGTTGAGCGCGTGATAGGATAAGGTCTTGTAATCCCCCGGCTCACCTTCCCAGACCAGAGCAAGCTTGTTGCGCCGCCAGGTTTTCAGATGACGGTCAACGGCATTGTGCACAATATTGGTCTTTGCACCGACAAACCATTTGTAAAACGGTTTATTACTGTCGTCCAGCACCTTGTCCCACTTCTGAAACCAGTCCAGTTTCTCAGCTTCCTTCTCCCAGAATTCCTCACGGTTGGCAATGGAGTAAGCATACAGCTCGTCGTATTCTTTGATATTCGCCTGGTCAAGCACTTCCTGTGACGGATGATACAGCTCACCGTTGCCTGTTTTTTCTGCTGCCATATTAAATCCCTCCTGTGTAATGATGGCTGATTAACATTTGCAGAAATTTATATTCATGACATCGGCTTTGCAAGAAAAGACCTTATTGAAACTGTTTAATTGAAATTTTCTGTCAAAGCCCCGCCCATACGGGCCGCCGGGGCTCAGATCTGTATGCGCTGAATGCCGTCGCTGTCCCAGAGAGCGTAGTAACGGTGATTGGGAACGACCCAGTCGCCCAGAAGCAGACGTGACTTCGAAGCCTCCTGACGCAGCTCTGGATAGTGTATATGTCCCATGATGCAGATATCGTAACCTTCACTCAGCCGTCCGGCCTGCCAGACCATCATTTCATCCGCATCGCGCTGCAGATAGGGAAGCATCACAGTATAGTTGTGACGGCTCCTGTTATTCGCCTTCTCACCCAGCCTGTAACCCCATGAGGGCCCCAGAAGACGGAAACCGAAAATAGCCAGAGGATTGCGCAGAACCTTCTTCATCAGCCGGTAGCCGTGATCATTTTTCAGCAGTCCATCGCCGTGACAGAGATAGAAGCGGATACCCCCGTCCGCAGCGTCCTCCCCGGCAGTGAAAGCTATATGGTCCGGATAAAAATACATCGCTTCCTCGCGAAGAATCAGATCGCGGACCCAGAAATCATGGTTGCCGCCGATATAATGGATCTCCACACCCCGGTCCCTGACCTGCAGCAGTCGGGTGACCACCTCCTTCAGGGCCGGGTGGATATAGCCGGGATACTCAAACCAGAAGTCAAAGAAATCACCGAGAATGAACAGAGTGCCGCCTCTTTGCTCAATACTGTCGAACAGCTGGAAAAGAGTCCGGCGCCTCTCTTCCTCCTTCGCATCCATGACCGTGGAAATGTGTACATCGGATATAAAAAAGAACGGCTCCTGCAGCCTCCCGCTTCCCTGCAGATTAGAATACAATAAGAACTCCTATCTGCCGAGGGTTGCGACCATCACAGCCTTGATCGTGTGCACTCTGTTCTCCGCTTCATCCCAGACCTTTGACCGGGAGGACAGAAAGACCTCGTCAGACACCTCCATGGCCTCCAGACCGAACTCCCGGTAGACAGATTCGCCCACCTCTGTGTTCCGGTCATGAAAGGCCGGCAGACAGTGCAGAAAAATACACTCATCATTGCCTGTCTGCTTCATCATTGCTGCGTTCACCTGATAATCCTTGAGAAGAGCGATCCTCTCCGCAAAGCGGTCCTCCTCACCCATGCTCACCCAGACATCCGTATAGATCACATCCGCGTCTCTGACGCCGGTCTCAACATCCGACCTAAGTGTGATACTGCCGCCGCTTTCTGCTGCCTGAGCCCTCGCATAGGCCACGAGCTCTGATTCCGGAAAAAGGCTCTCAGGCGCAACAATGCGAAAATCCATACCCAGTTTGGCCGCCCCTATCATGAGGGAATTGGCCATATTATTGCGGCCGTCACCGACATAGACAAAACGGATTCCCTTCAGACGGCCCAGCTGTTCCCGGACTGTCAGAAAATCCGCCAGGACCTGTGTCGGGTGATATTTGTCGGTAAGCCCGTTCCAGACAGGGACGCCGCTGTGTTCCGCCAGTGCCTCCACGGTCTCGTGACGAAAACCCCGGAACTGTATCCCGTCAAACATCCGGCCCAGGACTTTGGCCGTATCAGCCACACTCTCCTTCTTTCCGAACTGAATATCGCTCTTACCGAGGTAATCAGCATGGGCTCCCTCGTCACTGGCGGCCACCACAAAAGCGCATCGTGTCCGTGTACTGGGCTTCTCAAAAATCAGCGCAATGTTCTTATGCTCCAGATTTCGACCGTAGATCCCGGTATATTTGTCTGCTTTCAGTTTGGCCGAAAGATCCAGAAGAAAGAGGATCTCCTCCCGGCTGAAATCCTTCAGCGTGAGAAAACTGCGTCCTTTCAGATTCACAGGCATGGTCTGTCTCCTAATTGTTTTTATTGGTCAGAATGTTTTATTGATCTCTGTTCATCTATCATCGCATCCGTTCCGCTGTCACAGGATATAGCGGCTGAGGTCCTCATTCTCCACGATATCGCCCAGACGGTCTTCCACAACCTGCTCTGTGATGCGGACAGGTGATTCGGTGTCCGGCGCCTCGAACATGATGCTGTCCAGCAGATGACTCATGATTGTATGCAGACGTCTGGCTCCGATATTTTCCGTCTTTTCATTGACTTCCGTCGCTTTTGCCGCGATGGCCCGGATTGCGTCCGCTGTGACCTGCAGCTCCACCCCGTCTGCTGCCAGAAGGGCTGTGTACTGTTTGAGGAGGGCATTCTGAGGCGAGGTCAGGATCTGAATAAAGTCCTCTGTGCTGAGACTGTCGAGCTCAACACGGATGGGAAAACGACCCTGCAGTTCCGGGATCAGATCAGAGGGTTTACTGGTGTGGAAGGCACCGGCGGAGATAAACAGAATGTGGTCGGTCTTGACAACCCCGTACTTGGTGGAAACAGAGGAACCTTCAACGATGGGGAGCAGGTCCCGCTGTACACCGGCACGGCTCACATCCACACTGCCGCGGTCCTGGGCGGACGCGATCTTGTCGATCTCATCGAGGAAGACAATGCCGTGATTCTGAACCCGGTCCAGTGCCTCCTGCTGTACTGTATTCCTGTCTATGAGCTTCCCTGCCTCCTGCTCTGTCAGAATTCGGCGGGCATCCTTCACTTTCATTTTCTGCTTTTTCTTCTTCTTGCCGAAGAGGGAATTCATCGCATCATTGAGGAAGTCACCGCCGCCGTCATCCATGCCCATTCCCGGACCCATGGGCCCCATGATGGAAATACCGGAGACATTGGGTTTTTCCGCGACCTCGATCTCGATGAGTTTGTCTTCAAACTGACCCTGCTTGTACATGTCACGCAGTCTGGACCGGGTGCCGTTAACCCTCTCCTCCTCCTCCGGGTCCCTTGACAGGTTCTCAGGCATGGGAAAAAGAATGTTGATGATCCGTTCCTCTGCCAGCACTTCAGCCTGACCCCATACCCGGCCCTCGTACTCCTCCTCCACCATCCGGACGGCCAAGCCGGTCAGGTCCCGGATAATACTCTCCACATCCCTGCCCACATATCCTACTTCTGTGAACTTCGTCGCCTCCACCTTTATGAAAGGCGCTGAAGCCAGATTTGCCAGACGGCGGGCGATCTCTGTCTTTCCCACTCCCGTCGGGCCGATCATAATAATGTTGTTCGGCAGTATCTCGTCCCTCAGTTCATCCGGAACCTGCTGTCTGCGCCAGCGGTTGCGAAGAGCGATGGCTACAGCCTTTTTTGCCTTATTCTGACCGATGATGAAACGGTCCAGTTCTGCTACGATCTCCCGCGGTTTCAACATGGTCATGTGTCCAGCTCCAGAACGGTGATCCGTTCATTTGTGTAAATGCAGATGGAAGAGGCGATCTTCAGGGATTTCTCAGCGATCTCTGCAGCTGTGAGCTCGGTATTCTCCGACAGAGCCCGGGCGGCGGCCAGGGCATAGCTGCCTCCGCTGCCGATGGCGAAGAGGCCGTCATCCGCATCGATCACGTCCCCGCTGCCGCTGAGGAGGAAACCCCTTTCGCGGTCCATGACCACCATCAGGGCCTCCAGCTTCTGCAGATATTTATCCCGGCGCCATTCCTTGGTCAGCTCCACAGCGGCCCGGGTGAGATTGCCCTTGTATTCCTTTAGCTTGTCCTCGAAGCGGTCAAAGAGGGTGAAGGCATCGGCAGAGGCGCCGGCGAATCCGGTCAGGATGCTGTCGTTATACAGTTTCCTCACCTTGACCGTGCCGTGTTTCATGACCGTATTTCCCAAGGTGACCTGACCGTCGCCGGCGATGGCCGCCCGCCCGTTCCGTATCACTCCGAGAATCGTCGTTGAACGAATTTTTTCCATTATATTTCCCGTCTGAGTCTGGCAATAGGAATATTCAGCTGCTCCCGGTACTTTGCCACCGTGCGCCGTGCGATCTGATACCCTTCCCTGGCCAGTTCCTTTACAAGTTTTTCATCATTGAGCGGCTTTGCTTTGTCTTCCCTGTCAATAATACCCTTCAGCGTATTTTTGATCTTTCGGGTGCTCACATCCTCGCCGTCATTATCCTTCATACCCTCGGTAAAGAAGAATTTCAATTCATGCAGACCCATGGGGCTCTGCACATACTTGCCGTTGGTCACCCTGGAGATCGTACTGATATCCATACTCACCATTTCAGCGATATCTTTGAGGATCATGGGCTTGAGGGCATCGGCATTACCCATAAAATAGTCGTACTGTCGCTCTATTATGGCATCCATGACGCGGGTCATGGTATTGCGCCGCTGGTGAATGGACTGTATATACCAGCGGGCGCTCTCAACCTTTTTATTGAGGTATTCCCGGGTATCCCTGTCCAGTTTACTCCGGTTCGCCAGCATGTCCTCATAGGACCGGCTCATCCGCAGCTCAGGAATATTTCCGTCATTGATGACAATGCTGAAGCTCCCATTTTCCTCGGTGACAATGATATCCGGAATGATATTGTGATTACTGAAGCCGTTGTCCATATCTCCCGGTTTTGGATTCAGCTGGGAAATGACTTTCTGGGCATATTTCAGATCCTCTTCATCGATCTTCATGGACTTCATGATATTCTCATAGCGATGATTGGCGAAGTCCTCGAAATAATCCCGGAGAATGTCGATCACATAGGGTTCCTCATGGTTTTCCTCCAGCTGAATGATGAGGCATTCCCTCAGATCTCTGGCGGCCACTCCGACCGGTTCCATCCGCTGCACAATTTTCAGCACCCTCTCCACCGTTTCAGGATCCGTTTCCATGATATAGGCAATGTTCTCAAGGCTGTTGCTGAGATAGCCGCTGTCATCCAGATTTCCCAGAAGATACTCCGCGATCTCAATATCCGAATCAGTGAGTCCCGATGTCCGGATCTGATCCATGATCCGGTCGATAAAATTCACCTCATCGGGTTGAGGGGCATTGATCTCCTCCCGGCTGGCATCAAAATCACTGCGGGGGATGAATTCATTCTTTCCGTCCCGGCCAAAAACAGAATCCCAATCGTATTCCGGATCATTATCCGCACTTTTTTCCTTCTCAGCCTCTTTATCAAGCTTCTGTTCCTGCTTCAGCCGGGTCGCTTCCTCGTCGATCTCCAGCAGGGGATTGCTTTCCAGTTCCTGACTGATATTCGTTTCCAGAAGCTGCATGGGCAGCTGCAGAAGTGTTGACATCAGTATCTGCTGCGGCGTGAGCTTCAGCTGCTGTTCAAGGGTCTGTCCGAGTTTCATGCCACTGTCTGTCCTTAATCCAGTTTGAAATTCGCTCCGAGATACAGCTTCCTGGCCGTTTCATCCTCTGCCAGTTCTCTGCTGCCTCCCTCCTTCAGGATCCGTCCTTCGAAGAGCAGATAACTGCGGTCAGTGATGGAAAGGGTCTCCCTCACATTATGGTCTGTGATGACCACACCGATATTCCTGTCCCGCAGGGAGCGCACAATGCTCTGTATATCCTCCACCGCAATGGGGTCCACCCCCGCAAAGGGTTCATCGAGAAGAATAAAATCCGGCCTGCCCGCCAATGCCCGGGCAATCTCCGTCCTCCGCCTTTCACCGCCGCTGAGGGTCTGACTGATACTGTTTCGAATATGGGCGATATTCAGTTCGTCCAGCAGTTTCTCCAGTTCCTCCCTGCGCTCTGACTTACTGAGCCTCAGGCTTTCCAGAACCAGCATAATATTGTCTTCCACCGTCAGTTTTCTGAAAACCGATGCCTCCTGAGGCAGATATCCCAGACCCAGGCGCGCCCGCCGGTACATAGGCAGCCCTGTGATATCGCGGTCATCATAGAAGATCCTGCCGCGGTTGGGACGTATCATCCCGGTGATCATGTAAAAGGTCGTCGTCTTTCCAGCCCCGTTCGGTCCCAGGAGACCCACGATCTCCCCGCTGCCTATCTGCAGGCTCACGTCGTTCACCACCCGGCGCTTTCCGTAGATCTTGCTGACATGTTCCACCCGCAGTTCCGCCATTATTCACGAATCTCCCGGTAACTGTGACCCCGCGGCTTCTGAATAGTCCAGTTTTCCAGCTTCACATCGCTGCTGAAACCCGTTCCATAGAGCGTATCAAGCTCCGAATAGAGTGTAATATCCCCGTCTGTATAGACAATATTGCTGTCATTTCGCCAGAACACCCGGTCCGTCAGCATGGTATAACCGCTGTCACTGACCATGATCACGTTCCCTATGGCCGTCAGATGCTCTCTCTTCTCATTGATCACACCGCTGTCAGAGGTCAGGGTGGAAACATGCAGACCTTTCTTGTCAAAGTAATCAACCTGCATGGAATCCCCGAGATAAGTTAAACCATCATTCTCATATTTTATCAGATGCCCGGCATTGATCTCCGCACTTTTCATGCCTTCGCGGCTCAGCGAAAAGACAAAATCCCAGCTCTCCTGATCCGGCATGCTCGAAGGACCGTCCACAGGAACATACAGGTCCCTTTTAGCACAGGAAAAAAGGGTCAGAACCGCAGTAACACAGATCAGAGGGTATATATGCGCTGTTTTCAGGTCTCAACTCCCGGTCGACAGGGTTTGTTCAGTCGAAATATGGTCTGTCTCACGCCTTATCCGATGTATTTCTTCTTTTCAATGCCGCCTTGATAAAATCCCTGAACAGCGGATGGGCCCTGTTCAGCCGGCTTTTAAATTCCGGATGAAACTGCACAGCCACAAAGAAGGGGTGTTCTTTCAGCTCGATGCTTTCCACAAGATCCAGTTTAGTATTCACTCCGCTGACCAGCAGACCGGCGCGGATCAGTTCCTCCCTATAGGTATTATTCACCTCATAGCGGTGGCGGTGGCGCTCACGGATCACCGTTTCACCGTAGCTGTCTGCGATCTTCGTCCCTTTTTCAAGTCTGGCCTCATACACCCCCAGACGCATGGTTCCGCCCTTTTCCGTGATCTTCCGCTGATCCGGAATATAGTCGATCACAGGATACTCAGTATCGGGATTGAATTCCGTGCTGTTCGCATCTTTCCATCCCAGGATATGTCTGGCATATTCAATGACCGCAGTCTGAAGCCCGAGACAGATCCCGAAATAGGGAATACTGTTTTCTCTGGCATAGCGAATGGCCTCCAGCTTGCCCTCAATACCTCTCTCACCGAAGCCGCCGGGCACAAGTACACCGTCCACGTCTTTCAGTGCATTGTGAACCCGTTCGCTGCGATTCACTTCCAGATCCTCTGCTTCAATAAATTTCAGATTCACCCGGGCGTCGTTTTCGACACCGGCGTGAGTAAAACTTTCCATAATGCTTTTATAGGCATCCAGAAGGGTCGTGTACTTGCCGACGATCCCGATCGTCACTTCACTGCTGGGATGAAGTATGGTCTGAACCTTTTTTTTCAGGGGAGCCGGGTCGAAGGATGGTGAGCCTGGGATACTGAATTTGGAATAGAGAATATCTAAAATACCCTGCTTGTGGAGGACGAGGGGTACTTCATAGATGCTGGAGGCATCGTAGGCCTCAATGACATTATTGGGGATGATATTGCAGAAAAGGCCGATCTTTTCCCTGATTCCCCGGTCCATGGAAGCTGTCTCTGTCCTGCAGATCAGAAGTTCAGGCTGTATTCCGATCTCACGCAGTTTCTGCACACTGTGCTGTGTGGGTTTGGTCTTCAGTTCACCTGTCGTCTTGATATATGGCAGCATCGTCACATGGATATCCAGACAGTTTTCATGTCCGTGCAGAAGATGAAACTGACGAATAGCCTCCAGAAAGGGCTGGCTCTCAATATCTCCGACAGTGCCGCCGACCTCGCTGATGATGAAATCATAGGGTTGCTCCGGGTCATCCCAGCGGATTCGGCTTATGATCTCATCGGTGATGTGGGGGATGACCTGTATCGTCGCACCCAGATAATCTCCCCGGCGCTCCTTGTTGATCACCTCATAGTAGATCTGACCTGTCGTTGCTGTGTTTTTACAGCTCATGTCCAGGTCGAGGAAACGTTCATAATGTCCCAGATCCAGATCCGTTTCCGACCCGTCATTGGTCACGAAAACCTCTCCATGCTGGAAAGGGCTCATGGTCCCCGGATCCACATTGATATAGGGATCGAATTTCTGAATGGTCACCTTGTGACCGCTCTCCTTCAGAAGATAGGCGAGAGAAGCAGCTGCGATCCCTTTTCCGATGCCGCTGATCACTCCCCCAGTAATAAAAATGTACTTCGTCTTCACCATGTCCCTTCAGCCCCTCATATCCAGGATTTTAATTCTCATCGTCTTCACCCACGACTCTGGGCACCTTGAAATATCCGTTCTCCGCATCAGCCGCATTGTCCATGACCTCCTGCCTGTTCAGACCCTGTCTTATCTCATCCCTGCGCTGAACATTCACCATATCCTGCACAGAAGACAGCGGTTCCACATCCCGAAGATCAAGTTCGTTGAGCTGTTCCACGTATGTCAGGATATCACCGAGCTGCCGGCTGTAGGTCTCCGTCTCCTCCTCGCTGAGACGCAGACGCGCCAGCTCCGCAATGTGTCTGACCTCCTCCTTACTGATGCGCATAAATCCTCCCTGCAGATATTGTGCCAATTGGACGAATATATTATGAATAGCCGCCTTTGTCAAACACTCTTTACAGCTTAAAATAAAAGGAATTCTTGCTTTATCGATAACTGCTTAGATGAAATCTGAACTTCCCTGAAAGATGCTGACCCGAGCGCAGAGAAAGTAGATTGCCCGGAACTGTACATGCTCAGAGATCCGGTATCCGGGAATGGGAACTGCGCCGGCCCTCACTGTCGGTGACGGTCACGGTTTTCAGAGCACCGCCGCGGCTGTAATTGTATTCAAAACGGTAGAATTTCTCGACCTGACCATCCCTCCCGAAGTACTGCAGTTCCTCCGGATGACCCCGATCATTGAAACGTTCACTGCGCAGGAGCCTCCCGTTCTCATAGCGGTCTTCCCTCTTCAGGGCCTGTTTTTCGTGAACGATCTCCCGGGTCAACACCCCCTCGCTGTAGTGCTTCACCGACAGGATCTGCCTGTCCCCGCTGAATTCACTGTGAAAACTCAGACGGTCACGGGAATCAAACTCCCGCTGCACGGAAACGGATCCGAGAGGGTCGTAATCAAACTCACTGCGCTTTTCCAGAGCGCCGAACAGGTCAAAGCGTTTTTCACTTCGCATACGGCCATAGTCATCAAAGGAGGTGATGCGCTGTATAAGCCCCTGATTCCAGGTCTTTTCCATTCTCAGGACACCGGAACGGTTGTACAGAGCCAGATAGGAGGAGTCACCGTCCCGGTCCAAATGCAGTTCCAGCACCAGGACTCCTCTGTAATAATGCCGTTCCATACTTGGATCAAAGACACTGTAGCGGTCTTCGATCTCACCGGTGTAGGGTCTCCGTCCCTTGTACATAAGACCGTCTTCGCCGAGACTGAGCGATCGCCCGCAGCCGCCGCTGAACAGTATAAAAAACACCAAAGGCAGAAAATACAGATTATTTGACGATTTTAAGATGCAGTTCATCGAGCTGTGCCTCACTCACGCTGTCAGGTGCGCCATCCATCGGACTCTGCGCCGTAGTGGTCTTGGGAAAAGCAATCACGTCCCTGATGGATTCCGCATTGGCCAGCAGCATCACCATACGGTCCAGCCCAAAGGCGATCCCCCCGTGCGGCGGTGCGCCGAACTGCAGTGCGTCCAGTAAAAAACCGAATTTTGCCCTGCTTTCCTCCTCTGAAATATTCAGCAGCGAGAACATTTTCCGCTGAATATCCCCGCTGTGGATACGGATACTCCCGCCGGCAATCTCACTGCCGTTGAGAACGAGATCATAGGCTCTTGCCCTCACAGCCGCCGGATCACTGTCCATCAGCGGCAGGTCCCGGAGCTGCGGCGAAGTGAAGGGATGGTGCATCGCAATGTAGCGCCCCGCTTCCTCATCCTTCTCAAGCAATGGAAAATCAGTCACAAACAGGGCCTCAAAACGACCGGCAGGCATCAGCTTCCGGTCAGCCGCAAACTTTATCCGGATATGCCCGAGGGTATTGAGACTGGTGAACCAGCTGTCGGCCATGAATACGGCCGCATCACCAGTCTCCGCTCCCAGACGCAGTATCAGCTCACGGCCCAGATCTCCGTTGAAAAATTTAGCTATTCCTCCGCTTAAACCTTCGTCTGTGAATTTGACAAAGGCCAGCCCTTTTGCACCGAAATCCTTTGAAAACTCTGCCAGTGCATCGAAATCCTTGCGGCTCAGAGAAGCGCCGCCGGGCAGTTTCAAAGCCCGCACAACACCCCCTGAGTCCAGGGCACTATGGAACACCCCGAATTCGGTCCTCTCGGCAATATCCTCAATATTGCTGATCTCCGTATCCAGACGCAGATCAGGCTTGTCCGAACCAAAGCGCTCCATGGCATCCTGATAGCTCAGACGTCTGAAGGGCAGAGGAATCTCCACTGACAGATTGTCCCTGAGCACCTCCGCCACCAGCTTTTCCGCCATAGCCATGACATCGTCCTCATCCACAAAACTCATTTCAATATCGATCTGCGTGAATTCCGGCTGCCTGTCAGCCCTCAGATCCTCATCCCGGAAACACTTGGTGATCTGATAATATTTGTCATATCCGCTGATCATCAGCAGCTGCTTATAGGTCTGGGGGCTCTGAGGCAGAGCATAGAATTTTCCGGGGTTGACCCGGCTGGGAACCAGATAGTCCCTGGCACCTTCCGGTGTGCTTTTCATCAGCATCGGCGTCTCAATATCCATAAAACCCTGATTCTCCAGGACCCGTCGCACCGTCCGCGTCACTGCTGAACGCAGTTTCATATTCTTCTGCATTTCTGCTGTCCGCAAATCCAGATAACGGTATCTCAGACGCAGATCCTCACTGCCCGTTTCCCGCTTGCTCACCTCAAAGGGTGTGGTCCTGGCCTTGTTCAGAAGCTCCATATCACTTACCAGAACTTCGATGTGCCCACTGGCCATTTTTCTGTTCACCGCCTCCTCCGGCCTCAGCTGCAGCCGCCCCCGAACAGCCAGCACATCCTCCGTGGCAATGTGTTTGACCTGCTCCAGGATCTCTGCAGGCAGATCACTGTCAAACCTCAGCTGCAGAAGTCCGCTGCGATCCCGCAGATCCGCAAAGACAATCCCCCCCAGATCACGCCGTGTGTTGACCCAGCCGTTGAGCGTCACTTCCTCGCCGGCTTCGGCATTAAATGTGGCCTCTATCATTCTATCCCGTTTCAGTCGCATTGTATTCTCCGTATTTTCAAGGCCCGAATTTAGGAAGATCCGGCCTTGTCTCCAAATGCCGACTTCCCTGAACAGCCCTTTTCATAAACCGTCGCCCCGGCCAGGACCCGCCCGCTCAGAGTTTGTTCAGATACTGGGCGTATTCATTGTTTTTGTACGCTTCAGCCAGTTTCTTCAGCTGGGCTTTATCGATAAAGCCCTTGAGATAGGCGATCTCCTCGATACAGCTGACCTTCAGTCCCTGCCGCTTCTCGATCGTCTCAATAAACTGCGAAGCTTCCATCAGAGAAGTATGTGTCCCCGTGTCCAGCCAGGCAAAACCGCGGCCCATGAGCTCCACCGCCAGCTCCCCACGCTGCAGATATTCCTGATTCACCGTCGTGATCTCCAGCTCTCCCCGGGCGGAGGGCTTGATGCTCTTCGCCACCTTCACCACGTCGTTGGGATAAAAATACAGCCCCACCACAGCATAGTTGCTCTCCGGTTTTTCCGGCTTCTCCACGATGCTCTTCACATTGCGCTTTTCGTCAAAAGCCACCACCCCATAGCGCTCGGGATCGGTCACGTAATAGCCGAAGACAACAGCCTTAGTCTCAACTTCCACGCGCTTTCTCGATTGTTCAAGCATCTCAGTGAGACCGTGTCCGTAAAAGATATTGTCGCCGAGGATGAGACAGACATCATCGTCCCCGATGAATTCCTCTCCCAGGATAAAAGCCTGGGCCAGGCCGTCCGGACTCGGCTGCACAACGTACTGGATCTGCATCCCCAGCTGCGAACCGTCACCGAAGAGCTGTTCAAAACGCGGGGTGTCATCCGGAGTGCTGATAATCAGCACTTCACGGATCCCCGCCAGCATGAGCACCGACAGGGGATAGTAGATCATCGGCTTGTCATAGACCGGAAGAAGCTGTTTCACCACAGCCCGTGTCACGGGGTATAGCCGGGTGCCGCTGCCGCCGGCCAGTATTATTCCTTTCATAAGTTCTCCATCCTGTTTAACCTTCCCATCCCTCTGCAGGACCTCCCTGTACCGGAAGCTCGTATCCGCAACTCAGCGATCGGAATATTTCTGTTTATATTTTTCATACAGTGTCTTGTGCCGGTCATTCAGATCCACAGGCCGGCCCTGAATAAATGCCATCGTCACCCTGCTCTGCTCCAGAACCAGGACATCCCCCTCGCTGACGAAGAGTGTCGCATCCTTCCCCGCCTCCAGACTGCCCAGCCGCCCCTCGATGCCCAGGGTCCTTGCCGCATCAAGGGTTATGCTCCTCAGAGCGTCCGCCCCGCTGAGACCGTAGGCCAGTGTAAATCCCGCCGCATTCGGCAGATCCCTGACCCGCCAGGAACCCCCATGGGACAGACAGAAGGGAATCCCTGCTTCTTTGACAGCACCCGCCAGACGGTAGGGACGGTCATAATCTTCATCCTCATGCTCAGGCAGAGTCAGAGGTGGATTCAGAATCAGTGTCAGGCCCGAAGCCCGGATCTCCGGCAGAATGTCCTCAGCTGAAGCAGCTCCTACAAGCGCAGCCTTCAGATCGAAGCTGCGAGCCAGAGCCATCGCCTGCCGCATCGCCTCTGTGCTCCCCGCATGGAAAAAGACCGGCATGTCACCGCTCAGAACAGGCAGGATCGACTCCAGACGCAGGTCCATGAGCTGCTCTGCATCACCCGCTCTTTTCAATTGCTGATAATCCCGGGCACTTTCCATTACAGCATGAATCTCTGCCGCTTTTTCACGCACCCTCTTCTTCCGTTCAGCATCCGATCGCAGGCTGCGGTCCCAGCGGCTGAAATCAAGATCGATGTGCAGAGCGGCATTTTCCCTGACAGAAGCCTCCGCTATGGACCAGCCGTCCAGATTCAGCACTGAGCTCCTGCCTGCAATCAGCGAACCGCCAGGCACGGATTCCACGGTCAGGATGCCATGACTGCGCAGTGTGGGAATGATCTCACTGTCAGGATTGTAAGCCTGGTCAGCCCTTACTTCAGGGGTCACCCGGCCTGTCTCTGACCGGTCATTGGTCGCCCGCACCGCATCAATCTCCGTCAGTCCGACCTGTGTGTTCAGGGCGATCAGCCCCGGATAGACATAGCCGCCCTTCAGATCCAGGCGCTCGGCATCCTGCGGGATCCGCTCCCGGTCCCTGCCGACATAGAGGATCTGTCCATCCTCCATGACCAGGATCCCGTCCTCTATCGGATCGCCGTGGACTGTGAAGATCCTTCCGTTCACCAGCGCCACAGCCTTTTCAGGCAGCTGCCCGGGCACCATGTCATGGGCCGCTGTCAGCAGCGGGAAGATCAGAAGTGTCAGAATATACCGTCTCATTTTTCCGTCCCCCCTGTTCCGGCCTTCGGCCCCTTTTTTCCACCCTCCTCCAGAATGCGCGTAAGGAGTTTGGCCTTTATTTCATCCCTTTCCCGCCGCATGGCCGCATCCTCTTCGATATCAAAATACCTGATGCCTTCGATCCAGGTCTGTTCCGCACGGCTCTCAGGGTGCAGAGGATTTCCGCTCCAGATCACAAGATCCGCGTCTTTTCCCTGCTCCAGACTCCCTGTTCTGTGGTCGATGAACAGCTGTTTCGCCGCATTGACTGTAATCATTTTAAAAGCTTCCTGCGCGTCCAGATCCCCGTATTTCAGAACTTTGGCCGCTTCCTGATTCAGACGCCGGCCCATTTCGAAATCATCACTGTTCACCGATACCAGCACCCCCTGCTCATGCATCAGGACCGGGTTGTAGGGAATGGCGTCATAGACCTCGAATTTGTAAGCCCACCAGTCGGTGAATGTGGTGGCATACCAGCCGGCCTCCCGTATATGATCCGCCACCTTATAGCCCTCCAGAACATGGACAAAGGTCCCTTCCCTCAGGCCGAACTCCCCGGCCAGCCGGGTCATCATCTGTATTTCGCTCTGAACATAGGAGTGGCAGTGAATACGGATCCGCCCGTCCAGTACCGCAGCCATGTGCTCCAGCTCAATATCCCTGCGCGGTGACAGAAGATTCTTCTGCTTCCGGCGCGGCAGCTCAGCATAGGCCTTCTGCTCCTCAGCATAGGCCCGGGCTCGCAGCAGGGCATCACGGATAAAGGCTTCCACTCCCATCCTCGTCTGCGGATACCTGACGGTGTAGTCATCACCCCAGTTGCTCTGTTTCACATTTTCACCCAGAGCAAACTTGATGGTCCCGTAACGGGCATCCCTGATCTTCATGTCCTCCGGAAGAAAGCCCCATTTCAGCTTGATCGGCTGATTCAGAGCGCCGATGGGATTGGCTGACCCGTGCAGCGCAAGACAGGCCGTCACACCCCCCGCCAGCTGACGGTAGATGATGGGGTCGTCTGAATAGATCACATCCCCGATCCGTGTCTCAGCCGTATTGGCCTCCGTCCCCTCGTTCACACCGCCCTCGATCCCGATATGTGCGTGGGCATCGATGATCCCGGGCGTCACCGTTTTCCCTGCAGCTTCGATCACCCTGTCCGCATCCGAAACAGCAATCCCCGCCGCGATCCTGTGTATCTTCCCGTCCCGGATCAGAATATCCTGCCCTCTCAGAACGCCCGCCGGCCCCATGGTCCAGATCTCTGCTCCCCGGATCAGAACCCGCCCGCCGGCTTCAGGTAGCTGCTTCCAGCCAAAGGCATTTTCCGGATACACCGCTGCCTCAATATACTCAATCAGGGTATCTTCTTTCACATCCTCAACGGCCGGCTCCATCGGATTCCCTGTCCGCCTCAGTCGGAAATATTCCTTTTCTCCTCCCGGTCCCGCCAGACTCAGGTCAAGAAGCTCTCCACCCAGTGTGGCCTGAAGTCTTCCCCTGCCGGCATCAGATGGCTCATATAGCGCAGTCAGGGTGTTGAAACTCAGTTTCGGTGTCAGCAGTTTCAGGCTGTCAGCACCCAGGATCAGACAGCCGTCCAAACCCTTTCCGCTGCCCCTGATCTCAAGGACAGCTGAAGAATCCTCCATCGTCCATATCCCCGGAAGACGGTAACGACCGGCCTCTATCTGTGCAAATTCCCGACCCCGGACCCAGACCGACCGCAGCTGAGAATCCCGGTCCCAGAGCGGACCATCGCTTACAATGAAATTCGCCGCATAGCCTTCGCGAAGCGCACCCCGGTCCTTCAGCCCCAGGAGCTCCGCCGGGATCAGGGTCAGACCCGCCAGAAGGGCATCCTCCGACAGCCCCCTCTCCAGCATGCGCCTCCCCCGCTCAAATATCTGGGCCGGATCCTTCAGTCCGTCTGCAGTAAAGGCCGTTTTCAATCCCCCGGAACTCAGCAGCACAGCGTTGCTCGGCGCCAGATCCCAGTGTTTCATCTCGGTCAGACTCAGGGAGTTCAGATCGGACCCGGCATCCGGTACAGGGGCCTCGGGGAAATCCAGCGGCAGTATGATCGGACGACCCAGGGCCTTCACCGCATCAGCCCGACGGTATTCATAGCTGCTCCCGCGAAAATGATAATTGAGACCGAACTCCTCAGCCAGAGAGGCAAAACGGAACAGATCCAGCTCGTTTGCGGTGACCATGCAGAAGCTGCCGCCCTCCTNGGACTGCTGCATCAAAGCCTCCAGCGCNCTGTTGTACTCCGCATCCTTCAGCNGAATGTCCAGTCCCTTCTCTGCCGCCTCCCGCAACCAGTCCCGGTCCGACAGAACCTGCCGTATCAGAGCAATCGCACCCATCTTTGAACGTGGGTATTCCAGTTCCGAACGCCCGGCACTGAAGCTCAGATACTGGGGACCCTCAGCCCGGATAATGGCCTCCGACGGACGCTCAGGCCCCAGATCCACGACGGCACTCCGACCGCGGAAAATTCCGTCCGCAGGCACCAGATTCACAGTCGCAAATCCGCCGCCCATATATTTCTTACGCAGCTGCGCATCCTCATGGACCCGGTCCGCTGCCAGGAATTCCGCTTTCACCGCCGGATTCCAGTGTTCTCCGCCGCTTCTCGGCACTTCATACACCGGTCCGCCCCTGCTCCTCCGGCCTGAAGCTTCACTCTGCTCCCCCTCGGGCTGCGGAACGTAGGCGTCAATAAACGCAGGATAGATGCGAAAACCCTTCAGATCAATAATCCTCGCCCCTGCCGGGACGTCCCCGCCCGCTGAAACAGACAGTATCCTTCCGTCCCGGATCACCATCGTGCCCGAAGGGATCATCCGGCCAGGCTCGCTGATGATATCCGCATTGATCAGTGCATAAAAAGACGGACTGTTATCCTGTATTCCGTATTCCGGAAAGCTGAAGCCGTACAGCCCCCCCAGGATGGCTAAAATCATCATCAGAATTTTTTTCATATCCCTCCCGTCACTGCTGAATTTTCGTCAATTTAAACATCATCCGCAGCATTTCCAAGAGCAGGAAGTTCAGGATCTGTCCTTCCCTGCAGACATCACCACTGCCCGTATCAGATCCGCTGCCGCAGACCCAGAGGATCCGCAGGATCCACTCCCTCGATAAACGGCTTTCTCCTGTCCACATGCGTGATCTGATACACCATGCCCAGCCAATTGTTGAAAATGGTCTTGCCGCTGTCCCCCCAGGTGTTGTCCAGCTCTGCCGCGATGGCCTCCTCGGGAAATGCCTCCTTCAGTTCAGAAGCCCCTTCTCCCCCGATCACTCTGCGGCCGTAAGCCTCCGCCAGCGCCGCCGCCCTCAGATTGAAATAGTTTTCAGGAAAAGGCGGATAATCCCCCCGCTCGCCGTCTATAAACCGGAATACCTCCCTCTTGTATTCCTTCAACAGGGAATTGATGCCGTATTCCGGGTGACCCTGCAGAAACACATACCTGAACAGATCAGGGCTCACCGCCAGATGCGCATCCCCTGAATCGCTCTCCACTAACACCTCCAAACCCGCCCTTTTCAGCTCAGATGCCGGCACATCATTATGACGGCTGTGCGGCACGTCAAACCGGGTGTTGATGTCCCGCAGCAGCGGGTGAGGAAAACGTGAGATCCGGTGAGGAAACACCCCCCAGCGCTTTCCCGGCAGCGGCCGCCGGTCAATATCATAAAAATATTTGATCAGTGCATGCGTCGCCAGACAGCTGCAGAGTACCGAGGTCACATGCCGGTCCGCCCAGGAGATCACCTCGTTCAGCTCCGGCCAGAAAGCCTCCTTCTGTATGTCCGGCTGACTGATATTCGCACCCGTGATGATCAACGCGTCCAAACCCTCCCCCGCCAGATCACTGAATCGCTCGTAATACGTCTCAATATACACCCGCGTCTCCTCCGACCGGGGCAGGCTGTCCAGGGTGAAAAGATGCACGTAGAACTGGGCGATCTGATTGCTCCCACCCAGAAGATTGATGAACTGCTGCTCCGTAACCGTCAACGCTGCATCCGGCATCATATTCAGGATCCCGATATGAAGCTCCCGAATGTCCTGATGCCGCGCATCCTCCAGGCGCAATACCTGCTGCCCACGCTGCCGAAGCACCCCGAAACTGGGCAGATCACTGTGTTCTACTAATGGCACGCTCCGTCTCCTTCCAGGCCGCTCTCAGCCAATTGTCTCCACCCGAATCAGAAAAACCTTCTGCGTCCCCTGACGGGGACCGTTCTCAACTCCCCCGCAGAATCATTCAATAGACCTTTGACGCCTTTTCCGCCGCAAGGGTGATGCCGCGTATCATGGCCGAGGAAAAACCCTCATGCTCCATCTGGTTCAAACCCGCAATGGTCACTCCCTTCGGTGTGGTCACACGGTCGATCTCCTCCTCCGGATGCTTGCCGCCGCTGAGCAGCAGTTCCGCTGCACCCTTCGCCGTCTGCGCCGCCATCTGTATCGCATCCCGACTGTGAAATCCGATCTCAATGCCCCCCTGCGAGGCCGCACGAATGCTCCTCAGGAAAAAGGCCACCCCGCAGGCCACCAGTGCTGTGGCGGGATTCATCTGCTCCTCACTGATCACCAGTGCGCTGCCCAGCGCCGAGAAGATGCCCAGTGCCTCCTCCAGCGCAGCAGCATCCGTCTTTGACGCCGCCAGACAGGTCATGCTCTCCCGCAGGGCAATGGCCGTATTCGGCATGGCCCTCACCACAGGAAAATCCGCTCCGAGAAAACTCTTCATCCGCTCCACTGTCACCCCTGTCACAATGCTGATAAGCCGCTGACGGTCCGCCGACAGCACGCCTGCGATCTCCTGCAGCACCGCGTCTGTCTTCTGGGGCTCCACCGCCAGGATCACAGTGTCCGCAAAGAGCGCCGCCTCCCGGTTGTCCGTCCCGGTTCTGCAGCCCCTTTCACTGAATTCCGACAGGGCTTCCACCTTTCTGCGCGTTAAATACAAGGCCTCAGGCAGTATCTCCCCGCTGTCCAGTAAACCCCTCGCTATACTCGATCCGATATTCCCGGCTCCTATGATGGCAATCTTTCCTGACATATTTCGTCCTTTTTTTTATAATAATATCCGACACGGACACTGCAGTCCCACGCAACAGTCGCCTGTACGCGAGGGATTCACTGTCCTGGCATGTTCTGGGGCATCTGCATGCGTTCCCGTAATCCTCTTCCTTTCATGGAAATTAGGTCTTTGCCAAGCTATGGTGCAAGTGATTTATTGGTGAATAATGAATCAAAAAAAAAGCCCGGAAAACCGGGCTTGTGTCAAAATGCTATGCTGCGGATGCACCACAGCAGTCTGATCAGAAGATGCGGTAGCTCAGGGCGACATTGAAACCGACGCCGGTTTCTTCACCCTCGTACCTGTTTCGGAAGATGTCATCAAGATCATATTCGTCATAGGTAACCACAGCAATACCCGCAGTCAATACGATTCTGCTCATGTAGAGACTGACGCTGCTGTAAGAGCTGCTGTAAACATTGTAGTAGCTGAAATCCAGGACTGAACCGAAACCGTCCCGCTCTTCATAATATTCCTCTGTCTCCAGATATTTGAGACCCACATCGGCACTCATCCAGTCTGTGAAAAAGAACTTCAGGGAGACATCGTAGACCATGGGATCTGCATCATAGGCCATCACATTGTAACCCGCCGCTGCACTCAGGCTGATGCCCTGCGTCAGGTTCAGATCCGTCCTTGCGATGAGACCCATGCCGGAGGGAATAACACTGTCGATGCCGATATAGCCGTTCATAAAGGGTTTTTTCTTCACCGCTGACCTAGCCGCAGCTTCCCTGGGCCTCTCAGGCGTCTTCGTGACATAAGCAGCCGGCTCTTCTTTCACAGGTCCTTGCTGCGTCGGAGCAGCAGTCATAGGAGCCGCAGTCTGCACAGGCTCACTGCTTTCTCCCAGAAGTTTGTTCAGTGCCGTTCCGATCCCCTCCGTGAGCAGAAGCTCCATCTCCCCGATAATGTCGTGATTTGCACTGCGCTGTATCTGCCCGGTCTGAATATCGATCAGGTAAAGTTCAATAGTGAATACCGAGCCAAATTTTCCGATACTGCCGCTCAGCATCTTCTGCACACCCAGCAGCTGTCCGATCTCCACAATGCATTCATTGCTGGCGCAGCCGCTGGCCTGAAAACTCTGTTCCTCCAGAATGGCCTTCATGTTGTTGCGGTCAGTGACAATATACTGATTGGTGCTCACCAGCAGACTGACTACGCGGCGGCTTAGAATGTCCACCTCCTGACTGTTCAGCCCCATCGCCTCAAAATCCCAGACCGCAATGCTCGTCTTATCCTGGGCACTGACTGCAGTCACTGTGATCAGCAGTATAAAAAGAATGGTAAATCTGCGAAACATAATCCTCCCTCATCCATGTTCAATCATGAAATTTATGGGAAAGGCTGTGCAAAACCAATCATTTATTCTCGCAGGCCGGGACGGCCTCACCCGATTATTGACTGTCCATTCTTCTGCTCTTTCCCTAAATTGCACGAAGTATAATGCATAAAGGACCCTCATGAAAAAAAACATTGCCCTCGTTGCCCACGACAATCGCAAAAAAGACCTGATCGAATGGGTGGAATATAACAGCGCGGTTCTCATCGAACACAATCTCACCTGCACCGGCACCACCGGAAAGCTCGTGGCCGAGGCTCTGCTGAAAAAGACAAAGGGAGGCACTCTGTCCCTCACCCGCCTCAAAAGCGGACCCCTCGGAGGTGACCAGCAGCTGGGCTCACTCATCGCCGACGGGAAGATCGATCTCCTGATCTTCCTCTGGGACCCCATGTATGCTCAACCCCATGATGTGGACGTGAAAGCTCTGCTTCGAATCGCTGTTCTCTATAATGTTCCAACCGCCTGCAACCGCAGTACTGCTGATTTTATGATCTCTTCCGAACTCTTCAGCAACGACTATGAACGACAGATCAAAGACTACTCAGAATATACAGACCGCGAGCTCAATCCCTGACGCTGACGCCTTCAGGATCCCACTGCAGCAGGGCCACCGCTTCCACATGCCAGGTGTGGGGAAACATATCCACCGGCTGTATTTCCACAAGACGGTATCCGCCTACCTTCAAGGCCTCCACGTCCCGGGCCTGTGTCGAAGGATTGCAGCTGACATATATCAGGGTCCCGGCCTTCAGCTCCAGCAGCTGCTCCAGAAATTTCGGGGCCAGACCTGCCCTCGGAGGATCCACCACCGCGATGTCCGGTGCCTTCAGCTCCCTGATAAGATCCTGGTTCCGCCTGTGAAATCTATCCAGATCCGCCTCAAAGAAACGGCAGTTGTCCAAACCGTTTTTCCGTGCATTCTCATTGGCATTTTTCACCGCATCAGCCACTATCTCAAAGCCGTAGACAGCCTCTGCACTGTCTGCCAGGTAGAGAGCAATGGAGCCTGTTCCACTGTAAAAATCCCAGATCACAGCACCCTCGCGCTGTGAAGCATAGCTGCGCACAACTTCGTAGAGATTCTCCGCACCCCGGGTATTGGTCTGAAAAAAACTGTTGGGGCTGATCTCATAGTCCACAGAACCGATCCTGTCGTGAATCACAGGCCGCCCCGCCAGAACATACTCTTTCTGCCCTCGGCTGCTCATCCCCATGCTGTCGGTGACATTGTTTGTGATGGAGACGATGTCACTGAAATTCTCTGTCAGTTCCTTCACGATGGATTCCATGATCTTCGGCTGGTAATCCCTGCTGATGAAGTTCACCATGATCTCACCGCTGTTTCCCCCGCTGCGTATCATGATATTTCTCAGAAAACCGCTGTGCCTGCGGGGATTGTTGAGAGTGATGCCCTCCCGTGCGGCCCATGCACGGATTCTCTGCAGAATGGCATTCCTCTGATCGTCCTGAAGCAGACAGCTGTCAATATCCAGGATTTTGTCAAAACGGCCCGGTGCATGCAGCCCGATCGCAAAATCCTTCGCCGTCCCCGGATCGTTTTCACTGTAAAGCCAGCGGGCATCCCCTGCACTGAATTCCATTTTATTGCGGTATCCCCAGATCTGAGGACTGGGCAGAACATCCCGGATCAGAGGAGTCTCCAGGCGCGTCAGATGACGGTACACATCCTCCACCTGCTGCTTTTTGATCTTAAGCTGCTCAGAATAGGGGAGATTCTGATAGCTGCAGCCGCCGCACTCACGAAAGTAGGGGCAGGGCGCTTCAACAACCAGGGGACTTTCACTGAGTACTTCCAGACTCATCCCCTCCGCATAGGAACTCCTGCGTTTGACGATGCGCACTCTCAGTAGCTGCCCCGGCAGAGCGTTCTTGACAAAAACCACAAATCCTTCATAACGCCCCACACCTTTGCCTCCGTAGGCAACGGAATCTATGTGGAGTTCAATGATCTCGCCCTTTTTGAAGGGATAGCTGTTCTGTGTACCCATCATCTCACCTGCTGCTGTCCTTCATCCATCTGCTGCTGCCTTCATCCGTCTGCGATCCATCTGCTGCTGCAGCGGTTCTCAATACCCGCCGCTTCCCTGTTCTCCGGTGACTATGGCGATACCTGAGGAGGTTCCGAGACGGTTGGCACCCGCCTCCACCATGGCCAGAGCCTCCGCACGGCTGCGTACACCGCCGCTGGCCTTCACTCCCATGTTTCTGCCGACGACCTTCCGCATCAGCGCAACATGCTCCACTTTAGCTCCCCCGGTGCTGAAACCGGTGCTGGTCTTCACGAAATGTGCGCCCGCATCCTTGCTCAGTACACAGGCCTGTATGATTTCCTCATCCGTCAGCAGGGATGTCTCCAGTATCACTTTCACCACCTTGCCGTGGGCCGCCTTCACCACTGCCAGAATGTCCCTGTACACGTCCTCGTGCCGGCCGCTCTTCAGCCAGCCGATATTGATCACCATGTCCAGTTCATCCGCCCCGTCAGCAATCGCCCTGGCTGCCTCCACTTTCTTAACCTCCGTGGCCGCAGCCCCCAGCGGAAAACCGATCACCGAAGCCAGCGCCACCCGGCTCTGCCTCAGCCTGGCATAACAGAAGGGCACATGGGAGCTGTTTACACAGACAGAGGCAAACCCGTACTCAATGGCCTCATCACACAGTTTCTCCAGTTCCGGAAGCCTCGCGTCCGCCTTCAGCAGGGTATGGTCGATCAGACGGGCCAGATCCCTGTCCACCACTTTTCGCCCCTCACCCGCCAGAGGATCCCGCCTCACCTTCACTCCGTTGTCTACACTCTTCAGATCCTTCACCGGCTCATTGTAAGGTCCCACAGCCTCGTCCTGCCGCTCCGTCCCCTCCTTCAGCATCCGGTCCACGATCTCCTCGATCATTGTACGGTCAATCATTCTTAACCTCTATCCTGTCAATTATTCCTACGATCACACTCTGCACCGGTATCCCCTGATCCCCCAGAAGCAGCCTGGCACCACTGCCCTCCCGGTTGATCAGCACCAGATCCCCCTCCCCCGCATCCGCATGGTCCACCGCCAGGAAAGCCGACTCATCCAGCTCCCGCGCCTGCGGATCCACCGCCTTCACTATCAATATCTTCTTACCCTCAAAATGCGGATTCTTTACCGTTGAAACGATGTTGCCGATAACTTTTGCCAGAATCACGTCCTCAACTCCCTTCGCAGAACCATCTGCAGTCAGGCACAGGAGCCCACCCCGTCATCACTGCAGGTCCCTGACTTCCTTCATCACAGCCTCGCCCAGTGCCGCTGCAGCCTCGGCTGTCGGTGCCTCACTGTAAATGCGTATGATCGGCTCGGTATTGCTCTTCCTGATGTGGACCCAGCTGTCTTTGTAGGATATCTTCAGTCCGTCCACTGTATTGCAGTCGTCCTCAGCATGCAGGCGCGTCAGTGCGGCAATCACATCGTCCGGTTTCAGAGATCCCAGCTCCATCTTCTGCTTGCTCATCCTGTAGGACGGAAGCGATGCGTACAGGCTCGACATAGGTCCCTCGTTCTCCGCGAGAAACTGCAGCACAAGAACTGCCCCCACCAGCGAATCCCGGCCGAGGTGACTGTCAGGCAGAATAATACCGCCGTTTCCCTCTCCTCCGATCAGCGCACCCCGCTCCGCCATGGTCTGACTGACATTGATCTCACCGATCGCCGTCCGCAGAACTTCCGCTCCGTATTCAGCAGCTACATCGTCCACCGCCCGCGTCGTACTCAGGTTGGTGACGATCAGAGCCCGGCTGTCCCGACTCTTCTCCAGGACTGTCTTCACGGCCATCACCAGTGTGTATTCCTCACTCAGATAACGGCCCTTCTCATCTGTGACCGCCAGTCGGTCACCGTCCGGGTCGATGGCTAGCCCCAGATCAGCACCCTCATCCACAACTCTTCGACTCAGATCCAGCAGGTTCTCCGGTAAGGGCTCAGGCGTATGGGGAAACAGCCCGTCCGGCTCACAGTAGAGCTCCACCACCTCACAGCCCAACTCCCGCAGCAGCGCCGGAATGAAGAGGGAAGCACCCCCGTTCACAGCGTCAACCACCACTTTCAGCTTCTTCGCCCGAATCATGTCCGCATCAATCCAGGGTATGTTTAAAACATTCTCAACATGGTCCCTCAGGGCCTCCGAATAATCACTCAGAGGGGCAAATTCCCCGCTGCCCCGGAACGCCGGCAGCTCTCCCGAATTCTTGTAGGCCATCAGGCGCTTCACCTGATCCGCATTGAAAAAACGTCCGCTGCGGTCTATAAACTTTAAACCGTTCCAGGGAAAAGGATTGTGACTGGCCGTCACTGCAATCCCGGCATCCGCCTCCATGGTCTCCACCAGAAGCTGAACCGTCGGCGTCGGCACGATTCCCAGATCCACAACCTCGATCCCGGCCCAACTCAGGGTCCGCCCCAGTAGAATACTGATACTCTCACCGCTGGGACGACTGTCACGGCCGATCAGAACCTTCCCCTTTCCGCCAAGATAAGATGCCAGTCCGCCGGCATAGGCAAGAACTGTCGCCGGATTCAAACCGCTTCCTACAATGCCCCTCACTCCGGAAATACTCTCTATAATCATTTGTTACTCCTAAAAAAAAGTCCGGCTCGCACCGGACTTAGGTTCAAACGAATGCTGTGTCAGCGTTTCTTTAAGATCTCGATACGACGCATCCGACGCTCGGCCTTCGCCCTGCGAATGCGTTTATCCTGACTGGGCTTGATATAATAAGAATTCTTATTGATATCACGCATGATTCCAGCCTTCTCGAATTTCTTCTTGAAGCGTCGCAGCGCACGGTCGAGAGGTTCGTCCTTATGAACAGTGACCTGGACCATGAATCGTCTCACCACCTTTCTGTTTTGTTTTTATCATCAACCCAGATATGATCTGAGCTTCTTACTCCGTGATTTGTGTCTCAGCCGGCGTATGGCCTTTTCCTTGATCTGCCGTACACGCTCCCGGGTCAGATTGAACTCCTCACCAATCTCGTTGAGGGTCAATGCATATTCCCGGTCTATGCCGAAATACATCTTGATCACATCCCGCTCCCTGTCCTTCAATGTGTCCAGGGCGGCCTTGATCTCACTCTGCAGACTCCTCTCCATCAATGGATTGTCAGGAGGTGCCTGCCCATCGTCCTCAATAATATCAATCAGGGAATTCTTCTCACCGTCCCTGAACGGCGCGTCCAGACTGTGATGACGACGGCTGATCCGTACCGCATCACTGACTTCGTAGGTCCGGATTCCCAGCTTTTCCGCGATCTCATCCTCATTGGGCGTCCTCTCGGAGTTGCCTTCCAGCTCTTCAGCCGCTTTGGTGATCTTGGATATGGTCCCGACCCTGTTTAAGGGCAGCCGCACAATTCGACTGTGCTCAGCCAGTGCCTGCAGTATACTCTGCCGGATCCACCAGACTGCATAGGAAATGAATTTGAATCCACGGGTCTCGTCAAAACGTTCTGCCGCCTTGATCAAACCCAGATTTCCCTCATTGATGAGGTCCGTCAGCGGCAGTCCCTGACCCTGATAATCCTTGGCCACAGATACCACAAAACGTAAATTCGCTTCGCACAGCGTCTTAAGCGCCCTTCTGTCTCCCTGCTTGACCTTTCCGGCCAGATCAATCTCCTCAGCCGGGGTCAATGGTTCAAAATTGCCGATCTCATCAAGATATTTGCTCAACGCACGGTTGGCATCGTTGATCGACCGCTGCTTTTTCTTCGATTTCCGCTTTTTTGTCTTCTCAGCCATACAACTCCTGCATTTTATGCAAAGCCTGCAAATTTAGACTATTCATGTACTATATTCAAGTTGTAATTCGTGTGGTCTCTCAAGCTCTGTTCCTGTGATTTCAATATAGGGAGGAATGTTTCGTTTTTCAAATGGCATTTCTACTTTTTTAGATTCAATCCACATAATAAGTTACAGATTCATTTTTTATCCGGAAGTTGTCAGTTCGTCCCGGTATTCCATGATATGTGCTGTCATCTCCCCGCTGCTGTGACTGCTGTTCACCGCTGAACGCGCCTTCGCAGCCCCGGGAAGCCCCCCGCTGTACCATGCAAAATGGGTTTTGAACACTTTATGCCCCTGCTCACCGTAGTCCTCTGTCAGCATGTTCAGATGCCTGAGGATCATGGCAAAACGTTCCTCAATGCCCGGGAAGGCCAGATGATCGCCCTTCGGTACACCCGCCGGTTCCTGAAACAGTGCCGCCAGGTCCCTGAAGATCCAGGGGTTGCCCAGCGCACCCCGGCCCACCATCACTGCATCACAGCCCGTGCTGCCGAACATGGCCAGAGCATCTGAAGCCCTATTCACATCCCCGTTGCCGATGACCGGAATGTTCACTGCACTCTTCAGCTGCCTGATGAGTTCCCAGTCCGCTTTTCCCCTGTATCCCTGATCTGCCGTCCGCGGATGCAGGGTCACCGCCGCCACTCCCGCCGCTTCCATCAGCCGGGCAGCCTCCGTCACAACAATGGACGAACTGCTCCAGCCGCTGCGCATCTTGATCGTCACCGGAATATCCACTGCCCTCACAACCGATTCCGCCACCCGGGCCAGATGCTCCATGTCCTTCAGCAGAGCCGCACCCGCTCCCTTTTTCACAACCTTCGGCACCGGACAACCGAAATTCAGATCTAAAATGTCAGGCGACAGGGTTTCAACCGTGATCCGAGCCGCTTCAGCCATCACCCCCGGATCTGCACCGAAAATCTGTATCCCGATGGGCCGCTCCGCCTCCGTGAACCGCATCATCTCAAGGGTTTTCGCATTTTCCCTGACGATTCCCTCCGCACTGACGAATTCAGTGTAGCAGAAACCCATGCCCATCTCCTTGCAGAGCAGTCTGAAGGCCCGGTCACTCACCCCCGCCATCGGTGCAAGCATCACAGGCGGATATATCTCCAGTTCTCCTATCTTCAATGACCCGGGAATACTCACTGCAGCTCTCCCTCAGAAAAATGATCAAGGGGATTCCTGCGGGCCTCAACTCGAAATTCCTCCATAAAGGCCCTGGCCTCCGGATCTTTCCCCTCTCTTATGAATCGACCCGATACCCCGCCTTCTCCCTCGACGGCCTCCCGGAACCAGAAATATCCGTCGCCTAAACTGTATTTCCCGCTGCTGTGCCCCACTCCCGCCTTCATGATAAAACGCAGCGCATCTTCCACATGNAAAAGTCTCAGAGCCCCTCCATTCAAAGNCTCCNGCATCCGATCGGATCCCTCCGTCCCGTCTCCGTAAAGCAGGGGCAGACTCAGTGCCAGTGCCGGCGTCAAATGTTCATCCATATATCGGCTGAAGTAGCTGTCCAGAATGCCGTAATGAGCTGCAGTTCCCGAATCTGATAACGACCGGTCACAGTACAGAAACAGAGAACCCATGGCCTCCGCAGCCTCCAGAAGCGCCTGAAACATTTCTTCATGCTCCGCTTCAGCTCCGGAAGGATCATATAAGTGAAATATCTGATTGTAATGTGCAGCATATAATAGCCCGCTGTCCCCCTCGGTCCAGCGCTCCCTCCGGATAACCCGGCATGCACCGTCTGCCGTATCCGCTCCGCTTACCCCGATCTCCAGAAGCGTCAGCTCCGCCTCAGGAAATTCCTGAACGATCCTCTCCACCAGCTCGCGGCTCAGACGGTCCCCGTTTCCCGTGATTAGAATATGACTGAAATTGTAATCAATGGAACTGTAGTCCACATCGTGGTCGACCATGGTCAACTCCTGTTATTTTACGTGTCGCAGAAATCGCCGGACTGCATTTCCGGAACTGCTCATTCCCATCAGAGCACCGAAAAAGAGAGCGATGTATGCTATATGCTGGCTCGGTAGATAGTCTACATTGAACAGGGCGTCTGCTGAATAGCTGATAACCCTGAAAATAGCTGTGAGAAGTCCCGCCGCGATCGCTCCGCCCGCTAGACCTTCGATCAGTCCCTCCAGAAGATAGGGCATGCGGATGAAGAAATTTCCGGCACCCTGAAGCTTCAGGATCCTTATCTGATTTAAGCGGGCGTAAACCGACAGTTTTACGGTGTTGCGGATCAGTGTGTTCATAATAATCACCAGAAGCAGCGCCAGAAGACCTCCTGTCAGCATGATGATCTGAAAATACTGCTCAATCATCAGCAGCACCTCCCGGTGATACTTCACATCGTCCACACCCTCAAGCTCCGCTATGCGCTTGGCTACACTCTCTATGATCCCAGGATGTGTCATTTTCTTGTAAAATTTGATTTCAAAACTCGGCGGCAGAGGATTGTCCTCCAGGATCTCGAAGATATCCTCCCCGAATTCCCGTTCAAACTTCTTCGCCGCATCACTTTTGCTGACATAGTGAATGAGCCGGATCTGATGAATGGATGCAAGTTCATCCTGTATCTCAAGGATCCGCTGCCGAGTGACCCCGGGGTCCAGAAATACATCCATCTGGAATTTGTTCTTAAAAAAGTCAAAGGACCGGGCCGTTTTCACCCCCAGCTCCGCCATACCCAGCAGAATGGTGAGACTCAGGGAAATAGAAATGATCGCCCCGCTCGTCGGCACCCTCGCCGTCCACAGGTTGACCACGGTCTGCTTCAGGATGAACCTAAGTCGCATCATCGCTGACGATCCTCCCGGATTCCAGATGCAGCCTACGGTGTTCCGAACCCTCGATCAGGGTGTAATTGTGTGTGGCCATGATCACCGCAGTTCCCAGCTTGTTGATCTTCTGCAGCAGTCCGAAAACGGTTTCAGCAGAATCAGGATCCAGATTTCCCGTCGGCTCATCCGCCAGCACTATAAAGGGCTCCTTTACCACAGCCCTCGCAATGGCCGTCCGCTGCTGCTCACCGCCGCTTAGATGTCCCGCCGGATGTTTGATACGGTGCAGCAGACCTACCTCGTCCAGTATAGCATGGACCCTGTCCCTGATCTCACTGCGCTTCTTACCCAGCATGATCAGCGGCAGAGCCACATTTTCAAAGACGGTGAGATTGTCTATCAGCCGGAAATCCTGAAAAATGATCCCGATTCTGCGCCGCAGTTTCTGTATATGCCGGTCACGAATATTACGGCTGCTCCAGTTCTCCACATACACCGTTCCCTTGCTCGGCAGCAGGTCCATATAAATCAGCCGCAGCAGCGTGCTCTTTCCGCTCCCTGTAGGACCCAGCAGCAGTGTGAACTGATTCTCCCGGAACTCGGTGGTGATGTCATGGAGACCCTCCACCTTGCCGTAGTTGACCGATACGTCACTCAGTCTGATCATGTCTCATGATTCCCAGTATGCGCTCACTGTCAGCAGTTGCCGCTTCAAAACTGAATTCCTCCAGCAGTGTGATATGCACGCCCTCGATCCGGCTGCATATATCCCGTATTTCTGCGTAAGTATATATTTTCTGAACATGCTTTTCAAGGTATATTGTCTCCCGATCCTCCGCAAGACTCAGGTAAATCTCCGTCAGACATTCCATCCTGTCCGGATTCCAGTGGCTTTTTCTCAGAAAATGCTCCCCCTCAGGTCCCTCACCCTCCTCCTCCAGAGCCAGGAAATGCCGGTCGATCAGCGGCGGCAGGGCAAAGTCGAAAAGGTAGAGTGCACCGGATGACAGTCTGTCCGCCATGCCCTGCAGATGAGCCTGCAGCGCATCCGCTCCAGGAAGGTAGTTCAAGGCATCGTGAACATTCACCCAGACTGTGAAATCCTCATCTTCCGGAAGCGCGTTCATATCCGCCACAGCACAGGAGATCTGCGGAAGGTCCCTCTCCATGATCCGGATCATTTCCTCAGAACTGTCATATCCCTGCAGACGGCCGAATTCTCCCTGCAGTTGAGCCAGCAGCAGTCCCGTACCGCAGCTGATGTCACATAGAGAATCGTTTCCAAGCCCCTCTTCCTCCAGAATATCCAGTATATAATCCGCCCAGCTCAGGTAATCCACCTCCGCCATCATGGCATTGTACACAGAAGCACTGCGACTGTAGGGCTGACAGTCCCTGATCCTCGTCAGCGCGTCTCTCTCAATGTCCATAAAACAGATATCCGTTGAATAGAAAATAGGAGATCAGCAGAAGCAGCCCGTGCCAGCGCTTGATTCCGTTGCTGATGAATATGAGCGGAAACAGCAGCATCACATAGGCCAGCATGACCGGAATCTCAAAGCGGAAGATCACGTTGTCCACCGGCAGCTGATGTAAGACCGACACCCCGCCGATCACGAAAAACATATTGAAAATGTTGCTTCCTATGATGTTGCCCAGACTGATGTCCATCTGATTCCTCAGCGCAGCCACCGCCGACGCCGCCAGCTCCGGTAGAGATGTCCCCACCGCCACGATTGTCATGCCGATCACGATCTCAGGTACTCCGATCAGTCGTGCAAGAAAAACCGCGCTGTCCACCAGAAAATTTGATCCCAGAATCAGCCCCGCCAGCCCCAGAAGTACAAACAGCAGGTTCCGAAACAGACTGCTGTCCTTTTCCGGCAGTTCCTCGCTGACCGGATGAACCCCCGGATTGCGCACGAGATAAATCGTGTAGGCGAATATGACGCTCAGCAGAAAGATCCCCTCCGCTTTTCCAACCCCGTTGAAAAGGATACCGATAAAAACCATGGTCGAAATCAGTAGAAAGATCAGTTCCTTCCTGACCTGCCGGTAATAGATCACCAGAGGGGCCGCAAAGGCGGAAAAACCCAGGATCAAAGCAATATTGGCCACATTGCTCCCCACAACATTGCCTACGGCCACCGAATGCTGATCCTTAAGGGCCGCCGAGATCGAGACCAGAAACTCCGGCATCGATGTCCCGAATGCCACAACGGTCAAACCGATGACCATCGGTTTCATTTTTAATATCCGCGCAATATTCGCCCCGCCCCTCACCAGAAATTCCGCACCGTAATACAGCCCGAATATGCCGATAGCCAGCAGCGCAATGTTGATCAGGACCTCATTCATACTCTTTGTAGAGCCCTTTCTGACGGATGTAATCCAGTGTCACCGGATGAAGACAGCGTCTGAGGTAGGCCTCGTCCCCTATGCGTCTCCGGATCTCCGAAGATGCACAGGGCAGCAGTGGACCCTCCAGTATATCCATCCTGCGGAGGATGGCCTCGTCCGCTTCCCCGGACGCTCCGTCCGTCCTGGGAACAACGATGAATTTACATAAGTTCAGAAGCGTTTCCCATGATTTCCATGTCCGGAAGATCCGCACATTGTCCCAGCCGATCAGAACATAGAGCTCAAGCCCCGACCCCTCGCTCTCATACAGCTCTCTGACGGTGTCCACTGTGTAGCTGACCTCCCCGCGCAGAATCTCCCGATCGTCCACCTGCACTTTGCCGAAGCCCTCAAACACCGCCCTCAGCATCGCCAGACGATGCTCCGCAGCGCTCAGCCCCAGGCCCTGCTTATGCGGCGCTATATATGCCGGCATGACAATGATCTTCTCAGCATTGACCCTGGCATCCGCACGCGCGAGGATCTCTGTGTGTCCCCGGTGCACCGGATCGAAGGTCCCGCCGAATAAGATGATTCTCATGTTTTTTGTAAACCGGCCCCGGCACTCTGCACGAACCTGACAGGCTGCAGAACCGGACCGCCTCCACCTGTTCTTGCCTCAGTCACCCCTGCTGAGACTGCTGTACACCGCCTTCTCACGGGCATTCTTCAGCCGGTCAACCCGGACCTGCTCCAGATAGTAAGCCGTCTTCGCCGGATCCTGAAGCTCATTGTGACACTGGGCCATCTTCAGATAGGTCCGGTCAATGATCTCTGTGTCAAAGTACTCTGCCTCAAGCTGCTCAAATGTGATCAGTGCCGCTTTCCACTCCCTGAAAACCATGTACAGTTCACCACTCTGAAACAGCTTCTCAGCCAGCTTCAGCCGCAGCTCCGCTATACTCTTCTCCGCCTCACTCCGGTACTCCGATGCCGGATACAGCTGTACAAAGTTCTGAAACGCCCGGATCGCATCCTCTGTGTAATTCTGGTAAAGCTCAGCCCGCGGGCTCAATTCATAATAGCTCATCGCCATTTTATATCGCGCCTCCTCCACCAGCTCCGATGCCGGCCAGCGACTGATCAGACGCTGATACTCATCCACTGCAATGATGTATTCCTTCAAACCAAAATGACAGTTGCCGAGATACAGCTGCGCATCGTCCGCGATCTCACTCCCAGGACTGTTGAAGACCACATAGGTGAAAAATTCCGCCGCCTTGAAATACTTCTCATCCTCATAAAATTCCACACCCTGCTGGAAATTGGTCTGAACATCGTTCTCATAACTTGGCTTTGTACTGCCGCAGGCCTGCAGCAGCAGCATCAGTCCCGCCAGGATAAGGACAGGTCTGTACTGTGTCATCATTTCCCTTTTCGTTCTCAACTTCATTCGCATTTCCTTTTTAAAAAGCTAAACTGACCATCAGTGCCGTACCGGGATTTCGCGGGTCAGGATTGACAATTGCCCCTGCCTCAATTCCTTTATTTATGCCTCGGGTCCTGAAATATGCATCCAGACCGCTCAGCAGATGATTGAACATGATGGCCGAACCGGCGTAGGCCGCAGACTTCAGATACCCGTTCGCCTCATCCCGCATCCCCGAATATCTCTCCTGGTTCGGAGAACTGCGCCTCAGCGTTTCGTAACCGCTGCTCGCTGAGTAATCATCCCAGCCCTGTTTAAACTGTTTGTATTTCCCAATGTTCTCATAATAATGATATTCTTCGTAAATAGTGAAATTGTCCGGCAGTTCCTCAACACTGGGATAGCGATCAATAAATTCGAAAAATGTGTAGCGGTGGCCATCCACCATGATAAATACGTTGTGGGTCCTGGGATTGCTGGCCAGATTGGCGTAGTAGCCGGGATTATCCATGCTCTCATCCCCCCTGAACCACCGCTGTACATCCCAGTGTTCATCTGCAAAATCCTCGTATGCAGCGACACCCTCTGCTCCTTTATTCTGCAGCCAGATGCTGTAGCCAGCCAGACCGATCTCCAGACCCGCGTACAGAGCGGAGGACAGCCAGCTCCCGCTGTATGCCTGCCCCGCACCAGGCAGCACCAGCGACATGAGCATCGCTTTCTTAGGCGATGTGCCGCTCTCAGGACCCAGGTCTATCTCAGGAGCCGTCTGCCCCTGCAGTACCGCGCCTGTGATCATCAGGAATAGCAGTATTGTCCGCATGGTCTTTATTCCTCTGTTCTTAAAATTCAAACAGCAGTTTACTGTAAAATCTCCAGTCCCTGCCCACAGTCTGCTCTCCCACTTCAAAGCTGTCCAGCGCGTATACAGCCTCCAGACTCAAAGCCAGCGGATAGGCATACCAGCTGTAGCCGCCGAATCGAAGTTCCACACCCAGATCCTGCAGCGGCCTCATATCATCCAGTCCACCGCGCCAGGCATCACCCACCTGATGATACAGTCCCATGTAGATCTTGTCTATAGTCACAGGATGCAGGTTCAGACCCAGTTTCTTCACCAGAGGAAAACGCAAGGTGCTCGTGAAAACCCCCAGATTCGTTCCCTCAATGGTGTAGAAGGGGTAGCCTTTCAAACCCGGCATCCCGCCGCCGAAATAATGGAAGAAACTGTCGATCTCTGTGTTGCTGAGCCAGCCCCCCCTTGTCTGAAAACTCAGCACGGTGTTGTCCAGCCCCGGCAGAGGTTGATAATATGCCGCCTCCAGGTCCAGCCGCCCCGTACTGTGATCCTTATAGATTTCTTCAAAGGTGCCGAACTCCGCATTGATCCCGAAATCACTGATAAAGTCATTGGCATCCCAGGCCGCTTTCGCACTCAAATGCCAGCCCCGCCTCGGATTGATGTTCCCGTGCCAGTCAATTCCCCTGAAATCCGCAGCGTAACTCAGCTGAAATCGCGTGCCCCTGTAATAGGTGTAGCTGAAATCGAAAATATCCGGCCGGGGAAATGTCTGCCTTATCTCCACACTTGCATTGTACTGCGCATGGGCCACATTGAAATCCAGATAATGATAGGCATGCCTGTACTGTATCCCCGCGACAGCCTCCCAGAGGGAAAAGGAATAGCTGTTCTCCTCTGGATAATAATCGTAGACCACTCCGCTCTCACTGTCCAGATGATAGGTGACATAGTAGGCCTCGGCATAAAGGCTCGGAAGCAGATGATTATAGTCCAGCCGACTGTATATTTCCATGTCCAGCAGACTGTTCACCGCCCCGCTGGCCGTCATATTGAATTTGTTCAGCACCTCACTCTGGTAGATCACCGATCCGAGCTTGATCTTATTGTAGTCCAGAAGCGCATAAGGCATAAAAAAAAGTCGCGAAAAACGACTCTCATAGGGCCGGCTCTCGAATGTCTCGAAAGCCGCTGCATCATAGGCAGTCTCCGGCTGACGATAGTCTCTGTACTCAGCTGCCGCAGCATCAACCCTCTCCCGGCCGTCCACCTTCGCCAGTAGAAAGCGCCCGTTCTCATACAGGGTATAGGTCAGACTGTCACTGCCGGCCTCTACCGCAGGGTACATGGCGGCTCCCGTCACATTGCTTATGAGCTCTGCTCTGCCCGGGTCCGTCAGCGGAGCACGATACAGATTGAAAATCCCCGTTCTGTCACTGACATAGATCAAGTCCTCCCCGTCGATGACCGGCGTTCTCAGATCACATGTCGGATCACTCAGAAAAACACTGACCGCAGCACTCTCTGTATCAAGTCTGTACAGATCCCGTCCGTAACTCAGCGCCATGTCAAAAAGGATCCCGCCGTCCGGCAGCAGCTGCAGATGAAAGATCTGCTCACCGTCCCCGAAGTCTGTGATCGGCCTTATCTCCCTGCTCTCCAGATCAAATTCACCGATATTGTGGGTCCCGTCTCTGACTGTGATCACATAGATCCGCCCATCTCCACTCACCGCAGTGCTGTAAATCCTCTGCCCCCGCGTCAGCCGTGTCTCCTTCTCCGCCGCCAGATCATACACTGACAGATCGTACCAGACCGAACCGTAGATGTCCGGCTTTGCCTGCTTTGCATAATACACTTTCCCGCCGTCAGCAGACCAGGCGATCTGTCCCCGGGTCCTGCCGCTGATCTTCTCAGCCTCTCCGTTCTCCATCAGATACAGACTCGTCTGCCCGATATAGTCCTGCCCCCGACTGCTCACAAATGCCAGCTTCCCGCCGTCCGGACTGTAGGACGCATTGAAATTACCGGGACCCTCATCAAATATTATCCTGCCTGTCTTCAGATTGTTCCGGATCGTCTCCGTCTGCTCAAGATAGGTTTCCGTCACCTCCCTCTGATATGCTGCAAACGACGCCTCGGCATCCTCACCCGTCAGAGCCCGGAATGCTCGTCCGTAACTCAGGTTCCCCAGTCGCCCGATCTGCTCCGCCAGCTGCTCCAGAAATCCAGGACCGTAGCTCTGACTCAGGTAGTTCACATAGTGATAACCGCTGTTGTAAATACTCTCATTGCCCGTCCCCTTCTTGCCGAAATGCCCCAGTTCATCCAGACTGTACAGTGCATTATTCAGCGCCTGGTCCCGAAGCAGCATATCCCGCACAGAATCCCAGTAATCATAGCGCGATTCAGCATACTGGTACTGAGCATATCCCTCGGCAAGCCACATCGGCATGATCACATTGGCAAAGGGAAAGACCCCGATTCCCCGGGGATACTCCAGAATGATGTTGTCCCGAACCGGTTTCTCACGGTCCAGAACCTGTATGAACGCCGCCGGCACATTGATCGGCAGTCGCATACTCTTGCCCAGACTCACAATATGAGCAAATTCATGGGTGAAAACATTGCGCATCCAGTTGTGATTCCCCCGCAGCGTAAAATCCGCCGGAGAAGCCCAGAGCACGATCTTATTGTCAAAATAATATGCCCCGCCGTTGGCATAATCGTCCGTATCCTGTATGATGATCTCCGTTTTGTTCTTCGGCTCCCAGTCATACAGTTCCGTAATATGCGGGTAAACCTCCTCCGCAATCGTCAAAGCCATCTGCGCAGAACGCTCCGTCCCCTCATGATAGGTGAAAATGAAATGCTCCGACTCAAAACTCCGCCAGCTCAGTTCAGGATGATTCTGCCCCGCCAGCACCTGTATCATGAACAGCAGCGCAATGACCATCCTCCCGATACCCGGGTGCCAGAGAGAGGGTCTCAACTCCCGGGATTCAGGGATTTTTACCGGCATAACGACCATCCTCATTTCAGAACTGCCGCTTTGATGATATAGCTCTCACTGCGGCCGCCACCCTTTACCGTCACTCGCGCAATATATACGCCGGACGCGATATCAACAGTGTTCCAAACCAGTTCATTCACCTGCCCCTGCACCGGCGTCTGCTCCAGTGTTTCCATCTCCCTGCCGGCAAAGTCATAGATTCGGATCTCCACTGTTTCAGCATTCCTCGCCCGATAACGAAAGCGGGTCACGCCGTCAATCACCGGATTGGGATAATTGTAGATCAGACCGCCTTCGATCAGATCCTCTCCTCCAGCAGCAGTCCCTGCAGCCACGTCTTCGTACCAGGCGCTTTCTCCGCTGTCACCCCGGCTGCCTGCCCAGAGTATTTCATCAAAATCTGTGCTCCATATCGTGCCGTTGCTGATCAGCTGAGCCGTCGCATCCATTTGGTAATAAAAGGAAACAGCCTCCGCCGCAGCACCCGCAGAAGAGATCAGCCGCCCCTCCACGTCAAAATGGTCAATGCGTCCGTCAGAGGACATGACCCCGATCAGGATTCCGCCATCCTCGCGCAGCACCCGCAGTTCGCTCCACTCCCCGTANNGTGGCCAGCCGCTGAAAAGATTTCCGTCCGTATCCAGCAGCATCAGCGCCCTCTTTCCGTTCATCTCCCCGATACCCGCCAGATCCATGCTCCGATCCCCGTCAGCATAGAGAGGAAGAGCCAGTGTGAACTGTATATCCCGCCGGTATACCGGGCCGAAAGTCCCCGTAACGGTATCGAAATACTGATATCCACCGCTTCCCAAACTCAGCAGCAGGCTGTCGTTCAGACCCGTCATATCCACTATGCTGTCTGCAGCATCATAGATATGTCCACTGCCCATCTGCATCAGCCGTCCTTCACCGGCCGCCCAGAGCTCTTCTCTCACCACGACGGTTCTGCTCACTCTGCCAAATTCTGTGTTCTCCGGCAGATGCTGACCCAAAGCCGCAGGATCAATGCTCTGAATCCAGCTCTCACCACTGCCTGAATAACCGCTGTAATAGATCAGCCCACCCAGCACTGTAAAATTTTCAGCCCTGATTCCTCCCGTCAGCGTATGGCTCAGAAGGGATGCTTCATCCACACTGAGGCTCTGCTCATCAAAAGGCATGGAATACGCCTGCCCCTGCCCCGCAAGATCGATCACGGTCAGATACATGGAATCAGAAATAAATACTTCATAGCGCTCAGGGTCCGCTTCAGTCCCTAGATTATAAAGGTCGAAAAGTACACCACCGTCCATGAGAACAAGCGAGCTGTCCCTGAGTCCAAGCATCACAGGCCGACCGTTCATAATATAGGACCGCAGGAAAAAGGTGTTTTCAAAACTTCTAAGCGCCTTGCCTTCTTCAAACTCAACCTTGACCAGCAGCGTGTCTCCCCTGAAATCAAAATCCCGGAAACCGATACCGCTCGGCACATCGTTGAAACTGCGGGTATTCGGATAGGTATCATCATTGAATACAATGGAATATCGTCGGGGATTATTCTCTCTGTAACCGGGGTTATCCTCAAACCACATGTCGTATTTGTAACCCTGATTCACCGCCGTGTAGAGAAAACCGTAATCCTTCCCGATATCATCTCCCCCGTCTGCCTCTACAAGGTCTATCAGAGGCTGAGCAGCCCCTGCAGGATTGTCAGCGAAGTCCCGTACACTGCTCCAGGGGTCCTGAACATGCCAGATCAGCAGTCCGTCCGCCGGAAGGGTCACCGCATAGTCACTGACACCGATCATCCGCGGCGGCACCTGATCATTGTAAACCAGTTCAAAACTGTTCAGACTGTCTGCAATATACTGCAGACCCTCACTGTGCAGCATCAGATCCTTTTTGGCCATCAGACTGTCCAGCCATATTCCGCTGTTCTTCCGATACTCAAATAAAAAATATTCACTACTGCTGATGGGAAATTTATAGCTCCGACCCTCAATGATCCGGAGAGGATCCGCCTCCCAGCTGATGACCGTCGGCTCTTCTAGACCCAGAACCATCCTCTCGTAGGCACTGGGGTAGATCGGCGCCAGACCCGCCGCATTATTGGACCCCTGGTCCATCAGACCGAAAATACCTGCCACACTTTGTCCCGTCTCCGTATTGTACAGCGCCGGCAGTCCCAGAAGAAATCCGGTAAAAATGATTTCCGTCCCCTTCAGTCCGATATTCACACCCAGCTGATTCTGCATCTCCGGAAGCACCACCCCCCGCAGAAGATCCCGACTCTCCAGCCAGGCATACTCTGCTGCCGGCAGATTGTCCCTTAAAAAGTCAGCACTGTAGGGAAAACTGGGAATATCAAAAGGTGTTTCATCATAAATGTCACTGAAATCAAAATCCTGACCCACTCCGGCATGATAGAGCAGCATCGCGTCCCTGTCCGGGATCTCTCCGTGTACATCCACATAGCTGCGCAGACTCAGATACACAAATTCTGCAAGTCGGCTGTCCACAGAGTCCGGCTCCGTCGCAGGATTGAAATATCGGATATTCTCAGTCAGGGTCACAGATCCCAGCACCCGCTCAGAACCTGTGCTGACACGGATCCTACCCTCTGTGACGGTGGCCCAGTAATGATCGATACCCTGGAGACGGCTCTGAAAATAATTCCCATCGTGGGGCGGGGCATCATAGTGATACAGCGTGTCCGTCTCATCCACAGGCAACCAGTCTGTCAGGAACTTACCCGTCCCCGTCGTGTAGGGATCACTGTCCTCGGCAAATTCCACCGGCAGCACATACCAGACACGCTCACCTGCAGAAACCACACCCTTGATCAGTTCTGAGGCCTGCTGCGGCACAAATCCGAAACTAAAGCTGAAGGGCACGATGATTCCAAGCATCATGCCCACTGATCTCAATTTCATATTAAATCTCTTAGAATTGGTATTTCAAACTGATACGCATGGTATTGGTCAGAGGATGGTTCTCCTTCCCGGAGGTGTAACCGAAGTCAAAACCGAAATTCGCATAGTTCAGACCGAAACCGAAGGTGGGGTTGGAAATGGCGCCGGCCTTATCATAAATGTAACCCGCACGCACAGCGAAGATTCCTCCGTAAACATACTCCATGCCCACGTTGAAGATCATTTTATCGANCTCATTCTGCAGACTGCCGCTGCTCTTACTGCCCACTTCCTTCCGCGGGATGCCGGTGGTCTTCACATCTTCATCATATTCACCCCAGCCCACAAAGACACCGTCCTCATCGTACCCGAAGGTGCCGACATTGTCACCGTACTGAAAAGCATTGCCTTCCACATCATACCAGCCCTGGGGATTGCCTTCCATATCATAACCGCCGATCAGATCATCATCGCCGTAGTCAATGTCCCCGTCATAGACCATGTCATCCGTCCAGGATGTGAAGATCGCCTTGTACCAGGGGTCACTGAAAGCCTCTTCCCCATCCCCGATATAAAAATCACCGTCCGTGTCCATCTTCGGATAGGATGCCACCAGCAGCTTGTTCATATCCGCCACCACGCTCAATTTGTTATTGGCACTCTCGCTGATGCGCAGATTCAGACCCAGCTTCATATTGGTCGGCATCGGATCGGCCTGGGCCACATCGATAAAGGCAACCTTGGGTCCGACATTACTCACCATTGCGCCAACGTCCAGACGGTTGAAAAGAAAATTCTTCTTCAAATAACCCAGATCAAAACCGAAACTCAGCGCATCGCCCTTCCCCTGCTCCTGAATCGTGCCGTAGGGCGAAAGCATCTGGTAAACGACCTTCGCATTGATCCCGATACTGCTGTTCTTCGATAAATGCGTTCCGTAGGAGACGGTCGCCGCTGTCATATAACTGACAAAGGTTCCCAGATCATTCCCGTTCTCATCTGTTCGCTGCTGTTCACCGAGGTTCAGGTAGATCACATGGCCACCGATGCTCCCCAGGTCCGTGATATGTGTAGAACCCGTCAGAAACAGATAATACATGTCATCCGCCAGGTTCGGCAGCCACTTGACATGCATACCGCCCACTTCCGTGCGTTTCAGATTCGCCAGTCCCGCCGGATTCCAGTAGGATGCGAACACATCGTTGGGCGCCGCCACCTGGGCCTCACCCATACCTTCAGCCCGACTTCCCGGTGCTATTAAGAGAAATATGGCGCCTGCTTCACTCTGAGCCGAAAGCGGTGCGCCCAGCGCAAACAGCAGACTGAATGTAATGATCTTCTTCACAGTTTGTCTCCTTCAACATCAAAAAACCAAACACCCGGCATCCGGTACGTCGTATCGCCAAAGGTGTCGTCAACTTCCCTCTTGTAACGTACCTATAGCGAATGTTCTGTGTCTTACTCCTTGGATTTGGCGGGAATGTATGACATTGAAGAGATAAAAGTCAACAATTCCTTTTTTATTCCCACTTGTAATATCGGTTGGTTTTTTCATAATCTTAAGTGTTATTTTTTTCCTGTGATACCGGACACAGTCGTGTGGAACTCCTCGAGACTGTCGATCTCATCCCTGAATTCTGTCACATCCTTGAATTCCCGGTAAATACTCGCATAGCGGATATAGGCAACCTTGTCCATGCTCAGCAGCTGCGTCATCACCATTTCACCAATAGCCGAACTTGACACTTCAGCTTCTCCCAGTCCAAGGATCTGTTTTTCTATACTTTCCGCTGTCTCCTCAATAAGCTTTCTGGCTACAGGTCTTTTGACACAGGGCGCCTGTATGCTGCGGATCAGTTTTTCCCGGTTGAATTCCTCCCGGTTACCATCCCGCTTGATGACCAGCACCTGACCCAGACTGACATACTCATAGGTCGTGAATCGGCTGCCACAGGCAAGACACTCCCGGCGCCGCCGGATTCCGTTGCTTTTCTGTATGGCCCGGCTGTCCAGAACACTCAGTTCCGTACTGCCGCATTTAGGACATTTCAATGAGCATCCTCCCGCAGGTGTGGATACAGCGGAAACGCTGAGGACATTTCCAGTATCTCTGCGCGGACTGCCTCAATGATCTCCTCAGAATCTGAATGACTGATGACCCGGTCGATAAAGGCCGCGATCTGACGCATTTCCTCCCGCCCGAATCCCCGGGTTGTCAGGGCTGGTGTGCCGATCCTGATCCCGCTGGTGATAAAGGGACTCCGGCTGTCAAAAGGCACCATATTCTTGTTCACGGTGATTCCCGCCTCCTCCAGAACCCGCTCCGCCTTTTTACCGCTGATTTCCCTGCGGCTCAGGTCCACGAGCACCAGATGATTGTCCGTCCCCCCAGACACCAGGTCAAAATCGCGTTCGATCAGAGACTCGGCAAGGGTACGGGCATTCTCTACAACTTTCTCTGCGTAAGTCCTGAAGCTGGGCTGAAGGGCCTCGCCGAAAGCCACGGCCTTGGCGGCAATGGTGTGCATCAGAGGTCCGCCCTGTATTCCCGGCATGACGGTGCTGTCCATCAGTTCACTCATCATCTTGATTCGGCCGCTTTTCGCTGCCGCCAGACCAAAAGGGTTCTCCCTGTCCCTGGGAATAAGGACAAGGCCGCCCCGGGGACCCCGTAATGTTTTATGGGTCGTGCTCGTCACCACATCACACCAGGGCATGGGCGAAGGATGAACACCGGCTGCAATCAGTCCCGCCGGATGGGCAATGTCAGCCATCAGCACTGCACCGACCTCGTCTGCGATCTCCCTGAATCGCTCGAATTCGTAAAAACGCGGATACGCCGACCCGCCCGCTATAATCATTTTGGGTTTGTGCTCCCGGGCCTTCGCCCGGACATCCTCAAAATCAATACGACCACTGTCCTTCGACACTCCATAAGAAACAATATGATAAAGCTTTCCACTGAAATTTACAGGCGATCCGTGCGTCAGATGCCCGCCATGTGCCAGATCCATGCCCAGAACGGTATCACCCGGCTGTATATATGTAAAAAATACAGCCATATTCGCCTGACTGCCGCTGTGGGGCTGTACATTCGCATAGTCCGCAGCAAAGAGCTCTTTTGCCCTGTCTCTTGCAACGTTCTCAGCCTCATCAACATTTTCACAGCCACCGTAATATCTGTTGCCGGGGTAGCCTTCAGCATACTTGTTGGTCATGACATTGCCCGTCGCCTCCAGCACCGCCTCGGATACAAAGTTCTCAGAAGCAATCATCTCCAGCGTACTGTTCTGACGCCTCAGCTCCCGCTCAATGGTCGCATATATCTCCGGATCACTCTGTTTCAGCCTCTCATACATCCTAGCACCCCGTCAAATTATGTATCTTCTCTATTCGCTTCTGATGCCGTCCGCCTTCAAATTCAGTGGCAAACCATTTTCTGATCATAGCCCGTATCTCCGCTTCCGAACTGACACGAGCTCCCATAGCCAGAATATTCGCATCATTATGCGCCCGGGCCATCTCTGCATGATATTCACTCGTGCAGAGGGCTGCGCGGATTCCGGCAATCTTATTCGCAGCAATGCTAATGCCGATTCCCGTGCCGCAGAAGATTATCCCGAAGGCTCCAGGATTCTCAGCAACCCGGCGCGCCGCGGCCACACCGTAATCAGGATAGTCTACCGATGCCTCAGAGTCCGTACCCAGATCCTCGAAGGCAATTCCCATCGATTCAAGCTCTGATGCGGCGACAGCCTTTCCCTGATATCCTCCGTGGTCAGATGCCAGGAAAACTATTCCACCGTAACGGTGCGTTTGATCCATGAATAACAGTCCCCAAGTACTTTAAAGGTCTTTGCGTTGACCTTGTTGGCTTCACTCGCCAGAAAATAATCACTCTTACTGCCGATGATCATCGCATTGTTAGGGTTCTTCAGATAACTCAGCCGGCTGCTCACCAGGCTGTTTCCCTGCTTAACCGCTTCATTGAAATCCTCGTAGGCCATGTGAAAGACAAGTTTGTCATTGAAGTCAAGGCTGCTCTTCATACCGCTGCAGTTCTGAGCCACAGCATAATAGACATCTCCCCGGGCGGCAATGGCCTTCCCGTTCTGTGCCGTGGTGACAATGGCCTTATCCGCAACTTCCATAGCATCCTGATAACGCTGTGCATCCAGCATGAGCTTAACCACCTTCAGAATCAGATCCTGATCCGTGGAATAACGATTGGCCAGGTCCTGATAGACCGTCAGAGCCTGATCCATCTGAAATTCGTATTCATAGGTCTGAGCCAGCAGTTCCATGATACTGCGGTTCCCCGAGTGCATGGTGGCCGCCTCTTTCAGAACTTCCAGTGCCTTCTGTGTATCACCTCGGTCAAAAAGCATCTTCCCGTAACGATAGGCATTCGTCGCATTCATCTTGTCATTTGCCCAGGCACTTGCGATCCGCTCCAGTGGATCACGCCCGCTCGATTCATAGGCCGCAACGATCTGCTGCTCTGCCTTGGTGTTGCCCGGATCCATGTTCAGAACCTTGTCCAGCGTCTCGATCTGATTGTCAACATCCCCCAGCTGACTGTAAACATCGGCCATTTCAAACAGCGCATCCTTGTCATCCGGATACAGTGTGGTGATCTGTACAAATGTCTGAAGCCGCTCCTCCGGCTTGTTGCGCTGGTAATATGCCAGCAGATTCAGCATGTGCCGGTTCGTATTGTTGTAGATCAGACCTTCCCGGACGGACCAGGCGGCAGAGTCCGTATCGCCCTTCTTAAAATAACAGTAGGCCATGTCCTCAAACAGAGGGTCAAAGAAATCTTCTGCACAGCCGAGCTTCACTACATCCTGATAATTCATGATGGCGTTGTCCCAGTTTTCCTGAATCTTGTACTGGTCAGCATTGCTCAGTTTAAACGCGCACTTGTTGTAATTCGCCTTGCGCATACTGTCTCTTTTCGCTCTCTGCAGAGCAAGCATCTCTTCCTGACTCTGTTCCGGCGGAACACAATAGTTTAAACCAGTCATGAATACCGCCAGCAGAATGGCCGGAACCAGCCATTTCATTGATCTTCTCTGTTCAGTCATCTTTCAAACCCTTTTCATTTTAACTTTATAAACATTTTATAATTGCCAATGGCTCTTATCTGTATTTCCCGCTGGTATTAAACCAGGTGTCCATGGCCCTGAAACCGATCCGGATACCGTAAACGGTCTCATTGAGCGATAAGCCTGCGGGATTCACACTGTTGTAAAGTGTTCCGCTGTTTAAAGCCATGGAAAAAGCCAGATCCAGGCGTCCNGCAGCACCGACAGGGATACCNGTTCCCGCTGTGAATACTGTGCTGCTGTATTCAGCCCCGCTGCCGCTGTCAAGATAACTTCTGTCCATCGCAGCTCCGATCCGGAAATCCATTCTCCTCAAATAGGAACTGTATGGATTGGAATCGGAGGGAATCTCCAGCCCGAATCCAAAGTGATAGCTGCCGCTGCCCTGGAAAGCAGGATTGATCCCAAAACGCTTGCTGTCATATACCGGTTCATTGAAGCTGATGATCAGGTCTGAACTGGCACGCAGATTCTCCATCAGATGATAGCTCAGCCCCAGACCCAGCCTGTCACCCATGAAAGCTCCTTCAAAATCAATCGTATCCGGCTGGGCAAAAATAAGGTCTATGTACCCTGGTGTATAGGAACCTGAATTACCGCTGACCAGAGACCGTGAACGCGCCGCAAGACCCAGATCCAGCATCAGCCCGGCTTCCAGTCTCCCGAATGCCCTCGCCTGAAGACCCAGCTGCAGATGACGGCTGTCTACACCGCTCTGATTGATAAAATGCACATCGTCGAATGAACCGTCCTCAAATGTGATGTCATGCACCATCTCATATCCGCCGACCCCGGCACTCAGCCCCACACCCGCCGAAAGATTCGATGTGAGTCTCCTTGCGTAAACGAAAGACGCCAGGTAAATACCGCCGCTCTGATAAAATGCCTCTCTGGCCTGAAGTGAAGGTCTCAGTGTCGTCAGACCGCCCTCTGCCATAGCTGCTGGTTTCAGTCCGAACAGCAGTCCGCCCCGCTCCCCTGCCGGTATTGCCAGAGAAACTTCGCGGAAACCCTGATACTGACTGCTGACCACATCCCCGACCAGCGAGGTGTTGACCTGCATACCAGCCTGAAACAGGGTTTTCTGAATATGGGCCGCTGAGGCGGGATTAATTCCCGGCATTGCCAGACTGTCCCCTACCCCAATGCCTGTATATCCCCGACCTGCTCCAGCAAAACTGTATCCGTACTGAACAGTTCCAATGCCGAACACATCAAATACTGAAGCCTGCAGCAGGGAAAAACTCAAAAGAAAAACGGCTGTAAAATGCATGTTTCGCTTCATTATTCAACCTCCACATAATTGAGGTTGATTCGCAGGGAAGCCGGATCCAGAGACAGCACCGAATAATGTCCGTACTCACTGTTGAATCTCAGAAAGAGACTCAGATCCTCGTCCCTGCCGCCGCCGATCATGTACTGAAGCAGTGCGGATGGATAAAATGTCAGCTCCGTGTCGCTGATATCAAGGGTATCCTCGGCACTGAGGCCGGAGACCGTTTCCCATTCCTCACCGGAAGGACGCTTTAAAAGCAGACTGAGCATCAGCGTATCCTCAGCCTCCATCTGCAGAGATTGTATGTCCAAGTGCAGTTCAGCCTGATTGATCACCTTCTCCCGGCTCAGTGAATCTCGGAGTGCCGGCAGTTTGAAGCGTCCCTGCCAGATGCGGTTGGCCGCTGCTGTGATGCCGCTGTCAGGCACTAGGGCCTCCGAAATACTCCGTGTAAGATCCGCAGTCGCCGGCAGCTGAAGGGTATCTGCTCCTACAAAGGAACCGTCCGTGCTGTCCAGCAGGTCCACATAGACTTTCAGATAAGGTGTGCGGGCCCCGAAACTGTAGTCCCTGGAATAAAACGAATACATGACAGAATCCCCTCCGGACGGCGCTCCGAGAGCCCATCCGGTGTTGATCTCACCATTCTCCCATGCTCTGATGTCTTCACCCGCCTGAACAGGATCAATATCCAGAACAAGCTGACTGTCACTGTATTCAGCCAAAGTATATGAAAGCACTTCAAGATCCGCTTCAATCAGCGGCCACAGACTGTCTATGTCACTGCTGCTGTACCAGAGTACTGAGCTGTCCGCTCTCACTGCACTGAGCACCGGCATCAGCCAGTCACTGTGATGCGGCCATCTCTCGTATGGCAGCATGATCAGCTGCACCGCCGTGACTGAATAATCCAGCGAATCGTCGATCCCAAGCACTTCACTGAGATCACTGAATTTAATAAGGGCGGAGTTCTTGACACTGCTGTGCAGTCCAAACTGTATCTGCTCACCATAGGCATTGGTCGCCGTGGAGTGTACAGTTCCGGGATCGGACAGACTCGAAGAATCCAGCTGCATGGATAAAATGTCCATACGCACCGGTCCGGCCTCTGTCAGCAGTTCCTGAGGCTCACAGGACAGACCCAGCATGATGGGCAGCGCAAAAATAAAACGTCTCGCAGACAATCCCACTCGGGAGAAAACTAAATGATCAGGCACCGATTTTTTTCCTTCAGGTATCAGATGGATTCAAGAAATTGGTAGTAGTCCTGGGCCAGATGACCCCAAGTATCTTCTTCATCGGGCTTTTCTATGGTCACGGTCTTGAAATGTTCCCCTTTAGCTTTCAGAACTTTTTTGATCTCCTTGTGAGACAGCAGTTCCTCCAGCCTGTCCTCTGCTCCCGCATTCTTCATCAGAAGGACGGCACAACTGCTTTCCACAGCCGCCTTAAGATACTGCACCGGTCGCTCAGATCCACGTCTCCGGCTTCTATCCCAAACGCCTTCAGCGCCTCACTGCGGTATGCCCTGAAAGGCTCATCACTGCTTAAAACAAGGGCGGCACGACTGCTCGAATACCAGTCATTCGAGGCAAATCTGCCCTTCAGCAGAATAGGAGCCAGCGCACTGTACCAGTTGGCCGCAAAAATAATATCCGGTTTCCAGTACAGATATTCCAGTGTATACATCCCGGACAGGTTGTACAGCAGCATACTTTCGTTGAACTGCTCATACGTATCGGGCTCAAAAGCCACAGTGAAAGGTGCCGTCAACTTCTTGAAAAATGGCGGATAAACCACGAAATAGGTCTGAACCTTCGTTTCCGGGATAAAAGCACTCTTAACACTGGCTGTGATCGTCTCCCCGTTCATTTCCACTGGAATCTCCTTGAGACGGATCACTTCCCTGAGTATGAACTTCCTGTCACTGATACTGCCGTATTTCGGCATGAACAAACGGATGTCAATCTTGTTTTCATTGAAAACTTTTGAGACACTTCGAAAAAATTCCCCGGTGAGTGTGTCCGGGGAAAATGCATTGATATGGGTTGAAAGACCGTAAAGTTTGAGACTCATATTACTTTAACTTACTTAAGATGTTCTGGGCCTGGTTTCTCCATTCGCTGTCTTCGTAATAATTTATCAGCCTCTCAAATTCATCGATAGCCTTCGCTGTATTGCCGAGCTTCCTGTAACAGAGCCCAAGCTTGAACTGGGCATCATCATATTTGCCCCTGTCGGAGAATGTGAAAACCTTTTCAAAGGCCAGTATGGCCTCCTCATACTTCTTCTCCATGTAGTAGCACTCACCGATCCAGTACTGCGCATTGTCCGCCAGATCATTGGATGCACTGGACGTGATCAACTCCTGAAAACCGGCCCTTGCCTCGGCATACTGACCATTCTGGAATTTACTCAGAGTATTCACATAGGCTGATCTGTACTCAGTGGGACTCAGGCTCTTCGCCGCCGCCGCACGGGTCTGTGTTCTGCCTGACGCAGCTGAAGGCAGCGCCGCTGCAGTGCCGGACACTGCGGGAACAGCGGCCGGACGATCACTCATTTTTTCATTCAGCTCCCTGACCTGACTCTTCAGAAGCTGTATGTCATCTAAAAGTATCCTGTTGGTACTGTCGATCAGAGGCGAAGCTCCCTGCATATCCTCTAAACTGCTCTGCATGCTCTTAAGCGCTGCACGGGTCAGACGAATATCTGTCTTATTCGTATTGATGTCGCTTTTCATCGCGCTCAGCTCGCCGTCGGCAGAATTCTTGCTGACAGCAGTCAGACCCTTCTTCAATGTCGCGATCTCGTTCTTCTGAGCTGCAATCTCATTCTTGTATCCATCCAGTTCAGCACGAAGTTCCTCAGAGACCGCATTTTTCGAACCGGAGCAGCCCAGCGAGAGGACAATCATGGATATACCCAGGAAAGTGACCATCTTTTTCATTGTAACATCCTTTTTTAAATAAGGTTTCATTTCTGAAATTTAGCGAAATCCCGGCCCATCGGCAACTGTATAAATATGAAGGAATTATGCGCCGGGAGCCGGAACTGCCGTTCTTCTGTGCGTTTTATTCCGCCCGCTGCCCGGCAAAACGAAGCAGCCCGTAGACGGAGATCAGCCCCGCAGCCAGAGAGATCAGTGGGTTTAAACCCAGTCCCACCGGGATATAACCCAGAAAGACAGCAATGAAGGCAACTGGCAGGGCATAGAACAGCTGTGTACGGGTGTGGTCAATGTGGTCGCAGGAGGCACCCATGCTGGACAGGATGGTTGTATCAGAGATCGGAGAACAGTGATCCCCGAAAATGGCGCCCGTGAGAACTGCTCCGATACTCATATTCATAAATGCAGACGACGGGTCCAGTGCGTAGGCGAGCGGTATGGCCAGCGGCATCAGGATGCCCATGGTCCCGTAACTTGTCCCCGTGGCGAAAGAGATCAGCGCTCCGAGTATGAAGATGATAGCCGGCAGAGTGAACTCCGGAAGGCTGTCGCCCAGCATCTGTACCAGGAAAACAGCAGTGTTCAGCTCCTTGATCACTGACGACAGTGACCAGGCAAGAGCCAGTATGAGGATAGTGAATATCAGCGATTTCGCCCCCTTTATCCAAACCTCTATTGCTTTTTCCAAATTCATGACCCTGTCGTAGAGCCCCAGACCAATGCTGACAAAACTGGCCAGCAGTGCAGCCTGAAACAGCACAATAGCCGCTGAACTTGCGGAAAAACATGCCCGAACTGAAACCCCGCTCAGCGGTGCTGCCTCGATGGCTGCAGCCAGTACCCTGTCATCTCCGCCCATGATACTCAGATATCCGTTGAAATAGAGTCCAACAAAAGCTGCAATAATCAGGGTCGCAACCGGTGCTGCCGCATAGCGTATCCGTGGTTTTATTTTCTCATCAGGTGACAGGTCCCTGTCCAGATCGCTCAGAAGTTTGGCGTCCTTTCGGAAAGCCTGCCCCTTTCTGGCCCTCTTCTCCGCCTTCAGCATGGGACCGAAGTCCCTGAGCAGGACGGCCGAAACCACTATGAAGAAGAGTATGAAAATATTGTAGAAACGATAGGGAATCGTCGCAACAAAGACCGAGTAGGCATTTCGCTCAAGTCCAAGAGCACTGAAACCGTCAGCGATCAGTCCCAGTTCATAACCGACCCAGGTGGATATCAGGGCAATGCCGGCGATCGGCGCCGCTGTGGCGTCAATGATGAAGGCCAGTTTTTCCCGGCTGATCTTCATCCTGTCCGTGACCGGACGCATAATCGGTCCGACAGTCAGGGCATTTGCATAATCATCGAAAAAGATGAACAGTCCCATCAGCCAGGTGTAGAGCTGGGCAGAGGAGGCTGTCCTGGCACGCTTCGCCAGAGATTCTGCAATAGCCCTGTTGCCGCCCATATAGGCAACCAGTCCGATCAGTCCACCGATGGTCAGGGTCTGCAGAATGATCCCGGCATTCCAGGGATCGGCCACTACATCCTGTACCGTGGATGTGAAATGGAGAAAGGCATGCAGCACAGAACTGTACCAGCTGTGCTGCCCCAGACTGATCAGGTAGGAGCCGCTCACCACACCGGTAGCCAGACTCACCAGAACATTCTTGGTCAGAAAGGCCAGTGTGATGGCCATAACCGGCGGCAGCAGCGTCCATACACCATAAGGAGTGGATCCACCCGCCGCCTCAGCTCCCTGAGTCCATACCGCCAGGAGCAGTGTGACAAACAGTATTCTCTTAAGTCCGCCGGCTAAGATCTGAAAACCTCCGCATTCATGACATACAGCCTGTCCGACAGGCTGTAATATGTATTACATGGACTCTTTTTCTTCAAGCAGAAGCGGGTATTTGTAGCCGAAACCGAAATCCTGATCGGTTTTCAAGGTCCCTTCTACAATGATCACGTCTCCCACTGAATAGGTATTCCCGGAGGTGACTGTCAGATCATAATTGCCCTGATGCTCTGTTCCGTCCTGCAGATGCAGCCAGTTCTTTCCCATGATATTGGCAGAGAATTTCACAACTTTGCCCTGAATCTTCACTGTGCTGCCTGACAGTTCAGCTGATCCGGCATAGAGTTCAGCAATACTGTGTCCGCCCTCAGGCTTGTCAATACTCACGGCCGAACGCTCAGTACTCATATTCTGCTTGGCATTCCCCTCCATCGCAGGATGATCACCGGGCACCGCCGGCATGCCGGAAGCACTCTGTTCATCCAGATAAAACCTGTTGACAAACAGGATGGATGAAAAGGTCCTGTCCAGTGACTGACTGTGAAAATCCTTCATCTCCATAGGGTTTGTATAGTATACATTGTCCCCGACTGCAACTCCTGTGGTCGGTCCTGCCAGCCAGAATTCCCCGTTTACCGTATTAATACGTGCATAGGTGTATGAGTCCACATCAAAGGTCTCCAGCACTTCACCTGCAAAAACTCCCTCCTGCATACTCTCAGGTGCCGATTTATCCTTCTTTGAACAGCCGGCCAGCAGAAGCCCGAAGGCGGTCATAACGATCAGAATCTTTCTCACATCTATGTCCTTTCTTATTATTTGCGGTAATTTAAGGCATTTTAATTTGAATTAAAGTATTAATCGACTTAAGAAAATTTCAAAAAGATGACAACTTTCCCTGCATAGAGGCAGTCATACAATCGGAAACCAGGAGATAGAGCAATGAAACAGCAACTCAAAATAAAGACAGGCTTCTACATCATGCTGATGGTCCTCGGAGTTCTTCTCAGCTCCGTTCGAAGCTATGCAAACTATGTGACCGTCAATTATGACAGCATTCTGACCTACGAGGCAGAGGCAAAAGGCGAAAGTTTTGACCAGGCCCTCATGACAGGTCTCCGGGAACTGGATAATCACCGCAGCCAGGGAAGCACAGGCATCATCCGCATCTTCATCAACGACTGCTGTGTCACTGCTGTCGTGCGGATGCAGGACATGATCAAGGCTGATACAATGTCAACAGCAGAATTTGTAAGACACTATGTGAAATTTATCTGAATCCTCCTCCAGGACAAGGATGATACAGACCGGAGATTCCCTTCCTCCGGTCTTTTTTTTTATGAACCCTTTTTCAGAAAATTGTCATCAATTATTTTCAGCAGTTCAAGAGGGATCTGAAGCATAACACGGTTGAATCTGTCCAGAATCTCCATTTTCTCGCTGATATCTTTCAGTGCTTCTTCATTCGGCGTTTCCTGATGCCCCCGCCGGTAGTCATTCTCCGGTCTGTCCTTTATGTACTGCAGCAGCTGTTTTTCCGTAATAGACGGCGTTCCAAAGAAAAAGTGCAGCGTGTCGGAGGCCCCGTCAGAACTCGTTTTCAGACTGAATGACTCACAGAGTGCTCTGACATGCTGTGAGCGGGGGGAAAGAACTTTGCCCGAAGCCCACAGGTGGATCGTGGATCGGGAGACACCGATCTTATCAGCGATGTTGGCAGGGCTGTAACCCTTTTTTCTCAACTCCCTTATCAATTCTGTAAGTACCATGTAAAACACTAATAAAGTTAACTGTATTAATAAAGTTGAATACTGTTGATTTTAGTTTATTTCTGTTCATTTTCGGAGAAAACTGTCAATTATCAGGAAGCTGCATTGAAAATGCCTTTCCAATCGCTTATTTTGAAACTGACATAGAAAATGGAGAAAAGATGCTGACCAAAGTGTACTCTGCTGGAGTGGAGGGCATTCATGCCTATGAAGTGGCAATAGAGACTTATCTGGAGCGTAGCACCCCCCGCTACCTCATCACCGGCCTCGCCGGTGCTGCGGTGAAGGAAAGCTGGAGCCGCGTCACTGCAGCGATCCGCAGTTCAGGTTACGAGATGCCCAGGAAGCGTATAACCCAGAATCTCGCTCCGGCCGATATTCCGAAAGACGGCAGCGCCTACGATTTGCCTATGGCCCTGGGTATTCTCTCCGGAACAGGGATCCTTGACCCGGAAGAGTTGAAAAAGTATACGGTTCTGGGAGAACTGTCTCTGGATGGGAGGGTCCGCCCTGTCAGAGGAGTCCTTGCTGTCGCAATGGATATGCCGGAACTGGGCAGGAAACAGCTCCTGGTTCCTGAGGAAAATGCCCGGGAGGCTGCTATGGCCGGAACTGCCAGGGTCTGGGCTGTTAAACATCTGGACGACGCTGTAGAGAAGATCAGAAACCCCGATTCCGGCAGCTCCCTTGAATTGGATGTCAGCCGCTTTCTCAAAAGCTCTGACAGCCCTCAGCTGGATCTGAGCGAAGTGAAAGGTCAGGAGCAGGTCAAAAGAGCACTCGAGATCGCCGCCGCCGGCGGACATAATATTCTTCTGTACGGGCCGCCGGGGAGCGGAAAGAGTATGCTGGCAAAACGTTTTCCCGGGATCCTGCCGGATCTGAGTCCCCGGGAAGCCCTCGAAACGACCCGCATTCACAGTGTGTCGGGACACTGGGATAAGGTCAATGGTCTCATATCCCGGCGACCCTTCCGTCAGCCCCATCACAACAGCAGTGAGACCGCGCTGGTGGGAGGAGGCAATATCCCCCGTCCCGGCGAGGTCAGTCTGGCCCATAACGGTGTGCTGTTCCTCGATGAACTGCCAGAGTTCCGCAGACATGTCCTGGAGGTTCTCAGACAGCCGCTTGAAGAGGGTTCGGTGACAGTCAGCCGAGCCAGGAAAAGTCTCAGTTTTCCTGCAAATTTCACTCTCATCGCCGCAATGAATCCCTGCCCCTGCGGGTATTACGGTGACCCGCTGCATGAATGCAGCTGCACCGCCGGACAGATCCGNAGCTATAGAAACCGTATCAGCGGGCCGCTGCTGGACAGAATCGATATTCAGGTCCTTGTGCCGGCGCTCAGGTACCGCGAGATGATCAGTGATTTAAAAAGAGACCGGTCCGCCGATGTGAAGGCCCGGGTTCAGACATGCCGTGATCAGCAGCTCCGAAGATACTCCGATCAGGCCGGCATTTACTGTAATGCCTCAATGGGGGAAGCAGAACTGAATGTATACTGCAGAATGGACAGGAATGCTGCCGAACTTCTGGAAAAGGCCGCTGCCCATATCGGTCTGTCCGCCAGGGCAGTGAAGCGTATACTCCGCGTCAGCAGGACCATCGCCGATCTGGATGGGAGCACAGAGCTTCTCCCTCAGCATATCAGTGAAGCGGTTCAGTACCGTCAGCTGGACCGGTTTTTAAAGGATATGCCCTGAATCACCGATAACCGTCAGGATTGCTGCTCTGCCAGCGCCAGCTGTCTCTGCACATGCTTTCCAGGTCTCTCTCGGCAGTCCAGCCCAGTTCTTCCGCCGCCAGGGCCGGATCCGCCCAGCAGGCCGCGATGTCCCCCGCCCGCCGCGGAGCAATGCGGTAGGGCACTGACCTGCCGCTGGCCTTTTCATAAGCCCTGACCATTTCGAGCACCGAATATCCCCTGCCTGTGCCGAGGTTGAAGGTGCTGCAGCCGCGTCGGCTGTCGATGTATTCCAGTGCTTTCACATGCCCGGCCGCGAGATCCACAACATGTATGTAATCTCTGACACCCGTACCGTCAGGTGTTGGGTAATCCCTGCCGTAAACACTCAGTTCAGCCAGTTTACCCACTGCCACCTGTGCAATATAGGGCATCAGGTTGTTCGGGATTCCCGCAGGATCCTCGCCGATCAATCCGCTCTCGTGGGCGCCGACGGGATTAAAATATCTCAGCAGGATCGCATGCAGATCCCTCTCCGCCAGCGTGATGTCCCTAAGCATATCCTCGATCATCAACTTACTCCGGCCATAGGGATTCGTTGCCGATAATGGAAAATCCTCCGTGATCGGAACCGATGCCGGATCTCCGTAAACCGTAGCGGAACTGCTAAATACAATATTCCTGACACCGTATTTCTTCATCATATTCAAAAGGTTCAGCGTGGACACGATATTATTGTGGTAATAGTGTCGGGGCTGCTCAACACTTTCCCCCACCGCCTTTAGACCCGCGAAATGTATGACTGCCGAAAATGTCCGGTCTCTGAAAAGCGCTTCCGTCTGAGCCGTATCCGTCAACTCCGTCTGACAAAACTCCAGGTCATGTCCGCTGATCCTGCGAACCCGTTCAAGGGCCTCCTGACTGCTGTTGCTCAGATTATCTGCTACCACGACATCATATCCGCCCCTTAACAGTTCCACACAGGTGTGCGAACCGATATAACCGGCACCCCCGGTTACAAGTATACTCATCTGTCTCCCTTTCTTCAGCGCAGTCCGGTACTGAAATCACCGAAACTTATCTTAAAACTCATACCGGTATATCTTGAATGTTCATTCGGCCAGTTCGTCAGCGGGTCCCTGCTCAGGACATCCAGTGCAAAATCATGGGTATAACCGAACTCCATCATCATTTTCCGCCTCAGCAGCAGCCCCCCCAGAACACCGATACGCCAGGCCCTGTCCCCGCTCAGTCCCTCACGGATAAAATTGCCTCGGACACCGTAGTAAAGCATCCGCCCGCGCTCCGGGCGGTATCGCTCACGAAGATAGGTCAGCTCATACTGAGGATTGTGCTGATATGCCCAGCCGCCAATCACCTTCCTGTTCAGTATCCGACGCTCCGTCGTGTCCGAAGAAGCCAGATACTGCAGCGACCATCCGCTGCCCCAGACCGGCAGCCCAATACTGATCCCGGCATCAAAAGTCTCACTCAGCCCGTAGTGCACTGTGTAAACCGGCACTATGTTCTCCACCGCAAAACTGTAGCTGTAACTGCGCTCGCCCGGGCTCAACTTCCCCGGATGATTCATTGGGTGTGACGAACAGGAGAACAGCCAGAGCAAAGCCGTCAGGACAGTGATCTTGTTTCTGATATGTACCCGCATCCTGTTCTAATTTAATACATTGACCAGCATTTTGCTTCGAATTCTTTAACACGCTTTTCCCGAATCTGATAAGCTTTGCCGATTTTCTCATTTTTTAGAATAATGCAGCCGCCGCAGTCAAAGCAGGAATAAATAGATTATTTTGATTCATATTTATTGAGACTAATTATATCCACGGTTTTGGCCACCTGACAAGCTTAAATATATAATATTCGCTATGTTTGGTATAATAATTGTAAACGCAGAACTGAACGACGGCAGGATATCTATTCTGCGAAAGAGGAGGACGAAGAATGTCAGGACCCATGAAACGTCGGGAGTTCATCAGGATCGCGGCCGCCGGCACCGGCGGACTGATGCTGACGACTCCGGTATTCAGCGACCGCAGCGGTGAGATCAGAGCCGAGGGTGTCGAGGCGCCGACCCGGGGCGGGAAAAGGTACCCCACCTACTGTGAGATCTGTTTCTGGAAATGCGCCGGATGGGTGCATACCAACGACAAGGGCGAGATCTGGAAGATTACCGGCAACGATGACGATCCCCACAGCAACGGGCGTTTCTGCCCCCGCGGCACGGGCGGTGTGGGTATGTATTATGACGAGGACCGGCTGAAAACACCTCTGATCCGTACTGAAGAACGTGGCAAACAGGTTTTCCGGGAAGCCTCCTGGGATGAAGCCTTTGATTATATCGCAGAAAAAATGAAAAGGATCGCTGATGAACACGGGCCGGAATGCATGGCTCTTTTCACCCATGGATCCGGCGGAAAGTTTTTCGGCAACCTGCTGAAAGCCTACGGTAGCAATAATATTGCTGCCCCCAGTTACGCCCAGTGCCGAGGCCCCAGGGAGGTCGCCTTCATGGCCACCTACGGTGAGGGGATCAACAGCCCCGAGCGTGTGGATATCCGGGATACCCGCTGTCTGGTCCTGATCGGAAGTCATCTCGGCGAAAATATGCACAACGGTCAGGTTCAGGAAATGAGCGAAGCCATTGACAAGGGAGCCGCCATCATCACAGTGGATCCCCGATTCTCGGTTGCTGCCGGGAAAAGCAAATACTGGCTGGCAATAAAACCTTCCACAGACATGGCACTGCTCCTCGCCTGGATTCATGTGATCATCAACGAAGATCTCTATGATAGAAAATATGTTGAAAAATACACCTACGGCTTCGAACAGCTGAAGGCCCATGTGAAGGACATGACCCCTGAGTGGGCCTACGGTATCACAACGATTCATCCGGATCAGATCCGCAAAACAGCCAGGGAAATGGCCCACGCCGCACCGGCGGTCATCATTCATCCGGGACGGCATGTGACCTGGTACGGCGATGACACTCAGAGACTGAGAGCCATTGCTATTCTCAACGCCATTCTCGGCAGCTGGGGACGCAGAGGCGGATACTATTATCCCGAAACCGCCCATGTGACGCACTATCCCACACCGAAATACCCCAAACCCCGACGGGACTGGCGGGATGCCTATCCCGAAGGAACCTTTAATCTGGCGGGACTTGCTCTGGCAAACGGCATCTGTGAAGCGACGGTTCCCTCCCTAAAGCGGGACTGTTCGATCAAAGGCTGGATCGTCAACGGAACAAACCTGATCCATACATTGCCCGAGCGGCAGAAGACAGTGGATGCCATTCAGGCCCTTGATCTGATGGTTGTCGTGGACACCATGCCCATGGAGATCACCGGGTATGCAGATGTGATTCTTCCCGAATGCACCTACCTTGAACGTTATGACGAACTGAGGACAGACCAGAACAGAGAACCCAATATTGCACTGAGAATGCCGGCGGCCAAACCGAAATACAACAGTAAACCGGCCTGGTGGATGGCGAAGGAGATCGGGAAACGTCTCGGTCTGGAAGCCTATTTCCCCTATGAGAGCATTGAAGAGAAACTGGACTGGGAGCTAAAACAGCTCGGCAGCAGTTTAGAAGAGATGCAGCAGATCGGTGTAAAGAAATTTGAACGGGAAAGCGGCAGCATCTACCCCATGGAAGATCTCGCCGATTATGAATTCTGGACAAATACCGGGAAGATTGAACTCTATTCCACTGCGCTTGAGGCTGAGGGCTTCGACCCCATTCCCAAATACACAGCTCACGAGGAACCGCCTATGGGATTTTACCGACTCATTTACGGCAGGGCACCCATGCATACTTTCAGCCGCACCAGCAACAACCCGAATCTGCATGACCTCATGGATGAGAACGATGTATGGGTACATCCCAAGGTCGCAAAGGAGTGGGGATTGAGAAATGGGCAGTACATCTGGCTCGAAAACCAGCACGGCGTTGTGAGCAAAACTCCGATAAAGGTCCGGATCACGGAGAGGATCCGTTTCGATTCCGTCTACATGGTCCACGGCTTCGGTCATACAAATGCAAAACTCACCCGCACAAACGGCCGGGGAGCCAGCGATGCGGACCTGATCACCAATGTAAAACTTGATCCTATCATGGGTGGAACCGGTATGAGGGCCAACTTTGTGACCTTCCGAACCGAGCCCGGCGGAAAGGAGGCGGCAATATGAGATACGGAATGGCCATTGATACGATCCGCTGTGTCGGCTGCTCAGACTGTGTTGTAGCCTGTCAGACAGAGAACAGTGTACCCATCGGCTACGCAAGGGACTGGATCGTCGAGCTGACTACCGGCAAGTATCCGAATCTGCAGATGGAAATACGGAGTGAACGCTGCAATCACTGCAGCAATGCTCCCTGTGTCCGCACCTGCCCCACCACCGCCAGTCACTACGGAACAGGCGGCATTGTGCTCGTGGATCACGATGAATGCATCGGATGCAAAGCCTGTATCGCCTCCTGTCCCTATGACGCACGCTTCGTTCATCCCGAAGGTTATGTGGATAAATGCACATTCTGCCTACACAGGGTTGAAAAGGGTCAGGAGCCTGCCTGCGTCGCTGTCTGTCCGACCCATGCCATGCACTTCGGTGATCTGGATAATCCGAATTCTGAGATCAGCAAACTGATTGCACGCAGAAAATGGAAGACCCTGGCACCTGAGGTCGGGACTGAACCCAATATCTATTATCTGCTGTAGGAGGGCATTCAAATGATTGAACAAGTCATAAGCAGCGGACGTCACAACGAATATATAGACCCTGTCCTGCATGTGTGGCACTGGCATATCCCGCTGTATCTCTTTCTCGGCGGCATTGCAGCCGGCATTCTTTTCTACAGTGCCCTCCTCTTTCTGAGAGGCAGAGAGGAAAAATACCCTGTATCCGTTTACTGGATGCCTCTGGCAGCCCCGGTGATCATCGGGGTCGGACTGCTGGCACTGCTCCTGGACCTGAGTCATAAACTCTATTTCTGGCAGCTTTACACCAACATCCGCTGGGAAAGCCCCATGAGCTGGGGTGCCTGGACCCTGATGCTGATCACACCGCTGTCTCTGGCATGGATTGCATCCTTCTACAGGGAACTTCTACCCGGGAACATTACAGTCTGGCCCTGGCTGGCCACTGTGCTGGATGAATTGCGGAAATGGCGCAAAGCGATGGCCTGGGCTCAGATGACCCTGGCCGTGATCCTCGGCATGTATACCGGCATCCTGCTGTCTGCATTCAATGCCCGACCCTTCTGGAACACCAGTATTCTGGGGCCCCTCTTCCTCGTCAGCGGACTCAGCGCAGCAGCCGCCCTCACTGCTTACTTCTCTAAAAGTGAGACAGAACGGCATTTCTTTACACAGGTGGACCTCGGCCTGCTTGTCATTGAACTGGTCCTCATCATTCACCTGGTCATGGGCTTTCTCAGCGGCAGTCAGGCACATATCGATGCCGTCAACATGATCCTTGGAGGCTCCGGCTATACCATCACTTTCTGGGGAGGCATTGTTCTGATCGGGCTTGTCCTTCCCATCATCCTGGAAGCAATGCACCTGTCAAAACGGCATATTCCAGTCATTATCCCCACCTTAATGGTCATCACCGGCAATATCCTGCTCAGATTCCTTTTTGTGGAGCTGGGTCAGATCAGCCGCTACGTGTATTAATTCAATCCATCGGAGAAGCAAATGGAAAAATCCTACATGAACCCCTATATCGCAGGTATCCTGCTGGGGCTGGTGCTTATCGCATCCTTTTTTGTCAGCGGCCGCGGCCTGGGTGCCAGCGGAGCTATGAAAAGCAGCGTTGTCGCTGTCGTGAATACAGTCGCTCCGGACTACGCCGCTCAGGATGCATTTTACAGTAAATATGTTCAGAACGGTCAAAAACCCCTGAAGGCCTGGCTGGTCTTCGAGGTGCTGGGTGTTCTCATCGGCGGCTTCCTTTCCGGGGCTGTCAGCGGACGACTGAAACTCGGCATTGAAAAAGGACCTCGCATAACTGACAGGCGTCGACTGATCCTGGCCCTGGCAGGAGGTCTGCTCTTCGGCTTCGGTTCTCAGCTGGGCCGCGGCTGCACCAGCGGATCTGCCCTGACCGGCATGGCCATCCTCAGCAGTGCAGGCTTTCTCTCCATGATGGCTATCTTCGGCACCGGCTTTGCCGTCGCATATTTTTTCAGAAAAAACTGGATTTAGGAGGTTATAATGGGACCCTTGGCACCCCTCGAGATCATCAGCGGCGACTGGAATCTGTTTCTCGCCCTGATCATCGGTATCGCTTTCGGTTTTGTACTTGAACAGGCTGGGTTTTCCTCCACCAGAAAACTCGCCGGTGTATTCTACGGTTATGATATGGTGGTTCTGAAAGTCTTTTTCACGGCTGCCGTGACAGGCATGCTGGGACTGCTTTATCTCAGCCTCTTCGGCTGGATCGACCTGAACCTGACCTATGTCAATCCCCTCTATCTGGGCAGTACCATTGCCGGAGGCGTGATCATGGGTGTCGGTTTCATTGTCGGCGGTTTCTGTCCTGGCACCTCTGTCTGCGCAGCAGCCATCGGCAAGATCGATGCCATGGTCTTTGTCGGCGGTATCTTCCTCGGTGTTTTCCTCTTCGCCGAGCTGTATCCCCTGATCGAGTCATTCTACATGAGCGGGTATTTGGGTTCACCCAAGGTCTTCCAGTCCCTGGGCATCAGAATGGGCGTTTTTGCGCTGCTCCTGACCCTCGTCGCCGTTATCATGTTCATCGTGGCGGAAAAAGTTGAAAAATTTGTCAATAAAGGAGCCTGAAATGAATGTAAGAAACAGCATTTTCGCAGCTCTGATCTTTATGGCCCTGCTGATGGCCTTCATTCCGGCAGATACTATCCTGAAGTTCAAACTCTCCCCTGACCGGATGCTTGCAGAAGTCCGCGAAGACATGTACATGATCCATCCGGATCAGGTCGCCGACATGATCATCGCCAAAGACCCCTCCCTGCAGCTCATTGATCTGAGGACACCGGAAGAATATGCCAAATTCCACCTCGAAGGCGCCTACAATATCCCCCTGAGCCGCATCCTCGACAAGGATAACCTTCCGGTCTTCAATCAGGATATCCGCGTCAATGTCCTCTATACCAACGGCAGCACTGACGCCCAGGCCGGATGGATGCTTCTGCGGCAGTTGGGGTTTAAAAATAATTATGTCCTGCAGGGCGGTCTGAATTACTGGACCGAAACCATTCTAAATCCCGAAAAACCCTCAGATCTGCAGGCAGACGACGAGATCGCACGCTACGATTTCCGCAAAGGGGCCTCACAGCATTTCGGTGGAGCACCGGCTCCAAGTTCTTCAGATGCAGCCGGAACCGCTCCCAAACCTATTATCAAACAGAAAAAGAAAAAAGCACCGCAGGGCGGCTGCTGATTATTTCATTTCCCCTCCGGGGCCGGTCCTGTTTCATTGATTGTTCATCTTATCCTGAGAAATCAGGGGACAGATGATTGCGGAATCAAAATTTATCCTGTGATTTTCTTTCTATTTCTAATAAATTTACAGGCTGAAAACGAAAGGTGAAGTATGAGACTGACAGTGGATGATGTGAATTTTAAAGGAAAGCGTGTTCTGATCCGTGTGGATTTCAATGTACCCCTGGATGAACACATGAATATCACGAATGATTTTCGGATTCAGTCCTCTCTGCCCACTATACAGAAAGTTCTGGGCGACGGGGGCTCTGTGATCTGCATGAGTCACCTCGGCCGGCCGAAAGGAAAGGTCAACCCAAGTTTCAGTCTCAAGCCGGTGCAGAAGAGACTCTCCGAACTGCTGAACACCGAGGTGGCCTTCGCCGCTGACTGTATCGGTGCTGAGACAGAGGCACTGGCCGCGTCCATGCAGCCGGGATCCGTCCTGCTGCTGGAGAACCTCAGATTTCACCCCGAAGAAGAAAAGAATGATCCTGACTTCGCAGGCAGACTCGCTGCCCTCGGGGATATATATATCAACGATGCCTTTGGAAGCAGCCACCGGGCCCATGCATCCACTGAAGGTGTGACAAAACACATTGATCAGGCTGTCAGCGGATATTTGATGGAGAAGGAACTCTTTTATCTGAAAGACAAGCTGGACCATCCCGAGAGGCCCTTCACTGCGATCCTGGGCGGCAGCAAGATCAGCGGCAAGATCGATACCATCGACTTCCTTCTGGGAAAAGTGGACACGCTCATCATCGGCGGCGGAATGGTCTACACTTTCTATAAGGCCATGGGATATGAGATCGGAACATCCCTGCTGGAAGAGGAGAAGGTCGAGCTCGCCGGAGAGATCCTTAAACGGGTTGAAAAAGAAGGCCTGAAGCTTGTGATCCCCACCGACGTGGTCGTAGCGGCGGAGTTCAGTAACGAAGCAGCATCTGATATTGTGCCCATTGATGCCATACCCGCCGACAGGATGGGACTGGATATCGGCCCGGACACACGGACACTCTTTGACAGCATTATAAAAAAAAGCCGTACAGTGCTCTGGAACGGCCCGGTCGGTGTCTTTGAGTTTGAGAATTTCGCCCATGGAACCAATGCTGTGGCGCAGAGCCTTGCAGAGGCAAGCGATGCCGGAGCAGTCAGTGTCATCGGAGGAGGCGACTCGGTGGCCGCTGTCAAAAAGGCCGGCCTAAGTCAGCGTATGAGCCATGTCAGTACCGGCGGCGGTGCCTCTCTGGAACTCATTTCAGGAATGACGCTGCCCGGAGTGGCCTGTCTCAGTGAAAAATGAAACTTTTTCTTTATAAAGCATTGAAAGGATTATGAGGAATTCAAAGATGAGAAAATTTCTGATCGCCGGCAACTGGAAAATGAACAACGACGCCAAAGCGACAATGCAGTATGCGAAAAGCTTTAAGATCAAGGGTCTGGAACGATACGACGTTGACATTCTCCTCTGCCCTCCCTTCCTCAGTATCCCGGTTCTGAAAGACATTCTCAGAGACAGCCCGGTGCAGATCGGCGCCCAGAATATGCATCAGGAACCGAAGGGAGCCTATACCGGAGAGATCAGCGCCGATATGATCCTTTCCGCCGGCTGCAGCTATGTTTTGATCGGCCACAGTGAAAGACGACAGTATTTCGGTGAAAGCGACAGCTCTGTGAATCTGAAGACACACCGGGCTCTGCAGGCCGGTCTGAAGGCTCTTGTCTGCATCGGTGAAAGCCTCGGGGAACGACAGGCGGATATTACCTTCAATATCATCGAAACTCAGCTCACAGACGGTCTTGCCAATATCAGCACCGAGCAGCTTAAAGATCTGGTCATCGCCTACGAACCGGTCTGGGCCATCGGTACCGGAATGACGGCCACCCCTGATCAGGCACAGGAAGTTCACGCCTTCATCCGCTCAAAGATCCGTACTATGCACGGCGATGCCGCTGCGGATAAAATACGTATTCTCTATGGCGGTTCCGCAAATATCGGAAATGCCAATGAACTGCTGCGGCAGGATGACATCGACGGTCTCCTCATCGGCGGTGCCAGCCTGAAGGTCGATGAATTTACTGACATCATTGAAACAGCACACAATTTATAAATAAGGAATCAAACACATGTATGTATTTCTCACTGTTCTATTTGTCATTGTATCACTTCTGCTTATAGCATCCATTCTGATGCAGAGTTCCAAGGGCTCCGGTCTGGCCGGAACCTTCGGCGGAATGGGCGGGGCCAATGCCGTCTTCGGCGGACGCGGTGCAGCTTCCTTCCTCGCTAAAGCCACTCAGTACCTTGCCGTCGCTTTCTTTGTCCTCACCATCCTCATCAATATGACCATCAGAACCCGGACACAGGTGACATCCGTTGTTCAGGAAAAGGCCGCCAACAGGGCCGTGACACCATCTTCCGCACTGCCTAAACCGCAGGGTATCGAGATCGTGGAACCCACCATTCCCGAAGACGCAGCGGCCACTGAAAATAATTCGGAATCGGAATAATAAAAGTAGATTCGATTGACCAAAAAAACTAAATTTACCAGGTTTTCTGAAAATCGGGTATGCCCAGGTGGTGAAACTGGCAGACACACCATCTTGAGGGGGTGGCGTCCAAGCGGATGTGCGGGTTCGAATCCCGCCCTGGGCACTTTCATTCATAAAACAGGGGTGACAATATGATGATGAGAAAACTGTTTACAGTCCTCTTTTCTCTGGTTCTGCTATTATCTGCACAAAGTGTGGAAGAGATGCAGAGCCTCGTGGACGATGCAGCCAGATCTTTGACCGAAGGCAATATCATGGGTGCCGAAATGACGCTTCAGAGCGTTCTGATGCAGGACAGCACCTTTGCACCCGCTCTTTACAGCTACCATCTTCTGGCTCTGCAGAAGGGGGATCTCAATGAGGCACTTGTCAAACTGAAAAGCGCCATCACAAATAAACCGGATGATGAGGATTACCGCACCCGTTTCGAAAGCGTGAACAGTCTGGTGAACAAGCTGAAAGATGCCAAGAGAGAACTCGATGCGGGGCAGATCGAGAATTCCAAAAGGATCTACGGTGAAATTATCGAAGCCTTCCCCACCTTTGCCGAACCCTATTATCTGCTGGGTATCGTCAATCTCCGGGAGGATGACTACAAGGGCAGTTCCACCAATTTCCGCAAGGCCTCCGAACTCAATCCGGACGAGATGAAATACAGCAGTGCCATGAACAATCTCATCGGCAAGTACTTTCAGGACGGGATGACCGCCTATAAAATGAATGATTTCGTGACCGCTGAAGAAAAATTCAGGATCACACTTGAGATCGATCCCACTTTCGTCAATGCCTATATGCAGATCGGTGTCATGAAAAGAAAAAGCGGTGACCTCGACGGTGCCATCACCTGCCTCGAAAAAGGCGTTGAGGCTGCACCAGAGGATGACAAATCCCGTTACAACCTGGGACTGTTCTACAAAAGTGCCAACCGCAACAGTGATGCCAGAGAGCAGTTCAGCAAAACCATTGAGCTCAATCCGGATTTCAGCAAAGCCTATTCCTCGCTGGCCGGTATTCAGGTCGAAGAGAAACAGTTCCCACAGGCGGAAAGCAACTACGCCAAAAGCATCGAACTGGACCCCAGCAGCGCCTCGGCCTGGGACGGCTACGGTGCCCTCCTGATGCAGCAGAAGAAATATGCACAGGCTAAGGAAGCCCTGGACAATGCCACCCGACTCGCACCCCGTAACTATCCGGGTTTTTATCGACTGGCAGAATGCAATAATTACCTCGGGAACTATCAGGAAGCCATCGATGCCGCCGAAAAAGCCCTGCGCCTTAACCGACGCTTCGCCCCGGCAAATATTGAAAAGGGGTTCGCACTCTTCCGTCTGGATAGAAAACAGGAGTCTATCGCCGCCTTTAATGCGGCCCGGACCGATCCCGGCTGGAGAAGCTATGCCGAACATCAGATCGAGCTGATCAGGGACGGCAAAGAGGTTGAAAGGTAAAAAAGACCAGTAAGCAGTAGAAAAAGGAAGCGGGAGCTTCCTTTTTTTTTTATTTTAGTCTTAACATGAAAAAAAAGAAACCGAGGCCACATGATCAAAGGTGTGATCTTCGATCTGGACAACACGCTGGTGGATTTCAACAGGATCAAGATCGCCGCAGTCCAAAGCGGGATCAGCGGGATGATCGAAGCCGGCATGGACATCGATCCCCAGGATAGTTACAACCGTATCATGAGGATCTATGAGGACATGGGCTGGGAATACCAGCTTGTCTTCGACCAGTTCATCAGTGAAACAGCAGGCTATCTGGACTACAAGTTCCTGGCTGCCGGCATTCTCGGGTACCGGCGTGCCCGGGAGGCAACACTGACCCCCTACGCCCACGTAAATACCACCCTCGTGTCCCTGATCAAAATGGGCATCAAACTCGCTGTTGTCAGCGATGCCCCGGCCAAGGAGGCCTGGCTCAGACTCTGTCAGCTCAATTTTCACCACCTTTTCGACACTGTCATTACATTCGACGACAGCCGCGAGAGAAAACCCCACCCCAAGCCCTTTCTGATGGCACTGCAGAAGCTGGACCTGGCAGCAGAGGAAACGCTGATGATCGGCGACTGGCCCGAACGGGATATGGCCGGTGCGAAAAACCTGAATATCACAACGGTCTTCGCCCGCTATGGAGATTTTCTCAATACACAGCACAGCGGAGCGGACCATGAGATCAGCGATTTTCACCAGATCCTGAAGATTATCACTGAGCTGAACAGCCGCGAGGAGGGGTCAGCACTGTGAGATATCCCGTCACACAGCTGTGCCTGAGCAATGAAGCCGCCAGAGAAGCGGACCGAAAGGCTATGGGCGAACTGTCAGTACCGGGTCGACAGCTCATGGCTGAAGCGGGAGAGGGTGCTGCATCCAGAATCCTGCAGATAATGAATGATAAAGCCTTAAGGCACTGCATTGTCTTCACCGGCAGGGGAAATAACGGCGGTGACGGCTATGTCATTGCATCCTGCCTGCACCGGGCTGGAAAAACTGTCCGGGTGATTTCCACTGCTGACCGGGACGAGATTCAGGGTGATGCCCGGTATTTTCTTGAGATCATGCTCTCCGAGAGGGTCTCTTTCCATACCCTGAAAGGTGCGTCCGAGGTCACAGGAGCCCTTGTCGGCTCTGAAATCTGGGTTGACGCCCTGCTCGGCACCGGCCTGAGATCTGAACTCAGAGGGCTGACTGCAGAACTGCTGCATATTCTCAACTCCCGACGCAGCGGCAGGACTGTCGTTGCAGTGGATATCCCCAGCGGCGTAAACGGAAGCAGCGGGGCGAGGCACGGAGAGGTTTTAAAGGCCGACTATACCTTCAGCATGGGTTTCTATAAATGGGGACAGTTCCTTCAGGGAAGCCGGCAGTTGTGCGGCAGAATCGAGGTCATCAGGCTCTCCTATCCCCTGGAATCCTTCAGCACAGAAGACCTGCAGCAGACTGTCTATACTGATGACAGCCTGTATGAACAGCTTGGGCAGCCCGACATTGACGCCCACAAATACAGTCAGGGCCAGCTGTGTATCCTGGGCGCCACTTCCGGCATGCCGGGTGCGACAGCTCTGGCTTCCGCAGCTGCACTGCGCTGCGGTGTCGGTATGCTCCGGGTGTTCTCAGAAAAAGAGGCCATACCCATGCTTTTCAGCCACTGCAGGGAAGCCGTCTATCATCCCTTCAGCCCGGAGACATCTGTGCAGGACCTCAGTATCCTCACGGAGCAAGAAAGAGCCCGTACAGGTGCCTGGCTGATCGGCCCCGGACTTGGCCGCAGCTCATCAGCGGAAAAACTGCTTAAGGATGTTCTGGAAAAAGATCTGTCACCCCTTGTTCTGGATGCAGACGCTCTATACCATATTGCTGATCCCGCTATTTTTACAACACTGGCAAAGGCGCCAGTGATCACACCGCATTTCGGTGAATTCTGCCGGCTTTTTTCCATCTCACCCGATATTCTGAGAGCAGATCCGGCTACAGTGGCCTCAGAGATGGCAGTGAAATTCCGGGTCATCATTCACCTGAAAGGTGCCGGTTCCATTACCGCTGCTCCAGACGGCAGACTGATCTTCAATCCTTCAGGCAATCCAGGCATGGCCTGCGCCGGCAGCGGGGATGTACTGGCCGGAATGATTGCAGCATTCGTCGCCCAGGGATACGGAACTCTCGATGCCGCCTGTACGGGGGCCTACCTTCACGGCCGCTGCGGGGATCGGGCTGCGTCCCGCCTCAGCATGCATTCCCTGATTGCCTCGGACCTGATCGATGAACTGCCGGGAATCTTTCTCGAAGCTGAGAACCGGATAAATACAGGGACTCACTGAAATGCTCAGCACAATGAAATCTGCAGCATCCTACAGATACCGACTTCTGACCCTGGTCTATGCAGTCATTATACTCATCCTAACCTCCACTCCGGGTGACAGGGTTCCGAAATTCACCATAGCCCACTTCGACAAGATCGTACATTTCAGCATTTATTACATTTTCGGTGTTCTGCTTCTTCTCGCCGTCTTCGAATTCAAACCCCTGGGCAGCCTGAAAAGCATTCTTACAGCTCTCATCACAGGTCTGGGTTTTGGCGCCCTGGATGAATTCCATCAGTTCTGGATTCCGAACCGATTCCCTGATGTTCTGGATTTTCTTGCCGATGCCGCCGGTCTGTCTCTGGGAATCCTGTCTGTCTTTTTGTTCATTCTCCTTAAATACATTAAAGTGAGGCTCTGATGCTTATTTCTCTGGCCGTTCAGAATTTTGCTGTGATCAGAAATCTTGAGATTCGATTCCGAAAGAGTATGAACGTGATAACCGGTGAAACCGGGGCCGGCAAATCCATTGTTATCGACGCTCTGGGTCTGATCCTGGGTGACAGGGCAAATACTCTGATGATTAGGGACGGGGAGAACAATGCCTCCATCACAGCACAGTTTGACATCAGCGGTCTGAAGAACCGCCCTCAGATCCACGGCATCCTGGATCAGCTGTCCATAGACAGGTCCGATGAACTGGAGATCCGCAGGGAGATCAGCCGCAGCGGAAAGAGCCGGGCCTTCATCAACAGCGCCTTTGTCAATATCGGGGACCTGAAAACCGTGGGCAGTCGTCTGGTGGAGATGCACGGACAGCACGAGCACCAGTATCTGATGAACCCTGAGACCCATATATCCTATCTGGATGCCTACCTGGGAGACCATGCGGCATTCAGTTCATTTGCTGATGCACTGAACCGATTCCGTAAAGAGTTGAGGACACTGCAGTCACTGGAACAGGACAGGGACCGCTATACCCGGGAGTTTGAGCTGAAAAGCTACCATCTGAAGGAGATGCAGGATCTCGCGATCACCGAGAATGAATTGTCCGATCTTCAGGAGGAGCTGTCCATCCTGGAAAATTCGGAGCTGCTCAGCGAACTCAGTTCCAGTATCGCGGCACAGCTTTATGAGGAGGACGGCAATCTCACAGATCATCTGAAGCAGCACCTGAAGGATCTGAAGAAGATCACACAGATCGACGCATCCCACGGTGTAAATGTGGAAGAGATTCAGAGCGCCCTTATCAGTCTGACAGAATTCGGTCGCAGCATGGCGTCCTACCGAGACGGGATACCCCATGATCAGCGCAGGCTGGAACAGGTCAGACAGAGACTCAGCGAACTCTTCGCACTGGAGAAAAAGCATCATCTTGCCTATCCTGAGCTTTTTGCCTATTACAGACAGCTGCAGGAGGAATTGCGTGAACAGACGGATTTCGAATCTGTTCTGAAAAAGGCCGGCACCGAGCTGGAGAAAGCCCGGAAAGAGCTCTCGGAAGCCGCCGCGGATCTGCATAAGAAACGGAAGAGTGCCGCTGTGGATTTTTCTACGGAGATCAACAGGATTCTGAAGAATATGGAGATGAAACATGCTTCACTGAAGGTGGAGTTCAGACTGAAAAGCGGGAATCGGGAGCCTCTGGCAGATTTTGGGGGCCGGCGCATTTTTGTGGATGACAGCGGTTTGGACGATGTTGAATTCCTGATCATAACAAATCCGGGGGACAGCTACAAACCCCTGAATCTGATTGCCAGCGGTGGAGAACTGAGCCGATTCATGCTGGCGATCAAGGTGGCACTCAGCGCTTCCGATTCCACAGGGACACTGATCTTTGATGAGGCGGACAGCGGCATCAGCGGGCAGACAGCCCGGACGGTGGGCCAGCAGATACAGGCCCTGGCGGAACATCATCAGGTGCTGTGCATCACCCATTTGCCTCAGATCGCATCGCTTGGTGAACACCATTTCAGTGTGGAAAAGCATGAAAGCGGCGGCAAGAATGAAACCGTTATGAGGGAACTGGATCCTGAACAGAGACGTATTGAGATCGCAAAACTGATCGGCGCTGGTCCGGTGACGGAGCGGAGCATGGAAGCTGCCGATGAGCTTCTGGCCGGTGATTGAAAGGGAAATATGGACGAACGCAGTATCAGAGAACGAAGTACAGTTTTATTTCAACAGTGGTGCGGAGAGGAACCCGAGAATTTCACGGCACTGCCGCCCTCCGGTTCGGACAGGGTCTATTACCGTCTGGAATCAGGCGTTCATACGGCCATCGCCGCGTATAATGCGGACCTGAAGGAGAACAGAGCATTTCTGTCATTCAGCAGGCATTTCAGGGATGCCGGGATGCCGGTGCCTGAAATTTACAGTGTGGACGACAAGGGTGACCTCTATCTGCAGGAGGATCTCGGGGACGAGACTCTTTTTGCCNGGCTGGACGGACTGAGACGTGAAGGTAAAGTGTTTCCAGAATCACTTNGNACGGTTTACAGGGATGTCATCAGACTGCTTCCCCGCTTTCAGATCACGGCCTCCCGGGAACTTGACTACAGTGTCTGCTATCCCAGGGCGGGTTTTGACCGGCAGAGNATGATGTGGGATCTCAACTATTTTAAATATTATTTTCTCAAGCTGGCCAGGATCCCCTTTGATGAGCAGGAGCTTGAAAACGATTTCAATCGTTTCTGTGACTATCTCCTGGAAAGTCCGGGAGAACATTTTCTCTACCGGGATTTTCAGAGTCGCAATATCATGCTGCGGGACGGCAGCCCCTGGTTCATTGACTATCAGGGAGGACGCCGGGGTGCGCTTCAGTATGATCTGGCTTCTCTGATCTATGATGCCAAGGCCCACATTCCCCAGGATTTCAGGCAGGAACTGCTGGAGCTCTACCTGAGGGAAATGGGAAACATCCATTCCGTAGATGAGAAAGCCTTTCGTGCGCATTATTACGGTTTCGTCCTGATTCGCATCATGCAGGCGATGGGTGCCTATGGATTCAGGGGCTTTTACGAGAAAAAGACTCATTTTCTGCAAAGCATTCCCTATGCACTGGAAAACCTGTCCTGGATCCTGGAAAATATTGAACTCCCGGTTGAGATCCCCTCTCTGTGGAAGGTCTTCCATGCCCTTGTGGACAGTCGGCATTTACGGGAGATCTCCGCGGCGCAGACTGCGCTGAAGGTCGTGGTCAGCAGTTTCAGTTACCGGCGGGGCATTCCCGTGGACAGCAGCGGACACGGCGGAGGTTTTGTTTTCGACTGCCGGGCTGTGGAAAATCCCGGAAAACATGAGGAATACGCTGACAAGACAGGCCTGGATCCGGAAGTCATCGATTTTCTGGAGAGCCGAAAGGATGCTGAACTGTTTTTCGACTCTGTCTGCGAACTGGTTGACATGTCGGTCAGCAGGTATCTTGAAAGGAAATTCACTCATCTGATGATCAATTTCGGCTGTACCGGCGGTCAGCACCGCAGTGTCTATTTTGCGGAAAAACTTGGCACTTATCTTCGGGAAAAGTACCATATTGATGTTCGGATACAGCATATTGAACAGGAAATGAGAACCCTGACATGGAAGAAATAGCGGTTCTGGTACTGGCTGCCGGACTCGGCACACGGCTGGGTGACCTCACCGGGGACCGTCCGAAGGCGCTGGTGCGGGCCGGTGATTATCCTCTCCTGCAGCATGTGCTCCTGAAAATCCGATCGGAAGGCTTCAGGCACGTCGTTATCAATGTCCACCATTTTCCAGAGCAGATTATTCGTTTCTGCGAGGACCATGCCTCTTTCGGGTTGAACCTGCGTTTCAGCGATGAACGCTCTCAACTCCTGGACACAGGGGCGGCTCTGAAACGAGCTGAGACGCTCTTCGATGAGGCAGAGCATATTCTGGTCCACAATGTGGATATCCTGTCAGGACTTTCCCTTGGAGCATTTGTCAGAGCTCATCAGCAGAGTGGTCATGACTGGAGCCTCAGTGTACGCCGCCGGCAGACGAGCCGATATCTTCTGATGTCTGAGGACATGCGCCTGGACGGCTGGATCAACACAGGCAGCGGCGCACAGATCACCGTACCGCGGGCATCGGCAGGATCTTCCGAGACTCCGGTATCCCTGCAGCGCTTCGCCTACAGCGGTGTTCAGGTATTCAGACGCTCTATGCTCAGTGTCATGCCTTCTGCTGACAAACCCTATCCTATTGTGCCTGAATGGTTGAGACTATCAGAAAATCACCGTATCTACGGCGTTGAGGATATGGCTTTGTTCTGGAGTGACTGCGGCAGCAGGGAAAGGCTGGAGTCTTTGAAACACTTTAAATATGACGGAGTTGAGTATGACTGAAGGGAATATGATAGATCTGAGAAGCGACACCATCACCAAACCCACTGAAGGAATGCTGGAGCACATGTTCAGGGCTCCTGTGGGAGATGACGTGCTGGGAGATGATCCCAGTGTGCAGGCTCTGCAGGAGAAAGTAGCCGGGATGTTTGGAAAAGAGGCGGGGCTTTTTGTGCCCAGCGGGACCATGAGCAATCAGATCGCGATCAAACTTCACACTCAGCCTGGAACAGAGATTATCTGCAATGCGAACAGCCACATTTACATCTATGAAGGCGGCGGGCCTGCTCTGCTGTCCGGGGTTCTTGTGCGCCCTCTGCCGGGTGAGAGCGGTATTCTGAATCCGGAGGAGGTTGAGGCTAACATTAAACAGGATGATAATGTCCACTATGCACCGACCTCTCTTGTGGAAGTGGAGAACACGCATAACCGCGGCGGCGGGACGATCACTGATCTGGGAACCATTGCATCACTCAGAGAGATCTGCGACCGCCACAGCCTTCCACTGCATCTGGACGGGGCGCGGATATGGAATGCGCACAGGGCCAGCGGGATCCCGCTGGATGAATATGGAAAGTACTTTGATACTATCTCTGTCTGCTTCAGCAAGGGTCTGGGAGCACCGGTTGGGTCCATGCTTCTGGGCAGACGTGAACATATTCGTCTGGCCCAGCGTTACAGGAAGGTGTTCGGCGGCGGAATGCGGCAGGCGGGGTATCTGGCGGCAGCGGCAGACTATGCCCTTGACCATCATCTGCAGCGAATGAGCGAGGACCATGAGAATGCCCGCTGTTTCGCGGACATCGTCAACGAAAGCAGCGAATTCAGGGTTGACACTGCAACACTTCAAACCAATATCGTCATGATCGATATCAGGAGCAGCCGTCAGGCGGCAGAGACGGCCGAGCTGCTGAAGCAGCGCGGACTTGCCGTTCTGCCCGTCAGCCCAAAGCGTTTGCGGGCCGTCTTTCATCTACATATCTCTTCAGATGATGCGGTGAAGGCTGCACAAATATTCAAACAGATTTAGGAGAGCAACATGAGTGATATGATCATTCAGAAAACACAGGGATCTGTTCTCATCCTCGAGATCAACCGTCCAGAGGCTTTGAACGCGCTGAATACGGCGTTGATACAGGAACTCCATTCTGTCTTTGAACAGCTGCGGCAGGATCCCGCAGTTGAAGGCATCATTCTTACAGGCAGCGGCCGCAGTTTTGTGGCCGGAGCGGATATTGAAGAAATGAAAGCGATGTCAGCATCTGAAGCCAGGGATTTCTCCCACCGGGGACAGGCACTGACGCGCTGTATTGAATCCTTTCCCAAACCGGTGATTGCCGCAGTCAACGGCTTCGCTCTCGGCGGGGGGAATGAACTGGCGATGGCCGCACATATCCGCATCGCATCCGAGACTGCAAAGTTCGGTCAGCCGGAAAGCGGACTGGGACTCATCCCGGGTTTCGGAGGCACGCAGAGACTGGCCCGGCTCATCGGTTCAGCCAGAGCCTATGAGCTCAATCTCACCGGGCAGGTGATCAGGGCCGAACAGGCGCTGGATTTCGGGCTGGTCAGCCGCGTCGTTCCGAAGGAGGAACTCATGGATGTCTGTCTCACCATGATGCAGAGTATCCTGGAGAAAAGCCCCTCAGCCACGGCTTTGATCCTGGAGGCAATGGGCCGCGGGAAAGACCTGGATCTGCAGAGTGCCCTTGAGCTGGAAGCGGACCTTTTCGCCTTAAGTTTCACACACAGGGACCGGGAAGAAGGCATCTCTGCCTTTCTGGAAAAGAGAAAAGCGAATTTCAGATCCGTCGACTCCGAAAGCGGGGAGAAGTGATGAAGATCTATTTCAGCGGGTCCATCAGCGGCGGTCGGGAATACATGGATTTCTACAGGGACCTGATCAGCGTACTCAGCAGCTACGGCACCGTGCTGACAGAACATATTGGCTCGGAAAATCTCGGCAGTTCAGGGGAAAACATGGACAGCAGATCCATCTATCAGCGGGATATCGAATACCTGCAGAATGCGGACATTGTCATTGCCGATGTGACGGTCCCATCTCTCGGTGTCGGTTACGAGCTTGCCTGGGCTGAAGCACATCATATACCTGTGCACTGCCTTTTTCACAGAGATTCCGGGAAACGCCTCAGCGCCATGGTAGACGGAAACAGTGCCTTTACTGTCCACCGCTACAGCAGATCTACAGATTTCTCTGACATCTGCAGAGATATATTTCAAAAATATCCGCTATAACGGGACAGGCCCCCTTTCGGAGGCCTGTATACGGGAATGTCGGGAGAGCGGAAATGTTATTTTGAGATCTCATTCAGTTTTTCCTTGAGGATCTCGTCAAACATTTTGTCAAGGTGTTCCTTTTTGACCTTCCATTGTCCTCCGATCTTAAGAGCAGGTATCTTACCGGTTTGAGCCAGTCGATACACGGTCTGCTCCTTGATCTTCAGATAGGCGCTCACTTCCTTGATATCCATGATTCCGTCTGACATGTGCTTCTCCTCCACAGTTCACCGCTGGGTTCAAACCCTGCGGATCCATCTTATATTCCAATAAAATGTACATATTTTTCAATGATCCTGCTGTATTTTATTTATTTTTGTCTTTGGATCGAGAACCCTCTTTAACCAGACCAGTTCATTCTCAGCCTCATCCCAGGCCTCCGCATAGAGTTTGGAAAAAATATGCCTGTACAGCCGATACAGTGTCCAGGCGGCGTCATCCTTCTCATCAGCGAAACGCAGGCTGCGCATCAGTACATGCATAGCTTCCAGCGCCTTCACCTTGTTTCTTCGCCTGCACTGCATCAGAGCAGCACTGCAGGTATAGGCAGGCAGGGCGTTGGCAGGGGCTGTCAGAATCTGGGTTCGTAAATAGGGATCGGGATACATGGTTTACTCCTAATGTCTCTTTGATTTAAATCAACAGGATCACAGCATTTTCAGGTTTGGATTACTGATTAAAGAGCTGAAGCACGATCTGCGGAGCCAGATTGGCCTGTGTGAAGGCTGAGGCTGCGGTCTGCTGAAGGATCTGCAGTTTCATCATATCCA